>OEQW01000074.1_pt1 | contig 14005 bp, 12 predicted proteins | sample 1539861 | NCBI WGS metagenome assembly OEQW01 (sample SAMEA3891885, study PRJEB23780) | metagenome | biome: terrestrial biome; feature: animal house; material: Caecal content | place: Italy | collected 2015-05-05 | reverse complement strand
CCCCCGGCAGGAAAACGGTCAAATAAAAGGCGGCGTACTTCAGCACCCGTAGGAAGGACGAGAAAAAGGCGGTGGTGGCGTAGTCGTCCAGACACTCGAAGTTCTCGGCAAAAAGGGCGGGCAGGACCATGGCCGAAGGGCTGCCGTTGACCAGGATCACCAGCTTGCCCTCGCAGAGCTTGGCCGCCGCCACCGCCGGCCGCTCGGTATAGCCCGCCGGCGTGAACAACCGGTACTTCACCGGCAGCAGCCAGGGGACGAAATAACTGGAGTCCAGCAGCAGCTCCGGCTTTGCCTCCTTCAGGATGCCGCGCACCCGGGCCACCATCTCCTTGTCCGCCTTGTCGCGGCAGTAGCACAGGGCGTACTCGGTCCGCATGGCGGTGTCGGCCTGGGCCACTTCCATCACCAGATCCCCGGTGCGGACCAGCCGCCGCAGCAAGCTCAGGTTGACCCGCAGCAGGTCGGCAAAGCCTTCCCGGCTGCCCCGGAGGCTGCCCTCCCCCGAGGGCTCCTCGATGGAGCGGAACTGCAGGCTCTGGACCGAGAAGGCGATCCCCTGCTCCCAGCCATCCAGCAGCAAAAGGGCAAAGCCCGCCGTCAGCATCCGGACGGCGTCCTCGGTGGTGCCCACCGGGCTGCCCTGGGCCGGCAGGTCGGAGTGGTAGAGCAGCCGCTCAAAGACCTGCCGCCCGCCGGCGGGGGGCTGGGCCCCAAACTGGGCCGCCCGGTCCACCGAGTCCAGCAGCAGCGTCCACAGAGAGGACAGGCTGGTCATGCCGTCGAACAGCAGGATGGCAGCCGGACATCCCCCCACCGTCACCTGTTTTGCATAATAATCCGCCGACGGGCCAAACATGGTGTTGAAGGCCGCCAGGTTCTCGCTGAGGTTGGAAGAAAGCTGCATCCCGCATCCGCCCCTTTCGCATCGCTTGCAGCCTCAGTATGCCCGCAAACCGCCCCGCTTATGTATCCCAAAGGAGGACTGCCCCATTGAAACTCTTACTCTTGCGCACAGTGCTGATCTACCTCTGCGTCCTGTTTGCCATGCGGATGATGGGCAAGCGCCAGCTGGGCGAGCTGCAGCCCGAGGAGCTGGTCTCCACCATGCTGATCTCCAATCTGGCGTCCATCTCCATCGAGTCGGAGGATGTGCCCATCACCGCCAGCCTGATCCCCCTGTTCCTCATCGCCTGTCTCGAGCTGCTGGGCTCGGTGCTCAGCTTTTACAGCCGGCGCTTTTCCAACCTGCTGGCCGGGCGGCCCAAGACGGTGATCCAAAACGGTGAGATCGACCAGCAGGCCCTGCGGATGCTCCGCCTCACCGCCGCCGACCTGCTGGAGGCCCTGCGCGGCAAGGACATCTACGATCCCCGTGACGTCTCCTACGCCGTCATCGAGACCAACGGCAGCCTTTCGGTGGCCCGCAAGCCGGACAAGGAGCCGGCCACCCTGGCCGACCTGGGGGTTGCCGTCCAGCAGGCCCAGGCCACCGTCCCCCTCGTGGTGGACGGCCAGGTGCTGGAAGATAACCTGCGGGCCTGCGGCAAGGACCGGGCCTGGCTGGAGCAGACCGCCCGGGCCAACGCCGTGGCTCCCGGCCAGATCCTGATCCTGCTGGGCAACGACACCGGGGATTATTTCCTGCTGAAAAAAGAAAGCCGCCCCGCGGGCGGCGCCAAGGAGGCTGCATCATGAAGCGGATCTGGCTGTGCCTTGCCCTCGTGGCGGGCATCCTGCTTTTGACCGGCTACAGCACCGGACGGGTGCGCGGCTTTGCCGGGGAGCTGACCGCCCAGCTGGACACGGCGGTGGAGGCCCTGCACGACGACGACCTGCCCGCCGCCCATCAGGCCATCCTGAAAGGGGCCGCCCTCTGCCAAGAGATGCGGCAGGGCAGCGTCCTCTATCTGCGCACCGAGGATTTTCTCGAGCTGGAGGCCAGCCTGCGGGCTGCCGCCAGCCACCTGACCGAGGACGCCCAGGAGGAGGCTCTGGGCGAGCTGGGCCGGGCGGCTTTCCTGGCCGAAAGCGTAGACTGGCTGACCCGGCGCTGGCTCTGACAAACAAAACAGCCGGCAGAGAGGACGGGCCCTCCCTGCCGGCTGTATTTCCATGGTTTGGTTTTATTCTTTGTGGTCCTTCATCAGCTTTTCCAGCTCATTGAAGAAGCTCTCCACGTCCGCAAAGCGGCGGTAGACCGAGGCAAAGCGGACATAGGCCACCTCATCGATCTTTTTCAGCTCCTGCATGGCAAGCTCGCCGATCTGCACGCTGCTGACCTCCCGGTCGTAGCCGGACAGCAGCGTCTGCTCGATGTTGTTCACCGCCTGCTCCAGCTGCTCGTAGCTGACCGGACGCTGGGCACAGGAGCGCAGCATCCCGTTCAGGACTTTCTGGCGGTCGAAGGGCTCCCGGGAGTTGTTCTTTTTGACCACCATCAAAGGCAGCGTCTCCACCGCCTCGTAGGTGGTGAAACGCTTGTGGCAGGCCAGGCATTCCCGGCGGCGGCGGATCCGCTCGCCGTCTTCGGTGGGGCGGGAGTCGATCACTTTGGATTCCTCCCCGCCGCAGTAGGGGCATTTCATATCGTGTCCTCCGTCATGTGGATGGGGTCCGGCCGGCCGGACTGTTTCAGGGGTTCATTTCTTCTGCTTTGCCTTGCGGCCGTCCCAGAGGACCCAGGCCGAGGTGGAGACGCACAGCGAGGTGTACACGCCGCTGATCATGCCCATCATCAGGGGGAAAGCGAAGGTGAAGATGCTGTCCAGCCCGTACAGCACCGAGACCACGCACATGACCGCCAGGGCCGTCACGGTGGTGACGCTGGTCATCAGGGTGCGCTTGAGGGACTGGTTCAGGGACTGGTTGACCAGCTCGCCGAAGGAGACCTTTTTGCCCAGCAGCTTGCGGTTTTCCCGGATGCGGTCGTAGATGACGACGGTGTCGTTGACCGAGTAGCCCAGGATGGTCAGCAGGGCGGCGATGAAGTTGCCGTCCAGAGGGGCACGCAGCAGCACAAAAGTGCCGAAGATCACCATCACATCGTTGACCAGGGCCAGGATGGCCATGGCGCCGCCGGTCAGGCCGCCGATGTTCTTGAAGCGGAAGGCGATATACACCAGGATGAGGGCCAGGGCAAAGACCACCGCCACCAGGCTCTTCTGGAGGAAGCGGGTGCCCATGGCCGGGCTGACGTTGCTCAGGGACAGCTGGGCGAACTGGTTGTCGGGGTTGGACGCGGCCAGGCCGTCCAGCAGGGCGGTGACCTGCTGGGTGTCCACCGTCTCGCTGCCGGGCAGGGAGATCTTGAGGGTGGACTCGCCGGTGGCCACGTTCTCGCCGGTCTGCAGGGTCAGGTTGGTGCTGCCCAGGGCCTCCTCCGCAGTCTGCTCCACCACGGCCAGGTCAGGCTCGCCCTGGTAGCTCAGGGTGATCATGGCGCCGCCGGTGAACTCGGTGTCCATCTGGACCCCCAGCACCACCGCGCACAGGACGATGGCCGCCATCAGGCAGGAGGAGAAGGTCAGGAACGCCTTCTTCCTGCCCACGAAGTCGATGGACCGGGGCTCGCGGGGGGCCTTGTCGGCACCGTAGAGCCAGGGGTTCTGCAGCGCCTTGATGGAGGCCGCGCCGGCGATCATCACCCGGGTGGCGAACACGCCAAAGACAAAGTTCAGCAGCACGCCGGTGAGCAGCGTGTAGCCGAAGGCGTAGATGGTGCCGGCGGTGGATGCGCCAAAGGCAAAGAACACGACATTCAGCAGCCTGGCAAAGATGCCGTCGGTGGGGCCGAAAGCGCCCATCAGGACCACCGCCACGATCACGATGGTGACGTTGCCGTCAATGACGGGGGTCAGGCCCCGGGCAAAGCCGCTCTTGAGGGCGCCGGGCAGCGATTTGCCGTTGCGCAGCTCCTCCTTGATCCGCTCGGCGGTGATGACGTTGGCGTCCACGCCCATGCCGATGGCCAGGATGATGCCCGCGATGCCGGGCAGCGTCAGGGTAAAGCTGTTGAACACCGGGAAGTAGCCCGACACAAACGCCAGGGTGGCCGCCACCTGGCCCAGCAGGCCCACGCAGGCCAGCAGGCCGGGCAGCCGGTACATCACGGTCATGATGACAAAGATCAGGGCAAAGGCCACGATGCCGGCAAAGACCATCGCCTCCAGGCTGTTCTCGCCCAGGGTGGGGCTGATGGTGGAATAGCTGTCCACCGTCAGGGCAAAGGGCAGCGCGCCCGAGTTGATCTGCCGGGCCAGGGTGACCACATCGTCCCGGGTGAAGCCCGAGCCGGTGATGACCGCGCGGCCGTCGGTGATGGCGGCGTTGACGGCGGCCACGCTGATGTTCTCATCGTCCAGCCAGATGCCGATGGAGCCGCCCTCCTCGTACAGCCGGGTGGTGGCCTCGCCAAAAGCCGCCGCGCCCTCGCTGTCAAATTCCAGGGCCACGTAATACTCCGAGGCGCCGCCGCTGGTCACCGGGCCGTACTGGGCGGTGGCGTTCTCCACGCTGGCGCCGTCCAGGATCAGCTGCCCGTCGGCGCTGGTCCCCTCCCGGAAGGTCAGGTACGCGGTGGTGCCGATCTCCTGGATGGCGGCCTCCGGGTCAAACCGGGTCTCGTCCGACTGCCAGGGGAACTCCAGGATCAGGCTGTCCTGGTTATAGTCCGCATACAGCTCGTAGTCGGTGATGTTCAGGGCCACCAGGCGGTTCTCGATGACCGACTGGGCTGCGTCCAGCTGCTCGTCGGTGGCGTCGAAGCCGTCCGAGGGCAGAAAGGTCACGTTCACGCCGCCCTTGATGTCCACGCCGAAGCGGATGTCCCGGGCGCCCTTGATGTAGGTGGTGGTCACATCTCCGTAGGTCGACGACGCGCCGAAAAACGCGGTGAACGCAAACACCGCGATCAGCAGCACCGTGACGATGAGATGCCATGCTCTGCCTTTTGTCTTCATAAACTGTTTGGAAACCTCCCAATTTTATCACTTCCCGCCCGCCGGTTTCCCGGACGGACGGGAAGCTTTGATCCAATCCGAGCGCTCAGGCCTTTTCCGCCAGCAGGTGCTCCACCGTGGCCAGACGGACGCAGACCGTCATCAGCTCGGAGGCCTGCTCCACCTCGCTCAGGCTGGGATAGGTGGGCGCAATGCGCAGGTGGGAATCCTCGGGGTCCTTCCCGTAGGGGAAGGCCGCGCCGGCGCCGGTCAGCACCAGGCCGGCCTCCTTGCACAGCTGGGCCACCCGCTTGGCGCAGCCGGGCATCACATACAGGCTGATGAAGTAGCCGCCCTTGGGGTTGGTCCAGTGGGCGATGTCCCCGCAGGGGGTCAGCTTCTGGGCAAAGGTGGTCTTGACCGCGTCGAAGCAGGGCACCAGGCGGCGGCGGTGCTTGAGCATATGGGCCAGCACCCCCGCCTTGTTCTTCAGGAAGTGGACATGACGCAGCTGGTTCATCTTGTCGTAGCTGATGATCATGACCTCAAAGCGCTTGCAGACGTACTTCATCATCCGGTCGCTGCAGGCCAGGGCCGAAACGCCCGCGCCGGGGAAGGTGATCTTGCTGGTGGAGGTGAACATGAACACCCGGTCCTCGTTGCCGTAGGGCTTGCTCTCTTCCAGCAGGACCGGCGTCTCGATGATCTCGTCGGTGAGGTGATGGACGATGTACGCCTCGTCCCAGAAGATCTTGAAGTCGGGGGCGGCGGTCTTCATGGAAGCAAAGCGGCGCACCGTCTCGTCGCTGTAGGTGTAGCCGTCGGGGTTGGAATACTGGGGCACGCACCAGATGCCCTTGATGGAGGGGTCCTCGGCGGCCAGTTTTTCCACCATGTCCATGTCGGGGCCTTCCGGGGTCATGGGGACGTTGATCATGTCGATGCCAAACTCCTCGGTGATGCGGAAGTGGCGGTCGTAGCCGGGCACCGGGCAGAGGAACTTGGGGTGGTCCACCTGGGACCAGGGGCAGGGCGACTCAGGGAAACCGAAGGTGTACCCGATGCTGACCAGGAAATACATCAGCTGCAGGCTGGAGTTGCCGCCCACAAAGACGTTCTCCGGCTTGACGCCCATCACGTCGCCAAACAGTTTCCGGGCCTCGTACAGGCCCTCCAGGTTGCCGTAGTTGCGGGCGTCGGTGCCGTCCTCTGCGGTGTAATTGGTGGTCTTGAACAGATCCATCGCCAGATCCATCTGGTGAGGGCCGGGCTTGCCCCGGGCCATGTTCAGGTGCAGGTCCAGGTCCTGAAACGCCTTGTATGCCTTTTGGAGCCGGCGCTCCTCTTCCATCAGTTCTTCCCTCGTCATCTCCAGATAATTTGCCATAGCGCTTACTCCTTTACTATACTCTCTGTACCCTTAAAACGACCGCTTCCCTGCCAGAGGATGCAGCGGTAAAAAGCCATGCAGGCCGGCCGGGTAGCCCCACTCCGGCCCAGACTATATTATTATAGTACACTTTGCTTTGAGAAACAAGAATTTTAACGCAAAATAAAAAGCCCGGCCGGGATTTTTCGGGCCCGGCCGGGCGCAGGCTCGCTTTGTCAGCTCACCGCGATCTGATTTTTGTAGCGTTTGCGGACCGCGCCGTACTCCATGTGGGCCTCGCCGCCCTCCACGGTGTCCTTGTCGATGGTCACCCGGATGATGGTGGGGTCGCTGGGCACCGCGTACATGATGGGGATCAAAAGGTCCTCCATCACGCTGCGCAGGCCGCGGGCGCCGGTCTTGCGCTCGATGGTCTTGCGGGCGATGGCCAGCAGGGCCTCGTCGGTAAAGACCAGGTCCACATTGTCCATCCCCAGCAGGGCCTTGTACTGCTTGACCAGGCTGTTCTTGGGCTCTTTCAGGACCCGGACCAGAGTGGCCTCGTCCAGGTCGTCCAGCACCGTGATGACCGGCAGGCGGCCGATCAGCTCGGGGATCAGGCCAAACTTGACCAGGTCGTGGGGCTCCACCTTGCGCAGCAGGGCTTTCTGGGCGGCGGAGGAAGTATCCTTCAGGTTGCTGCCAAAGCCGATGGCGGAAGCGTCGGTGCGGCGCTGGATGTACTTGTCCAGCCCGTCGAAGGCGCCGCCGCAGATGAACAGGATGTTGGTGGTGTCGATCTGGATGAACTCCTGCTGGGGGTGCTTGCGGCCGCCTTGGGGCGGCACGTTGCTGACGGTGCCCTCGATGATCTTGAGCAGGGCCTGCTGCACGCCCTCGCCGCCCACGTCCCGGGTGATGGAGGGGTTTTCGCTCTTGCGGGTGATCTTGTCGATCTCATCAATGTAAATGATGCCGATCTGCGCCCGCTGGACGTCGAAGTCCGCCGCCTGGATCAGCTTGAGCAGGATGTTCTCCACATCCTCGCCTACATAGCCGGCCTCGGTCAGGGTGGTGGCGTCGGCGATGGCAAAGGGGACGCCCAGCATCCGGGCCAGGGTCTGGGCCAGCAGGGTCTTGCCCACGCCGGAGGGCCCCAGCAGCAGGACGTTGGATTTTTGCAGCTCCACGTCATTGCCCTTGCCGCTCATGATCCGCTTGTAGTGGTTGTACACCTCCACGGACAGCACCCGCTTGGCTTCGTCCTGGCCGATGACGTACTGGTCCAGCCCGTTCTTGATCTCCTCGGGGGTCAGGATGTTCACCGGCGCGGGGACGGCCGGCTGCATCCGGGCCCGGGCGTTGGGCGCGCCGCCGCGGGCGGGGCGGCTGCCGCTGGAGCGGTCGGGCTTTTCGGCCAGCAGGTCGTAGCAAAGGCCGATGCACTCGCTGCAGATGTTGACGCCGGGCCCGATGATCATCCGCTCGACTTCGTCCTGATGCTTGCCGCAGAAGCTGCAAACAAGGTCTTTTTCGTTTTTATCTCTGCCGGAATTGTTATTTGCCATAGCTGTACTTTCCTTTATTCTGCGTTTCTGCGTTCAGCACCCCTGGTTCAGCGGTGGGCGATCACCTCGTCCACCAGGCCGTACTCCTTGGCCTCGAGGGCGGTCATATAGTTGTCCCGCTCGGTGTCCTGGCGCACCCGCTCGATGGGCTGGCCGGTGTACTCGCTGAGCATGCGGTTCATGCGCTCGCGGGTGCGCACCATATGATCGGCGTGGATTTTGATGTCGGTGGTCTGACCCTGCAGGCCGCTGAGCAGCGGCTGGTGGATCATGATCTCGGCGTTGGGCAGGGCAAAGCGCTTGCCCTTGGTGCCGCTGGCCAGCAGGAATGCGCCCATCGAGGCGGCCATCCCCATGCAGATGGTGGACACGTCGCACTTGATATACTGCATGGTGTCGTGGATGGCCATGCCGGCGCTGATCGAGCCGCCGGGGCTGTTGATATACAGGCTGATGTCCTTGTCCGGGTCCTGCCCCTCCAGGTACAGCAGCTGGGCCACCACCAGGCTGGCCGAGGTGTCGTTGACGTCCTCGCTCAGCACGATGATGCGGTCATTCAGCAGACGGGAGAAGATGTCGTACGAGCGCTCTCCGTGGGCCGTCTGTTCTACAACATAAGGAACAAAACTCATAAAGTTCGCCTCCTGAAATACAAAATCGGGGTTTCTATTTTGCAAAATTGACCGATGCGGCATCCAAAACCGCCGCATCGGTCAATTTCAACAACATTGTGCGCAGGGGCGCGGGGCGTTTTCACGTCCCGTCTCGCCGGCCGCGCCGCCCTGCCCGCAAAGGCTTACTGGGCGTCGGCAGCCTGCTCGGCCTCAGCGGCCTTCTCCACGACATTGGCGTGACTCTTGATGAAGTCGATGGCCTTGTTCACAGCCAGGTCCTTCTTCAGCTCGTCCATGTTGACCAGCTCGCGGACCTTGTCCTCCTCCATCTTGTACTGGTCGGCGATCCGCTTGATCTCGGCGTTGACGTCCTCCTCGGATGCCTCGATCTTCTCGGCGTTGGCCACGGCCTCCAGGGCCAGGCGGATCTTGACCTGCTTTTCGGCCTGGGGCATGAAGGAAGCACGGAACTGCTCCATGGTCTGGCCCATATACTTCAGGTAGTTCTCGAGGGTCAGGCCCTGCTGCTCCACGCGGAAGGCAAAGTCGTTGACCAGCTCATCCATCCGCACGTCGTACATGGCCTGGGGGATCTCCGCCTCCATGCCGCCGATGACCTGGTCCACCAGAGCGTTCTCGACCGCCAGGTCGTCCTGCTTGTCCAGCTGCTCCTGGTTGGACTTGCGGATGGACTCCTTGAACTCCTCCAGGGTGTCGTACTCGGAGCAGTCCTTGGCCAGCTCGTCGTCCAGAGCGGGCAGCTCCTTGTACTTGACCTCGTGCAGCTTGATCTTAAAGACAGCGGGCTTGCCGGCCAGCTCATCGGCCTGGTACTGCTCGGGGAAGGTGACGTTGACATCGAACTCCTCGCCGGCGCTGTGGCCCACGATCTGATCCTCGAAGCCGGGGATGAAGCTACCGCTGCCCAGGGTCAGGTGGTAGTGCTCGGCCTTGCCGCCCTCAAAGGCCACCCCGTCGGTGAAGCCCTCGAAGTCGATGTCCACGATGTCGCCGTTTTCAGCGGCGCCCTCGCGGGTCAGCTCACGGGCGTTGCGCTCCTGCACACGCTTGAGCTCGGCGTCCACAGCGGACTCCTGAACAGTATGGACGGTTTTCTCCACGGTCAGACCGTTGTAAGCGCCCAGCTTGACTTCGGGCTTGACGGCCACCTTGACGGTCAGGACGGCGCCCTGGTCGTCGCTGGCGGACTCCACGGTCACCTCGGGACGGCCCACCGGTTCGATGCCGGCCTCCTTGACGGCGGCCTCGAAGGCAGCCGGGAACAGGTTGTTGATGGCGTCGTAGGTGAACACATCGGGGCCGTACATCCGCTCGATCAGGTGACGGGGGGCCTTGCCCTTGCGGAAGCCCTGGACGGTGTATTTCTTGCCCTCAATCTTAAAGACCTTCAGGACCTCGGCCTTGTAGGTCTCGGCGTCGATCGAAAACTGCAGTTCAGCCATGCTCTTTTCGAGCTTTTCACACTTAATGAGATTCATTTTGTTTTCCTCCGCTCAAATATTGGTGCTGGGGCAGAGGAATCCTCTCCCCGCATCTGCGCCGCGCGCCCATCCACATCTCAAAGGGCGCACGCGCCTTTGGGTACGACAATCGCGTCAGCGTTTATTATAACACGTTCCGTGCATAAATGCCAGCTGTTTTTTCACATTTTGGGATTTTAGGTGATTTTATACGGGCAGAAGTGCAGTCCGTCGGCGCTGACCAGCTTGTAACGGATGCCGTCCACCTCCCCCTGCACCGCAAAGCGGATGGCTTTGCCGTGCAGGTGGGCGTAAAAACACCGCCTGACCCCGTACTCTTTCAGCACGGCCACGATCTCGGGGGCGTCGGCCCCGGTGTACACCGGCGGGTAGTGGAGAAAGACCAGCTTCTCCCGGCCCGGCTCGGCGGCGTCCAGGCTCAGCCGCAGCCGGCCGATCTCCCGGTTCATCACCTTTTCGTCGTGGGGCTCGTCCGCGTCGAAGAGCCACCCCCGGGTCCCGCACAGGGCGTACCCCTCCACGGTGTAGGAGTTGTTGTGCAGCAGGCGCAGGGTGTCGAACCCCTCCGCCCGGAAAAATTCGTTCATCTTGTTGGCGGTGGACCACCAGTAGTCGTGGTTGCCCTTCATGATGAGCTTGCGGCCGGGCAGGCTGTTCAGGAAGGCGAAGTCCTTCCGGGTGTCGGCCAGCCGCATCGACCAGCTGATGTCCCCCGCCAGCACCACCGTGTCCTCCGGTTTGACCAGCCTGCGCCAGCTGGCCTCCAGCTTTTCCACATAGCCACTCCAGCCGGGGAACACGTCCATGGGTTTGGCGCCCCCCAGCGAAAGATGGGTGTCGCCCAGCACAAACAGTGCCATCTGCGTCTCCTATCTGTTTACGCCTGGCAGCCCAGGGCCACCTCGGCGATCTGGGCCGGGTCGATGACGGCGTCAAAGCGCTCGGGCTTCTGCCGCAGGCCCGCCAGGCTGGCGGGGGCGGTGCGGCCGGTGGCCTGCTCCAGGGCCTGCATGGCCTCGAAGTCGTTTTCCGGGGCGGCATGGCCCAGCGCGGCCAGCACGCTGCGGGGGAACTTGAAGGGCGACGCGGTGGAGAGCACCACCATGGGCGTCCCCTGCCGCTTGTGCTGCTCCGCCACATGGAACGCCACGGCGGTGTGGGTGTCGCACAGGTAGCCGTCCCGCTCCCAGCGGGTGCGGATCTCGGCGGCCACCTCTTCCTCGCTGGCCCACCCGCAGGAGAAGGACGCCTGGATGGCGGCCAGTGTCTCGGGCCGGACGGTGTAGCTCCCCTCCCGGGCCAGGCGGCCCATCAGGGCGGCCACCTCGGCGTCGCTGCCGGTGACATGGTAGAGCAGCCGCTCCAGGTTGGAGGACACCAGGATGTCCATGCTGGGGGAAGACGTCTTGTAGAACTCCCGCCGGGCGGTGTACGCGCCGGTGCGCAGGAAGTCGGTCAGGACGTTGTTCTTGTTGGAGGCGCAGACCAGCCGGCCCACCGGCAGGCCCATCCGCTTGGCGTAGTAGCCGGCCAGGATGTCGCCGAAGTTGCCGGTGGGCACGCAGAAGTTCACCTTCTGGCCCATGGTGATCTCGCCATCCCGGAGCAGGTCGCAGTAGGCGGAGATGTAGTAGACCACCTGGGGCAGCACCCGGCCCCAGTTGATGGAGTTGGCGCTGGACAGGCGGATGTTCCGTTCGGCCAGCCGGGCGGCAATGTCCTTGTCGGCAAAGACCCGCTTGACGCCGGTCTGGGCGTCGTCAAAGTTGCCCCGCACCGCGTACACCGCCACGTTGGCCCCCTCCTGGGTGGCCATTTGCAGCCGCTGGATCTCGCTGGTGCCGCCGGTGGGATAAAAGACGGCGATCTCCACCCCGGGGATGTCGTGGTAGCCGTCCAGGGCGGCCTTGCCGGTGTCGCCGCTGGTGGCCACCAGGATCAGGGTCTTTTCGGTGCGGCCCAGGTTGCGCTTGGCCTCCACCAGGAGCTTGGGCATCAGCTGCAAGGCGTAATCCTTGAAGGCGCAGGTGGGCCCGTGCCACAGCTCCAGAGCCCAGGTCTCCCCTTCCACCGGGGCGAGGCAGCCCGCCTTGCCCCCAAAGGCCGCGCCGTAGGTCTGCGCCGCCGCGCCGGCCAGGAAGTCCGGGTCGTAATCGGTCAGGTATTCCCGCAGGATGGTGGCCGCCATGGCCGGGTAATCCAGCTCACAGAGGGCCCCCACGTCCACCTGGGGGAAGCTTTCGGGCACAAACAGGCCGCCCTCTTCCGACAGGCCCTGCGCGATGGCCTGCGAGGCGGACACCCGCCGGCTCTGGTCTCTCGTGCTGAAAAACTGCATAGTCATTCGCTCCTTTTCCGTTGTGGTCCTTTCCCATCGTGTCGATCATCTTGCGCTTGCGTCAAAGGCTCTTTTTATAATATGTACCATCCAGCGCCCCCTGTCAAGAGGGGTCACTTCCGCCACATCGAACCGCGCAAAGGCCTCCTGCCGGCCGGTCTGCTGCAGGTACCAGGCCGCCGTCCGGACGATCCGGCGGCGCTTGGCCAGGGTGACCGAGGCGGCGGGCCGGCAGACCGCGTCCCGGTTGGTGCGGGTCTTGACCTCGCAGAAGATGACCGTCCCCTCCGGGTCCAGGAGGATCAGGTCGATCTCCCCTTCCCGGATGCGGTAATTGTGCTCCAGCAGGGTGCAGCCCTGCCGGATGTAGTAAAGGGCGGCAGCGTGCTCGCCCCGGCGGCCGGTCTCGGCCCGGTCCATCACTTGCCCTCCGGTCCGTAGCCCAGCTTTTTCAAAAAGCTGCGGCGGTAGAACGGCTGGATGCCGTACCGGGCGATCAGCTCGTAGTGGAGCCTGGTGGGGTAGCCTTTGTGTTTGGCCAGCTGGTACTGGGGATACTGGCGGTCCAGCTCCAGCATATAGCGGTCCCGGCTGACTTTGGCCAGGATGGACGCCGCGCCGATGCTGGCGCTGGTGGCGTCGCCCTTGACCACCGGCCTCGCCGGCATGGCCAGGCCATCGGGGCAGCGGTTGCCGTCCACCAGCACCAGGCCGGGCGTCACCGCCAGCTGTTCCACCGCCTGGCGCATCCCGTCCATGGTGGCGCGCAGGATGTTGTCCCGGTCGATGACGTCGGGCCCCACAAAGACGATGCTGTAGGCCAGAGCCCTGGCCTGGATCTCTTCAAAGAGCTGCTCCCGCTTTTTTTCGGTCAGCTTTTTGGAGTCGTTGATCCCCCAGACCGGCCGGTCCGGGTCCAGGATGCAGGCGGCCACGCAGACCGGCCCGCACAGGGGGCCGCGGCCCGCCTCGTCCACCCCGGCAAAGCAGCCGTTTTCGGCCCGGACCGCGGCGTCGTAGCTGTACAAGGGGCGGGAGACCTCCTCGTCGGTGAGGCGCTTCATGCTTCGTCCTCCCCTTCCGGCTGCTCCGGTTCCTCCCGGCGGGGCGGCCGCTCCAGGGTGATGCGGCCCCACTTGCAGGCTCGGAACTCGTCCACCAGCATGATGGCGCAGCGCTCGGTGTTCACCTCGCCGCCCCGGACCAGCAGCCCCCGTTTGCGGCCGATGGCCTCCATCAGCTCGTAGGGAGGCAGGGCCAGGGCTTCGGCGTCCAGCTTGTAGCGGCTGGCCACCAGCTCGGGATAATTGCGGCGCACCTCGTCCAGCAGGTTCATGGCCAGCTCTTCCACATCCAGGATGTCGTCCTTGATCGAGCCGATGAAGGCCAGGTTGGAGGCGATGGTCTTGGAGTCGAACTTTTTCCACAAAACGCCGGGCATATCCAGCAGGTCGAACTTTTCGGTCGAGACCCACTGCTTGCCCTTGGTAACGCCGGGGCGGTCGGCGGCTTTGGCCCGCGCCGACCCCGCAAAGGTGTTGATAAAGGTGGATTTGCCCACGTTGGGGATGCCGCAGAGCATGACCTGGGTCTTGGCCCCGCTCATCCCCCGGGCCTGGCGCCGGGCCAGCAGGCCGGCCAGCTCTTTTTCGATGGCGGCCCGGACGGCGGCGG
>OEQW01000071.1_pt1 | contig 14249 bp, 7 predicted proteins | sample 1539861 | NCBI WGS metagenome assembly OEQW01 (sample SAMEA3891885, study PRJEB23780) | metagenome | biome: terrestrial biome; feature: animal house; material: Caecal content | place: Italy | collected 2015-05-05 | reverse complement strand
GATCTAGACCAACTCTTTTTAAAATTCGATCTACTACAATTTTATCATCGATATATTGACCTTTTCCTAATTTATAAAGAATATTAATTTGGCAAACACCCTTCACAATATCTTTTAATCGATCTCCATTTTCTCCTCGTTTATACTCAATCAAGGCTTTTAAATCTTCTCTATATAAGTTTTTTTTCTCTTCTTCTCCACATATCATTTTCTTCATCCTTTCTCATTATGTATAAAGACTAGTTACAAAGACAAGAACGGCTGACACAATTTCCTATATTTAGAAATGTGTCAGCCGTTCTATACACTATAGTTTTTCCATATATTGAGTCGTCTGTAGTATCAATGTAAAAACTTTATATAACGCTCATTTCTATATATAGTTAGGATTATAACATAATACTCCATTTTTTTCCAAAAAAACCTTCTACAAAAAATTCTATTTTATCCCTTTTTTAGCTTTGCTGTCGATATATTCTTAAAAATTCGACATAAAATGCATCATCTAACATTCTCGCTAAAACCTCTGCCTGCATTAACTTTTTTTGATATAAATCATTTTTCTTAACATTCTCATTTTGCTTTACTAATTCTTGCTCTTTATTCCATGCAACATTATAACAGCATCTCAACATTCGCTCAACGGTTCCTTCTTCCAAAAGACGCCTTACAATTTCATAAGCTTTTTGGTTAGATAGCTGATAATCTCCATTTGATCCAATTCTACTCATATTATTAATTTCAATCAAATTCTTTTCATCATATTGTGCTCCCTGGCAGATCCATTTACCCAAATAATTTTTTTCTAGTTTTGTCCATATTTTAATGCATTCTTTATATTTTTCCTGACTAGCATATCCAGCTGCCAAACTATTCAAAAGCCGCATTTCTTTTCTACGAAGTGGATAACTAGAAAAATCAACATTTTCATATTCAGGAATCGTAAGATGTAACGCTTCCTTTAGACGACTTTCATTTTCCTCTAGAGACATGCCTCGTATTTCTCTTTCCAGAATCGTATGTATCCATAAAAAATATTGTTTATTTTCTGGACATATATCTTTTAAATGTTTTTCCTCAAAAATTTCTTCCAATTGATTAAATAATACTTCTGCCTTTTCATATTGTTGCCTTCGTATATAATGTTCAATACGAAAATACATTCTAATATGATCTGTATTGCCTCCATGAAGTTGTATTATATAATAAGTTTGTGGCCATCCAATTCGCTTCATCCAATCATTGAATGTTTTCTTTGGATCACTCGTTCCTCTCTCTATACTCAGATATGCAACTGTAGTACAAATTCCTTTGTGGAAGTCTCTCCTTGATAATTTCCAAAAATCACGGTAGAAGATTAATAGCTCATTAAAAATATAACAACTTTGATATCCATCTGTTGGATATAAGCGGTATGGGTCTAAATCGGATTCCTGATACAATTCCAAAAGCACTTGTCTTTCTTCTTTGATCTGCTCTATTCTTGTCTTTCTCCAAGCGCTTAGTTTTTGTCTCTCAGCAATAAATTGTTCTATTTTTAAATACTGTTCTTGTAATGCAACTAAATAAGAAACCTTTGCAGTACCATATAAGATTTTAATTCCTATCAGTGCATAATATCTTGCATCTTCATACTGTAATTCTGCTTCACAAACCTTGGATAGTTCCAAACAGGCAAATGGTACATAAGAGCTTCTCAGATTTTCTGACATTTTACGTCTCCTTGCATAATGGAAGATCTCTTTTAATAACATTTTTGCACGAGTAAGTTCGTTTCTTCTTCTGTAGCAAGATGCCAGTAAAATTAAAAGTTCCATTTCTTCAGGCGCAAATGATATTTTTTCAAAAGGCACCTTTCCCAAGTTTGGAACTGTATAACTAATTGCTTCTTTTAATATTGGTATAATCTGATTCATATTTTTATTTTGTTGAATCATCATCCATACACGCATTTTCTTTACAAACTGTTGATGAATTCGATGCATTTCTGCTGTTTCTTTCTCATATTCTTGAAGCAGTTGTTCTAATTTACCATACTGCTTTTGATTGTAGGTTTTATATATCTCCATTCGCTTTGCAAAACGTTCTGCATCCCGTTTAAAGATAATCATTTCTATTTCTGCTGGATCAATTCCCACTCTTCTCAATACTCGATCCATAACAATTTTATCTTCTGCATGATATCCTCGTGTAATTCGATCGATACTGCTTGTTGGAATAATGGATTGGGCAATATTCCACAACCGTTCATCATTTTCTTCTCTCCTATAATCAATCAAATGTCTTAAATCTCTTGCGTAAATGTTTTCCTTCTCTTGTTTCTTTTCCATTACATTTTCCTTTCCCCATTTTTCTATGTATAGTGGATATCACAACGAATATCCACTATATAAATAACATTCTTTACAGTAAAATTCCTTCTTTCAATGCAAATGAATAAATCCATTGCTGTTTCACTGGCTTTTGGCTAAGTCTTTCCAAAGCTTGTTTATAATAATCCAACTGAATCTGATAACGCTGTTTTAACTGCTCCACTCCCTTCTCTGGATCAACCCGATCTGTTTTATAGTCAATTAAAATCCAACCATCCTCTTCTTCTATCGCTGCATCAATTACCCCTTGTATCATAACCCAATCATTTTCTCCACCATGGACGTTCGGCTCTAATTCTTGTGGTGTTACTCCAATAATAAATTGTTGTTCAGTTTTCAAGGTTCCTTGCTGCTGTGCTTTAATGACTTGCTTTCCAAGCTCATCTCTATAAAAATTCACAAAGTCCATATCCCATATAACGGTTCTTTCTTCTTTTGTTAAGATTCCTGTTTGCATCAATTGATTCAAATCTTGCTCCAATGTCTTTTTTTGAACTGGAAGTGTCGGATGCAAATGTTGTAATACTTTATGATACACCGTTCCTCTCCAGGCTGCTTGTTTTGTTTTTTCTTCTTGTCTTAGGAAACGAGGAATTGTTTCTTGTATATGACTTTCCTGTTCCTCTCCTTCTGGAACAAGCAGAGTTACTTCCTCTTGCTGCAAATGTAATCTTTTTAATTGAGAGACAGAAGTTTTCGCCTGAATTTTTTCCATATCACTATAGTGATAATCAAAATTAAACTGATACTGAATTTGCTTCGCCGCTTCTTCATCATAACAGCAGTTACTATCCCATTGTTCTAGCACAGCTTTGGATATTGCATAAGCAGCCTCTTCTCTTGCTGCTGACAAAAGTAACTCATCCTGCTCCAGTAATGTCGCTTCTATTGGTGATAGATCATGCCAATATGGATTGGTAAATGGTGCCGACATTTCTAACTGTTTATAAATTTCAGAAAATCCTTTCTGCTTTGCAAATACGGGAAGCAGCCAATCCAAATAACATAATGCAGAACTTAGAAAAGTCATTCCACAATCATTCCATTGAGTCAGGCGCTTTTTTATATACCCTCTCATGTCTCTTTTTACACTAGTTATAATCAATTTTTCTTTTGCCCTTGTCAATGCTACATAGAGTACACGAAGCTCTTCTCCAAGATTTTCCATGACAATTTTCTTTTGAAATGTTTTCTTAATTAGCGTAGGAGTCCGTGTCCGAAGCTTTGGATTAATATAATCGACTCCGACTCCAAAATCTGAATGAAATACAACCCGACTTCTGGCATCTTGTTGATTAAACCGCTTGGAAGCTCCTCCCAAAATAACAATCGGAAATTCCAATCCCTTACTCTTATGAATACTCATAATTCGGACTGTATTTTCATTTTCCCCCGATATCAAAGCCTCCCCATAATCCACAGAAAATTTTTGAAGTTTTTCAATATAACGAATAAATCGAAACAGACCATGTTCACTCATTCCCTCATATTGGATTGCTTTTTCCACTAACATATCAATATTTGCTTTTCTGCGCTCTCCTGCTGGCATTGCCATCACATAATCGTAGTAACCCGTTTCTTCTAACAATAATAAAATTAACTCGTGAAGCGCCATATATTGAGAGGCATTTCTCCACTTTTCTAATCTTTCAGAAAATTCAATTAGTCGTTTCCCTAATGGATCTTCTGAAAAATGCTCCATATAAAAGCAAAATGCTCCATAAATCCCATTTCCCATTTGTTTTGAATAGGGAAGTTTTATTTGAGCAAGCTGCTCATTACTTAATCCTACAATTGGAGAATGTAATACGGATACAAACGGAATATCCTGGATTGGATTATCAATGATCCGCAGTAAATTCAGCATTGTCTGTACTTCTATTGTTGTGAAATATCCATTTTGTGACTCCGCATAAGCTGGAATCCCCTGACTCATTAATGTCTCCACAAATGGGTCTGCCCATCCAGCGATTGTCCGAAGCAAAATTACAATATCTCGATATTCTGCTCTGCGATATTCCTTTTTCTCTTTGTCCCATACAAACTGCCCTTCGTCTGGATCGGTTAATTCTTTTATTCGTTTTGCAATCAGACGAGCCTCCCATTCTCTCTCGGTTAATTGTTCTTCTTCTGCCTCCGATTCTCCAAGATCTTCTCCATTTAAAGAGAGCATCCATAATTCTGTTTTTCCTCCAACATTATAATTGGTTGGCTCATAATCCAATCCTGGATGCAGCGCAACTTCCTTTGTATATTCAATATCTCCAAGCTGCTTTTTCATAATTTGATAGAAAATATAATTGACACTATTTAGTACCTCTGCACGGCTTCTAAAGTTTTGATGCAGTTCAATTTTCTGATGCTTACTTTCTTCTGTAGTATAAGTTTCATATTTCTCCATAAACAGCTCTGGTCTTGCCAAACGAAATTTATAAATACTCTGTTTAACATCCCCTACCATAAATAGATTTGGGCGTCCAAACCGCTCTGAAGTAACACTTGTTAAAATTACTTCTTGTACATAGTTGCTGTCTTGATATTCATCAATCATTACTTCTTCAAATAATTGTGCATATTGGTCGGCTGCCTCTGTTGGAACAATATATTCTGTTGGATTTCCCTTTTCATCAGAACTTACTTCTCGTTTCACTAAAATTTTCAACGCCAGATGTTCTAAGTCATGAAAATCTACGATGTTTCGCTTTCGCTTTTCTTGTGTATAAGCTTCTGCAAATTCTAGGGTTAAAGCAACTAACTGCTCTACTGCCTGTTTAGCACCCTGTAAATCAAGCAAAACTTGATCTGGGGCTTTCGAGAAATACGATTTTATTATTCCTTTTATTCCTGTTTTTACATTTTCTCTTAATGCGGAAACAATATCTGCTTTTTCCTGACTATAATTATCTGACTTTTTTCTGCGAGGTTTTATTTCAAACTTAATATTGGATAGTATTTTTGCAGCTTGGCTATAATGTTTCAGATTTTTTGCAGCCTCTGCAATTCTTTCTCGCTCCATACTAAATTTTTCTATATAAGGATAAGGACCATCTTCTTCATTACAAATCGCCAAAATTCGGTCATAAGTTGTCCGATATTCTTCCATCTGCACTCGAATATAGTGCATTAAAAATTTCATCCAGTCTTCTTGTTCTATTTGAGAAAGAGACTCCATCCGATACTGTTTCACTGTATTTTTTAACCATTGATCTGGCCACGGATAGCTCCTGGAAAAGTCATAACATTGCAAAATCAAATCCATTAGCCCACTGTCATCTCTTCCTGTAGCATAAGTTTCAACAAATTGAATAAAACTATCTTCTGCTTTTTCATAATGTTTTTCCAACATCGCTTCCAACACGTCTGCTTTTAGCAAGTCCAGTTCCCCTTCATCTCCAATCCGAAATGCTGGGTCCAGCTCAATGGTATGAAAATAACTGCGTATAACGGAAAGACAAAAACTGTGAATCGTTGTAATCTGAGCATGATGGATTAAAGTTAGCTGTCTTTGTAAATGTACTGCTTCTGGATTTTCTTCTACTTTCTTTTCTAATGCCTGACGAATTCGTTCTCTCATTTCCCCCGCCGCTGCTTTTGTAAATGTCACAATTAATAGCCGATCAATATCAACTGGATGCTCTGAATCACTCACTTTTGCTAAAATCCGTTCTACTAATACTGCTGTTTTTCCGCTGCCTGCCGCAGCGGATACAAGAATGTTCCGTTCTCTTAAATCAATGACTTGCTGCTGTTCTCTCGTCCATGAAAATGCCATAGAATTCTCCATTCTTTCACTATAATGATAATATTTAATAAATATTATTATACTTTATCTTTGTCGTTTTTTCAATGCCATTTACTACAAAAGTATCACAAAATCATAGTTTTTTGCCCTAACAAACCCAAAAAGAAGCGCCTCCCAAAGGAAGGCACTTCTATTTTATAAATATTGAGAAAAGGGCTTTTATAATACGTCTCCATTACTTGCGATCACATTTTTATACCAATCAAATGATTTTTTCTTACTTCTCTTTAATGTGCCGCTTCCATCGTTGTTTTTATCAACATAAATGAATCCGTAACGTTTTTTCATTTCTCCCGTTGTAAAGGATACTAGGTCAATACATCCCCAAGGAGTATATCCCAGCAGATCCACTCCATCAATCTCTACTGCTTTTTTCATTTCTTCTATATGAGCCTTTAAATATGCAATACGAGCATCATCCTCACAGGTTCCATCTTCTTTCAATACATCAATATCTCCAAATCCATTTTCTACAATGAATAATGGAATTTCGTAACGCTCATACATGGTTACTAGTGCATAGCGAAGACCTACGGGATCAATTTGCCATCCCCATTCACTTGCTTTTACATATGGATTTGGTACGGAATTAGAAGAACTTCCGTCTGTAGCTTGTGTTGTATCATTCTTCACATCTGCCTTTACTGCATTTGTCATATAATAACTAAATCCAATATAATCTACTTTACCTTCCGCCAAAATTGCTTCATCTTCTGGCTCCATCTTAATCTGATAACCTTCGCGTTCCCATTCCTTTAATGAATAAGCTGGATAATGTCCACGCACATGAGTATCCATAAAATGGAATCTTTCATGCATACACTCTGTGGCAGTCATAATATCTTCTGGATTACAAGAATATGGATAGAATGGTACAAATGAACACATACATCCAATTTTCATATCTGGGTTGATTTCATGTCCCATTTTTACTACCATTGCACTCGCTACCAATTCATGATGGGCTGCCTGGTACATCACTTCTTTTTTATTTTCATATTCGGAGAATCTAACTCCAGAACAAGTCCATCCAAAAATATCTGCATCGACATTGCTCTGATTGTTAATTTCATTGAAGGTCATCCAATATTTTACCTTGTCTTTGTAACGCTTCATAACTACTTCTGCAAATTTTACAAAGAATCCGATTACTTTTCGATTTACCCATCCGCCATATTCTTTTGCTAAATGATATGGCATCTCAAAATGGGATAATGTAATCACAGGTTCAATTCCATATTTTAATAATTCATCAAACATATCATCATAGAAGCGTAATCCTTCTTCATTCGGCTGTTCGTCATCTCCGTTTGGAAAAATACGTGTCCATGCAATACTTGTACGGAAACACTTAAATCCCATCTCTGCAAATAACTTAATATCTTCTTTATAATGACCATAAAAGTCAATTGCCTCATGATTTGGATAATTTTTGCCTGGAATCACGCCATCTGTAATCTCTCTTGGAACTCCATTTGCTCCAGCAGTCATAACATCAATGACACTGACACCTTTTCCGCCTTTATTCCAGCCACCTTCCAGCTGGTTTGCAGCTACCGCACCGCCCCATAAGAAATCCTTTCTTAATCCACTCATTTTTTTCCTCCTAATTATTAAGTAGTTCGAAAGAAAACTCTATTTGGGCTTTCTTTCGAAATCTACAATCATTCAAAAATTAGCTTCTTTGCTGCGTTCTATTATTCTACGTTCTATTATTCTACTGAAATTAAATCAGCACCTGCTTTTATTTGACCAGTTCCCTCGCAAGAAATCTGGCTAAACTCATCTGTATTTGCAATAATTACTGGTGTGGTCACTTCATATCCAGCTTTTTTAATCTGTGGAATATCAAACTCTAATAATAATGTACCTTTTATTACACGATCACCCGTTTTGATATGAGGTTTAAAATACTTTCCTTTTAACTCTACCGTATCCATTCCTACATGAATTAATAATTCCACTCCGTTATCACAGGTAATTCCAATTGCATGATAAGAATCCATCAATGCAGAGATCGTTCCATCTGCTGGCGCAAAAACCTTTCCTTCGGATGGAATGACTGCAACGCCATCTCCAAGTACCTTCTGTGCAAACGTTTCATCCTTTACTTGATCCAATGGAAGAATTGTTCCATTCATTGGACTAGCGATTACTTTCTTTCCCTGTGCAATTGCTGCAACTGGCTTTTCTTCAATCGTATTTTCTTCTACATTTTCTGATTTTGGATCCTCAAATCCAATAATCTGAACTAATACAATTGCCAGTACAATCGCTACCACTGCTCCAATTGCTTCACCAGCAAACGACATTGGAGCTTCTGGGCTAATTGCATTTACTGTGGTTAATAATCCTGGGAGACCTGCATATGCGTAATAAAGAGATCCGAATAAACTTGCTACTACTGCTCCAACTGCACCTGAAATACATCCACAAATAAATGGCTTCTTTAATCGAAGCGTAACACCATAGATAGCTGGCTCTGTGATACCGAAAATACCTGTAACACCTGCAGAGAATGCAACACCTTTAAATTCTTTATTTCTTGTTTTAATAAATACACCAAATGCTGCTGCCATCTGTGCGATTACGGCAATCGTTTGATATGCTTGGAACGAATCGTGTCCGTACATTTCAAAGTTTGCCAAACAAACTGGTGTGATTCCCCAATGAACACCAAAGATAACGACAACCTGCCAAATACCTCCAATTACTGCTGCTGCCAATGCTGGTGCAACATCAAATAAGAAGTTATAACCATTTGCGATTCCCTTTGCTGCAATACTGGAAAGAGGTCCAATTGCCAAAACTGTTAATGGAACCATAACGATGAAACAAATTAATGGGGTAAATAATGGTTTTATGACATCTGGAAGACGTTTCTGTACAAACCGTTCTACATAAGATAAAATCCATACTAAGAACAGTGGAGGCAATACTGATGAAGTATAAGTTGTCTCTGATAAATTAAAGAACAAGAACTTAATTACTTCTCCATCGCCAACTGCATTTGCAAGTCCTGTTAAATCTGGATTTACAAGTGCACAACAACATAGTACTGCAATATATACGTTACATTCAAAATGTTTCGATGCAGTAATTGCAATGAAAATTGGTAAGAATGTAAATGGTGTCCATGACATCAAGCTCAGTATTTGATAAGTACCAGTATCTGCAAAAGAAGGTGCTGCCATTGTAATCAGAATCAACGCACCTTGCAAAATTCCTGCTGCCGCAAGGATATAAACGAATGGTGCAAATACTGCGGACATTGTAGCAATGACACGATTTAAAATACCTTGCTTTGGCTTTTCTTCTCCACGTGGATTATTTTCCAAATCCAAATCTTTGGATACTTGTGCAAACACATCCCCTACATGTGTTCCAATTACAACTTGAAATTGTCCTCCTGTCTCTACTACTGTAATAACGCCAGGCATTTCAGAAATCTTTTCTTTTGCTCCTTTTGGCGTTTCCTTCAGAACAAGACGAAGTCTTGTCGCACATCGAGTTGCATTAATAATGTTACTATCTCCGCCTACCTCACGGATGATATCTTTTGCCAGTTTTGAATAATCTCTTACCTGTGCCATTTCCCTTTTCTCCTTCTTCATTTACTCGTGCGCACTGTGATCAGCTTTTCTCTCTATCTGATGGTATTAATATATCATTTTTCTATGATTTTTCAATATTTCCCAATTCCATTGGTGATTTGTTTCAAACTTTTCTTATGTTTTTTGATTTTTCCATGAAACTTTGTTTCACATTTCAAAAACCCAAATTATTTTTTATACAAAATGCCGATAGAAAATTTTCCTATCGGCATCTAATTTACAAATTTATAAAAACAATTGAAGTATATACTCCTATACTTGATTAATTAATGTCCAAAGACGATCTCTGCTCCGTTCTTCATAAGTTTGATTCAACAATATATTTTCTTTATACTGATAACTAAACTCCATCCCAAATATAACATCCAGCAAATACTTTACTCCCGTAGAAAATAGTACAGTTCCAAAGTCATCCACTGCTGCACGTGCCATCGTATAGAGCCGTTCGTCTCCCATTTTTCCCAATGTACGTTCTTTTCCACATGTAATAATAATTGTTTTTGTTTTACTGCGTTTTAATGTTTTCGCAACCTCCACAAGACGAGCATTTTCTCCTGTACGACTAATAATAATTGCCAAGTGTTTTTCTCTGCTCACAAGTGCATTTAGCTCTTGAATATTTGTTTCACTATATACATTTGCCACTTTCCCACTATGAAATAACAAATTGCGAGCATACATGGCTAAAGCTACATTTGCATCATAAACATAGAAATCAATATATTCTGCTTGACGCACTAATTTTCTAATTCGCATCATTTGTTCTAAAGAAAGCATATCCTTCGTTTCTTGTATTGCCCTCTTATAAGTTTCCTCCACTTTGCGAAGCATCGTAACAACACTTTCCTTTTCAGAAATTGAGATTTCTTCTTCCTTTTCAGGCGTATCATGGTATTTTAATTCACTTAAAAAACGGAGCTTAAAATCAGGATATCCTTTACATCCCAATTTTTGACAGAATCGGGTAACTGTCGCAGCGCTTGTAAAAGTTAATTCTCCTAATTTTCTAGAAGAAAGAGATGCTACCTCTTCTGGATGTTGTAAAATATACTGACAAATATCATGTTCTCGTTCCTTATAATCGGTTATATTTTGCATCTCATGTAACAGTCCCATCTCTTTCTCTCCTATCTTTATCAATTAAAGTTTACAGCTAAAACATAGAAGTTAGCGAATCTATTTATTCAATACGTTCAAAATCTGCTGCTCCATGCTTACAAATCGGACATACAAAGTCATTTGGAAGTTCCTCTCCCTCATAAATATATCCGCAAATTTTGCATCTCCAGCCTTTTACTTTCGTTTGTTCTGGCTTTGGTTTTATATTTTGATGATAATACGTATAAGTTACTGACGGAATCTTGGACAATATCTCAGCATCCGTTACATCTGCAATAAACAACGTATGTGTTCCCAAATCATAGGTTGCTACCACTTTTGCACTAATATAAGCATTTGCATATTTAGATAAATATATCATTCCATTTTCTGCTTTTGTATAATAATCACAGCCTGCAAATTTATCCGTATCTCTTCCACTCTGGAATCCAAATCTCTTGAATACTTCAAATGGTGTCTCCTCTGATAAAATAGAAACATTAAACAATCCAGTTTCCATAATCATATCATGTGTATAATTTCCCTTATTAACAGCAACCGTAATGCGATTTGGCGTTGTTGTAACCTGTTGTACCGTATTTACAATACATGCGTTGTCCTTTCCATCTTTTTCAGCAGATAGAACAAATAATCCATAACTTAATTGAAACATTGCTGCCTGATTCATAATAACCTCCATTCTTATTTATAGATTCACTCTCTATTATGCTCAATTTTTTTCTTTTATTTTATCAAATACAAGACAACTTGTCCAGTATAAGATTCACATAAGAAAATTCTTCTGTTATCCTCATCATTTGACTGATTTTTGGAATTCTAATTTGCATCGGAAGTATTAACATTCAACTTCCCGTCTCCTGCCCAAAGAATTTCCTATCCATTTTTTGATACAGTAGACAAAAAAATGCCGACAACTCCTGCTTTTATAGCAGAAGTCATCAGCATTTAGCGGTTTTAATGTTTGGTTACTTTATGTTCCAATATCATTCACTAAAGGAGAACTTCATATTTTCATTATCCTGACAACTATTCAGAAAAAGTTTATGAAATAACATGGTATTCTCTTAATAATTTTTCCAATTCCGTACCATGCAATTTTTTGACTGCTTCTTTTAAGATAAGTTTTTCTTTTAAACCTAAGTCTAATTCTGTAAGTTTTTTCCCGTCCATTAACTGTACCGTTGCATTTAATAAGTCTCGTACATCATATACGCTTCCCCATACTTCTGGCACACCACGATCAATATTTAGCAATGTATATACTGCTTCCATTCCTGTACGAATAGAATATTCCGTTGTAAAAATAGTATCCCGTTTTGTTTCTGCAAATTGACCAATAAATGCAAAATTTACACTTGATTTTGGAACGACATCTGGACGATCTCCAATCGTACGAGGCATAAAAAACGCTGTAATATACGGCATCATACAAGGTACTGTATTCGCACTATTCTCTGCCATATCTTCGATCTGATCTTCTGGCACTCCCATATGATACAGCCATTCCATACAGATTTCTTTTCCTGTGCATTCTCTCATTGTTTTCTTCACAAAATTACCAGGTTTATCACTAAACAATCCATAAATCCATCCTACCAATTGGTCTTTCGGCTGGCTGTGAAACTGTGGCTGACGATTAAACGTCCAGCTTAATAACCAGTTGGAATCTTTCACCGTAACAATCCCTCCCGTCACAGTTTTTCCGCTAAAAGGATCTCTTTTGCAAATTTTTTGTACATAAGGAGGAATTCGATCATCCAACGTTGTTACCGTTGCAGACATCCAATTGCTTTGTTCTGGATTGCCGCAAAACTTATCTGGGCGCCCGAAGGATGGATCTTGTGCTGCAATTTTTTTCCACATATCCCATCCTCCTCCTGGCTTTAATTCTGGATTAAACTGTGCAGGATGATTTTGATCTCCTAAAGAAGAATTTTCCACACAACCACCATTTGTAATAAATACAAGATCATTTTCTGATAAATCAATTAATTCTGTTTCTCCATCACGGATACATAAAATTTGTGTCGCCATTTTTTTCTCTTCTTGTATGGAAAAACTAATATTCTCTACCTTTGTACCATAGTGAAATTGTACTTTATGATCTTCCAAATACTTTACCATTGGAAGAATTAATGATTCATATTGATTATACTTAGTAAAACGCAGGGCTGTAAAATCTGGCAAGCCCCCAACATGATGGATGTAGCGTTGAAGATAACGTTTCATTTCCAATGCACTATGCCAATTTTCAAATGCAAACATTGTACGCCAATATAACCAAAAGTTAGAATTTAATACTTCTTCATCAAATAGTTCATCAATTCTTCTATCATAAAGTTCTTCATCCGATGTAAAAAATAGTTTCATAATTTCCATCCCCGCCTTCGTGGACAAGTTAAATTTTCCATCGGTATGTGCATCTTCCCCACAATGGATAGTTGCCCTCATTAGGGAATAATTCGGATCTTTTTTATTCAACCAATAGTATTCATCCAGTACACTAATTCCTTCTGTTTCAATGGATGGAATCGAACGCATCAAATCCCACATGCATTCAAAGTGATTGTCCATCTCCCGTCCGCCACGCATTACATATCCAACATTTTCAAAATGGTATCCATCACATGCGCCACCAGCCAATGCTTCTTTTTCTAAAATATGAATTCGCTCTCCCTTCATTTGTCCATCTCTTACAAGAAAACAGGCTGCTGCCAGTGCTGCCAATCCAGATCCTACAATATACGCTGATTTGCATTCCACTCCTTCTGGTTTTTCAGGATGAGCAAACGCTTCATAATTTCCACTGCTATAATACATAAAATTACTCCTTTCCAACTGTTTCTATCTTTTCACAAAAAAGTTAGAAATCTTTTATCTTCTAGTTTCACTATATCGGATTTTTTCCACGCATACAATAGACAAAAAGGCATCCATGTCTGAAAATCAGACATGGATGCCTTTTTGTCTATCTACCATGATCCATCCAATGTTTCACTCCTATGCAAAGAAGATGCAATATTTCCATTAAACAATTGACCAATTCTGCGTATGATCTTATCGGGATCTGCTTTCATGTCGGATGCAATCCAGCGCAAAAGCATACCAGTTAAAGCACTTTGATAAAAAGAAATTATTAATTCTTTGTCTGCTTTAGAAGCACGAATCTTTTTGCTTTCTTGCTCCACATAGTAAGTCATAACTCTACCAGCCACATGATAAAGGTACTCCTCTACTCTCTCCTTCTGAATAGAATGATAAATATGATAAATCGCTTTTTTGTTTTTTATTGCAAAATTAATTGCAACTAGAAAACTCTCTTCCCAAGAAAGAGTATCATTA
>OEQW01000064.1_pt1 | contig 14833 bp, 16 predicted proteins | sample 1539861 | NCBI WGS metagenome assembly OEQW01 (sample SAMEA3891885, study PRJEB23780) | metagenome | biome: terrestrial biome; feature: animal house; material: Caecal content | place: Italy | collected 2015-05-05 | reverse complement strand
TTTCCTCTTTGCCGGAGGATGTCCTCATCACCATCGCGGAGAGTGTTGAAATCGTAGATTGACAAAGCTGGATATCATAATCCTTTTTGTGTTTAATTAAACAAATCTCAACGCAGCTTTCTTGTATTGCCGCAATATGTTTGAAAAACTTTTGTTGCATATCATTCATATTCTACCCCCGTAACTTTGAATTTGTTAGTTTTATTGTACACAAACAACATGAACAATTCAACCAAAGGCAGAGAAGTATCAACCATCTACTACACCAAGACCAGATAGACCGGACAAACCAAACGGAGATTGTTTCTTTCTTGTATAACGAACAGGAGGTGCGATAGCATGAAACCCAACGATCTGAATACGGCCCTCTATGAGAAGATGGCCGCCGAGCAGGACAAATTCCGGGACTGGCTGAAAAGCCAGCCCCCGGCGGAAGTCCTGAACCATGCCTATGAGTACGCCGTTCGGGAGGACATCGTGATGGCGATGGAGGAACTGGAGCTGACCGACGCTCAGGCCCAGGCCCTGCTGGATTCGCCCACGCCCCTGGCCGATGTGTACCGCTACTTTGGGAAGGTGGAGACCGACCACATGGATGTGGTTCGGGACTGTATCGAAATCAGGGCCGATGATGTTTGCAAAGCCCAGGCAGAGCTGCGGGAGACAGCGGTTTACCCCCACTCTGCTTCCTATGCGAAAGAGCATGGGGAGCTGGAGCAGTACCGGGCCTCCAACAACGCCAATCTCCAATGCAAAGAGGCTATTGAAGCAGCGGTGCGGGAACACTTCGATGGGATGTATCTCAGCCATGACGCCGCCAAGGGTGTGATCCAGACCTACGGCCTGGACCGGGTGATGCTGGTCCTTGCCAACACCGTCCAGCTCCAGGACTGGGATGGTCGTTATTCCCGCCGCAACAAGGAATGGGCAAAGACCATCCCCAACTTCAACTCCGATACGGTGCGCTATGGCTATGCCGTAAACAGCCACCCGGCTGTGCTGGACGGCTTCATTGACCTGGTGCGTGAGGAACAGCGCAGCCGTGTCCAGGTGGAAAAGACACAGCAGCCCCGGACCTCGGTGCGGGAAAAGCTCAAACAGGAGCCGCCTGCCCACAAGCCCGCTGCGCCGAAGAAACGGGAGCCGGAGCGATGAGCAGCCCCAAGCGCAAACGGGATGTGCCGCTTCTGTTTTGGGTATCCGGTGAAGAATTGGAACTTATTCATAAGAAAATGGAACAATACGGGACGAAAAATCTAAGCGCCTATCTGCGGAAGATGGCCTTGGACGGCTATGTGGTGCAGTTGGACCTGCCGGAGCTGAAGGAGCTGGTGTCCCTGTTGCGCCGGAGCAGCAACAACCTGAACCAGCTCACACGCCGGGTTCATGAAACCGGGCGGATTTACGACGCCGACCTGGAGGATATCTCCCAGCGGCAGGAACAGTTATGGGAGGGCGTAAGGGAAATCCTGACCCAGCTCTCCAAACTTGCGTAAGCGGGGCATTTATCCCACCTGCGGAGGGAGGAACGGCGTTTTTTTCGCCGCGCCTCCCTCCGCTTTTCTTTTTTACCCGTATCCTTGCCTTTTTTTCGCCAAGCATGGATAATGGAATCAGGGACAGAAACCGTGATTTTGAGAGGAGGCATAACCATGAGGGCATTGGTATTTTTGGTGAAGTTACTGTTGAAGATTGCCGTAGCTCCGGTGATTGTGGCGCTGACCTTGTTCGTCTGGATTTGTGTAGGAATCGTCTATATCTCCGGTCTGGTGCTGGGGCTTATCAGCATGGTAGTTGCCCTGTTGGGTGTTGCGGTTTTGATTACTTACTCCCCGCAAAACGGTATCATCCTGCTGGTCATGGCGTTTCTCATCAGCCCTTACGGTCTGCCTATGGCGGCATTTTGGCTGCTGGGCAAGGTGCAGGATTTGAAGTTTGCGATTCAAGATTTGGTTTACACATAATAGTTTGACTTAAAAGTACAGCCAGCCGATTTAGAATCCGGCTGGCTGTTTTACTGTTCCGTATGCTCCAAGAGTGCCTTTATCATCGTAAGTGCAAGTTCCTGTTTTTGTGGTAGAGTATCCCTCCAGAGCATTTCAATTTCACGAATCTTGCTGATTTCGTTTTCACTCAACTCATCCCGTAATAAATAGTCAGGAGAAATGCGGAGTGCCTTACAAATGTCAATAAACACTGGCAGACTGGGCATTTTTGATCCGCCCTCAATTTGCCGCAGATAAGTGGCGTTGATGTTGCACAGTTCCGATAACTTCTCTGCTGTTAAACAGCGATCTTTCCGCACCTCATTGATGCGCTTTCCTAATTTGCTTTGTTCCATAGTCTACACCCATTCATTAGCTGTTAGCGATTATTTTATTCACTTTAAGACTACATTATGATTGCAGACTGTAATAGCGTCTGCTAGACTATGTTTTATAAGCTGTTAGCTTAAAACCAGAAAGCATATTAGGAAAGAGAGGATACTGCATGATTATAACCTTTTGTGGCCATGCGCAGATTTCACAAAAAGAGGCACTGCAAAGCTGGCTGCGAACCGTAACACAACACTTAATTGAGCAAGGCGCAGACATTTTTTATCTTGGAGGGTATGGAGAATTTGACAGCTTGGCGGCTTCCGTTTTGCGGGAGCAAAAGAAACGGTATCCGCAGATTGAGCTGGTCCTTGTTCTGGCGTATCTTAACGACAGACGGGATACGTCCGGTTATGAAGGAACCGTATATCCGCCTCTGGAAACGGTGCCGCGCCGGTTTGCAATCTCCCATAGAAACCGTTGGATGGTAGAAGTGAGTGATGTGGTGGTGGCGTATGTCCTCCATGATTGGGGTGGAGCTGCCACAATATTGCGGTGCGCCAAACAGAAAGCGAAACAAATTATCTCATATTGTGATGGAATGGGCAGCTGAGGCTGCCCATTTTTTGGATGGAGGGAAACTGCATGGCAACCACACGCATTATGCCGCTGCATATTGGCAAGGGGCGCACCGAAAGCCAGGCGGTCAGCGACATCATCGACTATGTGGAAAATCCGCAAAAGACAGACAACGGCAGGCTGATTACCGGCTATGGGTGTGACAGTAGGACCGCCGACGCCGAGTTCCTTTTGGCAAAGCGCCAGTACATCGCCGCCACTGGACGGGTCCGGGGAGCGGACGATGTGATTGCCTACCATGTACGCCAGTCCTTCAAGCCCGGTGAGATCACGCCGGAGGATGCCAACCGCCTGGGCGTGGAATTTGCCAAACGGTTCACCAAGGGCAAACACGCCTTTGTGGTCTGCACCCATATCGACAAATCGCATACTCATAATCACATCATCTGGTCGGCGGTCAATATGGATTGTGACCGGAAGTTCCGCAACTTTTGGGGCAGCACCAGGGCCGTCCGGCGCTTGAGTGATACCATCTGCATTGAGAACGGACTGTCCATTGTGGAGAATCCCAAGCCCCACGGAAAAAGCTACAACAAGTGGCTGGGTAGTCAGGCCAAGCCCTCCCACCGGGAGCAGCTGCGAATGATGATTGACCGGGCGCTGGAGCAAAAGCCCGCCGACTTTGACGCGCTGCTGAAGCTACTTTCCGAGATGGGCTGCGAGGTATCCCGGCGCGGGAAAGTAATCCGGCTCAAAGCCCCCGGCTGGAAGAATGTAGCCCGCATGGATGATAAACTGGGAGACGGGTACAGTGAAGCGGAAATCCGTGCGGTGCTGGCCGGAAAAAAACAGCATACGCCCCGTAAAAAATCCACCATACAGCCGGAGCCGCCCAAGGTCAATCTGCTGGTGGACATCCAGGCAAAGCTCCAGGCTGGAAAAGGCGCTGGGTATGCGCGCTGGGCCAAGGTTTTTAACCTGAAACAGATGGCACAGACCATGAACTTTCTCACCGAGCATAATCTGCTGGACTATGCAGAACTGGCAGAAAAAGCGGCGGCGGCCACGACCCACCACAACGAGCTGTCAGCGAAAATCAAGGCGGCGGAGAAACGCATGGCGGAGATCGCTGTGCTGCGGACCCATATCATCAACTATACCAAGACCCGCGAGACCTATGTAGCCTATCGAAAGGCCGGTTACTCCAAGAAATTCCGCCAGAAACATGAGGAAGAAATCCTGCTCCATCAGGCGGCGAAAAACGCCTTTGACGAGATGGGCGTCAAGAAGCTGCCCAAGGTCAAAGAGCTGCAAGCCGAGTACGCCAAGCTGCTGGAGGAAAAGAAGAAAACCTACGCCGAGTACCGGCGCTCCCGCGAGGAAATGCGGGAACTTTTGACGGCCAAGGCCAACGTGGACCGGCTGCTGCACAGGGATGAGGAGCAGAAAAAAGAACAAGAAAAAGACCATGGCCAGCGGTAAGCCGGTCATGGTCAAAAGCGTCCATCGGACGCGCAGCCGCAGAATGAAATTCTGCGTTCAAAGGGGCTTGGGGGCGCTGCCCTCAACAAGCAGAGCGGAGGGGAAAATCATGGCAGGATTTTTCCCTCTGCGGGCCGAGTGTATTAACACCGGCATTGCTTGCCAGTATTGTGCCACGAAATGAGCCCTTCATGGTTTATTTTATGCATAAGGATAAAGAGCCGCAGTACAAATGCGCTTGTACTGCGGCAGCTGGCTGACGTCCTGCATAGGAGTCCCTTTAGCTTTGCGTCGCCGGATCACTCCGGGTTTGCCAATTCGATTGCCGAAATTGTCAGAAACGATGTGTGTATGTGCCGCTGCCGCCGATCACATACTGGGCCCGCCCCCGCTGCTTGGCCGCGTACAGCAGCTTGTCGGTTTCCGCATAGACTGCATCCAGATCGGCCGGATAAGCATAGTAGCAGGCGCCGATGCTGCAGGTAACAGGACCATACGCCGGGAGGATCCCGGCAAGGCCGGCCAGAAACCCGTCCAGAAGCTTCCTCAGCTCCGCGGCCGGAATGGCACGATCCACGAAAACCGCAAATTCGTCGCCGCCCATGCGCCCGACCTGACCAATCCCTGCAAAGCACGTCTGCAAACGCTCTGCCACGGTGCGCAGGACCTGATCGCCGGTGGGGTGTCCCAGCGTATCGTTGATCTGCTTGAATCGATCCACATCCACAAAGAGGAAGCAGCCGCTCTGTTCGCTGTGAGCGTTCTCTTGAAACCGCCGGTCACAGTAGGCCAGAAACATCCGCCGCCCCATGATCCCGGTCAGCTCATCCAGCTGTCCCAGATACTCCCGATAAAGCAGATACCGGTAGACCACCATAAACAGCAGCCACACGATGGCGCACAGGGAGAGGACGGCCATCAGGAACTGCGTCTGGAGGTGCAGCAGATCATACTGGACGGTATCATCCAATGTGATACCGTGGGTGGTCATCATATAGGAGGTGCGCCGGGCAAAATAAATGGCAGAAGCCACACAGGCAAAAAACACGACAACCGCAAGGCCGGCAAAGAACCGGCGGGGCCGCAGCTCCCCGCCCAGATCCGTATGGGCGCGCAGTCTCTCGGCTGCAGCGGAACGGTGGAACTTCCAGACGCCCTCCACCACCAAAAGGCACACGATGTCCAGCAGAAGATCGCTGGCGCCGGGCAGCTTGGTCAGCCCTGCCAGCAGATCCATGCCCTGCTCTGGGAAGAACAGACCCATCACGGCATAGACAATGACGGAATGGAGCCGCCGGCTGCACATTGCCACCACACCCAGCCAAAAGCCGGGGCGCCGCCGGCGCTTTGCCCAGCAGAGCAGCAGTCCCGCCGTCAGGCCAAACAGCACCCGGGTCCCCACACTGAGCAGAAAGCTTTCCGCCGGAGTCCCGCTGATAAAGGGGGAGAAGATACGGTCCCCCTCCATCACATAAAAGGCCGAGGCCTTATACATACTGCACAGGCCAAATACCGCCCCCACGACGGTGGCAGGCGCCGGTCCCAGCAGCACACCGGCCGCCAGAATGGGGATAAAGGCATAGGTAATGGAGATGGGCGGAATATGGATGTATCCCAAAAAGGTGAAGGACATGAGGATCTCCAGCGACAGCAGCAGGGAGAAGATGTATCGGTCATACCGGCTGCTGCACAGCCTGCAATTTCGTTTCTTCAATGGGCGATCCTCCTTCCCTCAGCGTAAAGTATCAAAGCGCAAATTGGTTTTTCCCGTTGGATTTGGCGAGATAAGTCTTGCTGTCTGCTTTTTTTGCCAGATCCTCATAGTCACTGCCCTCATCCGGCGCAATGGCGATGCCGATACTGCCGGAGATCCGGGCGCCGGTGTGCTCCAGCCGGACTTCCGACAGATGATCGCAGATCCGCCTGGCGCAGTCCTTCGCCGCTTCGGGAGAGGGGATATCGCTTAAAAAGACAACAAACTCATCGCCGCCGATGCGGGCCGCATGGTCCTCTGCCCGGATGTTCCGCTTCAGAATGTCCGCCACAGCCTTCAGAGCCTGGTCGCCCGCCGCATGGCCGTAGGTATCGTTTACCAGCTTGAAGTCATCCAGGTCCAGGAAAAAGAGCGCCGCTTTGTTCGGCAGGTGTTCCAGCTCCTTTTTCACCACCTCCTGAATGCCCTGATAGTTCCAAAGGCCGGTCAGGGGATCGGTCTGCGCCCGCAGCAGCGCCTCCTCCAGCTCTCTGGTGTGCCGCCGCTGCTCATCGTACATGGCGGTGATATCCGTGCGGGAGAGCAGGATCATCTGCTGTCCCCGGTTATAGTAGCGGTATTCCAACCGCTTGCGGGTATAGCCTACGCCCTCCTCCCATACGCCGCAGGTAAATGCGTGGACCTCATGGCGCTCCAGCTCCGCCGTCACCCGGTCCAGGCTCATCTCCCGCACCACCATCTCCCGGTCCTCGGGGACCACAAAGGCCTCGGCGTACTTGACGATCTCCGCGGAGTAGTCGGCACAGACCGCCGGAGGCAGGGGCGTGCCGTTCCTGCTGCCGCTGAACATGGTGTAGCTGTTGTTTTTCGCGTCCAGATAGATAAAGTAGTCGCAGTTGTTGTAGACATACAGGTCGATGATCCGCCGCAGCAGGTAGTTGTCCCCGCTCTGCCGGGTGAGGATATAGGCTACGGGCTTTTGCCCCTCTGATGTGAAGCAGGCCGCAATTTCCAGCCAGTCCAGCCCCGTTTCCGGCCGACAGGCGAGATCGATCCGATACTGCTGATTATGGCTGTGCCACAGCTGGTTCAGCTGGGAGAGGGAGAATGCGGCAGACAGCTTCTCCGCCTCCTCCGGCTCCAAAACGGACTGATAAAAGCGGATATAGGTATCCCAGTCAAAGTCATAGGGGCGCCGGTCCTGCTGGCCCCGGCTCTGGAGCAGCCAGGCCCTGCCGGTATCCAGCTCCAGCTTGACCACCGACAGAAAAATATGGTCTAAGGCAGATAGCAGCTCCGCGGCGTGCTCCTGTAATTGATCTCCGTTGGAAGTTTGCTCAAATCTGATGTGATCCATCTGCCAGTCCGCTCCCTTCCTGGTTATTGTTTTGTGTCGCACAGAGGGGTATCGGGATGGGGGAAGCTTCCCCCATCCCCAGAGCCCAGGGCTCTGGGGATTCCTGATATAAACCCCTATGCCCCTTGATCGATTTTTCCCGATACAGCATCCTGTCTGCCTGCGCAAACAGCGCCTCGAAGCTCGTGCCGTCCACAGGGCAAAAGGCTGCCTCGACACTGATCGCGATGGAAAGGCCCTCATATCATACTTAATTATAACAAAGCAGGATTCGATTGTATATAGGATGCAGTGAAATATTCTCTCAAGTTTACCCTGATGCAACAGCATATTTTTGGGCAAGTATGCAGTTTCTGACTTTCGGATCATTCCGAGGAATCGCCCTTTCACCGTATAATAGTAGAGGAGTGTATACCACTCTGCGGAAAAGCACAGGGCTGAAAGGACCCTGTAAGATATCAGGGAAAGGCGACCCATGAAATCTGCTCAGCAACAGTCTTTGAAGTCTGAATACGGAAGCTAAAACTCTGCTTACTTGGAACTTTTTCCTCCGCTTTTCGTCTGTATAAGTATATTATGATCGTAAGTTTCTTCTATTGCTCTTCAAAAAGCAGGATATGCGTTGGACGAACAGGTTTTATACGGATGGAGGGTATGGATATGAAAAAGCACTTTTTGCCGCTGCTCCTTTGCTGCACGCTTCTGACAGGCTGCGCTGCTGCAGGCGCCGACACGAAGCAGGTTCGGGAAATCCCCGGGGATGTAGACATTCCTCAGCTGGTATCCGCTGAAACGGCGGAGGGAGGGTACGCCGCCTTTGCTGCGGAGCTGCTGCGCCAGACCCGGAGTGAGGGGGAAAACACGCTGGTCTCGCCGCTTTCTGTTGCGCTGGCTCTGGGGATGACAGCCAACGGGGCCGCAGGGGACACGCTGGCGGAGTTCCAGGACCTGTTCGGCATGGACCTGGATACCCTCAACGCCTACTGTGCAAAGGCCCTGCACGACTATTCCGCTCTGGGCGGCTCCACCAAGTCCACCGTGGTCAACAGCCTGTGGTGCGATCCGGACCTTACGCTGGAGGATGGGTTTGCCGCCCGGTGCCAGCAGAACTACGGCGCGGAGCTCTATCAGGCTGATTTACAGGATCGCGCTACGGTACAGTCGGTCAACGAGTGGGTCAGCAAGGCCACGGAAGGCCTGATCCCCAAGACTGTAGAGGAATTTTCGGAGGATGCAGTCCTCGCTCTGGTCAACGCCATCTATCTCCAGAATAAGTTTGAGCGGCCCTTTGAGACGCCCAGCTCTGAGTGGACGATGGACTTCACCGCTGCCGACGGTACGGTGTCCCACCCACGGGGGATGCACAACGGCACGCGGGACGAGTGGTACCTCTCCCATGCCGGCGGCTCCGGGGTGCTTCTGCCCTATGACGATGGGCGGCTGGGCTTCCTGCTCATGCTCCCGGAGGAGGGCCTTGACCTCTCCGATTACCTGTCCGATTGGGACGGGACGACCATAAAGAACCTGCTGGAGAGCAGGAAGGAGCGGCGGGTATCCCTCACCGTTCCCAAATATGAGCTGGAGTGGTCCGGCTCTCTGGCAGACACCCTGCCGGAAATGGGCCTTTCCAGGGCCTTCGATGTGTCTGTGGCAGACTTCACCGCTATGGGCCGCTCCGCCAACGGCCCCCTGTTCATCGGGGATGTAATCCACAAAACGGTTCTGAAGGTCAACGAGAAGGGCACCGAGGCCGCGGCGGTCACTGCTGTTGTCATGGAGGCCAGTGCAGCCATGCCCACGGACCTGATCGAACTGCGCTTTGACCGCCCCTTCGTCTGCGGCATCGTGGACACGGAGAGCGGCGCGCCCCTCTTCCTGGGCACGGTGGAAGCTCTCGGCTGATGGAACACATACGTCTCCCCAATAACCGCAAAGCTCCCCCGGAAAGCAAACGCTTTCCGGGGGAGCTGCTGTTTTACTTCCATGCAGTCGCAGGCTCTTACAGTCTGTATTCCAGCTGGCAGTCGAAGGGCTCAGACTCCACATGCTTTTGCTGGGGCTGGGCCGCGTCCACGCAGCCCAGAGAGCGATAGAACCGCTGGGTCTCAATGGCGGAGTGGGAGGAGATATACAGCTTGGCGGCCCCCTGCGTCCGGGCCCATTCCGCGGCCATCTGAAACAGCGTCCGTCCGACGCCTGACCGGCGCATATCCTCGGAGACGTGCAGAGAGGTCAGGTCCAGATAACGATTCTCCCCGCCGAAGATCCCCTGCTCCACCGACGCAAAGCCCTTCAATGCCCTCTCCTGGAACGCGCCGTATACGGCCCCGCCCGTCTTAATGGTATTTTGCAGGCAGGCAACCAGAAACTGATAATCTTCTTCGCTCCAATCGTCCACAAAGGGATCGGACCGCACAACCCAGGCGTCACCCTCTCTCCGCAGGCATTGATCCACCACCTGATGCCGCACAAAGGCGCGGAACAGCGAGCAGTCCAGCTCCGAAGCGCAAAGCTTTCTGTATGTGAGCATGTTTCTATCCAACCCTTTCCTACTTGTGGGAGCCGCAGCATCCAAAGAGGAGCACAGATCTGCTCATGGTCTGCCGGGGATCCCGATGAAAGAAATGCTTTTTTCTCATCTGCTACTGCCAAAGCCGCTGCAAGATCTCGCTCTTGAGGAACAGCTTGCTCTTGGGGGCTTCCTTGATTGGGTGGAGTTTTCCACGGCGGATCAGATCGTCGATATTCTGCTTTGTACACTGCAAGAGCTCTGCGGCCTCCGCTGTGGTAACCACTCTCTGCTGAACGAAGGTGGCGAAGTCCTCCTGTGACAGCGGGACGGACTGGCCGATCTCATAGAGGTCGCTGTCGGAAATCGTAAGCTGGTCTCCCCAACAGACTCCATACCCACCGATTTGGATCCCTACCCTCTGAAAAACTGAATCGTTGTTCAGTACAGGCGCAAACGCCTTACTGGATCGCAGGATGCTTTGGACTTCGCAGCGCTTGGTCACTCCGTTTCGGAAAAATACGAGCAGTGCTTTGCCGGACAGCGGAACGACATCCTCGATTTTGTGGTCAAACCGCTCTGAGAAGCTATCGGGGAGATCGTTGGGCGATATTTCCGAGATATAGTAGTCATCTTGTGAACACCGCCCTTCGCTCAGGAGCAGCAGCTTGAATTCATCATATGTGTCCAGTCCGTTTACCTTTAGGATCTGCCCCAGGTTCTGCCGGTCAGAGGGTACGATCCGCTGCTGTACCCATACTCTGCTCCAATAGGAATTGACCGTCTTACGCCCCTGTTTGAGGATCGAGGACAAAATGAGCGGTGTGCTCCATGGATCCGCATCATCCGGCAGTTCAATATAAAACCGCTTTTCCTGCTCATAATAAAACAGGTAGGCAATATCAAAGTTTTGTGGATCATGCTCTTCTCTGATCGCAAAAATCCTCATAATAGCGCCACCTCCTCTCGATCATTTCCCATATCTTATCCTGCCACGGCTGCGGCAGGATGGAATCAAGCCCCTCCATGATGATCGCCCGGTCCTGAGCGTTCAGCCGGTTGATCCTCGGCATCCCATTTGCAGGGATCAGGCCCAGATTATCCTGAGCAGATCTGGAGCCAACAAAACACTGGATCGGACGGTCCTGCATCACGTCAAAGGCGGACACAGATGCTTCATCGTGGCAGTTGAAGAGGAGGGACAGGCCATGGTCGAAGATCGGCGCCAGCCGGATGCTCTTTTTCCTAGCATTTCTGAGTACTTCCATATTGGCGCCGTGGCGGTCACGGTTCAGCAGCAGGAAATCCGCCACCAGCATTTTATAGATATGATCTGCCCAGCCGTTTCGGATGCAGAAGGCCAGCGGCGTCTCGCCGGGCTCGTGCTCCAATTCATAATAGACATCCAGTGCCACCTTATCCTCGCCCCGCTGCTTGAAATCCTCTGAGGCGCAGAGATAGGTTTCTATGATCTGCTCATTCACCTGGATATCGGAATGAATGAGTTGATAGTGCAGATGCTCAATACCCAGAACCGTAAGCAGCCGGTCTGCGATGATCTCGTTGACACACTCATGGCCAACAATACCGTTCATAGAATCGTAGTTGGAGAGCTTATAGTATATCTTCCGGTCCCCTAAATGGGAAGTAGCCTTTAAGAATGAACCCGCGGTGCCGGAAGAGGACCGGATCAGGGACCAGGACAGATAGGTGAGGTCCTGCTTTTCATGGATGATCTCCGTGTACATACTACCACCTTCTTTCCCAGCCATCATAGCACATTTACTTGTCGTAAGTCAAGTATGTGGACTATCAGCAGAACATCCCATCCGCCGCTAGGAATACAGGGGCCCGTTGCAAAATGAGCCCATAAAAACGAGCGAGGTTTGGAGCCCAAAAGGGTTTCCAAACCTCGCTCATTGCTTTATTCTTAGTTTGTGACGCTAAAGAAAAAGCAAGACCAGTATACGGTATACGAGCGCCACGGTCAACTGGTACTTGCGATAAATTCAGAAATAATGATACCGGAGAGGGCACCCGTCCGTCTGCTAAGCGCCCAGCTTGAGGAACTGGAGTACGGGAAACTGTACGAAGCGTATTCTTCCAAAGGGAGAAAATCGGCGGCGGATCCACGGGTGCTGTTCAAGGTATTGGTGCACGGGTATCTGTGCGGGATCTACTCCAGCCGGAAACTGGAGGAGGCCTGTCAGTACCGGATCGACTTCAGATGGCTATTGGAGGACCGAAAAGCGCCGGACCATAGCACCCTGGCGCGGTTTCGGACGGGACGGTGCAAAGAAGCGGTGGAGGAGCTGTTCTACCAGTTTGTCCGCAAGCTGGAGGAAATGGGCGAAACAGACCACAAAGCGGTGTTTCTGGACGGGACCAAGCTGGAAAGCCGTGCGGGATGGTATACGTTTGTCTGCTCCCGCTTTACCACCACCGGACACAGCACCTGTTCCTGGCATCGGATTTATGAAATCTCGCTTACAACACTGGTGTTGAATGAAATCAAAGCGCATAGCGAGATGGTAAAGCAGGATGAAGCTGCTGTATTGGACAAGCTAAAGCGGCAGCTGCTATCCGAAAGCGCGGCCAAGCAGGAAGATTCCAAACTGGAAATCAGCCGACTGCGGCGGCGCATCGGAGAACTGGAACACATGACCGCCAAACTCTATGAGGATAAGGTCAGCGGTGCCATCCATGGCGATACCTTCTCTGTTCTGATCCAGAAAAGCGAACAGGAGCGCATCCAAAAGGCTGACCGCCTGGACACACTTCTGGCAGAGGAACGGAAAGTTCAGCAGGAAGTTGAAAATATCCATCAATGGGCAGACACCATCCGTCGCTATCTGGATTTGCAGGAGCTTGACCGGGAAATCGTTGAGGAACTGATTGACCACATTGAGATTGGGGAACGCTCTGTCATAGATGGTCAGCGTCATCAAGATATTAAAATCTTTTACCGCTTTGTGAGACTATCCAAAGTTTTGTGTAAACCTCCTGTGTGGTGTAGAATAGAAGCACTACACAGGAGGTTTACCATATGTCCAGAAAGAATCGCACCCCGGAAGAAAATGCCCGTAGGGAAAAAATCCGTGAGCTGCTGCAGATGGCAAACATCGGCAGCATGGACGACATCCAGAATCTGTTCAAGGAGACCATTGCCGAGTTCATGGAGAACGGCTTGGAGGCAGAGCTGGAGGACGAGCTGGGTTACAGCAAATACGACTACCGGAACAAAAACACGGACAACAGCCGAAACGGCCACAGCTCTAAAACGCTGCGCACCAGCTTTGGGGATGTGGAAGTATCGGTCCCTCGAGATCGCAAGGGAGAATTCGAGCCCCAGGTACTGAAAAAGAACCAGACCAGCATCAGTCAGGACATTGAGGAGAAAATCCTGTCCATGTACGCCAAAGGGATGACCACCGGCGACATTGAGGCTCACATCCAGGACATCTATGGCATTTCTGTCTCGGACAGCACAGTCAGCCGAATCACGGACAAGATTCTGCCCATCGCCAAAGAGTGGCAGCAGCGCCCTCTGGAATCCATCTACGCTGTGGTATTTCTGGATGCCATCCACTACCATGTCCGCAGCGAGGGACAGATCGTGAAGAAAGCCGTGTACATCGCCATTGGAATCGACCTGGATGGCCGGAAAGACGTCCTGGGGATGTGGGTTGGAGAAAATGAGAGCGCCAAGTTCTGGGCGACCGTACTGAATGGCCTGAAAAACCGGGGCGTAGAGGACATTTTCATTGCCTGCACCGACAATCTGACGGGATTTGACGCGGCGATTCACGCCACCTTCCCAAAGACCGAGATCCAGAACTGTATCATTCACCAGCTGCGCAATTCCAGCAAGTATGTGTCCTATAAGGACCTGAAGGCCCTTATGGCCGACCTGAAGGCGGTCTATGCCGCCGTGGACGAGCAGGCCGCTCTGGATGCCCTGGACGCCTTTGGGGAGCGCTGGGACAAGAAATACCCGAAAATCTCCCAGTCCTGGCGGGCGGGCTGGACCAATCTCAGCACCTATTTTAAGTACCCCCAGGAGGTGCGCAGGCTGATCTACACCACCAATGCCATTGAGGGGTTTAACCGCCAGCTGCGCAAGGTGACCAAGGCCAAGTCTGTCTTTCCCACCGATGACAGCCTGCTGAAAATGCTGTATCTGGCCATGATGGACATTACGAAAAAGTGGACCGGACGGCGGCAGGATTGGAGCCTGATCCATGCTCAGATGGCGATCTATTTTGCTGAGCGCATGCCCGAGTAACACCGTCGGGGCCGGAAATCAAGGGTGAAATGAACGGCTTCGCCGCCCTTGACATCCAACCCCTCCGGCGTTATGATGCCAGCAAGGCGGCAGCCGGACAAGCCTGCTGCCGCCTCGAATAAACTTTGCTCTACTCGCACCCTAAATGGAGTTTACACAGAATTTGGGATTGACCCTTGTCATAACTTCTTTTATAACTTTCAGCCACCTCTAACATTAAAAATTTGCTACGGTCAGAGCATAAAAAGCGGACACATGTCCGCTTTTTTATATTTCCAATTTGGTTTGAATGCCTTGTCACAGGGTATCGTTGATATGAGCGGCCGGGAGCTGCACATACTTCAGGTTCAGCCTGATGCTGATAAGGCGCGCCCTTCTCCCAAGGCTATCAAAGCGATCGTGCTGCTACCATGAAGAGATCGAGAACAACGTCAGCTGGTGGAGCGTCTGCCAGGATGCAGGGACGGATCAGTCTCTACGGGAAGATGGCAAAGTATGTGCTGTCAAAACCAGCTCCCCTCCCCCTTGCCTTCAGAAGCACGAAAGCCAGAAAGAATAATCGGACGGGAAAGGACAGCCGCCGATCTTCAAC
>OEQW01000061.1_pt1 | contig 15190 bp, 12 predicted proteins | sample 1539861 | NCBI WGS metagenome assembly OEQW01 (sample SAMEA3891885, study PRJEB23780) | metagenome | biome: terrestrial biome; feature: animal house; material: Caecal content | place: Italy | collected 2015-05-05 | reverse complement strand
ATGTAGATCTATAATCAAACCTTATTTCCTCCAGCTTTCATATCAAAGTTTTTTTAATTCTTACAATATCCTTAATTCTCTTCTCTCATTACTTCCATAATACTACTTTTCTTTAAATATCTTAAAGATGGAATGGAAGTAACAATATTAACCACAAAAATACTAATCAATGAAATTCCAATTAACCATGCATTCAAATGGTTTGTCCAGTAAAGTATATCAGAATAGGAATAGATAATCACAAATAAACCAAGTGGAATAGTGATAAAAAGTGCAATGAGACTAATCATAATATCCTGTATAAAAATATATTTTTTTATCCCATTTGTATCCATCCCATTTATTTTTAATAATGCAAAATATTTTTTCTGTTCTGCGGTATTCATTTTATTTTGAATGAAAAGCATTCCAATTAATAGAGATGCCAATGTACAAATAATAACATAATGCATTAGCTTCGTGATTAGGCGATAAGTTCGAAACTCCTGCATTTCCAACATATTGTCTAAAAATAGGAATTCAGGAAGCAGGTTTAAATATCCACGAATTGTTGATTCTGCTTGTTCAATTGAGACAGAAGGATTGACATATAATTGTAATCGTGAGTGCGTAGGGATCAAGTTCAAGTTTTTAAAAGTATCCTGATGCCACAATAAAACATATGCCGTTGGCATAGTTGTAGCATTATCAAACCATCCAACACGTTGATGAATAATAGCACCAATCTTAACTGTCTGATTGACCCGATGCATTTGAGTTTGAGCCTGTGCCTTTGTGATATATCCAGATAGTTCAAGATCATTTGGCTGTACTTGAGAAATCTCAATTGTTTGTCCAGCATGTAATGCATCATCTCTGTATTGATTCGATTTTCCAGTATAACGATCTTCCGATATATGAGAAAATACAGTTCCTCCAGTTTCAAGTTCATCAATCTCATAAGTAGGAGCCATAAGAATCACTTCTTTCCCCTCTATAATTTTGTCGATATTGATTTCCCCTTCTACTACATACTTGGCAAAGCTTTTTAATGTCTCTGAATCATATCCTATTGCTTGAAGTGACATAGCACGGTCAGAATATCCAAAAGCTTGTTGAATATCTTGATTAATTGTATAAAACGGCATATAGTTTAAGACATATTCCGTGCGTTCTTGATTTTCTAAAATCAGGTTATTACATTCTAAAAATAACTTTTCCTTCTCAAACATTGGTTCGTTTTTGATTAATTCCAATATATCATCAGGCAAAGATGCAGTATAATTGGGAATTGCAATGGTATTGTCACCAGTTGGCAGACTTACCGTTTCTACGTGATTCCCCTCCTTATCTACATAGTTCATTCCCTTCATCGTCGCATCGGACAAAAATTCATAGTCAAAATCAAACGTCATTCTCCCCTCTACTTCTGCTTTTCGCTGAGTTATAATATCCAATTGAATAGCAAAATAGTTAAATAACGTAACACTAAATGCAAACAATAAAATGGCAACAAAATAAGATTTATAATGAGACAAAAAGTGAAGAAATACCAGTTTAAAAATACTTATCTTTTTAAATGGCTTTCTCCGTATTTTTTTCCCCGTGTAATAAGAAAATTCAAACAAATAGTCAATTGGATGAATCCGATAAAGTTTAATCAACTGAATTATAGAGTGAAATATAATTGCTGCTATACAACATAGAACAGAAATCGTAATACAACTTTTGGAAATAATAAGACCAGAATTAATCTCCACAATCTGCTTCAAGCCACATAATAGAAAAAATGACAGGACAATTCCAAGCCAAATTCCTACTGCCAGCGATATCAGAATTAAAAAAAGCAATTTAATAGACATATAACAAATGGTCTTCCATTTTGTTAGGCAAATACATCGCAATATTGCGATTTCTTCCATTTGCTTATTAAAATAAAAAGAAATCACATAATAAAACAATAAAAAACTGCATAAAAATAATAAAAACAAAACCCGATAATCCATTTGATATTGGCTATTACTGCTTTCTAAAATAAGATTCACATTTTGAATAAGATCTGGAATTGTATAATAAAGGTCAGAAGGAGGAAAATAGGAATTTTCCAATAATAAATCTACATAGAGACTGCCGTTATATTTTTTAGCAGCAGAATATGAAACCAGCATATTGGGAAACAAATGTTGTGAATCATTCTCAGGCTTTGACCAAACCGCAGAATAATCCGATACAATTCCAGATAATCGGTATTGAATATTGTCTATTGTAATAGAATCACCAATTTGATACAATCCAAGCCGATAATTAGCCGAGAAAGTAAGAGCAATCTCGTTTTCCTTCTCTGGCATAGTGCCTTCTTTTATCTTAACATGTGCAAGATTTTGAGCCGTATCATCCATATAGCCAATCACTATTGTTTCATCATTTTGTTTCGTTTGTTTCAAAGTTGTAATTGTACCTGCATGAATACCGTTGGATTCATCGAAACAAGTTACGATATTATCATTTAAATTTAAACTTTCTTGATATTTTTCAGCAGAATATAAGATATTTCCAAATTCTCCATAAATTTCCTTGGACTGTTGGACGGAATGGTTCATTAATGTTTCTGATATACTTATTGTAATAAATGGCATAATAAGAGAAAATATCATCCCTGAAATAACAAGAAAAGAATATTTAGAGCGGATCGTTTCTTTAAAAGCAAATTGGAATATTGATTTCATGTTCACACCACCTTATCATCAATCACCTTACCATCCTGTAAGGAAAGAATACGATTGGATTTTAGAGCCAAGTCTGGATTATGTGTTACAATTACGAAAGTAAGATTTAATTTCTTATTAGCATCCAGCATAATTTCAATAAAACGTTCCCCCGATTTTGTATCCAAATTTCCAGTTGGTTCATCGGCAAAAATAATTTTCGGTTTTTTAATTAACGCTCTCGCAATTGCCACTCGTTGCTGTTGCCCTCCCGATAACTGCCGTGGAAAAAAATCAAGCCTTTCATCTAGTCCTAATGTTTCAATAATATAGTTTAAATACTCTCGATCATATTTTATATTGGATAAATCTGCTGGAAGAGTAATATTTTCTATTACAGTCAAATCAGGAAGCAAGTTAAATTTTTGAAAGATAAAACCAATTACTTCACTTCTTAACTTCGTTAACATCCGATCATTAAGACTATAAATATCTTCCCCATCGAGCAAAACCTTTCCCGATGTCGGTCTATCCATACCACTCAATAAATGGAGTAAGGTAGACTTTCCACATCCACTCGGACCAACTACTGCGGTTATTTCATTTGCATAAATTTTAATATTTACTTGATCTAAGGCAGTTACTTTCACATCACCCTGCATATACACTTTCGATAAACCAATTGTTTCTAGTATGATATTTTTCATAGCTTATAGAATCCATTCGTATATGGATATCCCCCTCTCACTACTATTTTAATAGAAAAATCAGACTCATAAATAAATATTTTCTGCTTGAATATATAATTTATTAGGCTGTCGAGCTAAGTAGATTATGCTCATAATTTAATCTACAAATATATATTTTTTTGCACGACAGCCTATTTTCGATTATATTAGAAGTTAAAAGTCATTCTTTTAGTTGATTCATGAGACGGTGTTTCTGGATTATTATAATAATAATATCCATAAGACCATCCAGATTTTCCTCTCAAAGCTGGAGTTCTACTTTCGGCACGAAGCAAAAAACCAATTTCAATTTCCTAAACTCCCCAGTTCGTTTGTTATTTTATACTCTATCACATTTAACTCTCATTTACAACGCAGTTCATTCACCAATTTTTTTCTTTTTTTGGTAGATGAACTGCGTTTTCTTTTTCCAGCTTTTATGTTATACTAAATTTTTATACAATTTTTACAATCATTTTCATATACTGACTTCATGAAACAGATATAATCTTCTGGGTAATATCGTAAAAAATACAGAATATGGTCTTTCTAAAGCTACATTCCGTATTTTCTAACTTTTTTATGATTTTGTTTTATTTGCGCTCACGCCTACCATCTGTTCTAGAATTTCTAATGAATGAAATGTTTTATCCTGATATTGTTTTTTGCATTGTTCGATGACTTTTGCAGCGGTCTGCATTGTTTTTTCGGAAAGTGTGAACGTATATAGTTTATTTATTGGTGCTGCTATCATATATTGTAATGCATAGGTGGTGGCTGCATCCAGTGGAATTCCATTTTTAGGAATTTTTCTACATTCTGGACAATAAGTTCCGTGATCTCGGATTGAAAAGATGCCTTCCTGTATTTCCTGACCACAATTGACACAGTGAAATAGTTCTGGATAGCTGCCTCCTATTACGATTGCACGCAATTCAAAAATTAGTTTTACTAATTGATTGTTTAGATTTGGATTTAATAATGCTTTTATCGTTACATAGAGAAGATTGATCATTGGAGATTCATCAATTCCCTCCCTTGTATAATAATCTGCAATTTCCAGAAAATAATATCCATAGGTTACTGCTTCCATATCGCTGCTAAGCCCCTCAAAGTATTCGCTGACTTCTGCTGATTGGATAATATAGGCGTCTTTTCCTGGATATAGCATAAATATTCCCAATGTAAAGGGTCTTGTACTTGCTAAAAGAGAACTGTTGGATCTTCTGGCTCCTCTTGCAAATGCTGCTATCTTTCCCAGTTCCTTTGTTAGCAGCACTACTCTCTTATCGTAATCTCCCACCGCCATTGATGAGATTACAATTCCATGTGCCATAATCACATCTTTCATTGCCTTACCTCCTAAAAAACTCCACTGAATACGCAATGACAACAAAAGGAAGCCCCAAAAAGCCTCCTTTTGCATATCATAGTCATCAGAGGAAACGTAAAACAAATTTCTTTGATTCATCTGTGGCAGAGATTTATTTTTTTTCTTCTACGTATCCATAGTTTTTCATTAGAATATCGTTATCTCTCCAGTCTTTTCGTACTTTTACCCACACTTTCAAATTGATTTGCTGTTCCATCATCCGTTCAATTTCAAATCGTGCAGCGCTTGCAATCTTTTTTAACATGGCTCCATTTTTTCCAATGATAATTCCTTTATGAGATTCTCGTTCGCATATAATGGATGCCTCGATGTCTACCAATCCATTTTTTCGCTCCTGCATTTTTTCAATGGTTACTGCAATTCCATGTGGAATTTCTTCTTGCAGACAGCGAAGGGCTTTTTCCCGAATCATCTCTGCTACAATCTGACGCATTGGCTGATCCGTAACCGTATCTTCATCATAATATTGAGGACCGTATGGTAAATAGTGAAAGATCTGATCAATGACAGTATCTGTATTTATTTTTCTAAGTGCAGATACTGGGATGATTTCTGCAAACGGACAAATATCTTTGTATGCTTGGATATAAGTCGGAATTTCCTCTTTTTTTACGGTATCCACTTTGTTAATAATTAGAATGACAGGAGTTTTCGTCTGATTTAATTTCTTGGCAATTTCCTGTTCTCCTCTCCCAATATAGGTAGTCGGTTCGACAAGCCAGAGAATTACATCTACTTCTGTAAGAGTACGTGTGGCTACATTTACCATATAGGTTCCAAGCTTATTTTTTGCTTTATGAATACCTGGAGTATCCAAAAATATAATCTGTCCTCTTTCATCTGTATACACAGTCTGAATACGATTCCTTGTCGTTTGAGGCTTATTGGATGTAATTGCAATCTTTTGTCCAATAAGATGATTCATTAACGTGGATTTTCCTACATTTGGACGTCCAATTAAAGTAACAAATCCTGACTTTTTTTCCATTTTCCTCTCCTTTTTGTTCTCTTAATGAAACAGTGGCTTTACTTCTTTAAAAAGATCTTGATTGGCTGCGATTTTTTCTTGATTTCCAATCACACAAAATGCATTTTCATCTAATACAGCCTGAACTGGTCCAGCCAAGTTTCGAATATCTTCTTGTGTAGAATCAATAACTTCATCTCTTTCTTTTTGCAGCATCTCTTCCGTAACGCCAGTCATATAAGCATTCAATCCTCGAAGTCCCTTTGCAGATGGATTCATTGGAGTATCCATATCACTGATTGTTCCAATAATATACTTTGTCATATCTCTCTCATCAATCTGAATATTTCTAAGATACTCTGGTATCTTATCATAAATTTGATTGGTTTCTACCAAATTTGGATCTCGATAAGAAACAAAATATCCCTGTCCATCTCTTGTCAATGCACTCATACATCCATACGCTCCACCTTTTACACGGAGATTCGTCCACAGGTAGTCATAATTTAAAATAACCTGCAAGATTCGCATAGAACCGTGGAATTGATATCCCTTCTTTTTAAACTCGCCACAACGAGCAACATACTGCACCTGCGAAGAAGTTTGGAATCCTTCATTTTTCTTTTCCAAATGATAATTTCTTTTTACTGGACAAATTTCCCTTTCTGGAAGTGTCTCTAAATAAGGAACTAATTCTTTTTCGAGCACTTTATATCCTTCTTTATCACTTGTATAGCTGACGAATAACCCTTTTTTATTAAATACCAAACTACTTAGTTTCTTTAATTTTTCAACGACGATTGTTTTCTTTTCTTCAAATCGTTCATCTAAATCTTCTAAAAATTGATAATAAGAAATTCCAGCTGTTACTTCACCTAAATACCCTGTTTCACAATAATAGGACCCTGCACGCATTAATGCAATGGAATGGCTATAAGACATCAAATAACTCTGCCCTCTGGAACGTTGCTCGGAAACAATTTCTTTTAGTCTCTTTTCATCATCTAATTTAGAATACTGGATAATTTCATGAATTAATTCAAACGCTTTTCCAAGTTCTCCGTACATTGCTTTTGTACGAATTCCAAACCGAAGAAATGGCTCCTGCAAACTTTCCTGATGAGTAAAACAAGTAATTCCTGGCATAATTCCGCCCGTATGAATATTAATCTCATCTGCCAATTCCTGATACGTATAATGTTCTGTATCAATATATCCCAGCACAGATTTTAGCAATGCCAAATAAGGTAAATCTTCTGTATCCACTTCATCTGCTGAGAAAAGAAGATCCAAATATCCAATTCCATTGCTAAAGATATCATGGAACAATACTTTTGTATCTCCAATCTGACACATTTCATTATGCAATGGCTGAATTTTACGCTCGATATCGGAAACTTGCAGCATCGGAATACACTTCAATTCTTCACTGCTGGATGGTTCATCCTGATATTGCTTTAATTCTTTTGTCTTTTGCACAAGTTCCTCTAACTGTGCTTCTGTTAAGCTTTGTTTATAAGTTTCCAGACGTTTTGCTACTTGTGCATCTATTTTTGCTGTATATCCACGTTCTGGAATTAATGTAAGAATGGCTCCATGGGTACCTTTTATTAAATATTTTTCAATTAATGCTTCATAATAATCAGTATTTACCTCTTCACGCAGAGATGCAAAGGTATGATCATAGGCCAAATGCATCATTGGATCGGTTTCATCATAAAGCCAAGAGTCGAAGCATTGAATTCCATACATTAGCCCTTTCGGAAATCTTCCATAATCGGCTTCTCTAAGCTTAAATTCTAAAATATTAATTCCTGCCAGAAGCGATTTTTTATTCAGTCCCTGTTCCACTACTTCTTTTAACGTATCTTCAATGCATTGAACAAACTCTGCCTTTTTTCCTGCTTTTGCATCTTTGGCTACAACTGAAAAGTAAGTTTGGCGTAATTCACACTCGTATCCTCCATATACATCTTTTCCGATTCCTGACTGTACCAAAGCCTGCCTTAACGGAGCTCCAGGCGCATTTAATAAGGCATATTCCAATACTTGGAATGCCAAATACTGTTTTGGATCCAATGTGGACCCTGTTACTTTATTCCAAGAATAATACGTAGCTTCTTCTTCCGATTCTTCATCTGTAATTCCATACATGACTTCTTCATCTGCCATTTGATCAAACGCTGTTTCTTCTTGAATTTCTGAATTTACAACGATTGCATCATAATGACTTAAGTATTCTTGATCAATAAAGTTTAATTTTTCCTCCATATTCATATTTCCATACAGATAAATATAACTATTGGATGGATGATAGTATTTTCTATGAAAATCTAAAAATGCTTCATAAGTCAAATCTGGAATATAGATTGGATCTCCTCCTGACTCATTGGCATAAGAAGTATGTGGGAATAACACTCTTTGGGTATAGCGTTCCAACACACTATCTGGAGAAGAAAATGCCCCTTTCATTTCATTATAGACAACACCATTATAAATCAAATTTCCCTCTTTGGATTCTAATTCATAATGCCATCCTTCTTGCAGGAAAATCTTCTCATTTTTATAAATATTCGGGCAAAATACTGCATCCAAATAGACAGACATCAAATTTTGAAAATCTTTATCATTACAGCTTGCCACTGGATACATTGTTTTATCTGGGTAAGTCATTGCATTTAAAAATGTGTTTAAAGATCCTTTTACTAGTTCTACAAACGGATCTTTTACTGGATATTTGTTAGAACCACATAAAACAGAGTGCTCTAATATATGTGGCACTCCCGTGCTATCCGACGGAGGCGTCCGAAACGCAATATTAAAAACTTTATTGTCATCGTCGTTTTCTAACACAAACACTCTGGCTCCCGTTTTTTTATGCCGCATGACATATCCAATTGAGCCAATTTCTTTTAATTCTCTTTTTTCAACTAATTCGTATTGAGGTATATTTGTTAACTGCATTCTCATTCCTCTTCTCTTCTTCTCAAAATATCATATTGATCTAACGGAATTCCTAAATCAATATGTAATAATTGTTTTGGATGAGGTGCGCTTTCCATTGGTTCATAATCCTCATCATAGATTCCTTTTACAACAACTTCTATATTTTCACCATTTGGTTTCATAACTTCAATCTGCTCTCCAACGCTAAACTTATTGCGCTGTTCCAATGAATAGTACCCTTTTTTATCCCGTTGTCCGATGATACCAAGATACGTATAATTTTTGATATACGTATTATTATCATAAATTTGTGTTGTTTCATCTGGTTTCCCATAGAAAAATCCCGTTGTGAATTCTCTATAAGTACATTTTCCAATTTCCTCTTTATACCAATCCATATTGGCTTCATAACGTTTTGGATCTGTCTGGTAATCATCAATGGCTTTACGATACGTACGAGCAACCGTTGCAACATAAAGCGCCGTTTTCATTCTTCCTTCCACTTTCAGACTATCAATTCCAGCGTTGATTAAATCTGGTACATGTTCAATCATGCAAAGATCTTTAGAATTAAAAATATAAGTTCCTCTTTCATTTTCATAGACAGGCATATATTCTCCTGGTCTTGTTTCTTCCATAATGGAGTATTTCCAACGACATGGATGGGTACATGCTCCTTGATTCGCATCTCTTCCAGTAAAATAGTTGCTTAATAGACAACGACCAGAATAAGAAATGCACATCGCTCCATGAATAAAACTTTCAATTTCTAAATCATCTGGAATATGATCACGAATTTCTTTAATCTCCCGTAACGACAATTCTCTAGCAGATACTACACGTTTTGCCCCTTGGCCCTTCCAAAATAGATAGGTTCCATAATTGGTATTATTGGCTTGTGTACTAATATGAAGTTCCATCTCTGGCAATACTTCTTTTGCAATCATAAATACTCCTGGATCGGAGATGATTAATGCATCTGGATTTACTTCTTTTAATTCTTCAAAGTACTTCCTTACCCCATCTAAATCACTATTATGTGCTAAAATATTTGCTGTTACATAAACTCTTACATTATGAGCATGAGCAAATGCTACTCCTTCTTTCATTTCTTCTAATGAAAAATTTTTGGCTTTTGCACGGAGTCCAAACGCTTCACCTCCAATATAAACTGCATCAGCCCCAAATATAACTGCAATTTTTAATACTTCTAAACTACTTGCAGGAATTAATAACTCTGGATGTCTCATTTTCCTAATCTTCTCCATTTCTCAATTTAGCAATAAAAATATCAATTACATTGCTTTGTGCTTACTGCTACGCCATCTCCAATTGGAATCACTGCTGTTTGCAGCTCTGGCGTATGTTTTAATATATATAAATATTCTCTCATTCGACTATGAATCGTACGGTTTCTCCTCGTAACGGCAAATCGGGATTCAATAATATCTCCATCTTGTAATATATTATCTGAAATCAATAATCCCCCTAATGCTAACAGTCTCATTACATCTGGAAAGAAATGAATGTACTGTCCCTTTGCAGCATCCATAAAAATCAGATCATAACTGCCTTCTAATGAATGTAAAATTTCTGTTGCATCTCCTTCTAGTAACGTAATAACTTTTTCCTTGCCTGCTCTGCGGAAATTTTCTTTCGCAATTGGAATTCTAGGTTCATATTTCTCAATCGTAGTAATATGAGCTTCTTCTGGCATATATTCACTCATTAGAATGGCAGAATACCCAACCGCGGTTCCTACTTCCAAAATACGCATTGGTTTTGTCAAACGGATAAAAAACTTCAGCAGGCTGGCCGTCTCACTGCGAATAATTGGTACCATCCCCGCTAAAGCTTCTTTTCTAATCGTCTCACATATAGGACTCTCTGGAGATTCCAAAGAATTAATATAGGCAATCATTCTCTCATTCGTTATCATTCTGACCACTTCTCCTAATTTCCTAAATCTAACATAGTTAAAATTTCTTTTGAAGACATATCACTGCTGACTTGATATACTCCAGGCTGAATATTTAACTCATATATATAAGCTTGTGCCCAGAATACCAACGCACTGGATAGGACACTCTGCTGTTCTAACCATTTTCCAATTTCAAGCACCGAATCCTCTTCTGTTACCTCCAGCTCAATGCTTACCTCTGCCTCTTTTGTCAATGGTTCAGAATGGAACAGTTCATAACCAAATGCATATCCCTTTGTAATTCCCTGATATAAAAAGGCGATGACGATAATTCCCATCACCGCCTTTGCTGTGTATTCTAATACTTTCCAGGTCCACTTTTGATAATCAACTTCTCGTTTTTGTTCTTCCATCTTCCTGATTGTATTATTCTACCTCCATAATAATCGGTAAAATCATCGGACTTCTCTTCATCTTTTTCCAAAGATATTCCGAAAGTGTATCTCGAATTACATTTTTAATCTTTGTCCAATCACTGATTCGATGCATGAGACAGCTTTCTACTGCATCTGCCACAATTTGATGTGCCTCTTCCATAAGATTTTCGGACTCCCGCACATATACAAATCCTCTCGATACAATATCTGGTCCTGCCAATAGACGATTAGTGTATTTTTCCAATGTAAGTACCACAATAATAATACCATCTTGTGATAAATTCTGACGATCTCTTAATACAATATTTCCAACGTCTCCAACGCCCAAACCGTCTACGAGTACTCCTCCATGCTGTACTTGATCTACAATTTCCGCATAATCTTGATCCATTTCTAATACATCACCCGACTGCATTAAAAAAATCTGTTCCTTTGGCACTCCGAGTGCCACTGCAATTTCTGCATTTGCGATACGATGACGATATTCTCCATGAATTGGAATCGCATATTTTGGGCGTACTAACGCATAGATTAATTTAATCTCTTCCTGACAGGCATGTCCTGATACATGCGTATCTTGGAAAATAACTTCTGCTCCCTTCATGGACAGTTCATTAATTACTTTATCCACTGCCTTTTCATTGCCTGGAATTGGAGAAGAGCTAAAAATAATCGTATCCTTTGGATTAATTGAAACTTTTCGGTGAATCGAAGATGCCATACGGGACAACGCTGCCATTGATTCTCCCTGACTTCCTGTTGTAATAATAACCGTCTTCTCATCAGGATAATTTTTCAATTGTTCTATATCAATAATTGTTCCGTCTGGAACATTAATATAACCCAGTTCTGTCGCAGTTCCAATAATATTTACCATACTGCGTCCCTCAATTACCACTTTACGATCATATTTACAAGCGGTATTAATAATTTGCTGTACTCGATCCACATTAGAAGCAAATGTTGCTACAATCAACCGATTATTTCGATGTTCTGCGAAAATTGAGTCAAACGTCTTTCCTACTGTACGTTCTGACATCGTAAATCCTGGACGAAGCGCATTTGTACTTTCACATAACAACGCTAAAACACCTTTTTTTCCAAGTTCTCCAAATCGCTGCAAATCAGCGCTGTCTCCAAATACTGGTGTATAATCAATTTTAAAATCTCCTGTGTGGATAATCGTTCCGATTGGAGTAAAAATAGCCAATGCTGCTGCATCTACAATACTATGATTCGTACGAATAAATTCTACACGAAAACTTCCAAGGTTTACAGACTGTCCATATTTTACTATTTTTCTCTTCACTAATTTTGTCAGATTGTGTTCTTTTAACTTTCCATCAATAATCCCAATCGTTAACTTGGTTGCATAAATCGGAGCATTTACCTCTTTCAAAATATATGGCAACGCACCAATATGATCTTCATGTCCATGTGTAATTACATATCCTTTCACTTTATCTGCATTTTGTTTTAAATACGTAACATCTGGAATAACTAAATCAATTCCAAGCATATCCTCTGTAGGAAATGATAATCCACAATCGACTACTATAATACTATCGCCATACTCAATTACCGTCATATTCATTCCGATCTGTTCCAATCCTCCGAGAGGGATTATCTTAACACTTGTTCCTTCTGTATTCACGTTCTGCACCTCCATTAATATTTCTATGATACAATTCATCTTCCCAATATGAAATGCAACGATTGGGATGAAAAATCTTATTTCTCGCTCTTTTCTTATCGTGACACGCCAAAGACATCTAATGGAGGTCTTTATTCCAACCAAATAATCTTTTCGTCATCACTTCGTTTCATTCTTATACTTCCGCTCAATGATTAGACAAATTCCACATCATCTAATAATTGTTCAAAAATCGTTAAAAGGCTGTCTAATTCTGTTTCATCTTCGACAGGTTCATAGACAGCATCCGTATTCCCTTCCTCAGAAATTTCTTTAAAAATATAACATTCCGCCTCTTTTTCTTCTGAGTCTGTAACTAATAAATAGTTTATTCCATTTAATTTTGTTTCCTCTAATACAAACAGTTCTTCGTATGCTCCATCTTCTGTTTGAAACCGGATTTTTTCTGCCTGTTTCTGATTTATCTGCTGTTTTGTTTCTTCCATAATTATTCATTCCTCCGGCATTCATTCCTTGAATCTAAATATCCCTGTAAGATAAAAACCGCTGCAATCTGATCAATCACATCTTTGCGATGTTCTCTGCGGACGCCTGTTTCTATCAAAACACGTTCTGCTGATATTGTTGTCATTCTTTCATCCCAATATACTACTTTAAGACCGGTACGCCGTTCTACCATTGCTCCAAATGCCATGGTTTTCTCTGCCCGATCTCCAATTGTATTATTCATATTTTTCGGTAATCCAATTACAATTTCACTAACCTCATATTCTTTTGCCAAAACTTCCAGGCGTGCCAGCGTACGGCGTAATTTATTTTCTTCCTTACGAGTAATCGTTTCTACGGCTTGAGCAGTAAGCATTAACGGATCACTTACCGCAACACCTACTGTTCTAGAACCATAATCCAGCCCTAATATACGCATAAAATCTCCTATTACTTACATTTTATCCACATAATGCTTAATCAATTCTTCTAAAATTTCGTCTCTCTCTACTTTCATAATTAAGTTTCTTGCATTATTATAACTTGTAATATAAGTTGGATCTCCTGACATTAAATACCCAACAAGCTGACTAACTGGATTATATCCTTTCTGCTTTAATGCCTTATAAACCTGTTCTAACACATCACTAATCTCAATACGATTTGGTTGAGATACACGAATAAACTGAGTATTTGATAAATCTGACATAATTACCTCCTAATACCACATTTTTAAATCTACAACTTCCACACTCTTACCTTTGTCCTTTCAATGATTCTATTGTAATACATTTTTTATTATTCAGCAAGTAGATTTACAATTTCCTCATTTAAAAATCCATTTATTTTTCCTGTGATAAAAGTATTAGAAGAAAACTCTCCTTTCACCGCTGCTTTTACATACTCTTTCGTATGTCCAACTGTATAAACTTCTCCATCCAGTACAATCTTTTCTTCCAATAGTACATTTACTTCTCTTCCAATCCAGAAACTACGATATCTTTTCGAACATTCTCGTGTCAATTCTAAAAGTATATTACTTCTTTTGGTCTTTATCGGTTCTGGAACTTGGTTTTCCATTTCAGCAGCTCTTGTACCTTTCCGTTTGGAATACTTAAACACATGCATCTCATAAAAATTTACTTTTTCCAGAAATTTATAAGTTTCTTCAAACTCCTCTTCTGTCTCTCCAGGAAAGCCTACAATTACATCCGTTGTAATTGCAGGATGCTCAAACACTTCACGCAGCAATTCACATTTTTCATAATATTCTTCTGGTGTATAATGCCGATTCATTCGTTTTAATGTTGCTTCACATCCACTCTGCAAAGACAAATGGAAATGAGGACAAAACTTATCCAACTTTCTTAATTCTTGAGCAAATTCCAATGTAATAATACGTGGTTCCAATGAACCAAGACGAATTCTTTGGATTCCATCCACTTCGTGAACCGCCTTTATTAAATCCAATAAATCTGTCCCATCTTTCAAATCTTTTCCATAAGAGCTCAGATGAATTCCAGTCAGAACAACTTCCTTTGTTCCATTTTTTGCAATCCGTTTAATTTCCGAGATTACATCCTGTTTTGCACGGCTCCGAACTCTTCCCCTTGTATACGGAATAATGCAGTAACTGCAAAATTGATTACAGCCATCCTGTACTTTAATATAAGCCCTCGTATGATCCGATACAAAATCCAATTCTAACTCTTCATACTCCTGTTCTTTATTAATATCAATGACTGCTTCCTCTCTATGCTCTTTAAAATAATCTTCTAAAATTTGCACTAAATCCTGCTTTCGGTTATTTCCAATTACGAGATCCACTCCTGCATCTGCTAAAACCTCTTTTGGTGCTGCCTGAACATAACACCCCGCAGCTACCACTACTGCATTTGGATTTTTCTTTTTGGCTTTATGCAGCATCTGACGAGATTTACGATCCGCCATATTCGTAACGGAACATGTATTAAT
>OEQW01000059.1_pt1 | contig 15325 bp, 12 predicted proteins | sample 1539861 | NCBI WGS metagenome assembly OEQW01 (sample SAMEA3891885, study PRJEB23780) | metagenome | biome: terrestrial biome; feature: animal house; material: Caecal content | place: Italy | collected 2015-05-05 | reverse complement strand
ATAATATGCCATTCCTTGAGCACGTTTTGTTATCCATTGTGATATCGTTCCAAAAACTGTTTTGTACGTTCATTTTTTGCATTTGAAAATACTTCTTCTGGTGTCCCTGCCTCTACGATCAGACCACCATCCATAAATACAACATAATTTGCCACATCCCTTGCAAATGCCATTTCATGTGTAACAATCACCATTGTCATTTTCTCTTTTGCTAATTCTTTGATTACCTTTAAAATTTCTCCCGTTAATTCTGGATCCAGCGCAGAAGTCGGTTCGTCAAAGAAAAGCACTTCTGGATGCAATGCCAAAGCTCTTGCAATTGATACTCGTTGCTGTTGTCCACCAGATAGTTCACATGGATATGAATTTTTCTTTTCCAAAAGTCCCATTTTCTGAAGCAGTTTCTCCGCTGTTTCTATTGCTTCTGCCTTTGGCTGTTTTAATACATGGATTGGCGCCTCTGTCACATTTCGAAGCACTGACATATGCGGAAAAAGATTAAAGTTTTGAAAAACCAGACCAATTTTCAAACGAATCTCTCGCAGTACCTGAGCAGAGGAATAGACTGCTTTTCCATTTGCATCGGATGAAAACATCGTTTCTCCACAAACACAAACTTCTCCTCCATCTGCTTTTTCCAGCTGATTAATGCACCGTAAAAGCGTAGACTTACCACTTCCTGACGGACCAATAATGGCAACTACCTCTCCTTTTTTTACATGAAAGGAAATATCTTTTAATACCGTCAAATTACCATAACTTTTTGACAAATTTTTCACTTGCAGCATTTCTTCCATAATTTTTCATCGCCCTTTCTATTTATAATAATCTAATTTCTTTTCAATAAACGAGAATAATGTCGTTAATACGATGGTAGAGATTAAATAAAATATACCTGCAATGAACAGAGGTACAAGTGAAGAATAAAGCTGCATCTGTTGTTTTGCTTTCAAAATAATTTCTTCATATGCAATAATATTTGCCAATGATGTATCCTTTATCAATGTAATAACTTCGTTTGAACTAGCTGGTACAATTCGTTTTACTACTTGCGGCAAAATGATGCGGAAGAATGTCTGCGTTTTGGTAAATCCAAGGCATGCAGCTGCCTCATACTGTCCCTTTGAGATCGCTTCTATTCCACCTCGGAAAATTTCAGCAAAATAAGCCGCATAATTCAATGTAAATGCTACGCATACTGCATTAAACATATATCCTGCATCTCGAATATCTACTAAACCAACCAACATCTGTATAAATCCTGGCATGTTTTCCAATGAATCCGACGTCTGTATAAACGGTATGGCATAATAAATCGCAATTACTTGCAGCATTAATGGAGTTCCCCGCATAATTAAAATATAGAAACTAACGATCCATTCAATTGGTTTAATTTTACATTTTCTAAGCAGCGCTACAATCATTCCAAGTGGAATGGAAAATAATAGTGTTGCGCCAAATAATTTTAACGTAGCAGGAACATACTCTAATAATATTTCTGCTACTTTTTTTATCTCTTCTATTCCCACAATCGCTTCCTCCTAAACCTTCATGTCCCCTTTATGGACATCTCCTTTAAAAGCCCAGATTTATGTGTGACGGGTTTATCGCACAGATAACAGCCGAAACCAGATCCTTTCCCCAGTTTCGGCTGACTAAAAATTATGTATTACATTTACTCGATTGTTGTAATATCACTTCCGAACCATTTCGTAGAAATTTCTCCCACCGTACCGTCTGCTTTTAATTCACTCAAAATCTTTTGTACCTCATCACGTAATGCCTGATCTTCTTTACGGAATGCAATTGCATATTCTTCTTCTGATAATCCCTCATCTAAAATTCGATAAGCCTTACCTGAGTTTTGGATTTCATACTGAGCCACTACTTCATCCATAAATACTGCATCCACTAAATTAATATCCATTTGCTGCAATGCTTCCACATTTGTAGCAATACTTGAAATCTCCATATTTGCTGCAAGCTGTGATGCAGCCAGCGTATCCTGTGCCGTTGAACCATTCTGAACGATTACTTTTTTTCCAGCTAAATCATCAACAGAATTAATATCACTCGACTCTGGAACAACAAAAACCATGGCATTTTTCATATAAGGCTCTGATAAGTTAAAAGCCTCTTCTCTCGATGGACTAACCGATAACCCATTCCAAATACAATCAATCTTTCCCACACTTAAATCTTGTTCCTTTGTATCCCAATTAATTGGCTCTTTTACTAATTCTACTCCAAGTTTTTCACAAACTGCTTCTGCTAAATCAATATCAAACCCTACAATCTCATTATTTTCATCCGTATAACCCATTGGCTTAAAGGTTGCATCCAAACCAAGTACAAACTTTCCTGCATCCTTTACTTTCTGCAAAGACAAATCCTCTCCGCTTTCTGATTCTCCACTTGCAGCATTTGACGAGTTACCTTCCTGTGCCTCTGTATTCTCACTCGATGTATTATCTCCTGTACCACCACATGCTGTTAATAACATAGCAGATGCTGCCATAATTACCGCAGCTGTTTTCCATAATTTCTTTCTCATAGTAACCTCCACTTAATTTCCAAAAAATTTCTGTAACAGACTTTCCTAATTTCGTGCAATGTCTGACTTTACCTCACTACCATAACACATTTTGTTTACTTTGTAAACCGATTTTTACCTGCTACATGGGTACCATGCCCATTTTTATCGTATGGATATCGTTTTCCAGAAACAAAATCTTTAAATACAATAATTCTATTCCCAAAATCTGGATGAGGGTAGATTCCCGTATCTAAAATCGCAGCCGTTATCCCTTCCCCAGTATATCTTGCCTTTTTTACAACCGTTGTAGGGTGACTCACTTCTGCTTCCTCACTATTATATAGTTGCTGACGACTAATATGGTGTTTTCTCATACATTCTTCATCCATTTCATAAACTGCATTTCCATCTATAATTAACATAATTACCTCCCAATATTAGGTTCATTTTAAATATAAATTCTATTTAAACTTTCATGCCTGCTTTGTAGGCATCACTATCCTAGAAATATTGACTGATCGGCACTTTCGTGTTTCCACAATCACTATTTTTATAATAACTAATATATTCAGTTTGGGATAATCTGCTGCTCTTGTGCATATAGTTTTTTTAAAGGATACAACGGAACGGAGGGATAATATGCTTTCTACTGAAGATCGTTACATGATGATAATGAAAGCCTCTCTTCCTTATTTATCTAACGATACAAGGAGGATATTTCTTACCTATCTAAAAATTAATCAAATTATGCATACATTACACGATTTCGATAAGGAGCAAGAAGAAATTTTTTCTAGTTGTTCTGTTAATGACGAAGATCGAGAAAGTGGACTAATCCAGGCAATTCGTGATTTTTGTACACCAAAAGAACAAGAAATGATTGATACCATTTTAAATTTCAATCAAGTCATGAAACTATGGAAGGAAATGGAAGATTCACAAAATTTATAAATTGGAGGGATATATGAAGAAGGATAATCCAGACATTGCTTCCGAAAAGATGGAATTTTTGGCTTCTCTGATGAAAGAAGCCAATAAGAAAAAACAAAGTGAAGTAATGCCATTTCTAATGAGTATTACACAACGTGCCAATGAAAAAGGAATCCAATTCAGTGACGAAGAAACGGAACTGCTTGTACGTGCAATGACTGCTAACATGTCTCCTGCCGAACGAAAAAAAGTAGAAATGTTACGGCAAATGTCTAAGCTGATTGGAAAACGTAAACCACAATCGAAACAATGAAAAACAATTTTTCTCCTATATTAACAAAAGCCAGTAGATCCTCTCTACTGGCTAATTTCTATTCCATCTTTTTTCTTAATACCGTTCCTTTCGTTTTCTTTTTCGTATTGCATATTCGATTTGAAAGAAAAATACAAGTAAACAAGCTCCACATGCGGCTATCACAATTGCCCCAATGATTTTTTCAACTGGAATTCCATAAAAAGTCAGTTGATTCATCTGAAGCTCTGTTCCATGCTGTTTTAAATATTGTTCGGAAATCACTGCCGTATCGACATTTTCACTTGCATTTCCAATCCATACATCCAAAAGCATTGCAGCGCTTCTTAGTTGACTATATGTATTGGATGCCGTAATGCATACATGAGGAATTTGATTTTGTTCCCAGATCGAAGATTCTTTTATAAGCACTGGAACAGATATTTTAATTTGATCTGCAATGGACTGAATCTGTTTCCCTAGCCATTGATATTCCTCCTGCTCTGCCATTTGCATCTGAATACTTTCTTGTCCATCCATAGTACTAAAAGAAACCGACGCCACGATATTTGCCTTTTCTTCTTCTGTTAGCTGATCCAGGTACTGCTTTGTTCCTTGCATTGTTTCCATATCTGTAAGAAGGAAACGAATGGTATATGGAAGCTCCGTTTGCGCTGCAAGTTGATTTGCCAGTTCCAACAGAATTCCTGTTCCTACCGCATTTCCTTTATAACATGCTTCCAAAATGATTTCTTTTTCACTTAGTCCAATTCTGCGAAATACAATATTTTTTCCTGTATAACCGCCATTTTCCACATTTGCAAACGGATACTCCAACGGATTGTATCCCATATAATGAATTCGATCTAATAAAAAGTTTTGAAGAGCTTGCGATTGTTCTTCCATAGAAGAACCTGTCGCATACTGCTGTATGAGCTGTTTTGTATAAACATTGGCGTCTTCTCCATATTCGGATGCCTGTACATGAAACGGAATGAAAAAAAATAGAATAAAGCCAAAGATTACACCGATCTTTTGTTTAATTGTTTTCATGTTTACCTCATACGAAAGAAAGAACTCTGCAACCTAACCATATGGAGTTGCAGAATTCTTCTTTGCTAAAATTTATTATTTGGCAGGTTTTTGTACAATATTAATAATACGTCCTGGAACATAAATTTCTTTTACAATAACACCATTTAACTTATCTCCAAGTGCTTTTTTCGCAGCTTCAATTGCATCTTCCTTTGTAATATCGGCTGGAATTGTAACCGTTCCTTTTGTTTTTCCATTAATCTGAACTGCAATTTCTATCTCATCATCTTTTAAATGCTCTTCTTCATATTTTGGCCATTGGCTATGGAACACACTATCCGTTCCACCCAACTGTTCCCAAAGTTCTTCTCCCATATGAGGAGCAAATGGAGCTAATAAAATTACAAACGTCTTTAATGTTTCCTTATCAATTCCACCTTGTTTTTTGGACAACTCAATTAACTTATTGTTGTATTCCATAAATCCAGAAATAACCGTATTTAAGCTGAATTGCTCAAAACGTGTTTCAATATCATAGACCAAACGATTCCTCAGCTTGATCATCTCCTTTGTAGGCTGAATATCCAAATCTTTGGAAGTTTGTACTAAATTCCAGAAACGATTCAAGAAACGATATACACCATCAATTCCTCTATCATCCCATTCTGCATCCAATTCTGGCGGACCTACAAATAATTCATACAGACGCAATGCATCGCATCCATAATTTTCTACCAAATCATCTGGAGAAACTACATTGCCTTTGGATTTCGACATCTTAATACCATTTTTACCATTAATCATACCCTGATTGAATAGCTTTGTAAATGGTTCATCAAAGTCTACCACTCCAATATCGTGTAAGAATTTTGTATAAAATCTTGAATATAATAAATGAAGAACCGCATGTTCTACACCACCGATATACATATCGACTGGCAAATACTTATCTGCAATTTCACGATTTACTAATTCTTTGTCATTTTTATTATCGACATAACGTAAGAAGTACCAGGAAGAACCAGCCCACTGCGGCATTGTATTCGTTTCTCTCTTTGCAGGTCTTCCACAAACTGGACAAGTCGTATTCACCCACTCATCAATCGCAGCCAATGGAGATTCTCCTGTTCCTGTTGGTTCATATTTTTCTACTTCTGGTAATTCCAATGGCAATTGATCTTCTGGAACTGGAACACATCCACAATGTTCACAATGAATAATTGGAATTGGCTCTCCCCAATATCTCTGACGAGAGAATACCCAATCACGCAGCTTGTACTGTGTTGTCTTTTTTCCAATTCCTCTTGCTTCAATTTCAATTGGAGCAGATTTCTTTAATTCGGCAGAATCTCTTCCTGTCCATTCTCCAGAATTAATCACAATACCAGATGCTGTGTAAGCTTCTTTCAAATCTTGTTCTTTTCCATCTGGAGAGATAACTTGAATAATTGGAATATTAAACTTCTTTGCAAACTCAAAGTCACGATCATCATGGGCAGGTACACACATAATTGCACCTGTACCGTAATCTGCCAGTACATAATCGGATAACCAGATCGGGATTTTGGCTCCATTTAATGGATTGATTGCATAGCTTCCCGTAAATACACCTGTCTTTTCTTTGTCTTGCATACGATCTACATTGGAACGCATGGAAGTTTTGAAAATATAATCTTCCACAGCTGCCCGTGTTTCATCGGTCGCCAAACTTTTTGCCATTGCATGTTCTGGAGCTAAAACCATAAAAGTAGCTCCATATAACGTATCTGGACGGGTTGTATAAACTTTAATCGTTTCTTCTCTGCCGTCTACTGCAAAGTCAATTTCTGCACCATTACTCTTTCCAATCCAATCAGCCTGCATTTTCTTTACTTTTTCTGGCCAATCTAATTTATTTAAGTCTTCCAACAAACGATCTGCATATGCCGTAATTTTTAACATCCACTGTTTCAAATTTTTCTTTGTTACTTCTGCGCCACAGCGTTCACAGCGTCCATTTACTACTTCTTCGTTTGCCAGACCAGTCTTACAGGATGGACACCAGTTGATTGGCATTTCTTTCTCATAAGCCAATCCTGCCTTAAACATTTTTACAAAAATCCATTGCGTCCATTTATAAAATGCTGGATCGGTTGTATTCACTTCCATATCCCAATCATAAATCGCTGCAATTTGATTAATTTGTTTCTTTATATTTTTAATATTTTCTGCTGTAGAAATCGCTGGATGTACTTTATTTTTAATTGCATAATTTTCCGCTGGAAGTCCAAACGCATCCCATCCCATTGGATGAATCAGATAATATCCCTGCAATAATTTATAACGGCTCCATACATCACTAATTACATAACCTCTCCAGTGACCGACATGCAGTCCGCTTCCCGATGGATATGGAAACATATCCAGACAATAATACTTTGGCTTTTTACCATCGTTTACATTAATAGGATGTTCTTCCCAATGTTTACGCCATTTGGCCTCTACTTCTTTGTGCATATAAGATGCCATAACAAAAATTCCTCACTTTCATAAAAAATCCCCCTCGTCTCATCTTATTATAGAGACGAAGGGGGAATTCGCGGTACCACTCTATTTCATATCATTTGATATGCACTCTTTTTCCGTAACGTGGAACTCCGTCCTGACTTACTGCTATGTTCTGCCAGGCTACTCCAAGACCAGTTCAGTAATATGGGGTACTGTCTTGCACCATCCGACAGCTCTCTGAAACCTTACGTTACCTACTACTTCTCTTCGCCGTATTTATCTATGGTAACGATTGTACACCATGCAAAAAGAATTTGTCAAGTACTTGAAGCACTATTTTTGCCAAATGCTCAGTTGTCCATTCAAATTTTTCATACTTGACTATGTTTCTGAAAGCTGGTCACTTGCTACTCGCTCAATATGCATTGCTAAATATCCAATTTCTACCTCATCTAACTTACATTTGAGACTTCGCCCAATTTCATCGCAGATAAGCGTTGCTGTTTGAAATGCTTCTGGAAATTTCACTTCCATATAGTCGTTCATATTTAATTTAAGCTGTTCTCCACTCATCGCACGTGCGACCATATAGCGTACATGATTCATCAAACGATTATAAGCCAACGACATAACATCAATCTTCTTTCCAGTCTGTTTCTCGACTAAAGAAATACATTCCTTTACTGCTCTCGCAATCTGCATCGCCTGAGATACATTCTCATCCTCAATGGCGGAATGGACATGCAACGCAATATAGCCAATTTCATGCTGGTCAATCCTAATCTGCATTCGATCCCATAATAATGATTCAATGCATTGTGCTACTTTATATTCCTTATAAAATAATACACGAATATCATCGGTTAATGGGTTACTAATTTGTTCACAGTTTTGGATTCGTTTGACGGCATATTCAATATGATCTGCCATTGGAAAAAGGATCGTTCGGTCAATTTTTCCAAACACTTTTTCTGCGTTATTCAAAACTTCATTCGCGAGTTCAAGACAAATCGGGGAAACGGATTTAATAATTTCCTTCGCTTCTCCCCTTTCCGTTAATTCCTGTAAGGAATACACCGTGTCTTCTGCTCTTTTTTCCATTCGTTCACTGACCTTCTTGCCAAAGCCTACTCCTTTTCCCATAATCAAATATTCTTTATTGTCTGTCCATATTGCAATGACTGAATTATGGTTTAAAACTTTTTTAATTCTATACATATCTCATCCCACTCATCTTAATCTTTATTCGTAAACATCCACTGCAAAAAGAGCTTCTCCTGCTTTCACTCTTCCTTCTTTTAAAAGACGAATCTTTTGATTATCTGCCAATTCTGTACATAAGATTGGAGAAACGATGGATGGTGCATTCTTCTTTAAATACTCCAAATCCAGCTTCAACATCGGTTCCCCTTTCTTTACTTTTTGTCCGTTTTCTACAAAAACTTCAAATCCCTTTCCATTTAATTTTACGGTATCAATTCCGATATGAATTAAGAGACTAACTCCAGAATTTGTTACAAAACCAAGTGCATGTTTCGTTTCAAAAATAAAGCATACTTCTCCGTCTTCTGGCGCTCTTACAATTGGATCAACTGGAGTTACAACTGCGCCATCTCCCATCATTCTACTAGCAAATGCTTCATCTGGTGCAGTTGCCAAATCTGCCGCAATTCCCTGGATTGGACTTGAAATAATAATGGATTCCACTACTTTTTCTTGTTTTGTTTCTTCTTTTTTCTCTTCTACTACTTCTGTTGTTTCTGTACTCGTATATAACTCATCTGGCGCAGTTTCCAAGTAATCTTCCAAATTGGATTTAATTACGGTTACATGAGGTCCATAAATCACTTGTACCCCTTTGCCCTTATGCACTACACCGGATGCTCCTGTCGATTTTAATAATGCGTCATTTACTAATTCTGCATTATGTACCGTACAACGAAGTCTTGTTGCACAACAATCTACATCACTAATATTTTTCTTTCCGCCAAGACCTCTTGTAATTGTTTCACTGACAGAATCGGTACCTGCCTTTTCAGCGCCTGTATTATTTCCTTCTTTCCTCGCATTTACATCTGCTCTTGTATAAAGTTTTGTCTCTTCGGTATCTTCCTCACGACCTGGAGTTTTTAAATTCAGCTTTTTAATTAAAAATGTAAATAATGCGTAATATACAACAAAATATACAATACCTACAATTACAACCCAAATCCAGTTCGTTTTCGCATTTCCCTGCAAAATACCAAACAACGTCAAGTCGATAATACCACCAGAAAATGTCATACCAACTCCAACATGAAATACATGCATCAACATATAGGCAAGTCCTGCAAATACACAATGAATCACATACAGAACTGGAGCCACAAATAAGAAGGTAAATTCAATTGGCTCAGTAATACCAGTTAGCATTGCCGTCAAACCAGCACTTAATAACAAACTTCCTGCTAACTTTCTCTTTTCTGGTTTCGCACAGCGATACATTGCTAACGCTGCTCCTGGAAGACCAAAGATCATTAGTGGGAATTTACCAGACATAAATCTTGTGGCTTCCACACTAAAACTATCCACACCTGCTGCTAATTGTGCAAAGAAAATATTTTGTGCACCCTCTACAAGGTTACCAGCAACTTCCATCGTTCCACCCATCGATGTCTGCCAGAATGGAAGATAGAATACATGATGAAGCCCAAACGGAATCAAGGCACGTTCCATTAATCCATACAAGAATGTTCCTGCATATCCAGACTGCATAACCAATCCTCCAATTGCACTAATTCCAGATTGGATGAATGGCCATACAAAGTACATTAAAATGCCGACAAATAAATATACAATTGAAGAAATAATTGGCACAAATCGAGTACCTCCAAAGAAGGAAAGTACCTGTGGAAGCTGAATTCTGTAGAACCGATTATGCAGCGCTGCAACACCAAGACCTACTAGAATACCGCCAAATACACCCATCTGCAAAGAGCCAATTCCTACTACTGAAGTTGCAGATCCTTGACGAATCTCATTTAACGCATCTACTCCAGATTTAATCATATTTCCAGCTGCATCATACTGTGCATACTGATACGTAATTAATGCACCAATCGTTGCATGCATAATAAAGAAAGCAATTGCGCCCGATAAAGCTGCAACTTCCTTTTCTTTTTTTGCCATACCAATCGCAACACCCATTGCAAATAGAATCGGTAAATTGGCAAAGACGATATCTCCTGCCTCATTCAAGACAGTGAAAAATGCGTATAAAATTGTTCCTGGTCCCATTACTTCATACAATCCGTACGCCTTTAACATTTCTGTACTTGTCAGGGAGGAACCAATTCCAAGGAATAATCCTGCTACTGGAAGAATAGCAATCGGCAGCATAAAACTCCGCCCAACACGCTGCAAAACACCAAAAATTTTGTCCTTCATTTTCTTTTCTCCTTTCTGATTTGAGGACTGGATGAATGCATATTTTTGCCACTTTGCAGCCTAAAACAAACAAAAAAGGCATCAAATACACATAAACATCCAAAATAATGGTTATGTATAGTGAATGCCTCTGTCTGAGTAACATACTATATTTTAAATATAAATTACCATTTCATCTTCCATTTGTCAAGTATTTTTTAACAAAACTTATAAAATAGTGAAATCCTCTCCAGTAACTATATTTCAAAATGAATAAAAATACTTCTGTTTATTGTTCTTTTATATACAGAACAAAGCAACTCTGCTTGAACATCGGAGGAAGAATGGAGAAATCTTTTTCAATGAATTTCCAGCCCTTATTCAAGCAATGGATCCCTGCCTGTTCCCCATAATGTCTCATATTTTTTACCATTCCTTTCGCTTCGCTCAAGGCACAAACAAGTCATGAAAAAAGTTGTGTTCCTCCATTCTTTGAGTTATAATCCTTATAAGGAATGGCAATATACTACAGAGCACGGAAGGAGGAGTGGCGAATTTATTTCGACCCCGCATATTTATATGTGCCGTCATCCTTTCAAGCACAAACAAGTGGGACTTTGAGCCCGGACTCTTATCATTGGTAATAAACCATGTTTATTCCCTCGCAGGATGACAGTCACTGTTGCTATTCCTTTTTCTTAAGGTGGTGATACTTATGATGAAGTTAAAATACTCCATCTGCTGTGGACTTGATGTCCACAAAAATGTTATCGTTGCAACCATCGTAATCACTAACAAAGATGGAATATCCGAATACAAACAAAAATCTTTTTCAACCATCAACTCGGATATCCAAAAGTTTCACAACTGGCTCATCGAGAATCATTGCTATCATGTTTGTATGGAATCCACTGGTAAGTATTGGATTCCTATTTTTAATTATCTCGAAAGCGACATTGATGTCTGCCTCACACATCCCAAATATGTCAAAGCCATCAATGGTAAGAAAACGGACAAAAAGGATTCCAAATGGATCGCCGACCTCTACAAATTTGACCTTGTCAGATGTTCTTTTATTCCTCCGAAGGATTTCCGACAGCTCAGAGAGCTTGCCAGATACCGCTTCAAACTGGTCTGCATGAAATCTTCTGAAAAGAACCGCATCCAAAACTGTATGACCGTTTCCAATGTCGGCATTGCCAGTGTGCTCTCTGACCCTTTCGGCAAGACCGCAACTGATATCATGTCTTATCTGTTGGAACATACCGCTGATTCCATGGATGAAAAAGCTGTCCGCAAACTCATAAAAAAGGGAGCGAAAGCCAAGTCTGATGAAATCATCGAAGCCATCAGAGGCTACAATATTGAAACAGACCAGGCGAAAAAGCTTGAACTTGCCCGCGGGCATCTGGAATATCTTGACGATATGATCACCCAGACCGAAGTGGAACTCTATGTCCGCATCAAGCCTTATTATGAGTTTGTGGAATTTGTCAGTACCATGCCCGGAATGACGGAGTTAAGCTCCACCATTGTTCTCGCAGAAACTGGCGTTGACATGAACATTTTTGATGATGCAAAACATCTATGTTCCTGGTGTGGGCTTTCGCCTGCCAGCAACGAATCCGCCGGGAAGAAAAAGTCTGTCCGGATTGCCAAAGCAGGTGATTACCTGAAACCAATGATGATACAGTGTGCCCTTGCCGCAGTCAAGAACAAAAAACAGCCTTATTTTGCAATCAAATATGGGCGGATCAAAAAACGCCGTGGTCACAAAAAAGCAATCATTGCCATCGCAAGAATGATGATGGTCTGTATTTACCACATGGTATCTGAAAAGAAATCATTTAACCCTACTGACTATGAGGAATTGATGGATCCTCGGAATCATGTAGAACGAGTTGTTCTGAATGAAACCAATGTTTTTGCTTACCTTGAAAGCCTTGGTTATGATAGTTCTAAGTTAGTGAAACGCAACGATAGCTAACTCTTTTTTATATACTTGTAAAAATGGGGTTTTTAAGAACCCTTATATAAGTGCGTCCAAAAATCCACTTTATTTTTCACTCTTCCTCCTAACGCCACATTTTTACAATGCAATGCTCCATTCATATCCTTCATCGCTTTTTCGACGTATTAATGTTCCCATATCAATTTCCAGCGAATTTATTTGTGCTTGATCAAAAATTCTTACTAGTTCTTCTTCTTGCTTTTTTATATTCTTTTCAATTCCTCTTCTCTGTTTTTTCAACTCTACTAATTTACCAGCCAGTTCTTCAGTACGTTTATGAATATTAATTTCTTCATACATCTTTTTTTGATTTTCTTTTGTTAACGTTCGGCTAATTGGTAAGGTAATATCTTCCTGTTCTTGCTCGCTTTCTTTTAATGCATGTAAAACAGGAGAAGGATAGCAGTTTTTTATTTTTTTAAAGCGACAATTACATCCAATTTCAGCCGTTAGCTGTTTATATTGTTCTCTTAATTTAATACAGCTGATTGGTTTTGCTGGAAGTTTTTGAATAAATTTTTCTGTTACTGTATACTGATAATTCATTGTATATTCCATTATTTTATGTATAAATTCTTTTCCTGCCTCGCCCAAATGTCCAAATACATAGCAAAGAGTAAGACGTTCCTGGTGGGAAAGATACCCTGTACTTTTAGCTTTATTACACAAGTATCGGATTAATCCACAGCTTTCTACTACAATTCGTATATTTTCTTCACAGTTTTCCAATAATGTTTCATCTATTGGAATTTCTTTTATTTTTTCAGTTGTTTCTTCTCCACAGAATGCTGCTGCCGCTCTTTTTATTTTTTCAGATGGAAAACAGCAAATTTTTTCTAGTAGCTGATTTTGGACTGAATACGGAGATAATTGCTCATCTAAAAACTGCGTACGTCTCCCAGTTCGGCTATGAATTCCCCATGGTATCTTAATCAACTGTCCCATTTTTCCATCTTTTACTTTGCTGCGATTTGGAAAACACTCAACATTAATATCGTTTTCAAGACTCAATTGACGAATTACTGCTTCTTGAAACATGTTGGCATATTGGGTACGTATCCATCCATTTAAAAACAGCCAAACATGATAGCCACGGTATCCACTGTTTTCAATATAAGATTCCATTCCCATTTTACGAATGACCGCTTGAATTTGCAATGCAATTTTTCCTGCTTTTTTCATATACTCTTGAAACATTTCAATAAAATTTTTTTAGAAATATCCACATCAAAAACGATATATTTGACTGTACCATTGTTTCTTTGAACGTAAGTAGCGATCGTACGATCTCCTTTTAGATGTTTTTGAATTTCTTTCTCCGAAATTGGCTGAAGAGTATTCTCAAACATTCTTCTTCCGTCTGGCATCAAAACTTCCACTGCATAGCTATCTTCCCGTCCTATAAATAATTCCTGGTATCGTTCTATTTCTTTATCCGTAAGATTAATTTCTACTTGTGCTGCTTCTGTAAAATCACTTACTTTTACATTTATGGTTTGTTTAGTATTATTTCTTAATCGTTTGCTTATCTGCTCTGCTTTATTATAACATCCCAAATCGGAATACAATTGCAATAATTCTGTTAAGTTTTCTTCTGATTCTTGCACTGCTATTTTATCAAACTTTTCCAACAACTCTTTTACTTTTTGTTCATTTCTATATGGCATTCGGTTCTCATCTAGGTGAAGTGTTTCATAATATTGTTCGTATTCCATCAATGCCATATCAAACCGTTCATATTCTTCCCAAATGGAAATCAAATACTTCATAATATCTTTATGAATATTATCATAATTCCATCGTAATTCTCGGATTTCATTTGGAATTGCTTTACGAGCTTTCTTTAATTGAGCCACTACAAGTACATATTCATACAGATTATTAGGAATCTCTTTTTTATTATAATACTGTTCCCATCCTCCTAATATTTCCATTCCTTTTCTTATTTTTTTCTCCCAGTCCCGTTCCTCCATCCAAAGATATTCCAATTTATCGAAAAGCGTTTTCTCTGCTTTGATTGGAATTTGCTTTCCATCTTGGTTAAAATGATATCCTAAAAAATCAAATCCTGTAGCTACCATCCCAATTCTTGTTTTTTCTTCCTTTAAATTTAAACCAATTTTTTTCAGGAATTGTTGTATACCTGCAAGAAGCATTTCTAGTTTTTCTTTCTCATTAGAAAACAGGATAAAATCATCCGAATACCGATAATAACTTACTTCTTTATATTCTACAAATTTATCAAAATCACTCAAATATACATTGGACAACAATGGAGCTAATATACTTCCCTGATATAATCCGTTTTCCTTTTCTTTCTTAGTTCCATTTTCATCCAAATAAGGAACTTTCAAACAGCGTTCAATAAGTTCTAATACATCCCTTTCTTTTATCCTGCGCTCTAACACTCTTATCAATTCCGTAATACAGATAGAATCAAAAAATTTCTCAATATCCGATTCTAAAAAATAGGAATATCTTTCCTTTTGTATCACAGAATTGATGTCATTCACTGCACGAATCGCTGAACGGTTTGGACGATAGGCATACACCGATTCACAAAGAGAAGCATCATAAAGTCGATTTAATTCATAATAAATAGCTTGCTGTACTATTTTATCTCTTATAC
>OEQW01000039.1_pt1 | contig 18726 bp, 16 predicted proteins | sample 1539861 | NCBI WGS metagenome assembly OEQW01 (sample SAMEA3891885, study PRJEB23780) | metagenome | biome: terrestrial biome; feature: animal house; material: Caecal content | place: Italy | collected 2015-05-05 | reverse complement strand
CCCTTACATTGGCAAAAGGGTAATTTAAGATTTTTATTCATCCGTTCCATCTGTGGTACAATCGGTATTCTCTGCAACTTTTATGCGGTAGACCATCTGGTTCTTTCCGATGCATCCATGCTAAATAAGATGTCTCCATTTTTTGCAATTGTGTTTTCTTATTTCTTTTTAAAAGAAAAATGCACTCCGATTCAAGTCGGCGGTGTCATCCTAGCATTTATTGGAAGCTTATTTATTATTAAACCGACTTTTTCCAATATGGAACTTCTTCCATCCATTATCGGATTTGTCGGAGGAATGGGAGCTGGAGCAGCGTATACCGCAGTGCGCCATCTTGGACAGCGTGGAGAAAAAGGAGCATTTATTGTCTTTTTCTTCTCCATGTTTTCCTGTCTTGTCACACTCCCATACTTAATTTTCCAATATCATCCAATGGAAGCTTGGCAGCTCGGTTATTTGCTTTTAGCTGGTTTAGCTGCATCGGGAGGACAGTTTTCGATTACTGCGGCATATTGTTATGCACCATCCAAAGAAATATCCGTCTACGACTATTCTCAAGTAATTTTTTCTGCATTGCTCGGATTTATCCTATTTCAGCAAATTCCAGACGGATACAGCATCCTTGGATACATCCTTATCTGTGCAACCGCAATTATTATGTTCCTATACAACAACCGTAAAGTAGCTCATAGCTAAAAACACAGTGACAAGTCCCTTTTCTTCGACTAAAAATAATCGAAAAAAGGGACTTGTCAATTACTACTTCTCCTCACACACCTGGAAAATATAGAATTTCAGGCTGACGCCCTGAAATCCACTTCCATCAGATCTTCCAGTCGCTTTTTTTCATAAACCAATCATACATATCCCCCTAAATTCCAATTCGACAACTTAGGATTTGTCTATTTCTTCAAACTTTCTATAAACCCAGAGATAGCAGATATAAGCCAACCCAAGCCAATAATAATTAACGCAATTTCCCACCCGATACCATTATCAAAAACAAAGATAAATGTATATAGAGCAAATAAACTAACAGGAATGGCAATTCCATATAACACCAAATGAAACTTCCTCTTTTTTTCTTTATCCATTTATTCTCACCTCATTAACTTCTAATTCGACAACTTAAAATTTTTCTGCTTATCAAACTGGAAGATTTCTATCCAAAATGAAACGGAATAATCATATTAAGTAAAATGGCAAGAATAATGCTGATTATTCCCATCAGCACAGAACACCTCAATGTGTCTCTCCTCAAAACAATTACTCCAATAATAAAGACTGCCAATTCTAAAATAGAGCGTGCTTCGAAATAAACCCATCCATATACAAAAACCATGTTAAACAATACTGCCAAAATCAACATGGATAATATAGTTGCCAATTTACTTTTTCCTTTTGCATACCAACAAACAAATGCCAAAAACGGAGAAATAGCAGTGAACCCAAACCAAATCATAGCATAGCTTCTTGGAAAAAAACCTGCAACATATTTTGAATACAAATAGTAGCTTGTAACCATACCAGCAAAAAACACAAAAACATTAACGCTTGCTCTTAGTGCAGAATTACTATAAAGAGAAATACACAGCGCAATCAATATCCAAATCACAAAATGGCCCAGGAAATTATGAACATCTAATGCTTCATCTATTGCCATAAGCGCACTTGGAAGTTCGCCGTGACGAAAATCCAAAAATTTTGAAAAAGTCCCCAACACTATTCCAAGGGACAAGACAACTATAGTGTTAATGATTTTTCTTTTATAAGATATAGGATTTTCCTGACTTCTTATATGATTCAAAATCCTGGTCATAGGCATCCTTCAAATTCCAATTTGTTGGTTACATTATAGTTTTATATATCAAAATATTCAATCTAAATCCATGCCAAATTTATACTAACTTGTACTTCATTTCTTCCAATTTGTATTAAATTTTAATTGATTATAAATCAGATTTTCAAAGAGCAAGTACTCTGGATCATATTAACTAATTGGGATTGCATTTGAGCATTGTTTTCTATTTCTTGATCTCCCAGTATCCAGTTTTATTTGCCCCTTTTCTCTCAACTATTCCCAATTCTTTCAATTCTTTTATAATCCTGTTGACTTTTCGGACACTGTATCCAGTATAGCTGCTCATTGCCTTTATCGTAACGTGAGGATTCTCAACCATGTTAGCAACAATAACTTTTTTCTCTTCATCAATATCGTTTATTGTGCCATTTATTGTGCCATTTATTATGCCATCCACATTTATTGTGCCATTTATTACGCCACTTTCCACTTGGTTTGTATCTTTTTCCATTCCATCAATAGTATTTTTATCAGAAAACGGAAAAACAACTTTTATGAAATGATCTGATATTGTAAAAATATCCTTGTCATAGTATTTCAATATACGGCTCATACCCGATCCGAGCTGCTCTACCAGTCCAACGTCTTTAAATACCCTCATCAATTCCCTATTTCGCGGCATACTGCTGCAGCTGAAAAAATCCTCTCTGCTCTGACCTGATATAAGCCCGCCATATGATGTAAATTCCATACGATCGCTAAAAATTTCAAAAACAGGCGGTATTTCTCTGGAAAAATCGTTATGAACAATCGCATTGATCAGTGCCTCTCTCAATGGTACGGGCTCGACCAGATTCTTTTCCATTCTCTTGGTACTTGTTACTTTTGCTTTCGTAACATTTTCAATTTTCATCTTTTCCAAAACCTGATTTGTCGCTTTGATCAGAGAGCAATATCCATATTCCTCATTTTCGATCAGGTCAACTTTATCTATTCCAGCATACTTAGCAACCTTAATAGACACACCGTTCTCATCCGCCAGCAAATATGCAATATAATTATATTGTCCATTTGTTGTAAGCAACTCAAGGCTCTGAGCGAATCTATTATTTAATTCAAGCCCTCGTTCCTGATAATAAATTTTTAACTGTGCAAAAGTCAAGTCCTGCCTCGGAGCCAGAATATTACGCAATGTGGTGTGTATCCTTTTGGAATAAAGTTCATCAATCAAAGCAGTAGGCATTGGCTGTGTGGAAGTCCCAAGCCTCATGAAGCATCCATTTGGGGACATTCCTTTATTTTTTATATAATATGGTTTTTCAAGACCACTGGAAATAATAATTTTAGTCACGGAAATCCCATCTATAACCTCCGTAACAATATCAAAAAGACCTAATGTTAACGGCAAAATATTATTTTTTATTCTGTCTGCAATTTTCAGCTGAAGAGAATCTAAATCTGGAAGTTGTATTGGATTTCCGGCATCATCCACACCAATGTAAAGGACACCGCCTTCATGATTATTCAAAAAGGCGACAATTTCTTTTTCCAATTTATCATTCAAACTTTCTTTCAGCTCTACCCGATTACTTTCCTGCAGCATCTGTTCCTCCTTTAAAACAAGTCATGACTTTATTCTATCATACTCCAATCTGAACTTCTATAAAAATCCCAACAGCGCATTGTTCCCTATTTGCCAGTCTTTTACTTTCGAATAATTCAAAGAGCAAGATCCACCCCGGTAATACCAAAACAGAAAATCTGTTGTTTGCATTCCACGTGGCAGCACTCTTGCTGGGAACTCTGCTTTCCCATATCTGCATATATCCTTGTGATTGAAATCCCCCTCAATGATCCAAACGGCTGATCCGATCATCCAATCGGACTCTGAATTCATCAAGACAATATTTTTCTCTTTCCCCCGTTTCATATTTTTTGATCTTTCTCATCAATCCTCTGTACATCGGATACTCTTCTGTTCTTTGTAAAAGTAATTCAATTATATGGTTTCAGGTTCCTGTCCATGTACTACACCATTTTTATTTTTGTATCCTGGCATTACGCCATTTACTACACCATTTTTCTAAAAAACTACACCATTTTGCGATAAGTTATGATACTTTCCCAATCATTCCCTATCGCTTCAATCCTTTGCAGATCAAGACTTTCTGGGCATTCCTGCCCCTTATTTTTCCTCACACACCTGGAAAATATAGAATTTCAAATAATAGGATTCATCAGCTGCCCATAAAATTGGATGGTCGGCTGCCTGTGTTCGATATTCTACTTGACGCAGGCGTTTTTTGGCTGCCTTTGCAGCTTCTTGAATTGTTTTCGCAAATAAATCTGGCGTCATAAAATGAGAGCAAGAACAAGTTGCCAGGTAGCCTCCATCTTTTACAAGTTTTAAGCCTCGCATATTAATTTCTCGGTATCCTTTCACCGCATTTTTCACGGAATTTCTAGATTTCGTAAAGGCTGGCGGATCAAGGATTACAACATCAAAGTGTTCTCCCTGCTTTTCTAATTTGGGCAGCAAATCGAATACATCGGCACATTGAAATTGAACTCGATCTTCCAGATGATTCAGTTTTGCGTTTTCTCTCGCCTGCTCCACTGCCAGTTCCGAAGCATCCACGCCAAGTACTAAACGAGCTCCAGCAATTCCTGCATTTAATGCAAACGAACCAGTATGGGTAAAGCAATCTAAAACTGCTGCATTTTTACAAAGTTTTTGGATTGCTGCACGGTTATTTTTTTGATCCAAAAAGAAGCCTGTTTTCTGTCCTTCTTCCACATCAACAATATATTTCACTCCATTTTCTTCAATTAGAACTTTTGTATCAAATGGTTCCCCAATAAATCCTTTGACTCGTTCCATGCCTTCCTGCGTCCGAACTTTTGCATCACTTCTCTCGTATACCCCTCGAATTGGCATTCCCAATTCTTTTAATTGCTTTTTGCATTGTTCAATAATCGTCATTTTCATTCGATCAATTCCCAACGCCAATGACTGTACTACTAATATATCTTCAAACTTATCTATAACAATGCCTGGAAGAAAATCGGCCTCTCCAAAAATCAGCCTACAGCTTCTCATATCAATCGTATGCATCCGATAATCAATACAATCTTTGACACGCATTGCCAAAAACGCTTCATCGACTGACTGATCTTTTTTTCGAGTCATCATTCGCACACGAATTTTTGAATTTTGATTGATAAATCCAGTCCCCATTCCATATCCATCAAAGTCTTCTACCGTTACTAAATCTCCATTCTCAAATGTACCTGTTATTGTATCAATTTCATTGTCATAAATCCAAGCTCCACCAGCTTTTAACATACGACCTTCGCCTTTTTTCAAACGGACAACTGCCATTTCATTTCCTCCTAATTTGTACCTCATATTTTATCAAAATTTTTATAACGATACTCGTTTTTTTCTTGTTTTATACTTCCAACGAATTGCGAAAAATAAAACAATAATGATGAAACCTGCATACGTAACTTCCGAATATGTATGCATAATCTGTATCATTTTCATCCAAGAAGTGCCTGCCCATGCTCCAGCCGATACAAGTATCGTATTCCATAAAAGACTTCCCAGCGTTGTCAGCAACAAAAAATCGAATAACTTCATCTCTGCCATACCTGCTGGAATGGAAATCAAACTCCTTACAATTGGCACACAGCGACATAGAAAAACGGTTGTTTTTCCTCTTTTATCAAACCAATTCATTGCTTTTTGAATATTATCCTGTTTTAAATGCAGGACTTTTCCGATCTTTCCATTTACAATCTGTTCCAACCGCTCTCTTGGAAGCAATAGACCAATATAGTAGAGCATAATTGCCCCTGTAACAGAGCCAATGGTCGCCGCTGTAATTACCCCAACGACACTCATATTCGTATAGGTTGTCATAAATCCGCCAAACGTTAAAATGAGTTCAGATGGAATAGGCGGAAAAATGTTTTCTACTAAAATTAAAATCGCCATTCCAATGTAACCAAAGCTTTCCATAATTTGTATAATCCAAGACTGCAAATAACTTCCTCTTTTCTTTGCAGTGCCGTTACACCGCAGCATTCTTACTGTCAGTTTATTTCCTGTCCTTCCAAAATATGATACTCTTTTGGCTTATTTTGACTGTCTGAAAAATTGTTCCACACAGTCCAACGTCATTTGAATGTTTTCATCGGTATGTGCATAAGACAAAAACATAGCCTCAAACTGACTTGGTCCAATATAGATTCCACGATTCAGCATAAAATGGAAATACGCTCCAAACCGTTTTACATCAGAAATCTTCGCTGTTTCATAATCAATTACTGCTTCGTTTGTAAAGTAAAGACACGCCAAAGAGCCAATTCCATTGATTTGACACGGTACGTCATAGTCTCGAATCAATGCTGCAATACCATCTCTTAACTTCTTTCCTTTTTGATTTAATTCCATATAAATTTCAGGATGTTGTTTTAAAATCGTCAACTGTGCCAAACCTGCTGCCATCGCAACGGGATTTCCACTCAATGTACCAGCCTGGTATACACTTCCAACTGGAGAAATTACTTCCATTACCTCTTTTCTTCCTCCATAGGCGCCGACTGGCATTCCTGCACCGATAATTTTTCCATAGGTGACTAGATCAGGAGTTACTTGAAAATATCCGCTTGCTCCATCCAGTTGAAGACGAAATCCTGTAATCACTTCATCAAAAATTAAAAGACTACCCTCTGCATCACAAATTTCTCTCAACCCTTTCAAAAAGGACACTTCTGGAACCACAACTCCCATATTAGCAGCAACTGGCTCTACAATAATGCAAGCCACTTCTCCCTTGTTTTGTTCCATCAATGCTTTGACCGATTCCAAATCATTATAAACAGCCGTTAATGTATCTTCTGCACAACCGCTTGGAACACCTGAACTACTTGGAATTCCTGATGTCATAACACCTGATCCCGCTTTCACAAGCATCGAATCGGCATGTCCATGATAACAACCTTCAAATTTAATAATTTTATTTCTTCCTGTAAATCCTCTCGCAGCCCGAATGGCACTCATAACTGCCTCCGTGCCCGAATTCACCATACGAATCATTTCCACAAATGGAACCGCTTCGCATACCGTTTCTGCCATAATCACTTCTGCTTCTGTGGCAGCCCCAAAACTTAATCCTTTCTCCACTGCTTTCACAACAGCTTCTTTTATCACCTCATGATTATGTCCTAAAATCATTGGTCCCCAGGAACCGATATAATCCAAATATTGATTCCCATCGACATCATATAGATACTGCCCCTGCGCACGATCAATAAAACGAGGAGTTCCTCCCACTGACAGAAATGCCCGCACCGGACTATTGACTCCTCCTGGAATTTTTTCTACTGCCCGACGAAATAATTGTTCTGAACGATCCATTTTAATCTCCTTTAACAACTCCATGTTTTCAGTAATGTTTCATAAATAACATTACCCAATCCTTCCTTCTTGTATATACTGTGCCAATTCTCTTGCATAGTAAGTCAAAAGAATGCTTGCTCCTGCCCGAAACATACTTACTGCGGTTTCACATACAACTGCTGCCTCATCAATATAACCTGCCATTGCAGCAGCTTTTATCATCGAATATTCTCCGCTTACACTATAAACGGCGGTTGGAACATTGATCTGATCGGTTACTTCTCTTAAAACATCCAAATAAGAAAGCCCTGGTTTTACCATAATAATATCGGCTCCCTCCTGCACATCGGTTAATGCTTCTTTGACTGCTTCTTTTCGATTGTGAAAATCCATTTGATATGTTTTTCGATCTCCAAATGCTGGCGCCGAGTCCGCTGCATCTCGAAATGGACCATAGAAAGAAGAAGAATACTTTACTGCATAGGACATGATCGGAAGATTTACATAGCCCTTTTGATCCAATGCCCGACGAATTGCCAATACCCTTCCGTCCATCATATCGGATGGAGCTACCATATCGGCTCCTGCCTGTACATGAGAAACCGCTGTCTTCGCCAGCACTTCCAATGTCTTATCATTATCCACATAACTGCCATCTAAAATTCCACAATGTCCATGTGATGTATATTCACACATACAGACATCGGTAATATAATATAAATTCGGGAACTCCTGTTTCGCTTTTCGCAGTGCTTTTTGAACAATTCCATCTTCCTGCCATGCACCACTTCCACATGCATCCTTCTGTCCTGGAATCCCGAAAATCATAACTTGTTTTACGCCAGAACGGCTCACCTCTTCCAATGCCTTCATCCATTTGTCAATACTATAACGGTACTGTCCTGGCATGGATGGAATCTCTTGCTGGATTCCCGTTCCTTCCATTACAAACATCGGATAGATTAATCCATTTTTAGAAATTCTCGTTTCTCGCACCATATCCCGAATGGTCTGGCTGCTTCTTAATCGTCTGGAACGACTTATCATCTCCATATTTTTCTCACTCCTAGTCCAATCTCTGTTTCATTTTTATCATCATTTCCACCATACTATCCATTGTAGCTTCTTCGGAAATCCAAACATTCATCCCATATTCTCTTGCACAGGCTGCTGTCTTTTCTCCAATACAAACTGCCGATACAATGGAAAAATCCCGCTCTCCCATTGCTTGCACAAATCCCCTTACGGTAGATGCACTTGTAAATGCTACATAGTCAATCTCCTGCTTTTCTATCCCATCCCAAACAGATTCCACCCATTCCAAATTCATACGAGAAACCGTACGGTAAATTGGCACTTCCTTGCAGAAAAATCCCCTGTCCATCAAATAATTTGGAAGTTCTTCGTCTGCCAGTTCAGAACGGAATAAATACAATTTCTCATTTCGATCCACACTCATCTCAAATGCACGCCCAAGCTCCTTTCCTGAAAACTTCTTTGGCATAAGATCGGCATAAATACCATAACGTTCCAATGCGGCAGCCGTTGCAGTTCCTGACACAGCAAATCGAAGGGTATCGGACAAAAATCTGCGTAAATCAATTTTCTCTTTTTTTAATAACGAGAAAAACATCTCCACACCAGTTGGACTCGTCAGCACAATCCATCGAACGGTCTTTTGCTCCATAATTTCTTTTATCGCATCTTGAAAATTTGAGTCATCCTCCATGGAAGCTGTCTCAATCGCAGGCAATTCAATCACATGTGCTCCTTGCTCCAATAATTTTTTCGAAAGTTTAGAAGCTTTCGTTTTCTCCCTTGTTACAATTACTTGGACGTCTCCAAGCGGAAGCTTTTCGACCCACTCCAGTTGGTTGGCTAATTTGCATACTTGTCCAACTACAATAATGGCGGGCGTTTTTGCACCGATCTGGTCACAATCTCTCTTTAAGTTTTTCAGCGTCGAAATCACCTTTCTTTGCTTGGCAGTCGTTCCTTGCTCTAACATGGCAGCCGGTGTATCGGATGGCATCCCCTCCTGTATCAAACGATTACAAATTTCCTCCATCGAAGAAATACCCATTAGAAAAATTAACGTTCCTCCTAGTTTTGCTAAAGACGGATAATCCACATTTTTTTTCGTTCCCTTGCTTGTATGTCCTGTAATTACATGAAACGAAGAAGTGAATTCTCGATGAGTAACAGGAATTCCAGCATACGCCAAAACCGAAACTGCCGATGTGATTCCTGGCACAATTTCAAATGGGATATTATGTTCTAAGAGAAGTTCCAACTCTTCTCCCCCTCTTCCAAATACAAATGGATCGCCTCCCTTTAATCGAACAACTTTCTTTCCTTTTAATGCTTCTTCTAAAATAATCTGGTTAATTTCTTCCTGTGTTGCAGAATGATTTCCTGCCCGTTTTCCAACATGAATTTTTTTTGTTTTTTCTGGTATTTGAACCAGTAATTCCAACTGTATCAATGCATCATAAATTACTACATCTGCAAGTTCCAGTAATGCTTTTCCTTTCACCGTAATTAATCCTGCATCCCCTGGACCTGCTCCTACCAACCATACTTTTCCACACATTGTTTTTTCATCCCTTCTTTTTTCCTTCCACCGATTCTTTTAACCAAGATGCAAGCCTTCTCCCCATTTTTTTTACTTCATAGAGCTGATCTTCCTTTTCACCAGACAGCAACATCCACTCTTCTCCCACTTCAAACTTCTGCAATAAATCACTATAATACATGCCCCGAATCCGAAATTGATTTTCTTCTCGATATGCATAGGCAGCAATGGGGGCGCTGCATCCTCCATTTACTTCTCTTGTAAATGCCCGTTCTGCCGCCGCCGCCAGTTCGGAATCCCAATCACAAACCCCGTCCAAAAACGAATAATCCATTCCTTTTCTTCCCTGTATTGCGATAATGCCCTGACCCGCTGCCGGAATTACTTCCTCTACGGAAAAGATGCGGTCAATTCGCTGCGTCAGTCCTAACCGTTTCAATCCCGCCACAGCCAAAGCAGTTGCATCAAACTCCTGTTCCTCCAACTTTCTTAATCTTGTCTGCACATTCCCACGAATACTTTCAAATCTTGCATTGGGATAAAGTTTTTTCATTTGAACGATCCGACGGCGACTGGATGAACCAATCGTATAAAAAGCTGAATCACAAAATTCCTGTACTTTTTCATGATAGCATTGTTTATATAAGAGACAATCTCTTGGATCTTCTCGTTTTGTAAATCCAACAAGGGGAATCTCTTCTCCTATCTCCATTGGTAAATCTTTTAAACTATGCACGGATAAATCAATTTTTCCATCCAGTAATGCCTGATCCAGTTCTTTTACAAAAAGTCCTTTTCCTCCAATTTGATCCAGTCTTCGGTCTAAAATTTTATCTCCCGTCGTTTTCATCGTAATGAGTTCCAACTCCAGTTCTGGATGATTTTTTTGAATTCCTTCCATAATAATCTCTGTCTGCTTGATTGCTAACTGGCTATCCCTGCTTCCTATTCTAATTCGCACTTTGCAGCCTCCTTTTCTACTTTCTTTTCTCTTCGATCCATATAATTCAAACAGTTTCTGATCTCCTGTGCTGCCTGCGCCGTTTGCCTATGATCGGTTCCGCTCGAAGTGATACCAACGACCATTGCCCCATTTGCTGCAATTGCAGGAAAATAAAAGCTGGACTCCTCTTTTCGATCTGCCACACTAACAAAAATCCCGTTTTGTCTGCACTCCTGTCCAACTTTCCAATTTACTTCCCGGCAGTTCGTTGCTGCCACTACCAAAAACGCTCCTGCACAATCTCCTTGCTGATACATCCGTCGTTCCCATATAAAGTCTGGATATTTCAAAATCATCTCTTTTATTATCTCATTAACGTTAGGACTAATTATAGTGATTTCACATCCAAAAAGAAGTAATGTTTCCACACGCCTAGCTGCAATCGTTCCGCCGCCAATTACAACTACTTTTTTTTGTTTTAAACTTACAAATATTGGAAAATATCGTTGTACTTCCATTGTTTCTATCTTTCTCTCCCATTCATAATACGCTGAATCATACTCATATAATTTTCCCATTCTTCCATCTCTAATTGTTCTTTCATATCATACATTAAGTTTCCCACAACCTTTTTGGCAGCTGTTTCAATTACTTGCTCCAATTCTTCTCTGCCAGCTGGATCCACAATCACCTGCTTTAGCGGTTTTTCTATCCTTTTAAAAATATCTTCTGCACAATATGTCCCAATTTCCTGAATTACTGGAATATAACTGCGAAACTGAGACCACGCCTCATATTCCTTTGCATATTCTTTTAAAATACTCATCGCTTCTTCCATTGCATTTCTTTGATTTTCACACGCTGCGCTTCCTCCAAGCGAGTCAATATTATAAAGGGTAATATTCGGCAATTCTCCAAATCTTGGTGAAATATCTCTTGGAACTGCCATATCAAATACAATCCGTTCTCTTCCATCTGCAAACAATTGCTGCTTTCCACTTTGATCCAGCCCATTTTCCCATAACAGCGTATGATGAGGACTTGTAGTTGCACTTACAATCAAATCCATCTTATCTACAAAGTCATACCGTTCTCTATAATCAATAATCTTACATCCCACTGGAATAGTCACTTCTTTTGTTTTATAATGGCGCACGGTCATAGTTACGTTTGCACCACATTCGATCAACCTAGCCGCTGCAAGTCTTCCAATTTCTCCATTTCCAATCACAAGAGCATTCCAATCTTTGAGAGAATCCGTCCTCTCTCCTAAACGCAGCAGCATCTGTTCTACTACTGATGTATTTACCGCAGTTAATCTTACCTTTGTCCGAACTCGTTTCCCTGCGGTAATTGCAATCTGAAACAGGCGTTCCAATTCTCCATCGGTTGTATGAGCTTCTCTCGCCAATACAAGTGCCGCTCTCACTTGTGTCAAAATCTGATCTTCTCCGAAAATACGAGAGCGCATTCCCGCAGCCACTTGCAGCAGATGACAGACTGCATCCATATTTTCCCGGCAGATTGCTTTTTCTTTTAATTCTCTGCGTAATACTTGTTTTTGTTCCTGCCTTTCTTCTAATACATTATAAAGCACTTCATATGCCGTTCCATTCCATCCACTTCCACTTAAATACAACTCAGTCCGATTACAAGTAATAAGAAGAATACACGCTCCATTTTTATTATATGCTTTCAATTGCTGTAAAATATCAGCTGTTTCCTCCTTTGTCCAAGAAAAAAGTTCTCTCTCCTCTAAAGAAAACGTCTCATGATCGATGCCTGTCATCTTAATTTCCATATCTGCCTCCCAATACCGTATTCCCAATCACATGAATCCAAAATTTTCCCGTATCACTTAATAGACTTATCATACCCATATCTGTTTAAAAAGTCAAGCTGCCCAAACAGTCAAGCAAAGTTTCCGTTGTCTTGACTGTATTTTCGTGTTACTATAATACTACTTTTATTATACTTTTAAGAAAGGCGAATAACTATGTTTCATCTTGTTGGAAAATTAATCCGTAATAATCGAATTTTAGCAGACAGCACCGTTTGCAATGACGACATTGCTATGACACGCACAAAAAAAATATTTGCTGCAATTGACACAATTTGTCATGATTTTGATTTAAGTATTCCGATCTGGTTAGATTCTAATATTTCTGAGTTTCAACGTACTTCTAAAACCAGATTTTACAAAGACAACTTCATTGATGAAATCGACTTTGACTACTTTGAAATTCAAGTAACACAGGAAGATGATTAAATCATGCTTACATCTTTTGTCAATTCACTTTATACTAATTCTCTAAGAAAGGACTTTTGTTTATGAAGTTTGTATCATGGAATGTTAATGGACTTCGTGCCTGCATTACAAAAGGATTCTGGGAATTCTTCCAGAATGTAAATGCCGACTTTTTTTGTATTCAAGAAAGTAAAATGCAGCCAGGACAGGCAGTCATTGAAACACCTGGTTATTATCAATACTGGAATTCTGCACAAAGAAAGGGATACTCTGGTACAATTATCTTTGCCAAGGAACAGCCTTTGCATGTATCCACTGGAATTTCTGGAGCATACGATGATGAGGGGCGTGTCATTACACTGGAATATCCTAAGTTTTATTTAGTCAATTGCTATAGTCCAAACGTAAAACGGGAGCTTACACGTCTCGATTACCGAATGGATTTTGAAGATCATCTGCGCAATTATTTAACAGAACTAAGCGCAAAAAAACCTCTGATTCTCTGCGGAGATCTCAATGTGGCTCACGAAGAAATTGACTTAAAAAATCCTAAAAACAATATTGGAAACGCTGGATTTACGAATGAAGAGCGCTCTAAGTTTACTGAGCTGCTTCAAGCTGGATTCGTAGACAGTTTTCGTTTTCAACATCCAGAAGAACCCGATCATTATAGTTGGTGGTCTTATCGTTTCAAAGCAAGGGAGCGAAACATTGGATGGAGAATTGACTATTTCGTCGTATCCGAACATGCTAAGTCACAGATTCAGAACACTTGTATTTATCCAGAAATTCTTGGAAGCGATCACTGCCCAATTGGATTGGAAATGCAGTTTTAAAAACTTTCTCCCAAAAGAAATACTCACTTTTTGTATAGAATCTAATTGAGTTCTTTCCGATTCAATGATACAATAGGGATTGAAATAAATATTTCGCATTTATCATACTTAGAAAGAGGAATTTCTCATGAGCGGTTTAATTTTTTCAAGAAAAAAAATCTTTCCTTTACAGGAAATCCAACTTAGAATGAAACTCTTTTTTGGATTACTCATTACTTTATTTTTTTGTTTCGTTTTTAACGATACGGTATATGCTGATACAGCAGCTAATTTAAAGCCAGCCATTACACTTAGTACTGGTGAAGATTCCAAGGCATTGAATGATGTAAACTATGCAAGCAGTTTTGAATTTAAGGCACAGACAACGATTACTCTTCAGGCCAACTCTCCAATTTACGGAGTCTATTTATATTGGGATCGTCCAAGTAATGGATGGACGTTACAATCAGGCAATAGCACAACGACTCATGGACAATACGAAATTCTTCATGAGTATGTGAAGGTCGATCATCCTGCCAATACCGTTACGATAACTATTCCTGATAATGGATCTATTTTATGTGAAATTCAAGCATTTGGTTACGGAGATCTTCCAGCCGATGTACAAACATGGCTTCCTCCTTGCGAACAGGCCGACCTTTTGTTATTCCCTACCCATGCTGGAGATGAAAGTCTCGTATTTGGAGGTACCATTCCTTATTACGCCGGTGAGCTTGGCCGTAATGTTCAGGTTGCCTATCTTGTAAAACATTATCCAGAGGAATCTTACCGTGAACATGAAAAATTAAATGCACTTTGGGCAATGGGGCTGCGTAATTATCCTGTTATGGGAACATTTGAAGATGCCCTCACTTCTGGACATGTCACTGATTCTGCAAACTATGATTATGATGCAGTATTGGAATACATTGTAACTCAAATTCGCCGCTTTCAACCACTTGTTGTACTTGGGCACGATTTAGATGGAGAATATGGACACGGACTTCATATTGTAGGAGCAAAAGCAGTTTCCCAGTCTATGAATTTCAGTAAAGATTCCTCCTATCATATCGCTTCTGTCGATCAATACGGCGTATGGGAACAAGACAAAACTTATTTACATTCCTATAAGACAAATTCAATTCATATGAATTGGAATACTCCTTTAACTAAATTCAATGGAAAAACTGCTTTAGAATTAGCCAAAAAAGGGTTTAAACTGAATGACTCTCAACAATGGACGGGATTCCAGGTCTCTGATACTGGCTTATATAACTGTGCCGATTTTGGTCTTTATTTAAGTTCCGTTGGACCTGACAAAAAGGGAGGAGATTTTATGGAAAATATCACCCCATATGCAGAACGAATCAATACCAACACAAACAGTTCTACTTCTATCCCTGAATCTTCCGCCAGTGCCGATGCTTCCAGCACTGCCTCCTCTGAATATTCTACTTCAACGGAATCTGCTGCCAGTGAATCCAATACGATCAATGAGCCAACGGAACCTTCTCATTTTCGCTCCTTTGAACAAAGCTATTTGGAAATTGAACCTCTTGTTTTAAAAGTCGGCGGAGTTTGTATTATTCTTGTAGCAATTGGCTCCTTTCTTTCATTATTTATAAAGAAAAAAAATTAAAGAAATAGGATTTCAGAATTTTATGTATACATTATTACTAATCATCATATATCTTGCATTTATCAGTTTAGGATTGCCAGATTCTCTGCTCGGCTCAGCATGGCCAGTGATGCAGCAAAACTTTCAAGTACCCATTTCTTATGCTGGTATTGTAACAATGATTATTTCTGGAGGTACTATATGTTCCAGCCTGATGTCTGATCGTTTAACTAAAAACTTAGGAACAGGAATTGTAACAACCGTAAGTGTATTACTTACCGCCGTTGCATTGTTCGGATTTTCTACTGCTAATGCATTTTGGATGCTATGTCTATGGGCCATTCCATACGGTCTTGGAGCAGGCGCTATTGATGCAGCACTGAATAACTATGTTGCACTCCATTATTCTTCTCGCCATATGAGCTGGCTTCATTGCTTCTGGGGTGTCGGAACTATTGCCAGTCCATATATTATGAGTTATTCCTTAACACACTCCTCTTGGCAAAACGGTTACCGAGTTGTTTCTATGATTCAGATTACTATCACGATTATTTTAATCCTTTCCCTCTCTTTGTGGAAGTTACAAAAAGCAAAAAACTCCACAAAACAAGAAGGAAAATCACTTGGTTTAAAAAATGCTTTAAAAATAAAAGGAGTACCACAGCTTTTACTTGGATTTTTTGCATACTGTTCCGCCGAAGCAACGGTAATGCTTTGGGTAAGCAGTTATCTTGTACGTACCCGTGGAATGGAAGAAGAAAAAGCTGCTTCTTTTGCAGCATTATTTTTCATTGGCATTACAGTTGGCCGTTTTCTATCGGGAGTGGTATCCGAAAAGCTTGGAGATAGAAAATTAATTCGCATTGGAACAAGTATTATTGCTATAGGAATTATTTGTATTTTATTACCTGTTACAACCAATCTTTTCGTACTAAGTGGATTTATCATCATTGGACTGGGATGCGCTCCTGTTTATCCATCCATTATTCACTCCACACCTAATAATTTCGGAGAGGAAAATTCACAATCCATCATTGGCATTCAAATGGCAAGCGCCTACATCGGTTCCACATTTATGCCTCCATTATTTGGATTAATTGCCAACCATATCAGCATTCAATTATTACCTGTCTATTTGATTTTCTTTACTCTGCTGATGATTGTTATGATAGAAAAAACTTATAAAATCGTACATCTGAAAAAGGAAACGATATCGTTTGAATAAACGGTATCGTTTCCTTTTTCATTCTATATTTTGTTAACAGGTGAGGGAGCAAAATTTATTCTGTTGCAGTAAGAAGTTTTTCCATTTTCTTAGATGGACCTTTTTTCAAAACGGTCACATGATCTCGATTGGATACAAGTACTGCCGTTGTTACATCGTATCCTGCTTTCTTAATTGCTGGAATATCAAAACTTACTAACTTTTGTCCAGCCTTTACTTGATCACCAGTATTAACATAAGCTTTAAAATGTTTTCCTCCCAGCTCTACTGTGTTAATACCAACATGAATCAATAATTCGATTCCATCACTGCTCGTTAATCCTATCGCATGTTTTGTATCAAATAGCGCAGATACCGTTCCATTAAACGGTGCTACCACTTCTCCTACAACTGGCTCAATCCCAACGCCATCCCCAAGTACTCCTGCTGCAAATGTCTCATCTTTAATTTCTTCTCTTGCAATTACATTACCTTCTACTGGTGCATATACAGTATCTTTCTCCGCCTTAACTTCTGGTTCTGTTTCCACCTTTGAATTCTTTTGTTCTGCTTTTGGAGCAGCTGGTTCTTCATCTTTATAACCAAACATCCATGTTAACACAAATGCAACTCCACCAGCGATTAACATCATAATAACATAGCTAACTGGATTGGAAAGACAAAGAAGTAAACCAAAAATACCCGTTACTCCTGTACCACTAGCTCCAAGTCCAGCAAGAGATGCATATAACGCACCAACACCACCACCAATTGCTCCACAGATAAATGGTTTTCCATATCTTAAGTTAACACCGAAAATGGCTGGTTCTGTAATTCCCATAAAACCACTTAGCGCAGAAGGAAGTGCCATCGCTCTTACTTTTTTGTTTTTTGTTTTCAATGCCACTGCTAAAGTCGCTGCACCTTGTCCAACATTGGCTGCTGATGCAAGTGGAAGCCAATAAGTTTTTCCAAATTGACTTAATTGTCCCATATCAATGATAGTATACATATGATGAACACCTGCTACTACGGTCAATGCATACAAAGAACCCATAATCAAACTTCCAACACCAAATGGCAATTGAATTAACCATTGAATACCACTAATAATATTATTTTCTACCCACACAAATACAGGACCAATGATGGCATAGGTTAAATATCCAGTAGCAAATACACTGACTAATGGAGTCACAAATAAATCAAACGTTTCTGGAACAATTTTATGTAATCGTTTTTCTATAAAACACATCACCCAAACTGCAATAATAACAGGAATAACATGTCCTTGATATCCAATTAAATCAATTTTATATAGACCAAAGAATACTTCCTGCTGAACCTTTACACCCTCCGATGCAACAGTCCACGCATTCTGTAAATCTGGATGAATCATTAACATACCAATAACGGCACCTAAAAATACATTACCGCCAAATGCTTTAGCAGCACTAAATGCAATTAAAATTGGAAGGAATGTATATGCAACATTACTGAACAACTTAGCAAATACATAGATAGAGCTCGTTGTATTCATCTCTATAAATCCGTTATTTACCATGAAATTCAAGGCTTCCATAATTCCCATTAAAAAACCACTTGCTACAATAGCAGGAATAATTGGGACAAAAATATCTCCCAGTGTTTTAATCGCTTTTTTCAATGGACCTTGTTGTGCTGCTGCTACCTGTTTTACTTCCGCCTTTGTCGCTGCTGTCAAACCAGATACTGCAAGAAATTCGTCATATACCTTATTAACCGTTCCTGTCCCAAGAATAATTTGCAGCTGGCCTGATGCAAAAAATACGCCTTTCACTCCTTCAATTTCTTCCACTGCTTTACTATCACATTTATCATTGTCAGCAATAACAAGCCGAAGCCTTGTCGCACAATGAGCAGCAGAAATCAAATTTTCTTTTTTACCCACTTTTTCATAGATTTCTTCCGCAACTTTTCTGTAATCCATAAAGTCTCTCCTTTCTTTTTCTTGAAATCGTTTACAATTTATACGGTTATTATACGTTGTATACTTTAACTTGTAAATAGTAATTTTTTATAATTTTTTTATATTTTTTTCGCTATATTACACAATCTATTCCCGATTATATCAAT
>OEQW01000037.1_pt1 | contig 19491 bp, 22 predicted proteins | sample 1539861 | NCBI WGS metagenome assembly OEQW01 (sample SAMEA3891885, study PRJEB23780) | metagenome | biome: terrestrial biome; feature: animal house; material: Caecal content | place: Italy | collected 2015-05-05 | reverse complement strand
TCTATGTGCTGCATGAGGAGCCAGATGACGGCGATTGAGATTTGCTATCCGGAAAATATGCTTGAGCTATATAATTTTTTGAAAGCTATTTACTTGCGCCGTGCAGTACGATTCAAACGCTGTCGCTTGTGTGGCAAATTATTTGCTGCAATCGATGGAGAACGCACAGAGTATTGCAGCCGTAAATATTCCGGCCACAAATCCTGCTGTGATATTGGTGCTGTACGGGTATACCAGAAAAAGATTTTGAGCAATCCGATTACTCGGGCATATAATCGCGCTTATAAAACGCATAATGCCAGAATTCGGTATGGAACAATGACACGAGCAGAGTTCCAAACTTGGGTTGCAGAAGCAAAACAGTTACGCGGTGCGTGTCAGTCCGGTGAAATTTCGCTGGATCGTTTTGAGAAATGGTTAAAACAATGAGAAGGGAAAGACCGTTAAATAGAAAGAAAGGCCTTCCAGTTGTAAAGCAGGAAGGCCTTTAGGTCAAAAGTATTTACTTAGGGGCATCACTATCATCGCGACGGTACTCAATTAAATCACTCGGTTGGCAGTTCATAACAAAGCACAGCCGACCAAGGGTGTCAGTCGTTATAGGCTTATCATGTCGAATCCTCTGTAATGTCTGCGCATCGATTCCTGCATTGGCTAAGCGATAGAATGAGATATGATTCTTCTTCATATATTTCTTCATCGGCTCAAAAGAAATCGGCATGATATCACCCCAAAATATTATATGTGTTCGGGCCCAGCTGAAATAGCCCCATAGAGCTCAGAAGAAATCGCCAATTTGAGTTCAAAAGAAAAAGCCATTGCCATTACGCGCTCCCCAGAACTATGTAGATATCAAAGCCGCTTGCATGGCAGGAAGGATTTGAGTTGAAGCAGCTTTTATGATATAATAAAAAATAAGATTGTAAAAATTACTAGAATATCCATTGAACAGGAGGTACAATAATGAAGTTATATGATGCAATTTATATACGAAAATCAATTCGTAACTTTCAAATGACTCCGTTAGAAGATGTACAAATTAAAAAGATAGATCAATTTATTCAAAATGTTCAGCCATTATTTGAAGATCTGCTTTATCAAATAAATATTGTTACGTTGCCGAGAGAAGTAAAAGGATATTTTGTTTCAAAGGCACCATACTACCTTGTGTTTAGTGGGGAAAGAAATGAAGATTCTTATCGAAATGCAGGATATATTTTAGAACAAATTGTGTTATACTTAACTGTGAAAGGAATTGGAAGTTGTTATCAAGGATGTGCCAAAATTCCAGATGAGTTATTAACACTACAAAAAACAATGGAGCCATTAATGATAGTGGCGTTTGGAAAGCCTAAAAATGAGTGGAGGAAAATGTCTTCGGAGCAAAAAAGATTGTCAGTGAATGAACTAACAAAATGGAAGACAGAACCGACAGATTCCCTTAATTTCATTTTAAAGGCTGCATCTTTGGCACCTTCCAGTTTTAATAGTCAACCATGGAGGTTTGTTGTTGAAGGGAAGGAGATACATATTTTTCAAAAAAGGAATTTATCCTTTCTATCTTCTATGCAGAAAATGAATGCAGTAGATCTTGGAATTTGCATGGAACATATGATGGTTGCTGTAGAAGAGTTATGGATTGATGCAGTAATAGAAAAGAGTTTATCTTTTCCAGAAAAAGTATTGAAAAATTGTCAATATGTCGCTACAATGAAGATGGAAAAAAATTAGTTTATGTAATCATAATGGATGAATTTTCCAGAAGAGGAGTAACAGGTTTTTATGAGAAAACAATGGAAATGGATCGTTGTTTTTCTATTGGCGGCGCTTTTGCTGACTGCAATTGGCATTATGCTGCATGTAGGAAAGATGGATAAAATTAGGCACGAAGAATTGAGAAGAGAAAGTATGGAGGCAGAGGAACAGGGGAAGGAAAATACTGTACCAGAAACAGTGGACGTAGGTGGTCAGAATCAAGAGCAAATACAGCATAAAGAAGAAATTCAGATATCCAAATTAAGGACAAATCATTTGGAAAATCCCATTGGATACGAATTGGACCCATTAACGTTATCGTGGGTTACGTCTTCAAATTCGGAAAATGCAGTAAAACAGATTGCGGCTCAAGTGATTATATTTCAAGGAGATAGAGTTGTATTCGACAGTGGGAAACAAGAAGATATTAATAGTTTATCCTATACGCCAGATTTATTGTTGGAGCCTTATACAAGATATGAATGGCAAGTAACGGTTTGGGCGGAGGATGGTTCCTTTGCCACAAGTGAGAAGGCTTATTTCGAGACTGCTAAGATGGAGGAAGCATGGGAAGCCAACTGGATTACTTCAGAATTAGAAGACGATATTAGTCCATATTTTAGGAAAGAATTTTCGATTGATTCAGAAATTGTGCAGGCGAGAGCCTATGTCTGTGGTTTGGGTTTGTACGAGATGGAGATTAATGGATCAAAGGTTGGAGATGAATATTTAATGCCGGGTTACCATGCCTATGATCAAATGCTGCAATATCAGACTTATGATATTACAGATATGCTTATAAGCGGTGAAAATACCGTTGGAGCAATTGTTGGAAACGGATGGTACAAAGGAAGGTTTTTTCCAGAGGGTGGATATGAGAATATATATGGAGACCGTATGAGTTTTCTCTGTGAAATTAGAATTACAGATCGAGATGGAAATGTAACTGTGATCGGAACGGATGAGACATGGAAGAGTGCTGCATCACCAATTATATCAGGAAATATTTATGATGGAGAAGTTTATGATGCATCTATGGAACAGAAGGGATGGTCAACTCCAGAGTTTGACGATTCTAATTGGAGCGGAGTTCAGCTTTCTGATGAAGGATATGAGCGTTTAGCGGCTCGTTGTAATCCTCCAATTCATATTGTGGAAGAACGTTCTCCAGTTGAAGTGATTACGACACCAAAAGGAGAAATCGTTTTGGATTTTGGACAGAATATAACTGGATGGGTAAAATTTCATGTAGAGCAAGAAGCTGGACAGGAAGTCAAACTTTCTTATGGAGAGATTTTGCAAGACGGTTGTTTCTATCGAGATAATTTGCGAACTGCAAAAGCAGAATATACTTATATTAGTGACGGCAATGAAGAAGAAATGCGTCCTAAATTTACATTTTATGGATTCCGCTATGTAAAAGTCGAAGGAATTGAAACTGTAAATCCAGAAGATTTTATAGCTTGTGTAGTTACTTCCGATCTAGAACAAACGGGATGGATCGAAACATCAAATCCAGATGTAAATCAGCTTTTTTCTAATGCTTACTGGGCACAAAAAGACAATTTTTTAGATATTCCTACGGATTGTCCACAGAGAGATGAGCGAATGGGATGGACGGGAGATGCTGCTATTTTTTCGAGTACTGCCTGCCAAAATATGGATACCGCTGCATTTTATCGGCATTTTATGAAAAATTTAGCGCTGGAACAGGCATATAATGAGAATGGAGCCGTTCCGTTATTTGTACCAGTTCCAAAGCCAGAGGGAGCGACACATCCATATTTAAATATGAAGGGGGAAGGAATCAGCATATGGGGAGATGTTGCCACGATCTTGCCATGGAATGTTTATACAATGTATGGCGATAAGCAGCAGCTAATTACCGATTATCCAGTTATGAAGGCTTGGACGGATTATATTATTGAACAAGATAAGGAAAATGGGGATCAAGGTTTATGGCTGACAGGGGATAAACATTTAGGAGATTGGCTGGCATTAGACCAAAAGAGCGATGATATTAGTAATCCATTTGGTGCAACAGACTTATTTTATACTGCGTCGGCTTTTTATTATCAATCAGCTAATTTAACAGCAAAAGCAGCAGAAATCATTGGTTATGAGGAAGAGGCAAATTATTACAGAGAGCGTGCAGAAAAAATAAAGTCAAGTATTCAGGAAAAATATTTTAACAGTGATGGAACATTAAATATAGAAGAAACCCAAACTGCATATGTAATTTCGCTTTATATGGAACTTTTCCAACCAGAGTGGGAAGCAACGCAGGTGGAAAGATTGAAAGCGTTGTTGGATCAAGAGGATGTACATCTAACAACTGGATTTGCAGGAACCCCATTGCTCTGTCGTGTTTTATCAGACTATGGTTTGAATGAATATGCATATACATTATTGCTGAATGACGATTATCCAAGTTGGCTATATGAAGTAAAGCTGGGTGCTACAACTGTCTGGGAGAGATGGAATTCTGTATTAGAAGATGGCTCTATTAGTGAGACGGGTATGAATAGTTTAAATCATTATTCTTATGGATCTATTGTAGATTGGATGTACCAAAATATGTGTGGATTGCGTCCAGTAGAAGAAGAGCCAGGATATAAAAAAGCAATCATTGCACCACAGCCAGATCCACGGATGGAATGGATAAAAATGAGAAGAGATACGGCTTCTGGAACTTATGAGATTGAATGGAGTTATCAAGAAGATGGAAGTATCTACTATAAAATTACAATTCCATTTGATTGTGAAGCGGAGGTAAGAATTCCAGGAATGGAGTCTCAAACATTGAAAACAGGAACTTACGAATTTCGATCAGAAAATCAATAAAAAAGTACGAAGAAAGGAGGATGGCGATTCCTCTTATGAAAAACAAGAGTAACCTCGCCTAACATATGAAAAAGAAAACAGGAAAGAAAATGACAGCAATTGTTCTGTGTGGGTTACTGGCACTACAAATGATATTAATTAGTGGATGTACAGCAAAAAGAACAGCAGTAGAAACAATGCTGCAAGAACTTAATTCTTCATTACAATCAGTACAGCAACAAAGTGTTGATGCATCGGAGGCATCAATTCAAGCATCGCAGGCGGAAGCAGCATCGATTCAAGCATCGCAGGCAGAAGCGGCGTCGATTCAGGCGTCACAGGCAGAAGCAGCGTCGATTCAGGCATCGCAGGCGGAAGCAGCATCGATTCAGGCATCGCAGGCGGAAGCAGCATCGATTCAGGCGTCACAGGCAGAAGCAGCGTCGATTCAGGCGTCACAGGCAGAAGCGGCATCGATTCAAGCATCGCAAGAGCAGGCAGCTCAAGGAGTAACATCTCAGCCGCCAGAAGGTCATCAAGGACCATGGGTAGGAGGCAGAACGGTTTATTTAACATTTGATGATGGTCCATCCTATTTGACACCACAAGTGTTGGACATTTTGGATCGGTATCAAATCAAAGCAACCTTTTTTGTTACATATACAGATAAACCAGAGATTGTTCCATATTATAGTGAAATTGTTAGAAGAGGTCATACGATTGGAATTCATACTGCAAGCCATGAATATGAACAAATCTATTCGTCAATGGATGCTTTTGTTGCAGACTTTGATAAAATTTATAATTATGTAAGAGATTTGACAGGCGTTTCTTGTCAACTTTATCGTTTCCCAGGAGGAAGTACTACAGGACTCAATTTAGGAATTCGTGAACAAGTTAAGGCATGGTTACAGCAGAGAGGAATTATTTATCATGATTGGAATGTGGTAAATGGGGATGGGGCAACCGTTACAGCAGATGAAGCTTATCATAATGTAGTAGATAATATTGTACAGAGAACACATCCGATTGTTCTAATGCATGATGGAGTAAAAAAAGAGACGACAGTAGAGGCTTTGCCAAGAATTATTGAGACATTACAGAGTTGGGGATTTACGTTTGCACCATTGGATCCTAGTGTGGAGCCAATTCATCATGGGGTTAACTGGTAAAACGTTCTGCAGCATTTTAAAAAATAATTGTTTTTTCTCATTTTTTATATAGAAAAACTCCAGAGGAAGTTCCTTTTGTTACTATCCAAAAGAAAACTCCAATGGAGTTTTTGTGTGATAAACCCGTCACACTGTGCTTGCACAACATTTGAGGGGCAAGTATAGCGAACGGCTTTGCCACAAGCTGTGCGAAATCACATATCGAGTAGGTAGATGGAATCTTCCCTACTCGATTTAATGAATCAGTTTTCTTGTACCAGTTGTGAAAATGCTAAGTAAAAGAAACAATCCTGTCATAATTAAAATCGAAAAACAAAGAATCCAAAGAGAAAATTGTGGAAACTGTGATTGGAGCGTGTGGTTCATCCATTGTGCAATGGCTCCTGATAGAATGGTAAAACAAACGGGGGCGAAAATAAATTGAAAGAAAGGACAGGATATTCCTGACTCTCGATTTAATGTGATTAGATGCAAAACTGCTAAAATAAATTCACTAAAAAGTACACCCCATAAATAGGCAATAATACCAAAACGAGGGATAAGAAAGACAACGAAGGCGAGACGAATCGTTACAGACACCATATTTTGAAAAAATACAGTAGTTGTATGTCCGATTCCATTTAGTATGCTTGCGGTTGTAGTAGTAAGATAGAGAAAGGGACAAAGCCAGCATAAAATGGTGATGTAACTTCCTGCAAGTTCACTGTGAAAAATCAAACTGCCCATATCTTTACCGAATAGGAGAAATACTCCAGTACAAAAAATACCGAGCCATAGGCAGAAGCGAATGCTAAGATTGGAGGCATGATGAATGGTATGATTTTGTTCATTTGATTGTGCTCTGGAAACAGCTGGAAGTAACATAACAGCGGCAGAGTTTGTAAGTGTGGATGGAAAGAATAAAAATGGCATAGCCATTCCAGTTAAGACACCATAAATACTTAATGCGGAGGAATTTGTAAGTCCAAATAATTGAAGACGGCTCGGAATCATGATTGCTTCAAAACTTTGTAAAATATTTAACAGCAGTCGATTTGCAGTTAAAGGGATGGCCATGTAGAGGATGTCTTTCATAATAGGTAGCATGGAAGCCTTATATTTTTTTGTTTTTTCAGTGGAAAAATAACATAAAAACAAAAAAAGATCCGATGCAATTTCACTTAATAAAAGCCCAGCCATAACACCAGCAGGAGTAAGAAGAAGACCTTGTTCGGTACGAACTTTCCATATGATCCATACGGAGAGAACACGAATTACCTGTTCCACTACTTGGGAAAATGCTGGTACGGAAGCCTTTTGTTTTCCATAATAATAACCACATCCACAGGCATGCAGAGAAGAAAATGGCAGAGAAAGAGCGACGATTTTTAAAAGATCGGCACAACGTTCTTCCAATAATATGTAACGGGCAATCGGAACGGCGAAACGATATACAACCGCAGCTAAAATACAGGAAAGAAAACCAGTTAAAAGAAAACCGCAGCGTAAAATTAAATGTTGCTGACCAGATGAATTATCCCCACTGGCAGCGGCAACATAACGGGAAATTGCAGTCTGAAAACTAAATGCACAAACTGCCATACAGACTCCAACGACAGGAAAAACAAGCTGATAAATACCCATGCCTTCTTCTCCGATTGTATTAGAAAGAAAAATGCGATAAAAGAAGCCGATTCCTTTGTTTAAAAAGCCAGTAATGGTTAGTATAATCGTTCCAGCAATAAGAGGACTTGTAAGTTTGGAATTGGATTTCATAAGGATACCCCTTATCTGTTTTGTACAATATATCCGAGAAAAGAATAAATTATGCTTTGCTTGACATTTTATAGATTTGCGATTATAGTTAAACGTAGTTAAAAGGCAAGGAGGATGTACAAATGGTGAATTTGAAAGGACGTAACTTTTTAAAGTTATTAGATTATACAACAGAAGAAATTGAATATTTACTTCAACTTGCAGCACAATTAAAAGCAAAGAAAAAAGCAGGAATTCCAGTTGATACATTTCATGGAAAAAATATTGCATTAATTTTTGAAAAAACAAGTACAAGAACAAGATGTGCTTTTGAAGTAGCAGCTTCAGATTTGGGAATGGGAGTAACTTATTTAGATCCAAGCGGCTCTCAGATTGGAAAAAAAGAAAGCATTGCAGATACAGCTAGAGTATTAGGTCGTATGTATGAAGGGATTGAATACCGTGGCTTTGGTCAGGATATTGTGGAAGAATTAGCCAAATATGCAGGTGTGCCAGTGTGGAATGGATTGACAAATGAATTTCATCCAACGCAGATGCTTGCAGATTTGCTTACGATTCAAGAACATTTGGGACATTTAAAAGGAGTTCGTCTTGTTTATATGGGAGATGCCCGTTATAATATGGGAAATTCACTGATGGTAGCTTGTGCGAAAATGGGAATGCATTTTGTAGCTTGTGCGCCAGAAGCTTATTTTCCGCAAGAAAGCTTAGTTCATACATGTGAGCAGATTGCAAAGGAAACGGGCGGAAGTATTACATTAACATCGGATGTAGAAAGTGGTACAAAAGATGCAGATGTAATCTATACGGATGTATGGGTATCCATGGGAGAACCAGATGAAGTATGGGAAGAACGAATTCAAGCCTTATCTCCATACCAAGTCAATAAGAAAGTAATGGAGAACGCTGGATCAAAGGCGATTTTCATGCATTGTTTGCCAGCATTCCATGATTTAAAAACTAAAATTGGAAAACAAATGGGAGAAAAATTTGGCATTACAGAAATGGAAGTAACCGACGAAGTGTTTGAAAGTGAGCAGTCAGTCGTATTTGATGAAGCAGAAAACCGTATGCATACAATTAAAGCAGTAATGGCAGCAACGCTATAATTTCTAAATTGATACGAAGATTTAGGAGGTAATTGTGAAAGGACCAAATCATGGACATGATCTCTTTCATATTATGTATGGGATATTGGTAGTCACTTTTACAGTATTGTCACTTTGGTCTCCAAAAGAAGGCTACTATGCGTATTTTGCTGTATTTCTTTGTGCAAGTTTGATGTTATTCAATGAAGGAATTTATTGGTGGAATTGTCATAGAGATCGTCCATACTATAGCATTGAAGGAGCTATTTTTATAGGTGGGGGAATTATCTTTGCTGTTTTAACAGCAACAAGTGCAATTACGAATTGGAGTTGATAGAAAAGTGAGTCAATTGGATGAGGCAATATCTGATCAGAGATATTGCCTTAAAACAGTTTCTGAATATATAAAAAAGAATACAGTCAACCAATGGGCAGGCTGCTGCGTAAAATACTATGATAGTATTGATTCTACAAATGATGAGGCAAAGCGTTTGGGGAAGAACGGAGAGAAGCATGGTACTTTAGTGATTGCTGAAGAACAGCGCCTAGGAAAGGGACGTTTAGGAAGATCTTGGGATTCCCCCAAAGGAAAGGCAATCTATATGACATTGCTTTTGCGGCCTCAAATAGAACCCGAGAAAGCATCGTTTCTTACATTATTAGCAGCACTTGCTGTCACAGATGCAATCATGCAAGTAACTGGAGTTTCCGTTCAGATTAAATGGCCAAATGATATTGTAGCAAATGGCAGAAAACTTTGTGGAATTTTAACAGAAATGAGTACGGATGCGAATGGAATCCGATATGTAGTAGTCGGAATTGGAATTAATTGTAATATGGACTCCTTTCCACAACAATTGGAATCAATTGCCACGTCCTTATTTTTAGAAACTGGAAAAAAACAGTCACGAGTACAGTTGATTGCCAGTGTGATGCAGTCAATGGAGCAATATTATGAAATCTTTATGCAGACAGGAGACTTTAAAAATTTAAAACCGATTTATGAAAAATGGCTTGTAAATTATAATCGAATGGTTCGAGTACTTTCACCAAATGGGGAGTATATTGGAACAAGCCGTGGAATTAATGAAAAAGGAGAACTTCTGGTAGTAGATGAAGCAGGACAGCTGCATACAGTACGGTCTGGCGAAGTATCCGTCAGAGGTATTTATGGGTATACAATATGAGTAGACAAGAAGAAAATGTTGTGCTCTGTGGAGCAAATTCGTATGAACAAAAATATTATCTGAATCAACAATTTCAGTCTCTTCCTCAAACCATTAAAGAAGAACTGCAAATTATGTGTGTGCTTTATACAGAAGAAGTAGGCGGAATTCTTACCATGGAATTTGAACCAGATGGAACATTGATTTTCCGTTCTATCGCAGATGATATGGACTATTATTATGATGATATCAGTGCAGGGCTGAAAATAAAACAGATGCAGCAAACAAAAATGGAATTATTGGAATCATTGGAAATGTACTATAAAGTATTTTTCTTAAAAGAGGTTCCAAATATGAAAATGGATTAGGATTAATTGAGAAATTTATGGCAGGATTAAAAATTGGAACGATTCGATTAAAACATGGGATTGTATTAGGACCAATGGCAGGAGTAACCGATCTTCCCTACCGAGTTCTCTGTAAAGAGATGGGATGTGAACTGTTATATACTGAAATGGTTAGTGCAAAAGCAATTTATTATAAAAATAAAAATACAAAGCCGTTATTGGAAGTAGATAAAACGGAACATCCAATTGCAGTGCAGCTGTTTGGCTCCGATCCAAAGTTAATTGCAGAGATGGCAAAACAGTTAGAAGAAGGTCCTTACGATATTTTCGATGTCAATATGGGATGTCCTGTTCCGAAAGTAGTCAATAATGGAGAAGGTTCTGCATTAATGAAAAATCCGAAATTGGCGGCGGAAATCTTAGCAGAGCTAGTAAAAGCAGTAAAGAAACCCGTTACAGTAAAATTCCGAAAAGGATTTACTGAGAGTACGGTGAATGCAGTGGAATTTGCCAAAGCCGCAGAAGCGAGCGGCGTATCTGCAATTGCAGTTCATGGACGCACAAGAGAGCAGTATTATAGCGGTAAGGCGGACTGGGAAATCATACGTCAAGTAAAAAAAGCGGTTTCCATTCCAGTTATCGGCAATGGAGACATCACCTGTGCAGCCGATGCCAAACGAATGATGGAAGAAACGGGATGTGATGGGATTATGGTGGCGAGAGCTGCAAGAGGAAATCCATGGATTTTTCGGGAGATCAAGCAGTTTTTCGAAACAGGTACGATTCCAGAACGACCATCCTGGGAAGAAGTCATTCAGATGATTTTGCGACATGGACAAATGCAGATTGAATTTTCAGGAGAATATATGGGAATTCGTCAGATGCGAAAACATGTTGCTTGGTATACGGCTGGAATGCCTCATTCCGCAGCAATTCGGCGAGCATCCAATGAAGTCGAATCGCTAGAGCAATTAGAAGCAATTTTACGCCGTGTATAAACAATGGATTGTATAAAAAAGGACGGAGAAAATCAAGATAGAATATTGACAGAAATTTTCCTTTCGTCTATAATAATATGAATGTCGGCTAGGGTGAATGATAATATAAAAATAACCCAATATGGCCAAAAGAAAATGGAGGAACGAACAATGGCTGATAAGAAAAACATTTTGACTTATGCAGGTCTGAAACGTCTGGAAGATGAATTACATGATTTAAAAGTTGTAAAACGTAAAGAAGTTGCACAAAAAATCAAAGAAGCCCGTGAACAGGGGGATTTATCCGAAAATGCAGAATATGATGCTGCGAAAGACGAGCAAAGAGACATTGAAGCACGTATCGAAGAATTAGAAAAGATCTTGAAAAATGCGGAAGTCGTTGTAGAAGATGAGATCGATCTGGATAAAATTAATGTAGGATGCCGTGTAACGGTATACGATTTTGAGTACGAAGAAGAATTAGAGTTCTCCATTGTTGGTTCTACAGAAGCAAATAGTTTGGCATTTAAGATTTCCAATGAATCTCCAGTTGGAAGAGCCTTAATGGGCAAGCAAAAAGGAGATGTTGTAAAAGTAGAATTGCCAGACGGCGAAGTAGAATATAAGGTACTCAATATTACACGTGGTTAATCGTTAGAACCATATAATAAAATTAGGAAGGTTGGAAGAAAAATGGCAGGACAGAACCAAAAGCAAGAACCAGACGTTCATCAGTTGTTGAAGGTACGTCGGGAAAAGCTGGCTGAATTACAGGCCAATGGCAATGATCCATTTCAGATTACAAAATATGACGTAACAGCACATACTGCTGATATTAAAGATAATTTTGAGACATTAGAAGGAAAATCCGTATCAATTGCAGGTCGTATGATGAGCAAGCGAGTTATGGGAAAAGCATCCTTCTGTAATGTACAGGATTTAAAGGGAAACATCCAAGTTTATGTTGCAAGAGATGCAATTGGAGAAGACCCTTATAAAGCATTTAAAAAGATGGATATCGGCGATATCGTAGGTATTAAGGGAGAAGTGTTCCGCACAAAGACTGGAGAAATTTCTATTCATGCGTCAGAAGTAACACTCCTTTCCAAGAGCTTACAGATTATGCCGGAAAAGTATCATGGTCTGACGAATACCGATTTGAGATATCGTCAAAGGTATGTAGATTTAATGGTAAATCCAGAATCGAAAGATACATTTATCAAACGTTCTAAGATTATCCGTGAAATCCGTAACTTCTTAGATGAGCAGGGATTTATGGAAGTGGAAACTCCAATTTTAGTAGCCAATGCAGGTGGCGCAGCAGCAAGACCATTTACTACTCATTATAATGCATTGGATGAAGACATCAATCTGCGTATTTCTTTGGAATTATATTTAAAGAGATTAATCGTTGGAGGCATGGAACGTGTCTATGAAATTGGACGTGTATTCCGTAATGAAGGTCTGGATACAAGACATAACCCTGAGTTTACGTTAATGGAGTTATATCAGGCATATACAGATTATCACGGCATGATGGATTTGACCGAAAATTTATATCGTACCGTAGCACAAAAGGTACTTGGTACTACAACAGTAACATATAAAGGCGTGGAACTGGAGCTTGGAAAACCATTCGAGCGTATTACAATGGTAGATGCAGTGAAAAAATATGCTGGAATTGATTTCTCCACAGTAAAGACAGACGAAGAAGCAAAAGCAATTGCGGATGCACATCATATTCAGTATGAAGCAAGACATAAAAAGGGCGATATTTTAAGCCTGTTATTTGAAGAATTTGTAGAGGAACATTTGGTACAACCTACATTTGTAATGGATCATCCAATCGAAATCTCACCTCTGACAAAGAAAAAACCAGAAAATCCAGATTATACCGAACGATTTGAATTATTCATTATGGGTGCAGAAATGGCAAATGCTTATTCCGAGTTAAATGATCCATTGGATCAAAGAGAACGTTTCTTAGCACAAGAAGAAATGAAAGCAGCAGGAGATGAAGAAGCCAACTCCATGGATGAAGACTTCTTAAATGCGTTAGAATATGGTATGCCTCCAACAGGTGGAATCGGATTTGGTATCGACCGTATGGTTATGATGTTGACAGATTCCGCAGCAATTCGAGACGTATTATTATTCCCGACCATGAAGTCACAAGGCGCTTCAAAGAATGAGGCAAACAATGCAGCGCAGGCAGAAAAAGCCGCAGCGACAGAGGAAAAACCAGTCGAAAAAATTGATTTTTCTAATGTGAAAATTGAACCGCTCTTTGAAGAAATGATCGATTTTGACATGTTCAGCAAGTCAGATTACCGTGCAGTCAAGATCCTTGCATGTGAAGCCGTACCGAAGAGTAAGAAGCTTTTAAAATTCACCCTAGATGATGGTGTTCGCAAAGATCGTGTAATTTTAAGCGGTATTCATGAATATTATGAGCCAGAAGAGCTGATTGGAAAGACTTGCATCGCCATCGTAAATCTGCCCCCAAGAAAGATGATGGGCATTGATTCCGAGGGTATGCTGATCTCAGCGGTGCATGAGGAAGATGGCCATGAAGGACTGAATCTGTTAATGGTAGATGACAGAATCCCAGCAGGAGCGAAGCTGTATTAAATTTTTGAGAAGGACTCAGAAAGCAGGCTTTTTGTTGTAGAGTACGACAAATTAAACTTTCTTAGCGGGCTAAAATAAATGAATTAAATAGTCCACATTAAACCAAATTAATATTTAGTACTATGAGGACACTTTTCTAAAAGAAATTTTAGAGAGGTGTCCTTTTCTATTATGGTCAAAAAATAAAAAAATTGGAGGAAAGAAAATGACAAAGAGCACAACGTTAAGAGCAGAAAACAACGAAAAGCACGAAATTATTTTTAAAGACAAGAGACATGAAACTTTTTATCATACCTACCTTTTGAAATGCTGGTATCAGGATGTCTACCACAAAGCCCTGGTCTATTGCCTGGGATTATCGGAGGACACAAGAAACCATATCCATCAGATCTATGACTTTAAAACGGGGTGTGTAAAACTGGAATGCCTGCAAGATGGATGGCAGACAAGTGGAAGCCAGAGAATTGTCCGTATAGCCTTTAATCTGTATACGGACGGAACGCCGAGTACCTTTGAGTATGACGATGTTGGCGGGCAGATTGATGAGACGAGATTTTACTCAGTAAGCGATTTGTTTTGTACTGGAGATGCAAAATATTTTTGGGAAGCAATCAAAATCCGTTACCTGGAGTATTGTTATCCTGTAGATTGGGAGGTCTTATTCTATGCTGAAAATTAGGATGCAGGGAACAAGGAAAGATATTCGCTGGTTTCAAAGACTGTTGGAAAAACATTCGGAACTCAGGGTTCTCCAGTCATCAGAGATATATTCAAACAAAGGAACAGATAAATATTTCCGTTCCTATGGAGAAATTGAAAAGAGAGATAAGAAAGGTAGAGAATAAATATGTGCAAAATTATTGCGGTAGCAAACCAGAAAAGCGGGGTGGGCAAGACAACTACCTGCGTGAAGTTAGGAATCGGGCTGGCAAGAGAGGGAAAAAGGATGCTTCTGGTGGAAGCAGACGCCCAGGGGAGCATGGCGGTAAGCCTGGGAATCCAGGAGCTGGACGAACTGGACGTTACCTTAGTCAATATCATGGAGAAAATCATCAATGATGAGGACGTGGAACTAGGGGAAGGAATCCTTCATCATGAGGAGGGGATTGACTTTATCCCCGCGAATATTGAGCTTGCCAGACTGGAAACTTCTCTGGTGAATGTGATGAGCCAGGAACAGGTGATGCGGCTATATTTGAAGGACATCCGTGACAGTTATGACTATATTCTGATTGACTGTAAGCCCTCCCTTGGCATGATTACGATCAACGTCCTGGTTGCGACAGATCATGTCCTCATTCCAGTGGAAGCTGCCTATCTGCCCGTAAAAGGGCTTCAGCAGTTGATTAAGACCATTGGAAAGTGAGATGGTATAATAAAATTGTAACACCAATCAGGAAATAAATGATAGAATTAATAAAAATAAAGGAAGGTGTTACGTATGCCCCAGACAAAAAATTATGAACCCGAATTTAAAAAGAAGATTGTGCGTTTATATTTGGAAGAAGGACGTACAATCAAAAGTTGGAACGAGGAATACCGATTGGGGGACTGTCCGTAAATGGGTGTGGGCATTCCGCGAAGAATGCGAAACGAACCCAGAATGAAAAGAAACGAAAGACATCTATGAGGAAAACCGCAGGCTGCGCAGAGAACTGGAGGAAAGGAAAAAGGAAAACGCATTCTTAAAAAAAGCGGCTGCATTCTTCGCAAGGGAAATCGATTCGACCAATACCATTTTATTGACGCTCATAAGAAGGAGTTCGGAGTGTGCTGGCTCCTACGCCAGATGAAAATCTGCCCGAATGCTTATTATAATTACAAAAAAGACAAAAAGGCAGAATACCGTATAAGCAAAAAACGGATCCAGGAGAAGATGCTTGAACTATATCATGAATACTCTGGAAATCTGGGATACCAGATGCTGAGGGTTTCTTTGCTGCGGGCAAAAATATCCCTCAGCAATACAACCGTATTAAAATATATGAGAGAATTAAGAATCAAATCCATGGTGATACCCAAAAGACCGCCTTATAAAAAGGGGGACTGTTATAAAAAGTTTGAAAACCATTGGAACCGTGAGTTCCATACGGACAGGCCGAATGAAAAGTGGTGTACGGATTTTACTTACATTTTAATGTCAGATGGAAGAAAACGTTATAACTGCAGTATCATCGATCTGTTTGACAGGTCTGTAGTGGCGACACGGAACAGCAGCCATATAGATGCACAGCTGGCAGTACAGACACTAGATATTGCCTTAAAGAGAAACCGATATCCCAGGGAACTGCTGCTGCACAGTGACCAGGGTTCCCAATTGTTGTGGTCAAGCATTTTTGTAACATTTCGTTCGAAAAATTCACTATGTATGTCTTGCTTCAAATGGCGTCTTCCAACCATTATACGAATGGGGACGGATATGATTATACCATACGCACACATATCTCCTGACTGCTTCATCCAGACTTTCCGCACTGGGAAAACTGTTAGGATAGATTAACTCGTTTTTAAATGTATTATAAAAGCGTTCCATAGGCGCATTATCATAAGGGCACCCGGCTTTGCTCATGCTCTGACGGATTCCTCTCTTCTTACAGTAATTCACAAATTCCCATGAGGTATACTGGCTGCCCTGATCGCTGTGCAGGATCAGTCCCTTTCCTGGTCTTTCCGTCCCCAATGCCTTTTCAACTGCTGCTTTGGCCAGCTCCGTATTTATATGCTCTGAATTTAAGCTGGATACCACACTGCGGTCATATAAATCCATAACAGTGCAGTTATATCTCATTTTTCCATTAGACAACCTTATATAAGTAAAGTCTGTACACCATACCAGATTCGGGGCCTTCACTTGAAACTTCTGTCTCAAAAGGTTAGGGAAGATCTTGTTTTTTACCCCACGTACATAGGAAGGCTTCTTTCTCATAATGATTGCATGAAGATCCAACTCCTGGTTCATATATTTATGAACCGTTGTTTTGCTTAAAGAAACTCCTTTTCTTTCCAGGAAGATCTTCATAGGTCTGTGTCCGAGAATCCGGTTATTGTTGTAATAAATGCTCTTGATCTGATGGAAGATTTCTTGCTTTTTTCTATGATAAGAAGCCCTTCGGTTTTTACGGTAATTATAGTAAGCATTTGGATAAATATCCAGACGTCTTAATAACCAGCGTAAACCAAAAAACTCCTTATATTTGTCCAGAAACCGATATGCCACGAATCGATCTCCTTTGCGAAGAATGCCGCTGCTTTTTTTAAGAAAAGGTTTTCCTTTTCCAATTCGGCGATCTTTTTATTCAGCTCATGGATTTCCCTGGCAGAATCAGAAGAGAGGGACGTTGTATGTGGCTTTGTATATTGGCATTCTTCACTGTATTTTTTTACCCAACCGGCAATGGTAGATTTGGCGATTCCATACTCTTTTGAAAGTTGTGGATAGCTGGTTCCTTTTAGGTAGTCATGAACTACTTGTTTTTTTAATTCCTCATTGTATTTTTTAACCATAAAGATTTCCTCCTTGTTCGTTTTTTTATTATAACTTATCTGAACAAGATGTTACAACTTTAGTATACCACTACAATCCGGATATTTTAACTTTAGCGCCTGATACATCCGGCAACGGCCATAGGTATCGTTACATTCATCCTCGGCCACAATACCACGCATTTTTTCGGCGATATCTTCCTATTTCCACGGATCGTCCCGATGTTTTAGATACCAGTAAAATCCTTGTCTGGATACATGGAGCACACTACAATAGAGCGCAATTTTCCCTTTGATCGTGCCGCCTTCGGTCTTCCTATCAATAAACTGCATTCTTAATTTTTTGCAGACTTCCGACGGCTCGCTGCGAAAAAAGCGCTTGCTTCCGCCAGAAATTCATTTTCCTCTTTTAAACGAGCGATTTCTTTGGCTTGTTCTCTGTTTTGCTGTCTGAGTTTTTGCACCTCCTCTGCGAGACTCATAGCCGTATCCGGCGTCTGGGTGCCTGGTCCCAAATCCAGTCTGGCGTCTTTTGCGCGCTTGTTCCACCCATACAGTGTATCTACGTTGATGCCTAATTCCTTTGCGGCTGCACTAAAACCAATTTCTCTTCCCAGCTTTACTGCCTGAATTTTGAACTCCTTATCATAAACTTTCTTCTGTGCCATTTTGCGACCTCCAATTCACTTCTTTTTTTATAAATCTGTGAAGTAGAAGTGTCAAGTATTATGATACAACATCATCCCAAGGGAAATCGGGAATGGTCATTCAGGACGGATAAAGCAATCCTATACCAGATGATGGACATGCCGATAGTCAGAATTCGGTCACTAAACTTAAAAAAGAACCCATTTCTTGACAGTGAATACTTTGAGCATAGAAGAAAACAACACAAAAAGGACAAAGAAACAGCTTATCTCTCAAGTACAGCTGCGCTTAGTGGATACTATGCGTTATAGATGCGTGAGCGGAATGCGGTGAAAGCCGCACGTTCCGTTCTTAGGGGAGGAATGGGTAGTAATGCCTATTCCTTACCCGACTATTTGCACCAAAATATAGAAGACAAGTGATTTATGGACAAATACAAAAGGATGTAGGGGAAATATTGAGTATGTTATGTAGAAGAAAGGGGATTGAATTAATAGAAGGGAAGTTGATGAAAGACCATGTACACTTATTGGTAAGGATTCCACCCAAATATAGTGTAGCAGAGATTATGGGGTATCGAAAAGGGAAGAGTTCGCTAATGATATTTGAGAGGCATGCACATATGAAATATCGATATGGAAATAGAAAATTTTGGTGTAGAGGATATTATGTGGATACAGTGGGAAAAAATACAGAGGCGATAAAGAGATATATACAAAATCAAATACAAGAGGATATGTTATAGGATCAAATGAGTATAAGTGAGTATATAGACCCGTTTACGGGGGAGCCAAGTAAGAAAGGCAGGAAATAAGCCCTTAAGGGAAGCCGGAAAGAAAGGCAAAAGGGAATCCTCTTAAGAGGAAGCCAGAAAGAGAAGCAAAAGTTAGCCCCTTGAAAGGGGGAAAGCAAGAGGAAGAAGGCATATAGAAAGGTCCTTTAGGACAAGCCAGAGGAGGAAGTGCGGCTGTCAATTCTTCAGTATGTCTTTAGACAGGGCAGGTAAAAAGCCCTTTTAGGGGGTTATAATTTCAGGAATCACGCTGCGACTATTTTACATAGGAGCTACTGGCATAGTCGGAGGCTATGGCAGCCAGAACCGAGGGAATGGGGAGCGGAATCCCCATCAAGTTTGCCAGGGAAGTCAAAACCACGAAGTGGGTTTTGAGTTACGCAGGCGAAACTTGCTCTTGCTTATCAGGAATTCAGGATAACTTTAATGGGAAAGTTATTAAAGTTTGATTTCATAACCATATTCAAGAAATGTACATTGAGAATCAATTATTTCATGGTAAATGCCTTTTGCACGTGTAAATCCATTTTTAGAATACAAACAGATAGCAGGAGTATTATTGGTGACAACAAATAATCTTAAATATTCTGCTCCCATATTGCGTGCAGTTTCTTGTGCTTTTAATAACATTAGACTGCCAATTCCGGCTCTTGAGTATGAGATATTTACCCCCAAACGATCAAGATAAAACACCTTATTAGAATTAGTACTCCATTGAATAGATTTTGCTCCTAAATTAGAGTTATATAAAGAAAAAGCAGCTAGAATTTCAGAACCTTTTAGTAGAATATATAGTGCATGGTTATCAATATCATTTTCTAAAAATTCACAGGGATAAGTAGAATCCCAAATG
>OEQW01000036.1_pt1 | contig 19605 bp, 17 predicted proteins | sample 1539861 | NCBI WGS metagenome assembly OEQW01 (sample SAMEA3891885, study PRJEB23780) | metagenome | biome: terrestrial biome; feature: animal house; material: Caecal content | place: Italy | collected 2015-05-05 | reverse complement strand
CATTAGTTGTATTGATTGTAAATTTTTGGAAAAAAAATTCAAATCCAAAAGCAAATTCATAAGATTGAAAAATATCAATCGAATATTAGTTCTACAAAGCCTATTCAAAGTATATTATTATACTTTTGAGTAGGTTTTTTTCATGTTAACATTCTGTTTATCAGAAATTTCATGAACATTATGTGATTTCTTTTTAATGTTTCTCATTTTGGGCTTGATCTTTTAGAGTAATTCATTTAATATAATAATAGACAGTGGGACAAAGTGGGGGAAAGTGACAGAAAGGGGTTTTTGCGGAGGTGATAAATATGTTCATGAGTGAGTATCATCATTCTCTCGATACGAAGGGAAGACTGATTATTCCAACTCGGTTTCGTGAACAGCTTGGTAGCAACTTTATTTTGTCAAAAGGAATGGAACACTGCCTTTGCATTTACCCAAAAGAAGAGTGGAAAAAACTTACCGATAAACTTTGTGCCTCTCCAAGCATCACAAACTCCAAAATCAGACGATTGAATCGATTTTTTTTCACTGGTTCTGTGGAGTGCGAACCAGATAAGCAGGGAAGAATATTGATTCCACCGAGTTTAAGGGCTTATGCGTCGTTAGAAAAAGAAGTAATTGTGGCAGGTGTTGGCTCTAGAATTGAAATTTGGGACAGAGAAGCTTGGGAAGAATATAATACATTTGATGACATTGAGGAATTAGCAGGCAGCCTGGAAGATCTTCAATTATAATCGATAGGAGGAACAGCATGGAATTTTCACATAAATCGGTTTTATTGGAAGAAACCATAGAGAGTTTACATATTCGTCCAGATGGGTGTTATGTAGATGGCACACTTGGCGGAGCAGGACATGCACTTGAAATCTGTAAAAGACTTGGTGAAAATGGACGTCTTGTGGGAATTGATCAGGATGGAGATGCGATACAGGCAGCCCAGGAGAAATTGAAACCGTTCAAAGTCAGCATAGTAAGAAGTAATTATGTAGATTTCGATCGTGTGTTGGATCAGCTTGGCATTGAAGAGGTAGACGGCATCTTGTTGGATTTAGGTGTTTCTTCTTATCAGCTGGATCAGGCAGAAAGAGGTTTTACTTATCGAGAAGATGCGCCATTGGATATGCGTATGGATCAAAGACAACAAAAGACGGCAAAAGATATTGTAAATGGCTATAGTGAACAGGAGTTATACCATATTATAAGAGATTATGGGGAAGACAAGTTTGCGAAAAATATTGCCAAGCATATTGTAAAACGAAGAATGGAAAAGGAAATTACAACAACAGGAGAATTGATTGAATGTATTAAAGCTGCGATACCGGCGAAATGTCGTGTAAAAGGAGGACATCCTGCCAAACGCACGTTTCAGGCAATCCGAATTGAATTGAATGCAGAATTGGATGTATTAGAACATTCCATCGATCGTATGATTGACCGGCTGAAGCCTGGAGGGCGGTTAAGCATTATTACATTTCATTCATTGGAAGATAGAATTGTAAAAAATCGTTTTCGTATTAATGAAAATCCCTGCACCTGTCCGCCAGAATTTCCAGTCTGTGTTTGTGGAAAACGGTCAAAGGGAAGAGTTATTACACGAAAACCGATTTTGCCAAGCGAAAGGGAACTTGCATACAATAGTCGTTCAAAAAGTGCAAAACTGCGAGTTTTTGAGCGTAGTTAAAGCGGTTTTGATCATTTATTTTGATCAGTTTCTTGCCGTTATAGAACATCAGAAAATAAAAACAGATTATGTTTTTAAATAAAAATTTTAGGAGGTTAGGATGAGAAAAAACTATTCCGAATTGGATCATTATGATAAATATATTGAAGGTAACACGGTAAAAAAACAGGAAAGAGTATGGGAACCTCAACATTGGGAAGAGAAACGGCGTCAAAACAGAAAAAAACGTGCGCTGCAAAGGGAAATTGAACGAGAAAGAAAGCACAGCAGGGCATTTACCCTTATTCAAACAAGCCTTTTGGTTGGAGCAGTTGGAGGTCTTTTGCTTTGTACAAAGAATTACTTGGAAATTAAATCCGATATAAATCAAAACAATCGTAAGGTTGCTTCATTGGAGCAGCAGTATCAAGAACTTGCAGAACAAAATGATGCAAGAGAAACAGAAATTGAATCTTCGATTGATTATGATGCAATTCGTGAGTATGCTATGAATAATCTGGGAATGAGTTATCCAAAGAAGAATCAAGTATTAGCTTATGATGGAGTAGAAAGTGAGTATGTACGACAGAATGCCGAAATCCCAAAAGAATAAGCAAACAAAGTATATAAAACCTTACATGAGACAAAAGCTGGCACTTTTATTTCTTATAATTGTGCTGGCTTTATGTGGATTAGCCACAGTTATTGTGGTGAGAGCTTTTAAAACTCACGAAGAATACTCCAGAAAAGCTCTGACCCAATTAAGTTACCAAGACACGACAATTCCAGCAAAGAGTGGAAATATTTTAGATCGAAATGGAAATATTGTAGCGACAAGTGAAAAAGTATATATTTTAATTTTAGATCCTTCTGTGCTTTATGAAGCGGAAGAATTAAACAAAGGAACGGTAGATGCTACGATTCAGGCAGCAGCAGAATGCTTTGGATTGGACGAGGCACAGTTAAGACAGGCGTTTGAAGAGAATAAGGAAAAAGCGTATGTTCGTTTTGGCGGAAAAACGGAATTAACCCAGGAACAGGTAGATGCATTTGAACAGAAAAAAGAAGAGATGGATGATTCTGCGACAACGGCAAGAATACGTGGAATATGGTTTGAATCGGAGTATCGGAGAAAGTATCCTTATAATGAGTTAGCAAGTAAAATTATTGGATATACGACGCAGGATACTTCGCAGGGATTATATGGATTAGAATTGCAGTATGATGAGGAGTTGCGAGGAGTCAATGGGCGAGCCTACCGTTATATTGGGGACGAAGCAGAACCTGAACAGGCCACTGTTCCAGCTATAGATGGAAATACGTTGCTTACTACAATTGATATGAATATTGAGCGAATTATTACAGATAATGTAAATGAATGGCTGGAAGAATACGGAGCCTATGATTTATCTGTACTTGCAATGAACCCAAATAATGGAGAAATCCTTTCCATTGTTAGTAATACCGATTATGATTTAAATACTGGGGCTAATATTCAGCTAAGTGATTTTTATTCAGAAGAATTTTTGGCAGGAAAAACGGAGGACGAGAGAAAAGAATTATTATACAGCAATATTTTTTCCAATGCTGTAATTACAAAGACATTTGAACCTGGTTCAACTGCGAAACTTTTGACAATTGCTGCGGGATTGGAAGAGAATGCGATTACAGAAGATACTACCTTTAGCTGTCATGGATTTAAACAAGTAGCGAATTATAAAATCAAATGTCATAATTTTGAGAAAGGCGGATGCAGTCAGGTATTTGGAACCGAGCAAATCTCATTAGAGCAGGTAATTGAACAATCTTGTAATGTTGCTTTAATGGACATTGCGGAGAAACTGGGAAGAACGCAGTTCTCACGTTACCAGACAATTTTTAACTTAGGTCAAAAAACAGGTATTGATTTGCCAGGCGAGGCAAGTGCAGAAGGATTGCTTTATACAGAAGATCAATTGAATGTGACAGAATTGGCTACCAACTCGTTTGGTCAAGGATATAATGTGACTATGATTCAGCTGGCGAGTGCATTTTCTTCTTTGATTAATGGGGGAACGTATTATCAGCCATATGTAGTAAAACAAATTATTAATCCAGAAGGACAGGTTGTAAAAGAATTTGAGCCGATAAAGGTCAGAGAGACGGTTAGCAAAGAAACAAGTGAATTAATTAAACGAGGATGTTATCGAACAGTAGAAGAAGGAACGGGGGGCGGAACGAAGATTGAAGGGTATCATATTGGAGGAAAAACTGGTACGGCAGAGAAATTACCGCGTGGTAATGGAAAATACATTGTTTCTATTATTACAGCTGCTCCAATTGAAGACCCACAAATTGTGTTATATGTAGCGATTGATGAACCAAATGTAGAGAATCAGGCAGATAGTTATCCTGCACAGCAGCTGGCAGGATGGATTTGGAAAGATTTGGTTTCTTATGCAGGCATTTTTTCTGACTTAGAAGAAGGACCAGAAGAAGTGAATCCAGAACAACAGGATGATAGTTGGCCAGAAGGCAGCTCTTTTATAGAAGAGATAAAATAAAATTCTAAAACAAAGAAGCATATAATACATTATAAAAAAAGGAAAAAGGATTGTGCTTTGCGATGCATCTTGTAAAAACGCATCATCGGACTGGAATTTTAATACTAAGTGTATTAATTATGATGGCAGCCATTGGGTTGATTGGAAGACTTGCCTGGCTTATGATTGTACAATCGGATCATTATAATGAGTTGGCAGAAGAACTGCATACGAGAGAACGGAGAATTAAGGCAGCGAGAGGTTCCATTTATGATGCAAATGGCACAGTAATTGCAACGAATCGTACGGTGTGTACGATCTCCGTTATTTATAATCAAATAAAAGATCCAGAATTCGTTATTCGTACTCTAAGTCAAGAATTGGAATTATCGGAAGAGGAAGTACGAAAAAAAGTAGAAAAATACTCTGCAAGAGAAATTATCAAAACGAATGTGGATAAAGAGATTGGAGATAAAATCCGAGAATACGATATGGCAGGAGTGAAAGTGGATGAAGATTATAAACGTTATTATCCGTTTGATTCGCTTGCCTCAAAAGTACTTGGATTTACTGGCAGTGATAATCAAGGGATCATCGGTCTGGAAGTCAGTTATGAAGATCAATTAAAGGGGATGGATGGAAGAATACTGACACTTACGGATGCAGCTGGAGCAGAAGTGGATCGTGCTGCGGAAGATCGAGTAGAACCAATTGCAGGAAATGACTTATATCTTAGTTTAGATGTAAATATTCAAATGTATGCAGAGCAGGCAGCCTATAAAACATTGGAACAAAAGCAGGCAAAACAAGTTTCTGTAATTATTATGAACCCCAAAAATGGTGAGATTATGGCGATGGTCAATGTTCCAGAATTTAACTTAAATGATCCATTTACATTGGCTGAGTCTGTTGGAAATATCGAAAATCTAACTGCAAAGCAGAAACAAGATTTCTTAAATCAAATGTGGAGAAATCCAATTATCAATGATACCTATGAACCAGGTTCTACGTTTAAGACAATTACAGCGGCGGCAGCTCTGGAAGAAGGCGTTGTGTCTTTGAATGATACGTTTTCCTGTCCTGGCTATTATATTGTGGAAGACAGAAAAATTCGCTGTCATAAGGTAGGAGGACATGGAGCGGAAACGTTTTTGCAAGGAACAATGAATTCCTGTAATCCAGTTTTTATTCAAGTTGGACAGCGACTTGGAATTGAAACGTTTTACAGTTATTTTAAGAAACTAAAAATATTAGAAAAAACGGGTGTAGATCTGCCTGGAGAAGCAGCAACCATTATGCATAACCCAGATAATATGGGAGAAGTAGAACTGGCTACGGTCTCGTTTGGACAGTCTTTTCAGCTTACACCACTGCGTCTTCTTACAACAATTAGCTCCATTATTAATGGAGGTACGACAATTACCCCTCATTTTGGCGTGGAGATTCGAAGTGCAGATGGAACACAGGTGCAAAAGCTTTCTTATCCTTCAGGAGAGCGGGTGCTTTCCGAAGAAACGAGTGAAACGATGCGGTATGTATTGGAGAAGGTTGTTTCAGAAGGCGGAGGAATAAAGGGAGCGATTGAAGGATATGAAATAGGAGGAAAGACAGCAACTTCAGAAAAACTTCCAAGAGGAACGGGAAAATACATTTCTTCATTTGTAGGATTTGCTCCAGCCCAAGACCCAGAAGTAATTGCAATTTTAACGATAGATGAGCCAGTCGGAGTTTATTATGGAGGAACCATTGCTGCACCAGTTGTAAAAGAAATTTTTGACAACATTTTACCTTATCTGGGAATTGACAAAAACACAGAAAATGAGTAATATTACATAAAGCGAAGCAAAATAAGGAAGTTGCTTGAACTATGCTTTTTCAGTAAAACATAGTACGAATTTTGCTCGTTGCTACAGTGACAGCCGAATTACTGTATTCGGTCTGTTACTTGCGTAAATAAAAGGAAAGTCGTGAAAAGTACGACAGATGGAGGATGTTATGTATCAGGATGTTATCGTTGCAGTATTAATTTCCTTTGGAATCAGTGCGGTATTGTGTCCGATTGTGATTCCGCTTTTGCACCGCCTAAAATTTGGGCAGCAAGTACGTCAAGAGGGACCGAAGGAGCATTTAAAAAAGCAGGGGACACCTACAATGGGGGGTGTTATGTTTCTTGGGGCGATTATTGTTACATCGTTGTTTTATATTGGAAGGTATCCAGAACTGGTTCCTGTGCTGTTTGTCACAGTGGGATTTGGAATTATTGGATTTTTAGATGACTTTATTAAAATTGTAATGAAGCGTTCTGAAGGGTTAAATCCTGTTCAAAAACTGATTCTTCAGCTTGTTATTGCAGGTATTTTTACTTTCTATTGTATGAAGAATCCAGCAATTGGAACAGAAATTATTCTTCCTTTTACAGATGGAAAAACGGTAGATCTCGGATGGTTTTTCATTCCATTTTGTATTTTTGTTATGTTGGGAACCGATAATGGAGTAAATTTTACAGATGGATTGGATGGCCTTTGTTCCAGTGTTACTGTTATGGTAGCAACCTTTTTTACTGTTGTTGCATTAGGAAATAATAATGGGATTTCTCCAGTGTGTGCGGCAGTTGTTGGGTCCTTAATGGGATTTTTATTATTCAATGTATATCCAGCCAAAGTTTTTATGGGGGATACTGGTTCTTTGGCACTTGGAGGATTTGTTTCGGCAGCAGCGTTTATGCTTCGTATGCCAATTTTTATTGTGATTGTAGGGTTAATTTATTTAGTGGAAGTAGTGTCTGTAATTATTCAAGTCACTTACTTTAAATCGACAGGCGGAAAACGCTTTTTCAAAATGGCGCCAATTCATCATCATTTTGAGTTATGCGGATGGTCTGAAACGCAAATTGTAGCATTGTTTTCAATTATTACTGCATTGCTTTGTCTTGTAGCGTATATTGGATTGTAAAGTAGGAGGTAAAAATGAAAGATACAGTTTTAGTGGCAGGAGCAGGAAAAAGCGGAATTGGTGCAGTAAAACTCCTGTTACAGGCAGGAAAAAATGTGATTCTTTATGACGGAAACAAAGAAAAAGATGGAGAAGCACTAAGAAAGCAGATCGGAATGGATGGCGAACTGGAAATTGTATTAGGCGAACTGGCGGAGGAGATACTTACACGGGTAGAATATTGTGTTATTAGTCCAGGAATCTCATTAGAGCAGCCATTTGTAAAGCAAATTCAACGTGCGGGCATTCCAATCTGGAGCGAAATTGAGCTAGCATATCATTATGGAAAAGGAAATATTATAGCAATTACAGGCACAAATGGAAAGACGACTACAACCGCTCTGGTAGGAGAAATTATGAAAAATTGGGTAGGAGAGAATCGTACGTTTGTAGTTGGAAACATTGGAACAGCATATACTGGAATGGCGCTGCAAACGAAAGAAGATTCCGTTGTTGTGGCAGAGATCAGTAGTTTTCAGTTAGAGTCTGCCATTACATTTCACCCACATGTCTCGGCTATTCTGAACATTACACCAGATCATTTGGATCGTCATAAAACGATGGAATGTTATATTGCTGTAAAGGAATCCATTACAAAAAATCAAACGAAAGATGATTTCTGTGTGTTGAATTATGATGATGAGGTATTACGGGCATTTGGAGAAACTATTTCCATTCCAGTCGTATATTTTAGCAGCCGTCATGAGTTAGAAGAAGGAGTATTCTTGAAAGAGAATACAATTTACACTAGATTTCATGGTCACGAAACGATAGTTGGAGCAGTAAATGAGTTTCATTTAGTTGGACAATGTAATTATGAGAATATTATGACTGCAATAGCCATTGCACATTGCATGAATGTACCAGAAGAAATCGTTGCAAAAGCAATTCGTGCATTTAAAGCTGTGGAACATCGAATTGAATTTGTTGCAGAAAAGAATGGAGTTCGCTATTACAATGATTCGAAAGGTACCAATCCAGATGCGGCAATTCAGGCAATTAAAGCAATGACAACTCCAACTGTTTTGATTGGAGGCGGGTATGATAAAGGTTCTGACTATACCGAATGGATTCAGACGTTTGGAAATAAAATTAAGAAGCTATTATTAATGGGAGCTACGGCTCATAAGATTGCAGATTGTGCAGAAAAAAATGGATTTTATGAGTATCAGTTTGTAGATAACATGGAAGAAGCAGTTCGGATTGCATCGGAATGTGCAAAACCAGGGGAAGCCGTATTGCTTTCCCCAGCATGTGCAAGTTGGGGAATGTTTCCGAATTATGAAGTAAGGGGCAAAATTTTTAAAGAGCTTGTTCATAAGCTCTCATAGAATGAAATTTTGTAAAAATTATTAGTAGGATTTATAAAATTTCATATTATTATCATTTTATAAAAAGAAAAGGAGCTTCTATGGAGCATACATCCGTTGGACTCCAAAAGAGGAAGCTGCTTCCAGATTACAGTCTGGTAGTGATTGTTGTACTATTATCAGGGTTTGGACTTTTTATCTTACATAGTACCACAGAGTATACCGATGGATTGCTTCACGGGGGAAATACATTCTATACTGTAACAAAGCAAGCAATATTTACGGGAATTGCAATTACTGCAATGATGCTTGTATCGAAAATCGATTATCATATTTTACTGAAATATGCAAAATATGCTTATCCAGTTGCGATTGTTCTTGGAATTACCGTATTATTAGTTGCTGTATTGTTTACAGAACCAATTAATGGAGCAACGAGCTGGTTCGAATTTAAATTTTTCTCATTGCAACCAGCAGAGTTTGCTAAAATTGTATTGATTTTATGTTTAGCAAGATTATCCGAGATTGTCTATGATAAGTTAGATACTTATCGTATTGTCTTTTTATTTGCAGGAGTGACGATACCAATTTTTATTCCAGTCGTTTCGGCTAATTTAAGTTCGGGAATCATTATTGCGGGAATTGCAGTTAGCATGACGTTTGTGGTTTCAAAAAAACGATGGATTTTCTGTGCAGGAATTGGCGGAGGAATGGGACTTATTGTATTGTTATATCAATCTGGGATTTTAGAAAAGGTACTGGATGCCTATCAAATGGCACGTATTTATGCTTGGTTTGATCCAGAAGCCTATGCCTCCACGAATGGGTTTCAGGTGCTTCAGGGGCTTTATGCGATTGGAGCAGGCAGTTTATTTGGAAGAGGACTTGGGAAAAGCATTCAGAAAATGGGATATTTGCCAGAGGCACAGAACGATATGATCTTTTCCATTATTTGTGAGGAATTAGGATTAGTAGGAGCTTCTTTTTTAATTCTGATGTTTATGCTATTAATTTGGAGATTTTTTATTATTGCATGTCATGCTCCTGATTTTTCAGGGATGGTTGTAATCATTGGTATTATGTCCCATATTGCGATCCAGGTGCTCTTGAATATTGCAGTTGTAACAAATACGATTCCAAATACTGGAATTAGTCTTCCGTTTATTAGTTATGGAGGTTCCTCTATTTTGTTTTTAATGACGGAAATGGGAATTGCGTTAAATGTGGTGCGTCAAATAAAGTTATTATAATTTAAGAAAACCATGGCTTGGAAAGGCAACATCGACTTCTGTGATACATAACATAATGTAGATAGAAAAGCTAAGGAGGGATGGGGTTGTCTTTCTTTGAAATTCAAGGATCGACTCCTTTATCGGGGCAGGTTCGGATTCATGGGTCTAAAAATGCAGTCCTTCCAATGATGGCGGCAACGATATTACACCGAGGAACAACGATCTTAACAAATGTTCCTCGTATTTTAGATGTATTTTGGATGATTGGAATATTAAAAACACTTGGCTGTCAAGTGTGGTTTGAAGAGGATGTATTAACAATTGATGCTTCTGTTGTTACATCTACAATAATTCCGCAATATTTAGCAGAAAAGATGCGTTCTTCGATTATTTTTTTAGGTCCTCTTCTTGGACGATGTAACAAGGCGTCGCTCTGGTACCCAGGAGGGTGCTCGATTGGAAGCCGTCCTATTGACTTACACGCAGAAGTGCTGCGTGCAATGGGAGCGAAGATTCAAGAAGATGGAGAACATTTGGATGTAACAGCAGAAACATTATCGGGCTGCACATTTTCCTTCCGCTTTGCATCAGTAGGTGCTACCGAGAATGCGATTATGTGTGCAGTTAATGCGAACGGAAAAACCGTGTTAAATAATGTAGCAAGAGAACCTGAAATAAGAGATTTATGCCGGATGCTTGTGAAAATGGGTGCTAAAATTGATGGGATTGGGAGCAGTAAGCTCGTAATTGAAGGAAATAGTCAATTGCATAATAGTTCATTTCGAGTTCCGCCTGATCGAATTGTAGCAGCCACGTATTTATCGGCAGTAACTGTTTGTGGTGGGAGAATACAGCTTTGTGAAGTTCCAGTTTACGATTTAAGAGCAGTTCTGGCAGTATTGCAAAAATGCGGTTGTAGATTTCGGAAGAGAAAGAGTGGTTTGGATGTTTGGTGTTATCAAAGACCATGGGCAGTGCCCTATACGAAAACGCAAGTTTATCCAGGATTTCCAACGGATGTCCAATCACTTCTCATGACAGTTCTTTCAAAAGCGGAGGGCGTATCTGTAATTGAAGAAACAATTTTTGAAGCAAGATTTCATACTGCATTGCAATTACAAAGAATGGGAGCCGATATTCAAATTAATCATAGTTATGCACAAATTCGGGGTGTTGTTTCACTGCATGGAGCCGATGTCACCGCAATGGATTTAAGAGGAGGAGCTGCCCTGACAATTGCGGGAGTTAGTGCAGAGGGAAAAACAATTGTTAGAGCAGTTGAACATGTGTTTCGAGGGTATGAAAGCTTGGAAAGAGATTTGGAGGCGATGGGGGCAAACATTATATTGAAACAGTGATATTTTCCATATAGGAGGAAGAGAAAAATCATGAAGAAACGACAGCATAAAAAGAAGGGCAGCAAAAGAGGAATGATTTTTCTGCTGGTGATTGCAATAGCAGCAGTCACTAGCAGTGTTATTCTTTGGAATACACCAATTTCCGAGATTAACGTTTATGGAACGATACAATATACAGAAGATGAAGTGAAACAATTAATTTTTTCAGATTCTTCTGATCAGAGGTTTTTATCTCTTTGGTTAAAAGATAAATTAGGAAAACATAAAAATTTTTTACGCATTACATCTTATGAGCTGGAATTTGAAAATATTCACAAGGTGAATGTTTATATTCGAGAAAATGTAATGATTGGCTGTGTCAGCTATGGAGGCAGTTATCTGTACTTTGATAAGGATGGAGTGGTGGTAGAAAGCAGGACAACCCGTCTGGAAAATATTCCGATCGTGGAAGGATTGTCTTATCAAGAAATTGTGCTTGGTCAGAAAATAAAATCCGATTATGACGGAATTTTTCAAAATGCAGTAAGATTGGCACAGATTTTACAAAATCGAGGAATTGCGGCAAATTCCATTTATTGTTCCCAAGACGATAATTTTCAATTTGTAGTGAATGAGATTAGCGTAGAATTAGGAGATTCTTCCAATCTAGAAGAAAAAGTGACAGAATACTATGCAATGCAGGAAGTACTAGAGGGAAGAAGCGGAACCTTATATCTGGATAATTATAGTTTTCAAAATTCGAATCAGGGCTATATCTTTAAAGAAAAAGACACAGAATAGAAAAATTTAAGAAAGTTTTCCTGAAGTTTTGTTTTGGCAGACTTGTAGAATGAAAAAATCTGTGTTATAATTTGAAAATAAAGAAGCAGAAGTATATAAAAATAATCGTCCTATTCTCATAAATTTAATAAAAAAAATACAAAATAGTGGTTGATTATTTTTAGAAAAAATAATATGATATAAAATGCATAGTAAATTTTTAAGAGGCCAAAGGAGGAAGTTACCTTGTTAGAGATTAAGATAAATGAATCAGAAAGCTCGGCAAAAATTGTCGTAGTTGGAGTTGGTGGTGCAGGAAATAATGCAGTAAACCGAATGGTAGAAGAAGATATCGTTGGTGTAGAATTTGTTGCAGTAAATACAGATAAACAGGCATTACAGTTTTGTAAAGCACCAACTGCTATTCAGATTGGTGAAAAACTTACAAAGGGTCTTGGTGCAGGAGCAAAACCAGAAGTAGGAGAAAAGGCAGCACAAGAAAATGTAGATGAATTGACCGAAGCAATCAAAGGTGCAGATATGGTATTTGTAACTTGTGGTATGGGCGGAGGAACTGGAACTGGTGCGGCACCAGTTGTAGCAGGTCTAGCAAAAGAATTAGGAATTCTAACTGTAGGTGTTGTAACAAAACCATTTATGTTTGAAGGAAAAACTCGTGCAGTGAATGCACAGAATGGTATAGAAAAACTAAAACAGGCTGTGGATACATTAATTGTTATTCCAAACGATAAATTATTAGAGTTAGTAGATAGACGCACTACGATGCCAGATGCATTAAAGAAGGCAGATGAAGTATTGCTACAGTCTGTACAGGGTATTACTGATTTGATTAATATTCCTGGTTTAATTAATCTGGACTTCGCAGATGTTCAGACCGTTATGAAGGACAAGGGAATTGCTCATATTGGTATTGGTACTGCAACTGGAGACGATAAGTCAATTGAAGCAATGCGTATTGCAGTTGCAAGTCCATTATTGGAGACAACAATTGAAGGTGCTTCTCATGTATTGATTAATATTTCTGGTGATGTTAGTCTTCCAGAAGTCAATGAGGCTGCAAGTTTTGTTCGTGAATTGGCAGGCGATGATGCAAATATCATCTTTGGTGCTACATACGATGATACTGCTACAGATACTGCTACAATTACCGTTATTGCAACTGGTGTAGAGGATCGTTCTTCTGTTCCAAATGTAAAAGGATTAATGAGTGGATTTAAGTCTTCTTCCAGTAAGCCAAAGAGTGATTTTGGATATGGAAGCAGCAGTTCTTCTCAGACAAGTACACAGGCTAGTACTCCAAAGTCACAGCCTACGATTAATCCAGAACCAAAATATACAGCGCCAACCTATACAGCACCAAAGCCAAGAAGAGAAGAATCAGGCGGAATTAATATTCCAGATTTTTTAAGAAGAAGATAATAAAGTGAATTGGAATAAATGGAGTCGTCGGAAGGAACAAAAAGAGTCTTTCGGCGGCTTTCTTGCTATATGATATCGATTATACGGTATCCCAATAGGAATGGAGTAAGTCATATCGTTTTGTTTTAGGAGCCTGTGTTAGTTTACGAAAACTTTACATGACTCATTTTCTAAAGGCTTGAAATCAATATATAAAGATGTTAAAATAGCAAAGAAGATTCAAACCGACAAAAAGAATCTGAGATAATTGTTAAAGTGATAGAAGAATTTGATAGAAAGGAATGGCCAGGAACATATGATTCAATATGTTCACATCTGAAAAGAGGATACCTATTCATTTGAGGCTTGGTATGAATCATGCAGGAAAAAAAAGTTTATGTTGCTATGTGTGGCGATATTATTCATTATGGACATATTAATATTATAAATGAGGCAGCGAAGCTAGGGGAAGTGATTGTGGGGCTGCACACAGATAAGGTTGTTGCATCACTAATGAGATTGCCTGTGTTAACTTATGAGGAAAGAAAAAAAGTAATAGAGAATATTAAAGGTGTGAGTCAGGTAATCCCACAGGATACATATGACCAGGTACCGAATCTGTGCAAAATAAAGCCAGATTATGTCGTCCATGGAACGGATTGGTGCCATGGACCAGATAAATATTTAAGAGATCGTGCAGAAGAAGCAGTAAAAGAATGGGGAGGAAAGATCGTTGATATTCCATATACGGAAGGCGTTAGTTTAGATAAGCTTAATGATTTAATTCTTCGTATGGGAACGACCGATGTACGGCGTGCAGCACTTCGCCGAATGATTGCAATTCGAAAACATCTGACGGTTTTAGAGGCTCATAATGGATTAACGGGACTTATTGTAGAAAAAACAGCAATTCAAAAAGAAGGACATAAAAGAGAATTTGATGCAATGTGGATTAGCAGCCTTTGTGATTCCACTGCAAAGGGAAAACCAGATATTGAGCTTGTGGATGTAACTTCTCGTTTAAATACAATTAATGAGATTATGGAAGTAACAACAAAGCCAATCATTGTAGATGGAGATACGGGTGGAAAAATTGAGCATTTCACTTATACAGTGAAGAGCTTGGAGCGAGTTGGTGTTTCTGCGATTATTATTGAAGATAAAGTAGGTTTAAAGAAAAATTCTTTGTTTGGGACAAATGCAAAACAGACCCAGGATACGATTGAAGGATTCTGCGAGAAAATTCGAGCTGGAAAAGCTGCTCAAATGACGGACGATTTTATGATTATTGCACGTATTGAGAGTTTAATTTTAAAGCAGGGAATGGAAGATGCTTTAACACGTGCGAAAGCCTATATTGAAGCTGGAGCCGATGGAATTATGATTCATAGCATTGATAAAACAGGGGCGGAGATTTTTGAATTCTGCGAAAAATTCAATCAATTTCCGAATCGAGTTCCACTTGTTGTAGTACCAACCGCCTACAATCAAATTTATGAACAACAGTTATTTGATGCAGGGGTTAATATTGTAATTCATGCCAATCATTTGATTCGCAGCGGCTATAAAGCGATGCAGGCATGTGCGCTTAATATTTTAGAAAACGAACGCTCGTATGATTGTAATGATATGTGTTTGAGTATTAAAGAGATTTTGACATTGATTGATGAATAGGGGGCTGCTATGTTAAACTGTGAAGCATTTTTTCAAGAGGCACAACAATTGGATCTGCATTTTTTTGCAGGCGTTCCAGACTCTCTTTTAAGTAGTTTTAGTGCCTGGCTTATGGAACATAATCCACAGGAACATATTATTACTGCAAATGAAGGCAATGCAGCGGCAATGGCAGCTGGGTATTATATGGCTACTGGAAAAATTCCAGTTGTATATATGCAAAATTCTGGTATTGGGAATATAGTAAATCCCGCTGCATCTTTGTTGCACAGAGAAGTTTATCAAATTCCAGTATTGTTTTTGGTAGGATGGAGGGGAGAACCAGGAATTCATGATGAACCACAGCATGTATTTCAGGGACGAGCGACAATTCCTATGCTGGAAGGAATGGAAATTGAACCAGAAATTCTTTCTACTGATTGGATACAGGCAAAACAACAACTAAACCAAGCAGTGGAAAAGATGAAAAAAACGAAGGAATCACATGCTTTTATAATTCATAAGGGAACGTTTGAAACTTATCCTCTTAAAGAAAAAGGATGTATGGATTATCCATTGACAAGGGAGCGGGCTTTGGAAATTATTACGGAACAAATGCCAGAAGATAGTTTGATTGTATCTACAACTGGAAAGATGTCACGGGAACTGTTTGAGATAAGAGAAAGAAGAGGACAAGGACACGAACACGATTTTCTAACCGTTGGTTCCATGGGACATGCTTCTAGTATTGCACTTGGAGTGGCACGATCTTGTAAAAAGCCAGTTTACTGTCTGGATGGAGATGGAGCGTTTCTTATGCATATGGGAGCTTTGGCAGTGATTGGACAATACAACAATAAGAATTTAAAGCATATTTTAATTAACAATGGATGTCATGAGTCAGTAGGAGGACAGCCAACCGCAGGATTTTTCATAAAAGCAGAACAGATTGCAAAGGCATGCGGATATCCTCATACTTGTACTTGCATAACAGAAGAGGAATTAAGACAAGCAATAAAACGGGCTGGAAACAAGGATGGATTAGAATTTATACAAGTGATGGTAAATGCACAAAGTCGTTCTAATCTGGGACGCCCAACGATTCCAGCTTTGAAAAATAAAGAAAATTTTATGAATTATATTGTACGTAGATAAATAACAGGAGGAGATAGACTGTGAAACGTAATATATTATTAAATCCAGGTCCTGCCACAACAACAGAAACAGTAAAATTGGCACAAGTGGTACCGGATATTTGCCCGAGAGAAGCGGAATTTGGAGCATTAATGGAGTTTGTTTCAGAAGGATTAACTAGTTTTGTAGCAAATCCAAAAGACTATACATCGGTATTGTTTGGAGGATCGGGGACAGCTGGAGTAGAGGCTGTATTAAGTTCGGTTATCGGAGAGGATGAGGGAGTTTTAATTGTTAATAACGGAGCATATGGAGCTAGAATGTGCCAAATTTGTGAGGCATATGGAATTCATTATGTAGAATTTAAAAGTTCTAAAATAGAGCCAATTAATTTAGAAGAACTAGAAGCATGTATTAAAGAACATCAAGGCTTTATTCAGTACCTGGCAGTAATTCATAATGAGACAACAACAGGTCTGTTAAATGATTTAGACCCACTTGCTGAATTGACAAGAAAGTACGGTCTCACGTTTATTGTGGATGCGATGAGTTCTTATGCAGCAATTCCGATTCATATGGCAAAACAAAATATTTCCTATCTTGTGGCTAGTTCCAATAAAAATATTCAAGGTATGGCAGGTGTTGTTTTTGCTATTTGTAACAAAGAAAAGTTACAGGAGTTGAAAGACAAAAAGAAGCGAAACTTTTATTTGGATCTATATGCACAGTATGAATATTTTCAGAAAACAAAGCAGCTTCGCTTTACTCCACCTGTCCAAACGTTGTATGCCTTGAAACAGGCAATTATTGAACTTCAGGAGGAAACGGTGGAGGGACGCTACGAGCGCTATACCGATAACTGGGAAACTTTGTTGGAGGGAATTACAAGATTAGGTTTAACTTATCTGGTAGCAAAGGAGCATCATTCCCATATTATTACAACGATTTTAGAGCCAGACTGTGAAGGATATTCGTTTGATGGAATGCATGACTATTTGTATGCAAGAGGATATACCATTTATCCTGGAAAAATTGGAGAAAATAATACATTCCGAATTGCAAATATCGGGGCATTGGATCGAAATGATATAAAAGAATTTTTGGAATGTTTGGAAAAATACCTAATTGGGATTAAGTTTATAAAATAAATGGATGGAGCGGCGATAAAAATGAAACAGAATGAGTTTGAACTACTCTGTGCGTTAGAAAGAAAGAAACAGGAAGGTCTTTTTTTGCAGAGTGCGGCAACGGAGGCAAAATTGCTGACGGAAGAGGCTGTTAAAGTAATTCAGGAATTACAGCAAAATAAGCTAGTGGAATGCAGAGAGAGAAAACTATATATTACAGAAGAGGGATTGGAACAACTAGAGCCATATCGTGTGAAGAGAGCTGTCATTATAGCGGCAGGATTTGGGTCACGTATGATTCCAATTACTTGGAACACACCAAAACCTTTGGTACGTGTGCATGGCAAAAAAATTGTGGAAACGTTGTTGGATGCCATTCAAGCTGCTGAGATACCAGAAGTAATATTGGTCAGAGGATATTTATGGGAACAGTTTGACCAGTTATTATATCAATATCCTAATATTAAATTCATTCAAAATGATGATTATGAAAACGCAAATAATGTATCGTCAGTTTACTTGGCAAGACATTTATTGGAGAATGCTTATGTATGTGAAGCAGATTTATATATTAATAATCCAGCAGTTGTGCGTAAGTATGAATATGCGTCTAATTATCTTGGAGTACCAAGAACGTTTACAGATGACTGGTGTTTTCAAACAAAAAATGGGTATATTAAGAAGCTTTTAATTGGAGGAGAGAATGTTCATCATATGTATGGAATTTCCTATTGGACAAAAGAAGATGGACAGAAGCTAGTCTCCTGTTTGGAGGATGCTTATTTAAAATATCCAGGAGGAAGCCAGCTTTATTGGGATGAAGTACCGTTAAAGCTTTATATTGATCAATTCCATGTACAAGTTCGTTCATGTAAGATGGAAGATATTATAGAGATTGATACATTTGAAGAATTACAAAAAGTGGATCCAATGTATAAAGAAACAGGAGTATGATGGTTAATCGCTGAGATTACAATAAGAAAGGCAAACCGCTGTAAAATGATGATGTTTTATAGCAGTTTGTCTTATTTTTTGTCGTCTTCAAAAGATGTATTTTTTATATTGGAGGACGGATTCTGACAAAAAAAATAAAGACCTTGTTGTATAATAGGGACTATGTTGTACATAGATGTTTATTTTATTATCAACTGGGTAATGAATTTATTGGTTCTTTTGCTCACAGGCATATTGTATCGGAATAAGCCATTGGTAAAACGATATAGTATGGCGGCAGCAGTTGGTATGGGCGGTGCTTCCATATATAACAAAGCTCCCATCTTGGATATTTTCTTGGGGAGGTGAATTAGTAATTGCTGTTTGTATGTGCAAAATTGCATATCAATGCCAAGGTGGAAAAAGAACGATTGTAACAGCGTTAAGACTCTATGCAGTAACATGGTGTATAGGAGGAGCCTTGAATGCGATTTATTATCAAACAGAAGCGGGAGTATATATCCGATATCTCATTTATGGAGAATCATTTGAAATCTCGGTATTGTGGCTATTTGCTACGGCTATATTCGTAGCGAGTGGATTTGTGGGAGCTTCTTGGTGGTATCGTCATGAGAGCAGAAAAGATTCATTACTCTATCCAGTGGAACTATGCTTCCAAGAAAAGAAAGTGGAATTAAAAGGGCTGCTGGATACTGGAAACCGACTTTATACAATGACTGGGAAACCAGTTAGTGTAATGGGAATTTCCGTTTTGGAACAGCTGTCAAAGGAAAAAGCAGAATGGATAAAGCATTATTTAGAAGGAACATTGGAAGAAATGGATACGCTGGAAGGAATTATGCTGATCCCTTTTCAGAGTGTTGGAAATTCACATGGGATGATGCCAGTGATATGGATAGATACTATGACAATTAAAAAAAATACGTCAGAGGAGGTTGTGTCCAAACCAGCTTTAGGAATTAGCAAACCAGAGATTTTCCTTCATAAAGAATATCAATTAATTTTGCATCAAAGCTACGGACAGGACTAAAAAGACCTCTGGCAAAATTGCTTAGGAATGTACCTGCATTACTTATGGCAAGAAAGCGGAGGTATTATTGAAAATATGGGAGGTCTAAAAATGGTAATAAAAGTAGCTGTTCCTGAGAAATTTCAATTTAAACTTGTACCATCCTTTCGCAATATGCTGATGGCTCAAAAAGGAGAGGTGCACTACATTGGAGGAAGTGATGTACTTCCATTGCCATTGGAACCAGAACAAGAATCCATGGCAATTGACCAACTGGGAACGGAGAAAGAAAAAGAGGCAAAGACCTTATTGATTGAGCATAATCTGCGGTTAGTTGTTTATATTGCTAAAAAATTTGATAATACTGGAGTAGGTGTAGAAGATTTAATTTCTATTGGGACAATTGGTTTGATTAAAGCGATTAATACATTCAACAAAGGAAAAAATATAAAATTGGCAACTTATGCATCTCGT
>OEQW01000035.1_pt1 | contig 19636 bp, 19 predicted proteins | sample 1539861 | NCBI WGS metagenome assembly OEQW01 (sample SAMEA3891885, study PRJEB23780) | metagenome | biome: terrestrial biome; feature: animal house; material: Caecal content | place: Italy | collected 2015-05-05 | reverse complement strand
ACATAATAAAATTCCTCGTTAATATTATAAAAATTAATTGTCTGTGTCTTTCCAGGCTGAGCAGATATTCTGGCATATGATTTTCGATTCATCAATGCGTTAATCAAAGATGATTTTCCTACATTCGATTTTCCAGCAAAAGCAAACTCTGGTAATTCTGTTTTTGGCAGGGTACTTGTAATTCCACATACTGTTTCTAAATTTACTGATTTAATAACCATACTACTCCTTATCATTCTTCCGATTGTTTCACAAATGCAGTTTCAATTACTTCATTCATCGTTTTTACATAAGAAATTTCCAAATCTCCTACAATTTCTTCCGAAAGTTCTGCTACATCTGGGCGGTTTTTCTCTGGCACAATTACCGTTTTCATATGCGCTGTTTTCGCCGCCAGTAATTTTTCTTTTAATCCTCCAATCGGAAGCACACGTCCTCTTAATGTGATCTCTCCAGTCATGGCAACATCCGCACGTACTTTTTGATTAATCACTGCGGATAATAATGCAGTAGCCATTGTAATACCTGCACTTGGACCATCTTTTGGAACAGCTCCTTCTGGGATATGGATATGAATATCATGTGTTTCGAAAAAGTCTGCTGGCACATTATAATTCGGACAAATGGATCTTATGTAAGTCAGGGCCGTCTGTGCCGATTCTTTCATCACATCGCCAAGCTGTCCTGTCATCTGCAATACTCCCTTTCCAGGCATCAGATTTACTTCAATTTGCAGTGTATCTCCTCCTACACTCGTCCATGCAAGACCTCTTACAATACCTACCTCATCTGTCTCATTCGCATTTTCAAAATCAATTAACTTTTTGCCCAGATACTTTTCCAAATTATCAACCGTAATTTGAACCGTTTTTTGTCCTGTTTCCAATAACTGTCTTGCTGCTTTTCGACAAAGTGAACCAATTTTTCGTTCCAAGCTACGCACTCCAGCTTCTCTCGTATAGTTACGTATTACCGTTCTCAATGCTTCATCTTCAATTACAATTTGTCCATCTTTCATTCCATTTTTCTTTTGTTGTTTTGGAAGCAGATAATCTGTGGCAATATGATATTTTTCATTTTCTGTATATCCCTGTACTTCAATTACTTCCATACGATCCAATAATGGACGTGCAATTGTATCGGTTGTATTCGCAGTAGCAATAAATAAAACAGATGATAAATCCAATGGAAGTTCCAAATAATGATCTCGGAAATGACTGTTTTGCTCATTATCCAAAACTTCTAGCAAAGCAGAGGAAGTATCTCCTTTATAATCACTGCTTACCTTATCAATTTCATCTAATAACATAAGTGGATTTTTCACACCCGCCTGGCGGATTGCTGTTGCAATTCTACCTGGCATTGCTCCAATATAAGTTCTCCGATGTCCTCGAATTTCAGCTTCATCTCGAACACCACCCAGACAAATACGCACATACTTCTTTCCTAATGCCCTTGCAATCGAACGTGCAATGGAAGTTTTACCCGTACCAGGAGGACCAACAAGACAAAGCATTGGACTCTCTCCCTTTCCGTTTAACTTGCGTACTGCTAAATGTTCAATAATTCGTTCTTTTACTTTTTCTAAGCCATAATGGTCTTCATTTAAAATCTTTTCTGCCCGCTTTAATTGAATGGACTCTCTCGTCGCTTTATTCCAAGGCATACTCAGCAATGTTTCAATATAAGTCTGGGTCATCCCTAATTCTGGACTTCCTGGAGATATTGCCCGAAATCGTTTAATTTCTTTCTCAATTTTTTCCTTTACTTTCTTATCCGCAGAAAGTTCCTTCATTCTATTTGTATATTGATCCGCTTCCTGCATCGGTCCTTCCCCTAATTCTTCATAAATTAAGCGAAGCTGTTCTCTCAAAATATACTCTTTTTGGTTTTTATCTACTCGAAGCTTTATCTTTTCTTGAAATTCTCTTTTTAGATGATAAATGGAAGTTTCCTCAAAAATTTTTCGAAGCAGAAATTGATACCTAGAGTCTATATCTACTTGTTCCAAATACTGTTGCCGTACTTGCTGCATCATTCCAATATTTGCTGCGACATAATCGAGAAAATCTCCAATCTCCATTGGTTCTTCCAATGCACGCTGCAATTCCTTGCTCGCTTTTGGGTTTTCTGAAATGTATCCGACTAAATGCTCTCGAATAATCCGCATCATTGCTTCTTCTGCTAATTTATCTCCATCCTCCTCTTCTTCCATTAGGCGGATCTCTGCGATCAGACAAGAATTCTCTTCTTCCATATGCTCCAATCTTGCACGTTCCAATCCTTCTACTAAAACTCTGACAGGACCTGCTGGAATCTTTACAATTTGACGGATCTTGGCAACTGTTCCAACTTGATATAGATCCTTTTGCTCTGGATGCATCATCTCTTTATCCTTCTGACAAACCAAAAAAATCATCTGATCTTCGTTCATTGCCTGATTTGCAGTTTCCAACGACAGTTTTCTGCTAATATCTAAATGCACCATTGTATGAGGCAAAACCGTCAGACCTCTTAATGCAATCATTCTCATTTTCTTTTGCTCTCGTACCATAAGTTCCTCCCAAGATTGTGAAAGGGAGATTCTGTTCAACGATAATTGTCGCCAAGAACCTCCCTCTAACATTTCGTGTTAAGCACTTTCACCGTCTTTATGCAAAAGGCTTGTGTGCTCCTTTTTCTTTATTAAAGGGACTTCCACATCCCGATATACTACCTTTGGTGCTTCTTTCCCTTCTATCGCAGCTTTTGTAACAATACACCGTCCAATTGTATCATCTGATGGAATTTCAAACATAATATCCATCATCGCATCTTCAATAATTGCACGTAAACCTCTCGCACCAGTCTTTCTATCCTGTGCTTTTTTTGCAATTACTTCCAATGCCTCTGGTTCAAATTCTAATTCCACTCCATCCATATCAAACAATTCTCGGTATTGTTTTACAATCGCATTTTTAGGTTTTGTTAAAATATGCATTAACATTTGCAGATCCAACATATCCAATGTTACGACAACTGGCACACGTCCAATAAATTCTGGAATCAACCCAAATTTAATCAAATCTTCTGGCATCACCTTTTTAAACAATTCGCCAATATTCTGTTCTTCTTTTTGTGCTAATTCTGCTCCAAATCCAATTGAACCTGTTCCCATACGACTTTCGATGATCTTTTCCAATCCATCAAAAGCGCCTCCACAAATAAATAAAATATTCGTCGTATCGATCTGCAATAATTCCTGATGAGGATGTTTTCTGCCTCCTTGAGGCGGAACGCTTGCCACCGTACCTTCCAGTATTTTCAGCAATGCCTGTTGAACGCCTTCACCAGAAACGTCTCTGGTAATCGAGACATTTTCTGATTTTTTTGTTATTTTATCAATTTCATCTATATAAATAATACCTCGCTGTGCACGCTCAATATTATAGTCAGCAGCTTGAATCAATTTTAATAAAATATTTTCTACATCTTCTCCTACATATCCTGCTTCTGTCAATGACGTAGCATCTGCAATCGCAAATGGAACATTTAAAACCTTTGCAAGAGACTGAGCCAAATATGTCTTACCAGAACCAGTTGGACCAAGCATTAAAATATTACTTTTCTGTATTTCCACATTTGATTCCTGTCCCCGAGTAATCCTCTTATAATGATTATAAACCGCAACGGATAAAGCTTTCTTTGCCTTATCCTGACCGATTACATATTCATCCAGATAGTTTTTAATCTCTACAGGCGTAAGTAAGTTGATTTCTTCTGTATTTTCATCCTGCTCCATCTCCTCTTCCATTAAAATTTCAGAGCAGAGTTCTACACATTCATCGCAGATATAAATCCCCCGGTTACCAGCAATCAATTTTCGAACTTGATCTTGTGTTTTACCACAAAAAGAACAGCGGTACTGTGATTCTTCCAATCTTCCTTGCATAGTTCCATTCCTTCCTTAACGATTTGCAATAACCTCATCAATCAAACCATATTCCTTGGCAGCCTGTGCGCTCATATAGTTATCTCTCTCCGTGTCTGCTTCAATCACTTCCAATGATTTTCCTGTGTTTTGTGCAAGTAATGTATTTAACTTCTTCTTTGTTGCCAATATATGATCTGCTACAATTTTAATATCTGTAGCTTGACCCTGTGCGCCTCCAAGTGGCTGATGAATCATAATTTCTGCATTTGGAAGTGCCAAACGTTTTCCTTTTGCTCCGCCAGCTAACAAAAATGCTCCCATACTTGCTGCCATTCCAATACAGATAGTGGACACATCACACTTAATATACTGCATTGTATCATAAATAGCCATACCAGCAGTAACCGAGCCGCCTGGGCTGTTAATATATAAACTAATATCTTTTCCAGGATCTTCCGCTTCCAAAAACAATAGCTGAGCTACAATAATACTTGCCGTTGTCTCATTTACTTCTTCTCCAAGAAAGATGATTCGATCCTTTAATAAACGTGAATAAATATCATAAGAACGTTCTCCACGATTTGTTTGTTCAATGACATAAGGTACTAATGCCATACCTATCGCCTCCTCATTTTTTCTGCCTTATGACAAAAGCAGCCACACAGATCTTTTCCCAATCGCAGCTTTCTTGTAAGATGATAAAATCACTCATAGAAAAAAGCCAATTTTTCTGTGCAGCTGCTTTTTATTTTTATTATTTTGCAGAGTCTGCAATTACATCCACAGCTTTTTGCACTGCGATGTCTTTCTTCATATTTTCTTCTCCAGCAGTTCCCATAATTTCTTTTACTTTATCAACTTCCATTTGGTACATATCTGCCAGTTTCTTATATTCTGCTTCTAACTCTTCAGCAGATACTTCAATCTTTTCTGCATCTACAACAGCTTCTAAGACTAATCTTGTCTTAATCTTCTTTTCTGCATTTGGTTTCATTTCTTCTAATAATTTTTCAGAAGTTAAACCTGTATACTGCATATACTGTTCCATAGAAAGACCTTGCATCTGCATTCTCTGTGCAAATTCATCTGCCATTTGACGAACTTCTAATTCAATCATTGGCTCTGGAATGTCCATCTGTGCATTTTCAATTACTTTATCTACAAGTGCATTTTCTTTTGCTGTTTTAGCAGCTTTCTCTTTTTTCTCTAAAATTGTCTTCTTTAAGTCTTCTTTATATTCATCTAATGTATCAAAATCTGATACATCACTTGCAAATTCATCATCTAATTCAGGAACTTCTTTTGTCTTAATTGCCTTAATTACTACTTTAAATAAAGCTGGCTTTCCAGCTAAATCTGCTGCCTGATAATCTTCTGGGAATGTAACGTTAACCTCTACCTCATCTCCAGTATTCTTACCAATTAACTGATCTTCAAATGTATCAATAAAGGAATGGGAGCCAATTACTAATTCATAGTCTTCGCCCTTTCCTCCTTCAAACTCTTCTCCATCTACTGATCCTGTAAAGTCAATAACGGCAATATCTCCATTTGCGATTGCTCTATCTTCTACTGTGATTGTTCTAGCGTTCTGTTCCTGAACTTTCTTTAATTCTTGTTCTAAATCTTCATCCGTAACTTCTACAGGTTTCTCATCGTATTCTAAGCCTTTATATTGACCTAATGTAACTTCTGGTTTTACAGCTACTGTGGCAGTAAAGATGAAATCCTTTCCTTTTCCAATTTGTTCTACATTAATCTCTGGACGAGATACGATCTCTATCTCACTTTCCATAGCGGCTTTTTCATAAGCCTTTGGGATTACAGCATTTGCAGCATCTTCATAAAAGAAACCTTCCCCATACATCTTTTCAATCATCATACGTGGAACTTTCCCTTTACGAAATCCTGGTAAAGAAATTCTTTTCTTATTTTTTAAATATGCTTCCTGAATAGCAGCTTCAAACTCGGCAGCTGGTACTTCTATGGTCAGTTTAGCCATGTTCTTTTCTAACTTTTCTACCTGTACGCTCATTTAAGTTTCCTCCTAATTATTCGTCCTCTCGACGAGTAGAAACACATTAGGTGAGTTTCTCTCGCTATTGCGACATTCATCAAAAGAATATCTGATCTATTCTTTTGATTCATTGTTTCGCATCAATGATGGCTAACTGTCCTCCGCATATGACAGTCGCCTGCAATGTACTATTATAACATAGTATTTTACAGATTTCCAGTCCTATTTTTCAGGTTTTTATAAGAATCTCTCATTTAATAATTATACTGAATACTTTCTCTTATTTCGTCTGAAGTTTCTTGTCCAACTAATAATTTTACAAGCTCTAATCCAAGATCTACAGCGTATCCCATTCCTCTTGCAGTCGTAATGGTTCCGTCTGTTACTACACCGTCTTTCACATGTTCTGCACCGAGTAACTTATCTTCAAACCCAGGATAGCAAGTTGCCTTCTTTCCCTCTAAAATGTGAAGCTGTCCCAATACGCTAGGAGCTGCACAAATTGCAGCGATTCGTTTTCCTTCCTTAAAGAATTGTTTTATTTGATCGGTTAAACGGCTGCAAGCTCCAAGATTTAATGTACCTGGCATACCTCCTGGTAAAAACAATACATCTGCTTCCGACCAATCTGCTTCTTCAATGAGCTTATCTGCTTTTATAATAATATTATGAGAACCATTCACCTCAAAACGATTCATAACCGAAAATGTTGTGACATCTACATTTGCTCTGCGCAAAACATCAATTACTGCCAATGCCTCTACTTCTTCAAATCCATCCGCTAAAAAAGCATATACTTTACTCATGTTCTACCTCCTGATTTTTCATAGTGGAATACACCCTTGACTATGGCAACAGTATAACATATACTGGGAGCAGAAGCAATACTTTCACCGAATATTTGTTTGTTTCACAGAGCAATACCTGTAAAAAATGGAGGCTATTTATGGAAATTGAACGTAAGTATTTATTAAAACAGTTACCAGAACACTTAGAAAGTTACCCGTTTCATCTCATCGAACAGGCCTATTTATGTACCTCTCCTGTTGTAAGAATACGCCGTCAAGATCATACGTATTACCTTACTTATAAGGGAGGCGGACTTCTTATGAGGGAAGAATATAATCTTCCACTCGACCAAAAATCGTACGAACACTTAAAAGCAAAAGCAGATGGACAGATCATTACAAAGAAACGGTATCTTATTCCAATTGAAACTTCCTATACCGTCGAATTAGATATCTTTTTTGGTGAGTATGCTGGTCTCATCATGGCAGAAGTAGAATTTCCTACAAAAGAGGCAGCTGACCAATTCGTCCCTCCTGATTGGTTTGGACAAGAAGTAACGTTTGATCCAAGATACCATAACAGCTATATGTCTTCTCACTCTCGTTCTTCTCTTAATCTTTAATTGCTGCAAAAGCTGCCCTGGGGCAGCTTTTTTCTCTTACCTATTAAAGCACTGGTGAAAGTAAGCGAAATAACTGTTCTTTCACTCTTATTCCAAAGCTTCTATTATTATAAGTTTCCAGCGTTACTTCTTTACAATGCGTAATATCATGCCGAAAAATTGCTTCCATTTTTCTAGTTACCTCTGCATCATAAATGGTCGCATTCACTTCAAAATTTACCATAAAACTTCGGATATCCATGTTTGCAGTCCCATAGCATGTGACAGCACCATCGACAGTGATTCCCTTTGCATGTAAAAAGCCATCTTCATACGTATAACATCTAGCTCCAGCCTGTAATAGTTCTCCCATATAAGAATACGTAGCCCAATAAACAAATGGATGGTCTGGCTTACATGGAATCATAATTCTAACATCCACACCCGATTTCACTGCTATAATCAACGCCGATAATATCGTCTCATCTGGAATAAAGTATGGTGTTTGAACATAAATTCTTTTCTTGGCTTTATGCATTAAACTCACATAATTATCTCGAATTTGCTGAAACTTAGAATCAGGGCCACTTGTAATAATCTGAATTCCTGTTTTTCCCTTCCACTGTTCTGGATGGTCTTGAAAGTATTTTTGTTGTAAAAACAGATTTTCCTTTGTCGCATAATTCCAATCCAATGCAAATCGAACTTGTAAGGCATTCACCGCAGAACCATACAATACTAGATGAGTGTCTCTCCAATATCCAAACTTTTCATCCAGAGAAATATACTCTCTTCCAATATTGTATCCACCAATAAAACCTACTTTTCCATCAATTACTACAATTTTGCGATGATTCCTATAATTCACACGGACATGAAGCCATTTTAATGAAGCAGGGAAAAAGTCTCCAGTTTTTATTCCATGCTGTTCCAACCATTTCCAATCCGATCTTCTCATAGAACGGCATCCCATACTGTCATATAAAATGCGAACTTCCACGCCCTGTTTTACTTTTTTTACTAAATGGGCTTTTATATTTTCAAACAGTTCATCTTTTTGAATAATATAATATTGAATATGAATAAACTGTTCTGCTTTGTCAATTTCCTCAATCAAACGCTGAAATTTTTCTCTTCCATCCGTATAAATATCTACAGAGTTATCCTCCGTATAAACAGCTCCTCCTGTCTCCAAATTATACATGACCAAATCCCTATGCGCTTCCATATTAGGGTTTGAAATTTGAAATCTTTTCTCATGCAGGCTCTGTTCCTGCTTCCGAATCGTGTAATTTAATTCATCTTCAATCTCTTTGATCCGAAACATATGTTTTTTATGCATATCCTGATGCACAACCATATAAAGAAGAAATCCCACGATAGGGATAAAATAGAGCAACAGAAGCCATGCCCATACTTCTTTTGGAGATTTTCTCTGAAAAAATACAATTGCTATTGCAAAAAAAATATTAAATATAGAGAAGTTATCATAAATCCACTGAATACCAGTCTTTACTAATTCTAATATATCCTGCAAATTTTCACCTATTTTCTCTTTCCCAAACAAAAGAATAAATTCTCATACAATCATTACTTTAATACTCTAATTGAAAACGATATTTCCTCCCCCATCTGAAAAAAGCTCGGAAGCCTTGTAAAACAAGTACCTCCGAGCTGCAATCACTTACATCAATTATTTGATTGTAACCTTTGCTCCTTCTGCTTCTAACTTTTCCTTTAAAGCGTTTGCTTCTTCCTTAGAAACACCAGTCTTAATTGCCTTAGGAGCGTTATCTACAACTTCCTTAGCTTCCTTTAAGCCTAAACCTGTAGCTTCACGAACAGCCTTGATAACCTTAACCTTGTTTGCACCAACTTCTGTTAATTCTACATCAAATTCTGTTTTTTCTTCTGCTGCTTCAGCTCCGCCTGCTGCTGCTACTACAACACCTGCTGCTGCAGATACACCAAATTCTTCTTCACATGCTTTTACCAGTTCGTTTAACTCTAATACGGATAACTCTTTGATAGCTTCGATAAACTCTGCAGTGGTTAACTTTGCCATTTTATTTTCCTCCATATTCAAAATATTATTTACAGACTTATTGCCTGCTGCGCAGACATTTTCATTCGTCTCACTAAAAATAGAAAAATTTCAACATCAATTATGCTTCTTCCTGTGCTTCTGCAATTTGCTTGATAACACGAGCAAAATTTGTAATTGGAGATTGAATGCTTCCAAGGAACTTGGAAAGTAATTCGTCTCTTGATGGAATCGTTGCAATTACTTTAATTCCATCCTGGTCGTAGTAAGTACCTTCTACAACACCAGCCTTAAGCTCTAACTGTGGGTTCTTCTTTGAGAACTCAAACAGAAGTTTTGCTGGCATTGCTGCATCTGTCTTAGATGTAGCTAAAGCTGTAGGTCCTTCTAAGTGTGCTGCTAAAGAAGCAAACTCTGTATCTTGAATTGCAAAATTGATCATTGTGTTCTTATATACTTTATAAGAAACTCCAGCTTCTCTTAATGTTTTACGAAGCTGTGTATCTTGTTCTACAGTAAGTCCACGATGGTCAACTACAACTGCTGCTTTCGCACCATCTAACGCAGCCTTGATTTCTTCTACGACTGGTTTCTTTAACTCTACCTTAGCCATGTGTTTTGCCCTCCTTATTAGATTTGGAGTGCCAAAAAGCACTCATGGTAGCCGAAAAGCCTCTCTGCCAAGACAGAGAGGCTCCTTAAGATTCTTAATTCATGAATTCTTAATCCTCGGTAGGCGTTTTCTCCTTACGTCTTACGACACCTACTGTCTTCGGCATATATTGCTGCTTTCACAGCCAATAACTATATATCATAAAATTTATTCCATGTCAACATCAAATTTAAATTAGTTCATTAATTTCATGACATTCAGCTTTACACCAGGTCCCATTGTGGAACTCAATGTAACGCTTCTAATATACTGTCCCTTTAATGTACTTGGTTTTGCTTTGATGATGGCATCCATAAGCGTCTGGAAGTTGTCGCCTAATTTTTCCTCTGTAAAGGAAACCTTTCCTACTGGCACGTGGATAATGTTTGTCTTGTCCAGTCTATATTCAATCTTACCAGCTTTGATATCATTTACTGCCTTTGTAACGTCCATTGTTACAGTACCAGCCTTTGGATTTGGCATTAATCCCTTTGGTCCAAGGATACGACCTAAACGACCAACAACACCCATCATATCTGGTGTAGCTACTACAACATCAAAATCCAACCAACCTTCATTCTGAATCTTTGGAATTAATTCTTCTGCTCCAACAAATTCAGCACCAGCAGCCTTTGCTTCGTCTGCCTTAGCGCCCTTAGCAAATACTAATACACGAACTGTCTTTCCTGTTCCATGTGGCAATACAACAGCTCCACGAACCTGTTGATCTGCATGACGTCCATCGCAGCCAGTTCTGATATGAACTTCAACTGTTTCATCAAATTTTGCAACAGAAGCTTTTTTTACTAACGCAATTGCTTCTTCCTTATCATAAAGAGTAGCGCGGTCTACTAATTTAGCAGCCTCTACGTACTTTTTTCCTCTTTTCATTATGAATAACCTCCTAGTGGTATTTGCGGGAATTTCCCTCCCACGTTCTACAAATTCTATAAACAACGGTATAGATTTTACTCTTCAACTGTAATACCCATACTGCGAGCTGTACCAGCGATCATGCTCATTGCAGCTTCTAAACTAGCTGCATTTAAATCTGGCATCTTTAATTCAGCAATTTTCTGAATTTCTGCTTTGCTGATCTTTGCAACTTTTGTCTTATTTGGTGCTGCGGAACCAGACTTAAGATTACAAGCCTTCTTTAATAAAACTGCTGCTGGAGGAGTCTTTGTGATGAAGCTGAAACTTCTGTCTGCATATACAGTAATAACAACTGGAATAACCATACCAGCCTGATCTGCTGTTCTTGCATTGAACTCCTTTGTAAACTGTACAATATTTACACCATGCTGACCTAAAGCAGGACCAACTGGTGGTGCTGGTGTTGCCTTACCAGCTGGGATTTGTAATTTAATATATCCTGTTACTTTCTTTGCCATTTTTGGCACCTCCTAAAATCTGTGGTATTTACGGGGATTTCCCTCCCACGATCAACAGCCAACGACTGCTGACGTCTTTTTACATCTTCTCTACATCCGTGAAATTCAACTCAACTGGTGTTTCACGACCGAACATATCAACATTGATTATAATCTTTTGTTTTTGCAAGTCGATGGACTGGATCACTCCAATGGTATCTTCCCATGCTCCATTTACGACTTTAATCGTATCTCCAACCTTAAAATCAACAATAAGATCATTCGTCCGAATTCCAAGATTTTCCATTTCCTCTTCTGTCAATGGTACTGGTTTGGACCCTGGTCCAACAAATCCTGTGACACCTCTTGTATTTCGTACAACATACCATGTATCATCATTCATAATCATATACAATAATACATAGCCAGGAAACATCTTTTTCATACTGGATTTTCTCTGTCCATTTTTCAATTCTTCTACTTCCTGAAGAGGTACGGATACTTCGAGAATCTGATCCTGAAGTTTGCGGTTTTCAATTGTTTTTTCAATGTCAACTTTCACTTTGTTTTCATAACCTGAATAAGTATGCACCACATACCAATGCGCCTCTGCCATATCATTACCTCACTTATTTTACAATGAACTCAACACCAAACTGAACAAGTATATCAATTAAACGAATAAATCCACACATAATAATTGAAATGATCAGCACCACCGTTGTTTGTCTCCAAAGTGATTCTTTGTCTGGCCAGATAATTTTCTTAAATTCAGTCTGCAAACCTTTGAAGAAACTCTTTTCTTTCTTCGCATCTTTCTGCTTCTTTTTTACTTTTCCTGTTTCTTCCATATAAATGCTCCTCTAAAAACCGATTACTTGGTTTCCTTGTGTAACGTATGTGACTTACAGAATTTACAGTACTTCTTTGTTTCCATGCGCTCAGGATGATTTTTCTTTTCCTTCGTCATGTTGTAATTACGTTGTTTGCATTGTGTACATGCCAATGTGATCTTTACGCGCACAACTTCCACCTCCACTTGTATTCATTATCATTCCAGACTTTTTTGTACAAAAAAAAGACCTGGCGTCTTCCACACGCTTTCTCACTATAACACATGTGCCTAGATCCGTCAAGTCTTTTTTCTCTTTGATCGCATAAATTTTTCTATAGCAGAATAATTCTTACATTATTTTACATACCCACTGCACAGCTGTTGTTCCAACTCTTTGACTGTTGCTACAATCCAATCAGGCTTTGCCTTTTCCAGTTCTTGTAAACTTCCATACCCATATGTAACCGCACCTACACGAATGCCGCATTGACGAGCCCCCTCAATATCATAGCATCGATCTCCCACCATAATCACTTCCATCCTGAAATCAGCAGGAAACTGTTTCAATGCATATTGGATCACATCTGCTTTTTTTACACGTGTCTCTTCTAAATCGGAACCTGCTACAAAATCAAAATATGGAGCAATTTGAAAATATTCTAAAATTTGCTTTGCAAATACTTCAGGTTTAGAAGTGGCAAGCACAATGGTATGTTCCTCTTTTTTCAAATGAATCAGCATTTCTTCAATACCTTCATAAAGCTCATTTTCAAAAATTCCTATTGGCGTGTAGTATTCTCTATAATATTGAATTGCTCTTCCCGCCTCCTCTTGTGTCATCCCATAATATTGACAGAAGCTGTCCCGCAAAGGAGGACCAATAAAAAAACTTAATGATTTATGATCGGTTATTTTTATTCCAAATTTTTGCAGTGCATACTGTGCCGATTTCGTAATGCCCACCATTGGGTCCGTCAAAGTTCCGTCTAAATCAAATAAAATGTATTTCTTTCTCATACTTTAAACCGGTATCCCACTCCCCATATTGTTTCAATATATTGTGGTTTTGCTGTGTCAAATTCAATTTTTTCTCGAATTTTTTTAATATGAACGGTAACTGTAGCAATATCTCCGACACTTTCCATATCCCAAATTTCTCGGAATAACTCTTCCTTTGTAAATACACGGTTTGGATTTTGTGCTAAAAAAGTAAGTAAATCAAATTCCTTTGTAGTAAACTGTTTTTCTTCTCCATTTACATAAACTCTTCGTGCTGTTTTATCAATTTTAATTCCTCGAATTTCAATAATTTCATTCTCCTGTACTGCACTTCCAATCAAACGCTCATAACGAGCCAAATGTGCCTTTACACGGGCTACTAACTCACTTGGGCTAAATGGCTTTGTTACATAATCGTCTGCTCCGAGTCCTAATCCTCGTATTTTATCAATATCATCTTTTTTTGCAGAAACAAGTAAAATCGGGGTATTTTTCACTTTACGCACTCTTTTACAAATTTCAAATCCGTCCACACCTGGAAGCATTAAGTCTAAAAGAATTAAATCATAATCACCTTCTAAAGCTTCCTTCAAACCAGTTTCTCCGTTTGTCTCAATATGAACCTCAAATCCACTCAACTCTAAATAGTCTTTTTCCAATTCTGCAATACTTTCTTCATCTTCTACAATCAAAATCTTACTCATTGTGAACCTCCTGATACTTTCTCAATACAAAATTCATGACTGTGCCAGTTCCTAGCTTGCTGCTGGCCCATATTTTTCCTCCATGATCTTCAATAATCTTTTTTACAATGGATAATCCAATGCCACTTCCTCCTTGAGCAGAATTTCTCGAAGAATCGGTTCGATAAAAACGATCAAAGATATATGGCAATTCTTTTTGTGCAATTCCCTTTCCATTGTCTTCAATTTCTACCTGAATAAAATCCCCGACATCTTTGATCCTAATATTAATTTTTCCCTGCGGCTTGTCCATATATTTAATCGAATTACTAATAATATTATTAATCACTCGTTTCATTTGTTCTGCATCTGCAATTATTATGACTGACTCATCACAGTAATTATAATAGCTGAACAGAATATTTTTTGCCTCCAAATCCATTCCTACTTCTTCTGCACAATCTCCAAAGTAATCGGCTACATTAATTTTGGAAAATGTATATGGAATTCTGTTTGTATCAATTTTAGAATAAAATGTTAATTCATTGATCAATCGATCCATATCATTTGCTTTGTTGTAAATTGTATGAATGTAACGATCCATCTTTTGCGGTGTATCTGCCACACCATCCATAATTCCTTCAACATATCCTTTAATTGCTGTAATTGGAGTTTTTAAGTCATGAGAGATATTACTGATTAATTCTTTATTATCCGCATCAAACTGCAATTTTTCTTCTGCCGACTCTTTGAGCCGCTGTCTCATTTCCTCAAATCCAATACAGAGCTGACCAATCTCATCTCGTTCGTCTGCTTCAATAACAAAATCCAGATTTCCATCTTTTATATTTTTGGTAGCATCTTTTAATTGATTCAATGGTCTTAAGACAGAATGATAAATCCAATAACTAAATATGGAAGCAGTTAAAATAAGAATCAATATAACTGCTGCTATAAGCTGTATCACCATTGTTTTTAATTCTGGAATCCAACTATTTAAAGATGTGATAATAAATACTGTACCATCGGCGCCATCACTAAATTTAAAATCCTGTGCTTTTACAAGGCGTGCTTCTTTTCCACCAAAATATTGACCATTTAAAACTTCGTTATTTCCTTCTCCATATAATGGCAGTTCTCCATAAATTTCTTCCAAATCATCGCTGGAAGAATAAATAATTTGATCATTCTTTCGTACTACTAACGATGTATTTTTATTTTTTAATTGATTGCTTAATTCCTCCAATGTTTCTCGTCTTTGAAACATGTCTGGATCTTGTTCTATTTCTAGTTGAATCGCCTTTTGAATTTCTCCCGTGAGACGATTAAATAATCTGGTAGAATTTGGAAAAATATCTTCAATTGTACTTTCAATATTATAAGTCTCATTAATTACATTTAACTGATAAATGACCAAAAGGTTCGCAAACACAATTAAAAGAATAATCGGAACAACAATAATACATCCAAAAGAAATCCACAGTTTTGTCCTTAATTTCACGGCTTTATCACTCCTTTGTATGGACATCTATAAGTACTCACATTATTGTTTATTATACCACAAGACTTCCTATGTGAATATAAACAAAAACTGATTTTTTCTAAAATTTTATTGAATTATACATTAAAATAATTTTATGATGTTCCTCTTCCAATTGCCAATGTTAAAATATAAACCTGTTCTACTCCAATTGCCTTTAATTCTCTCGTACAAATTTCCGCCGTACTTCCTGTCGTAAAAATATCATCTACTAACAATACTTTTTTGTACGATTGTTTTATTTTTTTTGCAGCAAATGCTCCTTTTAGATTATTCATTCGCTCTCGACTATTCAATTCTTTTTGTGGTAATGTCTTTTTCACACGTTTCAAACAGCTGCAATCGACTGGAATCTCAAACAGTTCTCCCAAACGCCAGGCAATTTCCTCTGCCTGGTTAAATCCTCTTTTTCTTCTTCTGGAATTGTGAATTGGAACTGGCAACATTACTTCACAGTTCCATTGTTCCACTTTTTTTCTATATTTTTGATAAAACTCTCTGCATAAAACGTCCAAATATTGACGGTGATTCTGATACTTAATTTGAGCCATTACACGTCTTACCCATGGAAGAGAATAATCTAACAACGATACGCCTTCTTCAAAACTCCTAAGATGTTTGGTACAATCGTAACAATACTCAATTTCTTCTTGCATAACCCTTTTTCCACACTTTTTACACCGTGGTTCTTCTATATATTGCAAGTATGGAATACATTCTTCACAGATCCCTCGTTTTTTGGAAGTTGTAATTCCTAAACAGACAGGACAACGAATCGGAAAAAAGAGCTCCCAAATCAGTCCTTCTCTCATTCAAGTCCCCCTTCCAGTTCTTGAATTCTGTCCTTTAATCCACTATAACGTTTTTGCTCCTGTTCATTATGAATCATATCTTGAAACGTTTTTAAACTTCCAACAATACAGACACAATTCTTTGCTCTCGTTACTGCCGTATACAATAAATTTCTTGTCATAAGCATTCTAGGGCCTGATAAAAGCGGAAGCACAACCGCTGGATATTCGCTTCCCTGCGATTTGTGAATGGTAACTGCATAAGCCAGCTCCAATTCATCTGATTGTTTAAACTCATAGGTAACTCGTTTTCTTTCATCAAATTCCACTATAATCTGTTCTGTAAATTCATTAATTTCACGGATAAATCCAATATCTCCGTTAAATACTCCAATTCCCTTATCGACTGGAATATTATACTTACTTACTACCTCCCATTCCATCTGGTAATTATTTTTAATTTGCATGACTTTATCCCCTTCACGCAAAATAACATCTCCTACTTTATGTTCTTTCTTACTCGAATCTGGAGGATTCAATGCTTGTTGAAGTTCTCGATTGATTTGATCGACTCCCAGATTCCCCTTTCTCATCGGAGTAAGTACTTGAATTTCTCGCTCCTCTGCTTTTACATAATTAGGTAGTTTATCTCTCACAAGAGTAATGGTAGCTCCCATAATAGTTCCTGGATTATCTCTTTGAATAAACAAAAAATCTCTACTTCCCTTTCTCGGAATTACTTCTTCTCCATCATTAATTTTATGTGCATTTACAATAATATCGCTTTCGGAAGCCTGGCGAAAAATCTTCGTTAATTTCACCGTTGGAAAACTATGGGAATGAATTACATCTTTTAATACATTTCCAGCCCCCACACTTGGAAGCTGATTTACATCTCCAACGAGTATAAGACGTGTTCCGACTGCTACCGCTTTTAAAAGCGCATGCATCAAAAAAATGTCTACCATAGACATTTCATCAATAATAACGACATCTGCTTCTAACGGATTTTCTTCATTTTTAGAAAATGACATTGTACTCCGATCATCTTCCAATGTTCCAGTTAATTCTAACATCCGATGAATGGTCTGTGCCTCATATCCTGTTGTTTCGGTCATACGCTTTGCCGCCCTACCCGTCGGTGCTGCTAATAAAATATCCATTCCTTCCTGAATAAAATAATGAATAATTGCGTTAATCGTTGTCGTCTTTCCAGTACCTGGGCCACCAGTAATAATAGTTAAACCATTCCGAATTGCTTCCTTCACTGCCATCTTTTGAATAAAATCCAACTCGAATCCAGATTCTTTTTCTATTTTAGCAATCGTCTTTTCCATTCGCTCCTCTGGTACTTCTTCACGAATGTTTAAATCATGCAGCATTTTTGCCGTATTCAACTCCATATAATAGTATTGGGATAAATAGACTTGCTGCCTTTCTTCTATATTTTTGATCACCAATTTTCGTTCTACCGCCATATCCAATAAATCGTTTTCAGAAGCTTCCATTTCCATCTGAAGCAGTTCAGAAACTTGGTATAATAATTGACTCATCGGCAAATACGTATGCCCCTGCGCTGCTGCCTGCTGCAATGTATAAATAATTCCACTGCGAATACGAAATTGAGAATTCACTGCAATTCCAGACTTCTTTGCAATTTCATCTGCCATTTTAAATCCGACCCCAGTAATATCGTCTGCCAGTTGATAGGGATTTTCTTTTATAACTGTATAAAGTCTCTGCCCATACTGTTGATAAATTTTAGCAGCTAAATTTAAGGTAATTCCATATTCTTGCAAAAAAATCATTGCTTTTCTGGCATCTCGTTTTTCTGATACTTGAGCAGCAATTTCTCTTGCTTTTCGTTCACTAATTCCTTTGACTTCTGCCAATCGTTCTGGTTCTTCTTCAATAATACGAAATGTTTCATCCCCAAACGCCTTTACAATTCGTTTGGCTAACGCCTCTTTAATTCCTTTAATTGCACCAGAAGCCAAATACCGTTCTGTAGATGTAGAGTCAGAAGGCACTACAAATTGATAACTTGTTATTTTCCATTGTTCTCCATACATCGGATGCTGTACAACTTCGCCTGTAATCTCTAAATATTCTCCTTCCGCAATTTCTGGAAAAAAACCAACTGCCGAAACCTCCTCCGATCCTTTTCCAATAATCAGAACACTATATCCATTTTCTTCATTACGATATACAATTCTCTCTATATATCCTTCTAACTGCGCCACAAAATTCCTCCATCCAGTCTTATTTTCGATTTAACCGCTGTTTACTTAATAACGAAAAATACTTACTAGCTCCGATTGCAGTACAATTCACTGGATCATCCGAAGTCATTGTTGTAATTCCAAGCTCCGTTTCAATTCTCAGTTCCATTCCACTTAACAATGCGCTTCCACCACTTAACATAATTCCCTGTTCCATTACCGATTGCTTCATTTCTGGAGGAGTAACGATTAAAATTTGTTTAATTGCATTAATAATCTTTTTTACATTTTTATCCAATGCTCCCTTTATTTCAGAAGAAGTAATTACAACCTCTTGGATCATGCCATCTTCCATATTATATCCTCTTATCTTCATAGATTTTTCCTGAAGCATCATCTTACAAGTTCCAACTTTCTTTTTGATTTCTTCTGCAACTGCTATATCAATTAAGAGATTATATTGATCCTTTATATATGTAACAATGGATTCATCAAAATCTCCTCCTGCAATTTGAATCGATTTACCAACAACCGTTCCTCCCATGGAGACAACTGCAATATCCGTTGTTCCTCCTCCAATATCGACAATCATCATTCCCTCTTTTTGGCCAATATCAATTCCAGAACCAAGTGCAGCCAAAACTGCTTTGTCAACGACTACTACATTTCTGGCTCCTGCACTGTAACAAATATCTGCCACCGTTTTTCTTTCTGTTTCTGTTGCTCCTGTTGGAACGCCTACGCAAACTCTAGGCTTACAGAGTGTTCTTCTTCCAACTGCTTTCCAAAGAAAATAATCCACCATTTTTTCTGCAACTGTATAGTTAGAAATCGTTCCATGGATTAATGGATGCACTGCAATAATATTACCCGCAGCCCTTCCAATAATCTCTTTTGCTTCTTCTCCAAACGTTTCCACTTCATTATTACTTCTATCAAATGCAACTACTGCTGGTTCTCTTACTACAACACCTTTTTTATTAATACAAACTACTATGTTCGTTGTACCTAGATCAAATCCTACATCACCTGACCCAAATGCCATGAAAAACTCCTTTCTTTAACAGTATAACTGTCAACTTTAATGTTATTATTATACCCAATTCTATTCGTTTTTGAAAGAGCTTTTCATAAAAAAATAAGGCTATACTAATTTTGCAAGAAAGCCTTAAGATTT
>OEQW01000029.1_pt1 | contig 21568 bp, 21 predicted proteins | sample 1539861 | NCBI WGS metagenome assembly OEQW01 (sample SAMEA3891885, study PRJEB23780) | metagenome | biome: terrestrial biome; feature: animal house; material: Caecal content | place: Italy | collected 2015-05-05 | reverse complement strand
GAGCATGCGACTGTTAATCGCAGGGTCGTTGGTTCGAGTCCAACTTGGGGAGCCAGAATGACGAGAGGCCGAGAAATCGGCCTTGTTGTCATATCTAAACGCTGATAAAAAATTCAGGGCTTAGATATGACAACAATCGGAGCAGATGGTACCTGCCCCGGAATGTTGTCATAGCTTGATGGCCTGTCTCCGACGAAGGTTCCTTCAAGCGCACACGATTCGTGGTCGTGTGCCTGCTTTTGGGTAAGCGCTCCCCTTTTGTGAGGTAGCGTTCTCTTACGTTTGCTCCCTGTCAGTGGCTCGCAGATGCGAATGCTGATATGAGCAGGGGTATGACTTCGCCGCAGGCTCGTTCGGTTGTCAAGGTGCTGTTTGTATGCACCGTAAAGTGCACTGGTTACACAAAAAAGGAAGGTCCATTCCCGCAGCACAGAAGGGAACAGACCTTGACAAATGTATCCAAAACGCGCTATAATATAACGCAGTAATGGCGTTCACAAAAGTCAGTCGGTACTGTGAATACCTTCTGGCGGGGCGGCGGTTGATTTGGTAGATCAATCGTCGCCAGTGAATGTTATTTTCTTTTTTGGTAACCTACTTGTATATTATACCACTAAATAATGGAAAGAGCAAGTCTTTTTGAAGATATCGCAGAGTCTCCGTAAAAAGGGACTCTGTTTTTTTGTTGTCTGGAGTAGAAGCGGACACATGTCCGCTTTTCTGAAAATCCTCCTGTTTGATTCAGCGTTTGGAGATAAGATTCATTTGCTGGCTGAGAAAATCCAGATGGGGACGGGGATACCTGTTGAGTGTAAACGCGACGTCGGTATGTCCCATCAGGGTAGACAATGCCTTGTAGTCTGCATTGTTCTCGACCATGCGCGTAGCAAAAGCGTGACGGTATGTGTGGTTGGAAACAAAATTCAAGCCTGTTCTTTGCCGCATTCTCTCGTATAGCTTCCGTAATACGGTTTTTGTCAGAGGGGTTTCTCTTGTTGAGGTGAAAATAAATTCCGAAACTCTTTTCTGGCGGAGGAGGATTTCCCTGGCTTCCTGCGTAAGCGGAAGGATCCGATCTCCGGCCTTTGTTTTGCTGTTGCGGATACGAATGGTGCTGATGCTGCCGATTTCAAAATAATCTTCCCATTTCAGAGCCATAAGCTCTCCCGCCCGCAAGCCGGTTTGCAGGAAAAACAGGATAATATCCCCCAGTGGATCTTCTGCGGCGGCCTGCTCGACAAGTTTTTGCTCCCTGGAGGATAAGTCGCGTATCTGCTTTTTGGCAGCGTATCGTGGGATGGAAATATTAGATGCAGGGTTGGAGGACACGGCCTGATTTTGTAAGGCCATCGTGTATGTTCCGCGTAAAACAACACGCATGTGATTCAATGTGCTTTGTGCGTAGGTTCTTCCCATGTCGTTGAAAGCTGCCTGGATTTCCAGGTTGGTGATAGCATTCATATCCTTTTCCTTCCATTCCGGTATACAGCGGAAAAGTCGTTGGATGGCATCCAGATAGTTTTCAAGAGTCCTGGGCTTACATTTTGACTGTGCGCGGATATGCAGCCATTTGTGTGTCCATACTTCAAGCGTTGATTTTTCCATATTGTTCCTCCTAAAAACGACATTCTTTTTATTTTAGGTGGGAAAAGTCTGCTTTGCAAGGCAGGGGTAAAACGGACACGTGTCCGCTTTTAAAGGCCCGATCCTCACTGCGCAGATATCAAAGCAGAGGAACATAGCAGACTGCCGGTTACAGAAGGGCATGCCAACCGGACACGTGTGCGCTCAGTTTTTCTTTAACATAGCGAAGATTTCCTCCCGTCCGATTTGAAGTAGCTGCACCTCTTTCCGAGCACGGTATACCAGGGAAAGAAACGCAGCCAGTTTTTTCTGTTTGAGTCGTTGAACCGAACCAGTGCAAATGACCATACCGATCCCCCGTTTTGGTTTGAGAATTCCCCGCTGCACAAGAAGATGCAGGCTGTGGCTTACTGTTTGCGGTGCGACCTGGTACTGGTGAGCCAGTTCACTGACAGAAGGAATCCGTTTTCCTTCCTGCCACTTCCCTGTGCAGATCTCATCCTCAATTTGTTCCAGGATTTGCACATAAAGCGGTGTGCAATCAAAAATCATCCTTGTTCCTCTCCCTGTAAAAGCGGACACGTGTCCGCTTTTTTATTTACCAATCCTCTCTTTCAAAATCTTTGAGAGCGTAAGCAGCCGCGAGATTTTTCGCCATTAGTTGATCTATGGTTTCCTCTCGCAACTTAATCAGCTCTGCTTCCATCCCTTTTTCCATATACTCATCCTGAAGCTGTTGTGCTTCCTCACAATCAGCACTGGTTTTGGCTTCTGCCTCTTTCAAGAGCTGGTGGATGTATTCCAGCGTTTTAATTTTCATAGTCATTTCCTTTCCACACACAAAAACGGACACGTGTCCGCTTTTTTATATTTCCAGTTTGGTTTGAATACCTTGTTGTAGAGCGTTGTTGATACGAGCAGCTGAGAGTTTCACATACTCCGGGTTCAGTTCAATGCCGATAAAGCGCCGCCCTTCTTCCAGAGCTGTCAAGGCGGTTGTGCCACTTCCCATAAAGGGATCGAGAATAACGCCAGCTGGCGGAGCACCTGCCAGGATGCAGGGACGGATCAGCTCCGGCGGGAAGGTGGCAAAATGTGCACCGTCAAAATGAGCTGCGGCCACCGGCCAGACATCACGTTTATTTCGGACACCGCTTTCGTTCACAGAATTCCCGTGCGTTTCCCGCTCTTTGGTGGTGCTGTTATGGAAGGATGCACCGGTCGTATAAGCACCGCTGCCCCGAAAAGAGCGTGCGTTTCCTTTTGCGGCTGTACAAGGCTCAACAATGGCAGAAGCGTTATAGTAATATTTTTCTCGCCTGGTGAGAAGAAAAAGATATTCGTGAGCCCTGGTTGGCCGGTCGTGTACAGATTCCGGCATGGCATTCGTTTTATGCCAGATAATATCGCTGCGCAGATACCAGCCATCCTCCTGCAGAGCGAGGGCCAACCGCCATGGTATTCCCATCAGGTCTTTGTTTTTGAATCCCTGTGGTATATGGCGTGCGGTATGTTCATGCTTGTTTCTTGTGCCAGCTGGCGGCTGTGGGCCGGAATCAGTGGCATAGCTGTCCCCCATGTTGAGCCATAGAGTCCCATCAGGGCGAAGGACGCGCGCTGCTTCCCGGAAAACGTGCACCATGGCAGCTAGGTATGCGGGAACAGATCCCTCCAGCCCCATTTGTCCTTCCATACCGTAATCCCGCAGGCCGTAATAGGGCGGAGAGGTAACGCATACATGAGCGCAGTGATCCGGTAAGGCACACAATCCTTCCAGCGCGTCAGCCTGTAAGAGAAGCCCCACATCTGAAAAGTCAATCCGGTTCATGGCTCTCCTTCCTCCTGACTTCTGAGACACGAAAGCAAGGTGAAATAACCAGAAAGAAAAGAACAGCCGCCGATTTTCAACCATTCACCACGACGCAACCCATGCACGGTTGACCAATCAGGGCGCACGAAAGGTGCTTGTATATTCTTCCACTCATCTTCCGGGATAGATCTGTTTATCCCTGTCCGACTAACCGTAACCTTCGTTAATACGTTAGTTCTTTGGGGTGTCAGCTGAGCGCAGGGGGAGGGTGTCAAAAAGAAAAAATGTGGGAGTCTGCTTGCCGATGCGCGCCGCTGCTCTCTGTTTTTGGCAGGCAGTAAGGATGCAGCATGTAAGGCCAGCAGAGAGACGGCAATCATGCAGCGCAGAGCGGCGCTGGACAATTTCCGGCAAGGGGAGGTCAGCACAAACAGATTGGCGCGTGTACCATGATGGCCATACTTCGCCCAGCGTGTTTGCCGGATACGGCGCAAAAATCCTTCCCGGCAAAGCAGGGAAAGGTTTTTCGTCACCGTTGACGAAGTGACGCCGCAGGCGTCGGCAATCGTTTTGCGGGAAGCGGAACACTCGCGCACACGTCCGGCAAGAGAGGTAAGAAAGGAATAGATCCGGCAGGCGAGAGCGGGAAGCTGCACAGCGTTAGGGTTAATAGGAAACAGGCGCACCTTGCCCTGCTCTTTGATGGAAGGTGGATTCTGAGTATCTTCCATGCGGAGCTGCGGGCAGTCCAGTATGGTGTAGCGGTTGGAGGTCTGTCGTCCGTTCTCGCGGAAGCGGGATACGATGGCGATCAATCCTTCGTGAACAAGTTCACGGGTGGCGCGAACAACGCCGGAAAGAGACAATGCAGCTTTTTCCGCAATCGTCCGTTTGGAAACGAAGCATTCGCGTGTGCTGTTGTTGGCGTACTGACAGAGAATCAGATATACTTTATATGCTTTTGTGCTGATAGAGGCTTCCAGAGCCGCTGTGCTGCCGGTAATATACATTTGTCAATCCTCCTAATCAAAACCACTAGTAAACTAGTGGTTTGCGCAGACCCCAGAGGGGTCAGTACTTGCTGACCCCTAGAAGGGGTACTGAAAAATATCATCGCATCGCTCGCGCTGCAACTGGTAAACCAGTTCTCTTTGGTATTTCATAGCATTCTGCGAGAGGGACACTTTTTACGAAAATCCCCGCCTTCCTTTCAAAATCTCCGTACCTTTCTTTTTCCTTTGTAGGACCAACGATATTTTTTACTTTTTCTTTTGCCAAGGCTTCTTCACTTACCCCTGGTAGAACCAGGGGTTTTGTTAAGCCTAGAGGCAACAATAAAAACGCCAGCCGCCCTTTTGGGGGCGGCTGGCACTGCTTTTCCCAAGCCTTAACGCTGCGGCATGGGAATATTTCTTTGCTGCTGTAGTTCAGGCGGCTGGATGCCGCGCAGTTTTTTCAGGACATCGTTCCAGTCGTTCTCTGCCGGAACATGAACCGAGATTTGGTAGCGGTCGCCATATGTTTGTTTCAAATGCTCTGTTGCGCGCTCCCCGGCCTTTTCCTTGTGCTTCCCGTCATCGTCCCGGTTCAGGCCCAGACGTATCTCGCTGATTTCCGGGTGGTTGGTAAGAAAGTTTTCAAGGCCAAAGGACACGTTTACGCCCCCGAGAGCCAGAATGGGATAATTCTTATAGACGCTGCCGGTCATCGTACAGAGATCCCGATAGCTCATGGCTTCGATGGGAGACTCCACAATAACCACACCTTTTGCTTCTATGCTTCCCGGAAGCAGAAACGGCCACTGTTTATTGCTGCCCGGCATATCCATTTTGAAGCCCTTCCCTATGGAATTCATGCTGCGAATAGAACAGTACTGTGCGTTGCCTTCTGTATCATAGCCAAGCATGGCAAGCCGGTGTTTCTCCTGCAAAATTCCCTGCTGTGCCAACTGAGAGGCTTCTTCTCCCGTCACACAAAGAACCGTTTTCTTTTCCGGAAGCGGGTGCAGAACGTCCCTGGAAACAATTTGACGCTCCTGCAGATAAGGCCGGACAGCTTCTTCCATATCGGGACGAGAAGGAATATACAGAGCAGCGTTATCCTGTTCCGATCCCGCATATCCACATATCCGCATTCCCACAAACTGACGTACCTGCATGATGTGACGATCCTTTAAAAGCGGTCGGATGAGCTGCGGGGAAATTCCCCTTGTCTTGTGCAGGTACGCAAAGACATATTTCTGCGATTTGTCCATTTCCGGCAGGACAAAAGGAACCGGCTCTTGCGTTGGAGCCGGTGGAGTAGGTCTGACGGGCGGTGAAGTTTCCTGCGTCTGCATGGGCGGGGAATAAAGCGTTCCCGCCAGTGTCAGTACAGCCTCTACAAACGATTTTCCCTCGTAGACCTGTATGAAATCTAAGGCATCTCCTTGGGTTCCTTGGGAATTCCAATACCATTTTCCGTCCAAGGTAAACCTCATAGAGTCATGCTCCGGCATGGTATAATAATTACCGACACACTTGAGCTGGTAGCGGCTCATAGCATAATTCAGGGCGGAAGAGTTTTCATGAGCTTTGTTCAGCTCTTCCTTGGTATAGAATAGTGTACCATTCTTACGTTGGGACATCCTTTTTCAACTCCTTTTTCTCACCGCCCATCAGCTTGCGCAGCATCCAGAGCCGTAAGCGATCCTTTTTGCGGACGGATTTCCGGGGAAGAAGCTCCTGCAGGCCGGAGGTGGAGAAAAAGGCCAGCACAGCTTTCTGATATTCGTTTTCAGGAAATACGGTCCCCTGGCCGTCCGCTCCATAGACAGCATACTGCCGCTGCTTACTCTCCATATCAAAATAAGCGGTCAGAGAACCCGGCCCGAATTTTCCAATCAGATATTCGTGATCCCCGACCGGCGAATAATCTGCATACTGCTTGACAAAATCTGCTGCTCTGCCCAGGGCTTCCACTTCGCTTTCTTCGCCCTGGATACAGGATATTTTCCCGTCATCCGCGAGAAAACCGATCGGAACATTCCCACGGCAAATTACCTGGAATCCGCTCTCGCCCTGGTTCACAATGGTATATCCCAGCTTGGAGATATACCAGGAATAGTTATCGTCACGCACGGTCTGGCTCCCCTTTCTGCGGCGGCGTCAGCTGATCCTTCTGTGCTTTGGGAAGCAGGGCTTCCCATTGACCTTTTAATCCGGCCCTCTCAAAATTCTGATCCAGATTACGCAGATTGAAGTGTCCGAGATCAATAGATTCCTCCAATGCCTCGCGATCCAGAGTGCCATACAGCTGCATGACGATATCCGTCTGCTGCTCGGACAACTGCGGATTGAAGCCCTCCATCATTTTGATTTCGCTCATCTTCATATCAAAGTCATGCAGGATAGCTGCCTTCTCCCGCTGTGCTTCCTGTGTCTCCTGCTCTGGAACCGGCTGCTGGATTGGAACGGATTTCTGTTCCTGAACAGGCTGCGGCGCTGGAACGTGGCGCTGTTCCTGAACGGCCTGTTGTACCGGGACAGCGTGCTGCTCCTGAAGGGACGGCTGCGGCGCGGTTCGCCCCTGCTCCAGCATAATTTCCGCTACAATGGCGTCAATTCTGGATTGCTGCTGGGGAGTGGCATAGTTTGTATACTGGATTTCAGTGGGTGCTTCCGGACGAAGATAGGCTACATCCCTTTGAGCGTTGTCCCGGATTGCATAGTGCTGGCCTTTCCGCTGATAATGGACGCGGATGGAAAGACCGATTTCCGAAAGTTTTTTCCGTAAAAGCTCCAGGAAGGAAGGACGTTTCGGTTCCCTTTGCTGCTGGCTGTACATCGTGGCCATCCCATTGCGGCCAATGTAGCCGACCTCCTGCCCTGCGGGATCGACAATCCGGTATTGCTTCTCCTGCGTCACATATTGCGGCTGCTGATGATGATTCTGCTCCTGTTGGGGAACCGGTTCCGCACGGGAAACGGCCAGGTTGGAGACACGAACAAATTCCGCTACTGCCTGTCCCCGATCAAATGAGGACTGGAGAAGCACCTGTTCCCCATTCTCCCGCCTTTCGTAGATCTTATAGACCGCCTGCCTGTTCTGTGCATCGTAGTCCGCAGTCAGCATACAGTTTTGATATTGTGTCATCAACAGCCCCTCCGGGCGCTGTTCCAATCCCCGGTGATTCCGTGCAAAGGTGTTGATGGCCTCCAGCTCCGCCCTGACATTTTCATGTTCGGGCAACAGAGAAACCGTTCCGTTCTGTAGAATAAAACCCAGGGGCTGTCCATCCTTTACCACCGTGCAGGGAAAAACACTGTTTCCCAGAATACTGATGAGTTCATACCCCGAGTTTGTCAGCAGATTGGTTGCCACGCTCATCGTCTGTGTCTCCTTCCATCAGTGTCATTAGCATCTCCAGATCTCGGTTCTGGATGGCTTCAACAATTCCCAGCACATCCATGCGATCCGTTTTTATCGTGTTGAGCTTCCCCATCACCTCAGACAGCTCCAGCTGACGGAGCTTCTTTTCTTTCTGTGTGATGGATTCCTGTAAATCCCTGATGCGCTGTTGGTCGCGCTCAATGGATGCTTTCAGCTTTTCAATTTTTTCATTCATCCGATTTCTCCATAAAAGAACGGACAGGGGAAGTTCCCTGTCCGTTTTGCCAGCGGACATGTGTCCGCTCATGATGTTTCCTGTGTGAAATAATCCAGCGCGTCCACACGCTGGCCGTTTTTGCGCACCTCAAAGTGCAAATGGTTGCCGGTGGAATTGCCCGTGGTGCCAACGTAGCCAATCACTTCGCCCTGCGATACCTCCTGACCGGCTGTGACGCAGATAGAGGAACAGTGCGCGTAGAGCGTTTCAAAGCCGCTCCCATGATCCAGCTTGACATAATATCCGTAGCTGTCTCCCCAGGAATCGGTTCCGTTTGCAATCTCCACGGTTCCGTCCGCCGCTGCGAGAATGGGAGTTCCCTCCGGCATGGCGATATCGGTTCCAGTGTGGAAATCCGGTTTTCCGGTAACGGGATTCACACGGTTGCCAAAGTAAGACGTGATGGTTCCATTTTCGGGCAGCGGCCACTGGAAAATGCCGGTTCCGATCCAATCGGCGTCCGGGTCAATGATTTCACCGCCGCCCCCTGCGATCCCATCTGAGGGAAAAATCTCCTGGAGGGTATACAGTTCTTCCAACCGTTGTTCCATCCGTTTCCGTTCCTCTCCGGAATATCCCAGCTCATCCAGAATATCTTCCGGCGCTTTCCTGGTGATCACATAGATTTTGATGTGCTTGATGTATCCCATCCCTCCATCTTCTCCGTCGACCCTGATTTCTCCATCCTTTGTCTTATAAGTGTTCAGGAGATCGTAGATCCGGCTCATTTCCGCCTTGATTTCCGCTGTGAGGGAATCGACCACCCAATCGCCGGTGGCCAGCAAAGCCAGAGCATAAGCGTTTGTGTCCGGGTAGCTGCCCTCCCGTTCATCATCCTCTCCCATTTTGTTCTCGATTTCGTTGCGGAAGGAGGTGTCCAGGGACGTCACATAGGTTTCCAGTGCGGTGTCATCCAGAGACGCGCCCACGCCGCCAAAAAGAGAAGTCAGCGCGGTGGTGAGGGTCACAAGGAGAACGACAAGAGCCAGAAGCCCAACAGCCGCAAGAAGAATGAGAACAGGCGGGGAGGAAAGGGCGGCCTTGTGAGCCGCCGCTTTGGCCGTTTCTTTTACCGCAGTCTGCTGAGCAGCTTTCTGTGCTGCCTGCCTGGCTGCTTTTTTTGCGGCCTGCCGCCGCACTGCCGCCTTGTATTCCTGCTGCTTTTTCGTTTCGCTGTTTTTTCGACGTTGAAGCAGGGAGACAAGGAATGTGGTGTTGGTTTGGACAGCGGCAAGGGAAGAAACCGCGCTGTTCTCATCCTGTTCCTGAGTAGAACGCATAGTGTTTTGTACTGTCGCAGTCGCCGCTTTGAACAGTAGGCTGGAGTGAGAGGAACGTGGAGAAGTGTTTGCAGGATTGTCCGGATGAGAACCAGAAAACGAGGTATCAGAAGTTCTACTGGTTTCTCCCGGCTTTGTCCGTAAAAGGGCAGAGGAAACAGAAGAACCAGACGAAGAAAATCCGGCATGGGAGCCGGCTCTTTTCCTGCGTTCCTGGATCATTTTTCCCCGGCGGCGCAGGGCAGCGCGCGTCTGGATTTCCCGGTTGTCTTTCCACAACCGGCGCACAGCTTCCAGCCTGCCTTGCTCAGAAGCCCGAAGCCGTACCTGTTTGGCAGCTGCTGCCTGCCGCTCTTTAGGAAGGACAGAACGAGAAACGGCGGGAACTTTGTCCTTTTGCCGGAGACCATCCCGCAATCGCACCGGATGCTCCGATTTTGCATCCAACCGGACAGCAGAGGACGGAGAAAACTTTCCCCGGCGCAGAGATCCGGGACGGAGCCGCCCGGATGTTTCCGCTGGTGCGGAGTCGGCCCGAAACCGCGCTTCACGTCCCGGATGGAATTTATGCTCACCGGAATCGGTCAGCTGTTCCCTGCTCCCCGTGGCAAGGTTTACCCGCTGCATCCCGCCCCGGGTAAAGCGTACCACCTCCTTTTCAAGCATCTGTGTCGTTCCTTCCCACGGTAGTGCTGAACAGCTGGTACAGCTCACTGCGGCGGAAGCGGTTGGAGAATTCCACCATGTTGTTTCCTGCCTTGAACAGTCCTGTTCCCGGTTCGCAGGACAGGAGGAAGCTTTCCTGCTGCTCCGACAGGGAAATGACCTGCGAGAGATCTTCTATCATGTCGGGCTTCTCTCGATAGATCATAATGAATTCGCTGTTTGCAATCAGCGCCTTGCTTTCTTCCGTCCGGCAGACGTCGCGCACCTCCTGTGTCATACCGGTGGCTATCAAGCCGTATTTGCGTCCCCGCTTCCAGGAGTTCATCAGCCATTCCGCCGTGGTGGGATTCCGCAGGCTGTGATGAATTTCGTCATTCCAGAGCCAGGTGGTTTTCTTTTCCGCCTGATTCCGGGAAATGAGATTCCAGCAGAAGTCCTGGATGATACTCATGCCCATGACGCGGAGCTGCTTGCCGAGATTCCTTGTGCTGAAGCACAGCACGCGGTTTTCGGTGTCCACATTGGTGCGCCCGTTGAACAGGTTCAGCGAACCGTGGACGTAAATCTCCAGCGCTCTTGCCAGATCCTGTGCTTCCTGCGACTCCTGCCGGAGCAGCGCTTCATAGAAGTCCTCAAAGGTTGGGACGTTCTGTGGCTTTGGCTTGGACAGATACGGCTGGTAGATCTCCCGAACACATTTGTCAATCACGGATTTTGTGATGGGGTCTATCCCATTATGGTAGTTCAACGTAATTTCAATCAGGGAAATGATGAAATCGGATTTCAGGGGAACGGGATTGGGATCCTCGTCGCCGCCATAATACTCGTTGATATCGAAAGGATTGAAGTGGGAAGTCGAGGAATTGGAAAGATCCACCACCTCGCCACCCATCATTTCCACAAGGGGAATAAACTCCCCATCCGGGTCAATGATCAGAATTTTATCGCCGGTTCGCCAATAGCACTCCCATATCTCCGCCTTGGCTCCCATGGACTTGCCGGAACCAGAGGTGCCGAAGTAGAAGCCGTGCGCATTGGTGTAATTCTTGCGGTTGAGCGTCAAAACATTGTTGGAACGCCCATTGCGGCCATAGGAAAATCCATTGTCCTGCACGATTTCCACCACGTTGAACGGCACAAAGGCCGCAATGGAGGACGTGGTGAAGGTGCGGGACACAAAGCAGTCGCTGCGTCCGAGAGGAACAACGGAGTTCAGCCCGTTCTCATGATCAAAGCGGAAGGGACGGGCAGAGCAGCCTGCCGCCGCCACACGATCCTGTACGGATTTCATCACCGCGTCCACTTCCTCCGGCGTCTTTCCCCGGACGTAAACCAGAAAGTTGGCAAGCACCATTTTTTCGTCCCTGGTGCGCAGAGATTCCAGAAAGGTTTCCACGGCTTTCAGAGCGTTCTGCAAATCGCGGGGAACCTCGGGGATTAAAACGCCAGCTTTGGACTGACGGGACAGATTGTTTGCTTTCTCCATATCCAGCATCCGGAGACGCTTGCGGAGCTGCTGGACAGCGTACTGCGATTCCTGCGGCTGGACATTGATGGTGATCAGAATGTCCTCATCGAGCGAAACAATCTGCTGAATCAGGCCGTCACTGATATCCTGCGGGAAATCGGCGAGAAACAGCGTGCGGGTGTAGTAGTCGCCGAGCTTGATGTACTGTTCCCCCTGCACTGCCGTCTCAAAGGTATCCGGCGCTATGATGTCCTTATCATAAATACCTGTGCGCGCCATTTGCAGCCAGGAGATTTCCGAGTGATCCTCGGGCCGATAGATCTCCCGGAGCAGATACAGGAGAGGAATTTTCTCCATCTGGCGTGTCTGGCATCCGATGGCACGGAGCAAAGAGAGTGCGTCACGGTCGATGCGCTCAAAATGCTTTTTGGCCTGGATGTAGTCTGACTCCACAACGGTAAATGTCATATACTTTTCCTGGATGTAGGCATCAGAGCCGGTGAGCCGGTCTGCAATGGCATCGTTGTAGTCCGTGATACACTGCTTTTGCAGCTCCGTCGCCCCTTCGGGAACAGGAAGCTGCAAATGAACTGTGGAACGCGCCAGAGGTTTGCTCAGGACATGGATTTGCAGCTGGGAGTGATCGTCCAGCGCCATAAGAAACTTGCAGTATTTTTCCAGAATTCCCACCTGTAAGGCTTCCGGAACGTTGACATAGTTTGTATCCTGCACGGCAAACGTCAGACTGTAGTGGGAATTTCCAAGATAACAAATCCCATCGTCATACATGGTTTCATAGGGAATACTGCTCTGCACGGTGCGCCGCTTGTCCCAGGGAGCAAGCAGACGCTTCGGTTTTTTAGGCTTTCTGTGCGGCGCTGCCGCTTGCGTTTTGGGTTTCTTCTGTTTCAAGCCTTGCGGCCTCCTTTTCAATTCTCTGATACAAATTGTCCATCTGGTATGGACGGTTGTGCGGATATTTAAATTTCCACAACAGCTTGTATCGGATGACCTTTTCGAGCGGCTGTCCGTCCTGCTTGATAAAACCGCACAGCAAAACCGGCATTCCAAGCAGGATGGCCACTGTGGCGGCAAGATCGATGCTGCCGGTCAACAGGTATAACAGAGCAAGAGTCGGTGCAATGACAGCCAGTGCAATACAAAAGCATATCACCTGGCGAAGTGTGAAATTTCCCACGCTCTTGCTCTCGTAGCCATAGATATCTTCCGGAATAGAAACAATCAATGAAATTCCTCCCTTAAAATGTTCCACACATCCGTTTTGCCATGGTGCCGGTTTTCAGCAAAGCAAAAATCAAAATAGCCATTGGCCAGATGAGATTCCAAGTGCTGTACCAATCAATGGTTGTGGTGTTGACGTTGCTCCAGCTCAGCGCGCTGTAAATCACAACACACAGGAGCATCAGGACGCCCTGAAGCATGATGGCCGCAAAATTCTTTAGATAGGTTTTGGCGATCTGTGAATGCTCTTTACTCGGTAATGTCGCCAACGGAAGCGGCGCGACAAGCCAGTACAGCATCATTTCAAACAGCCTGCCATAGACGATAATCCAGATTACGCCGCCCATGACGGTGACAGCCAGGTAGGGTCCCTGCATCTGTGCAAGAATCGCAATTTGGGAAAGAAACGGCTGGCCGCTCACGGAATCCAGAAGCGCCTGATAATCCCACTCAATCGGCGTGAGTGTGACAGTAAGGGATCTGGACAGGCTTTTCAGGATTCCGTTGAACAGGGTAAAAACAATCTGAAGGATATCATAGGAGCGGAGCACCACAAAATAAGGGATGATAAAGCGAAAAACAGTAGCGGAAACCAGCTTGGCATCCAGCTCCCCATCCGAGCGGCAATACAGGTCGTACAACTCGGATGCCAGGAAGAAACCCAGAATGGCCAGAGCAAAGGGCATCAATGCAAGCGAAGCTGTTTTCAGAAGCTTATCCCAAAAATCCGTAGCAAACAGATCTCCCGGTGACATGGCAATGAGATTTGCGACTTCCTCCACCTTATCGGTCAATCCCTCATAGATGACCAGGATGTATTTGTTGATTGCATCGAGCAGATCCATGTGGACTTACCTCCCCAGGAACCGCCCTATCATCACCATGACATGGCCGGAAATGCCTGCTGCGGCCTCTGCGTCTTTGATTTCTCCTTCCGCCCATGTGAGGATGAAGGCGGAGATAGCAGCGAAAGCAATCCCGCCGATGATTTTCTTCAGTCCGGAGCTGTTTTGCTGTCCATCTCCGAACATATCGTATATCCCCCACACAACGGTGATGCCGCCGAGCACGATCAAAAGGATTTTCAGAATTTTCAATATAGTTGCTGCATCCATGTCTTTTACCTCCGTATTTACGCATTGATGTTGATGGTTGTCACATAATTGGGCTGCTTGATAGTTCTTCGCCGTCCCGCGTTTCGGTCGAATACATAGCCCCCTGTATCCCCATCCGCAAGAAGTTTGTACCGGGGATGATCCCGGATGTCGTACTTCTTACTGCGGAACGGCGGATATCCTTTGACAAAGACAATGCACTCTGACTTGGGGAGCTGCGCCAGCTCCGTCTGATCTAAAAGTGAGCGACCCGTTTTCTGCTGGTTCTGGCTGTAACTGTTTTTTCCAAGGCTTCCCGATGTACCGGAGCCGGTATAGGAAACCGTATCAATGGTGGCCTTGCCCAGCAGCTGCTCAGAGACATACTTGGTGGTTTCCTCACCGGAGCCGCCGAGAAAGAGCTTGATGGGACAAGAGGCCGGGATTGCCTGAGCAGCTTTATCATATACTGCCTTAAGCTGGCTGAGATCCTGGAATATCAGTTCATAAAAGATCCAATACTTTCGAGTTGTTGCAACCATTTTTTCCAGATTGGGAATTTTGCCAATGTTGGCAATTTCATCAATGATGCATCGGATGGGATAGATCAGATGTTTTCCAGGCATTGGCTTTGCTTTTTTTATATTGCAATGGATCAATGTATTTAACAGAATAGCCACCAGATAGTTATAGCAGTTTTCTTTGTCAGCCTGATGGTCTTATCATACATCTTCTTTTTCTCCTCACATCACAATTTAAGTAAAATTTCCTTCCGCTCTCCATCCGGCAGCAGGCTCTTTCTGCGAATCATGCCTCGCACCACTGTATCTACCATGATGTATGTAAGTCGGACACGAAATTCTCCTTCTTTCCAGAGAAAAGCTCCTTTACAACGATCCAGATCATAAAACCCGTCCTGTTGGTATAGTGTTCCTCCGCGAAAAGCTGGCGGTCGAAGAAAATCTTCCGCTGCTTCCTGTGGAGTGGGAACCTGGGTGATGTAATACTCATATAGCATTTCACAGTTGTAAGCCGTGTAGACGAGATCTTCCAGCAACGGTTTCCAGCTTGCACTGTGCAGTTCCTTATCTGTCAAAAGGCGTTCTCCATTTTTCCCATATAGCTCCTCGTCACTCTCCTCTGGTTCTTCCTCTCGGATCGGTTCTTCCGCAGACTCGGTTTGCGAGGAATCCGTTTCTTCCGTGCTATCCCACGGAAGAACGATGGGAGTCACCGGCTGCTCCGGCTCCTGCTGTGTTTCCGGTTCCGATTGCTGCTTCGCGCTGGAAATTAACTCCAGAGCACTTCTCATACTCATGTCACCGGAAGCGACTTCCGCTTTCTGCTCCGGTGTAAGTTTCTCCGTGATACTTTTGTACCGCCGAACCTGGCGGTCGCTGACGTTGAGCAGAGCCGCCAGCCCCTTCTGCAAAGGCCCGCTGTACTCGCCGGATTCCTGCATCCGGCGCAGCAGCGCGTCTGCGTCCAAGTAAAAGCGGAGCTTCTGTTCCGTTGTGTATTCCCTTGTACTCAGATTCGCGCTGTGCAGCATGAGCTGCGCGCGGTCGGGAGAAAGCCCGCTATATACACGGCAGGGAATGCGCTGCCATTTCAGATAATCCCGAATGGATTTGTACCGCTTTTCCCCTGAAATTAAAGTGTAGTGCTCGGGGCTTTCCCGATGCACTACAAGAGGATGGATTAAGCCGTTAACCTTGATATCTTCGGCCAGAGCGGCCAGCTCCTCCGGTGTATCCTGCTCCGCATAGGGATTGTTTTCCGCGAAGTAAATGAGATCTGCGTCTACCAACTCGTCATGGGCGACGGTTTCCATTGCCGTCGCCTTATCCTGTACCTTTTGCAGCCCTTTGGTGATGGCCGCTAAATCAATTTTCGCCACTGGTGTCACCTCCCTCCAGACGCTGAATGATTTCATCTGCCAGCGCCGTATAATCCGTGCAGCCGTTGCTTCTCCTCGCGTAGAGGTTGATGGGCTTGTGCGCGTTGATTGCTGCTGAAAGAGCGGAGTTCTTTCGGATCAACGTATGGAAGCAGGGGAAAATATCCTGCCCCTGCAAGGCTTCCGTATAGGCTTTCTTGTTGGAGGTTTTCTCATAAATGGTAATCAAAACCCCCAGCACATCCAGAGACGGGTTCACACCCTGTCGGATCTCCACCAGTTCATTCGCCATACACAGCAGGCCGTGAATGGCGTAATCGTCTGGAATGGTGGGCAACAGCACATAGTCTGCGTAGGCCAGAGCGTTTGTCTTGATCCGGTTTCCGCTGGGCGGGCAATCCATTAGAACAAAGTCGTACAGATCGGAAACGTCCGCCATAGTTTCCCGCAGCGTATATTCCTGTCTGCGGGTTTTCATCATGAGGAACGTTTCGATATCCTTAAAGTTATAAGTGCAGGGTATAATGTGAAGATTATTCACATTCGTTTCCCTGACAGTTTCCCCTGCTCTGCTGCGGCCTGTCATAACGTCATAAACACTGGGAAGGGAATCGTCGTACAGATCATAGTAGGCCGTGGCATAGCTTTGCGGGTCGAGATCGACCAGCAGGACACGGAAACCCTTTTCGGCCAGGATAGCGGCCAGGTTGACGGCGGTTGTGGTTTTTCCCACGCCGCCCTTTTCGTAGGTGATTGCGATTTTTGTCTTTCTCATGGTTGTCTTTCTCCTTTTCATTTAGAAATTTATCTGCCACGGCCTGCGCCGTTTCAGCCCCTTTGTCTTACCCAAGATAACAACTTGACTTGTAATCGTAGATTCAGTAAAGTAATATATATCCCAATTTCTTTTGGCTGCTCTTTGAAAAAATGAATAAAAAAAAGAGCTTCTGTCGAAACTCTTTTACATGCAAGGATCTCATAACTCTTAATCAGGGTGTCCCGGGTTCGAGTCCCTGATGGTGCACCACAAAGTCAGAAAGGGGCCGGAGGCTCCGGCTCCGAAACTGACAGATATGGCCCGTTGGTCAAGCGGTTAAGACAGCGGCCTCTCACGCCGTTAACGTGGGTTCGATTCCCGCACGGGTCACCATGCCGAAAGGCAAAACAAAGAAAGCTTCCCTGGTTACAAATTGAGGAAGCAGCAGTGGAAATGAAAGCGATTTTGTTTCCAAGTTGGTGTTGATTACGGTGAGGGTCCACCCGTTCCCATCCCGAACACGGAAGTTAAGCTCACTGGTGCCGACGATACTTGGCTGGAAGCGGCCTGGAACAATAGGGAGACGCCAACACAAATATTCCTCAATAGCTCAGCCGGTAGAGCATGCGACTGTTAATCGCAGGGTCGTTGGTTCGAGTCCAACTTGGGGAGCCACTGAAATCCGAACGTGTATGCGTTCGGATTTTTTTGTATCCGTTTAATCGGATTATCGCAAAGTTTCCCCATTTTATGAAGATGAAAAAGAATAGGGAGGATACCTATGACGAAAAAAGAGCTGGCGCTGGCCGTGGTGGAGCGATTGAAAGAAGAATACCCGGATGCGGGATGCACGCTGGATTATAACGAAGCGTGGAAGCTTTTGGTGAGCGTCCGTCTGGCCGCGCAGTGCACCGACGCGCGCGTCAATGTGGTGGTGCAGGATTTGTATGCGAAGTATCCTTCCGTGGAAGCGCTGGCGGCAGCGGAAGAGGACGACGTGGAACAGATCGTGCGCCCCTGCGGCCTGGGACGGAGCAAGGCGCGGGATATCTGCGCCTGCATGAAGATGCTGCGGGATGAGTACGGCGGGAAGGTGCCGGACGATTTTGACAAGCTACTGAAGCTCCCCGGCGTTGGCCGCAAGAGCGCGAACCTCATCATGGGCGACGTGTTCGGCAAGCCCGCCATTGTCACCGATACCCATTGTATCCGTCTGGTGAATCGGATTGGTTTGGTGGACGGGATCAAGGATCCGAAGCGCGTGGAAATGGCGCTGTGGAAGCTGATTCCGCCGGAGGAAGGCAGTGATTTCTGCCACCGCCTTGTGTACCATGGGCGCGACGTCTGTACCGCCCGCACAGCACCGCACTGCGACCGCTGTTGTCTCGCGGAGCTTTGTAAAAAAGTTGGTGTGGAAGCAAAAGGCTGACAATTGTCAGTAAGCAAGAAAAATCCGGGAGCGTTTTGAGCGATCAACACTCGAAACACTCCCGGATTTTGTGTATGCTTCTCATTTTTCTTCGGATTTTTCAGGATGCTTTTCCCGTTCCATACAGCGTGGACATTTTCCGTACAGCGTCAGGCTGTGGCTCTCGATGGAAAACCCCGTGTCGCGTTCCAGTCCTTCCTCCAGAGCGGCCAGCGGGCATCCGTCGATGCGCACGCGGGCGTCGCAGCCGGTGCAGATGAGGTAATGCCCGTGACGGCGCGCGGGAGAATAGCGCACGACGCCGTCCCCAAAGGTGTCGCGGTGCAGGAGGTTTTCCGAGCAGAAGCGTTCGAGATTGCGGTACACGGTGGAGAGGGCCAGCGAAGGCTCCTCCCCGCGCAGGCGGGAGTGCACCTCCTCCGCGCTGAGCGGTTCGGCGCTCTCGTCAAGCACGCGCAGGATGGCGGCGCGCTGGCGTGTGTTTTTCATCGGAGGCTTCTCCCCTTTCCCGCTGAAAAGCGTTTCTCTGTCTCCATTATACCCGTTTTTTCTGTTTTTGCAAATGTCACGGTTCGTTGCCGTTTCCGGATGATTTGTGATATAATTGTGATACAATAATTAAGATTAGAAAAAGCGGCTTGAAACCTCTGGTACAGAGAAAGGAACTTCGAATCAAATGGATTGCATATATTTTGACAACTCCGCCACCACACAGCCGTGTGAGCAGGCGGTGAAAAAGATAGAGGAAATGCTGACAACCTGCTGGGGAAATCCTTCCTCCCTCCACGGGCTGGGCTTTGCCGCCGAGGAGGAGCTGAACGAAGCGCGGCGCGCGGTGGCGAAGTCGCTGTCCTGTACGCCGGAGGAGGTGTATTTCACCTCCGGCGGGACGGAGAGCGATAACCTTGCGATTTTCGGCGCGGCAAAGGCGCGGCAGAAGCGCGGGACGCATATTGTCACCACGCAGATCGAGCACCCCGCCGTGCTCAACACCATGGCGGCCCTGGAGAAGGAAGGCTTTACCGTCACCTACCTGGCCCCCGACGGTGAAGGGCACATCAGCCCCCAGGCGGTGCGGGAGGCCGTCCGCCCCGATACGGTTCTGGTCAGCCTGATGGCGGTGAACAACGAGGTCGGCACCATCCTGCCGGTGGAGGCGGCACGGGACGCGATCCGGGAGCAAAACGCCCCGGCGCTCCTGCATGTCGACGCGGTGCAGGCGTATGGCAAGCTGCCGCTTGCGCCCGGACGGCAGGGAATTGACCTGATGACCGTCAGCGCCCATAAAATCCATGGCCCGAAGGGCGTGGGCGCGCTGTTTGTGAAAAAGGGCGTGCACATCGCGGCGCGCGTGTTCGGAGGAGGACAGGAGCGGAATCTCCGCCCCGGCACGGAGGGAATGCCGCTGATTGCGGGCTTCGGCGCGGCGGTGCGGGCTTTGCCCGATTTGGCCGCCGAGGAGGAGCGTATCCGCGCGCTGAACCGCCGCCTGCGTGAGCGGCTGGCCGGGATCGAGGGCGTGACCATCCATTCGCCCGAGGACGCGCTGCCGTACATTCTCAGCTTTTCGGCCTGCCCGGTGCGTGCCGAGACGATGCTGCATTTCCTCTCCGAGCGCGGGATCTGCGTGTCCTCCGGCTCCGCGTGCGCAAAGGGGAAGGCGAGCCACGTCCTCACCGCCATGCACTTGCCGAAGGAACAGATCGAATCGAGCCTGCGCGTGAGCTTTTCCAGAAACAACACCGAGCGGGAGGTCGACGCGCTCGCCGACGCGCTTGCCGAGGGCCTTTCCACGCTGGCCGCGCGTTCATCTCTGCGTGCCCGTCTGAAAAAATCATGACATAAAAGGAGAACATCCGATGAAGGAAGTCATTTTGCTCAAGCTGGGGGAGATTGTCCTCAAAGGCTTGAACCGTAATACGTTTGAAAACGCCCTGATCAAAAACATCCGCCGCCGCCTGGCCCCTCTTGGGGAGTTCGAGGTGCGCATGGCGCAGTCAACCATCACCATCACCCCCGGCCCCGGCGCGGATTTGGAGGGCGCGGTGGAGCGGGTGCGCAAAATTTTCGGCGTGATCACCTTCTCGCGCGCCTGCGTGACGGAAAAGAGCATGGAAGCCGTGCGCGCCGCCGCTGTGGAGTACCTGCGCCCGCAGCTTTCCACCGTACACACCTTCAAAGTGGAAACCAAGCGCGCCGATAAAAAATTCCCGCTCTCGTCGCCGGAAATTTCCGCCGAGGTGGGCGCGTGCCTGCTGGACGCTTTCCCCAATCTGACGGTGAACGTCCATGAGCCGGATGTGACGGTGCGGGTGGAGATCCGCGATTTCGGCGCGTATGTCCACGGCGAACCGGAGCAGGGCGCGGGCGGAATCCCCGTCGGAACGGGCGGCAAGGCTGCGATCCTCATCAGCGGCGGCATTGACAGCCCTGTGGCGGCGTGGATGATGGCCAAGCGCGGCGTGGAGCTGACCCCGATCCATTTTGCCAGCCCGCCCTATACGAGCGAGCGCGCCGAGCGCAAGGTGGCCCAGCTTCTGGGCCGCGTCGCGGAGTATGCCGGGCGGATGTATATGATCACCGTCCCCTTTGCCCGCGTGCAGGAGGAGATTCTGGACAAATGCCCGGAGGATTACTTCACGATCCTCATGCGCCGGTTTATGATGCGGGTTTCCGAGCGGATTGCCGCGATCGAGGGCTGCGCCGCGCTGATCACGGGCGAGAGCCTGGGACAGGTGGCAAGCCAGACGCTCCAGGCGATCGCCGCCACGGACGAGGCCGCTTCCATGCCGGTGTTCCGTCCCTTGATTGGAATGGATAAGAGCGAAATTGTCTCCATTTCCCGGAAAATAGACACGTTTGATCTCTCGATCCTCCCGTATGAGGATTGCTGCACCGTCTTTACGCCGCGTCACCCGCGCACCAGGCCGGAGCTGGCCGCCGTGCACGAGGCCGAAAGCGCGCTCGATGTGGAAGCGCTGGTGCAATCATGTGTGGACGGCCGCCGTGTGACGAAGATTGTCCCGGGCGAGGTTTGAGCCCCGGAACCGAAAGGAAGGATGAGTCTTGCAGGCTGAACTGATTGCCGTGGGGACTGAGCTGCTGCTCGGCCACACGATCGATACCGATTCGGCGTATGCCTCCCGCGAGCTGGCGGCTTCCGGGATCGACGTGCTGCGCCGCTTCACCGTGGGGGATAATCCCGCGCGTCTGGAGGAAACGCTGCGTCTGGCGCTGTCGCGCAGCGATCTGGTGGTGCTCATTGGCGGACTGGGGCCGACGAAGGACGATCTCACCAAGGAGATCGCGGCGCGCGTCTGCGGAAAGCAGCTGGTGATGCACGAGGAGAGCCGCCGCCGGATTGAGGAGCATTTCCGGGGCCGCGTCTGCGGTGAAACCCAGTGGAAGCAGGCCATGCTCCCCGAGGGCTGCGACGTGCTCCCGAACGACCACGGCACCGCGCCGGGCTGTGTGTTCCGCGCGGAGAACGGCTGTCTGGTGGCGCTGCTGCCCGGCCCGCCGTCCGAGTGCGAGCCGATGATCCGTGACCGCCTGATGCCGTATCTGCACCGGCTCAGCGGCGGCGTGATTGCGTCGCTCATGGTGCGCACTTTCGGGATCGGAGAAGGTACGGCGGCGGAGCGGGCGGAGGATTTTCTGAATCTTGCGAACCCCACCGTGGCCCCCTAC
>OEQW01000025.1_pt1 | contig 25075 bp, 21 predicted proteins | sample 1539861 | NCBI WGS metagenome assembly OEQW01 (sample SAMEA3891885, study PRJEB23780) | metagenome | biome: terrestrial biome; feature: animal house; material: Caecal content | place: Italy | collected 2015-05-05 | reverse complement strand
TATCCAGGGGGAATACCGGTATCTGCCCCGGGAAATTTTTCCCTACCTGGCGAGAAAATTACAGATGAGCGCCGCGAAAATTTATAGCGTGGCCACTTTTTATGAGAATTTTTCCTTTGAAGCAAAGGGAAAATACATTATTAAAGTATGTGATGGAACTGCCTGTCATGTTCGCAAATCTACCGCAGTATTGGAACGACTTTATAAAGAGTTAGGACTTTCCAAAGGAAAATCTACAACGGATGATATGCTTTTTACATTGGAAACAGTTTCCTGTCTCGGTGCTTGTGGGCTTGCTCCTGTTCTAACTGTCAATGACCAGGTTCATCCAGCTATGACACCTGATAAAGTTTCTGAGTTAATTCAAGAATTGCGAGGTGAGAGCGAATGAAAATTAGTAACCGAGAAGCGTTAATGACTGAACGTCTCAATGCTCAAAAAGAAATTGAATCTCAGCAAGTACGTATTCTAATCTGTGCAGGAACTGGATGTCTGGCTGGAGGTTCGGATCGAATCTATGCTAGACTTCAGGAACTTTGCAAAGATATTGCTCACGTTTCCGTTGAATTCGGAAAAGAAATCGCACATGTTGGAATTAAACGAAGTGGATGCCATGGTTTTTGTGAGATGGGACCATTGGTACGTATTGAGCCATACAATATTCTTTATATTAAAGTCCAAGAATCCGACTGCGAAGAAATTTTTCATGAGACCATTCTTCAAGGAAAGCCAATTGAACGGCTCCTTTATCATATGAATGGAGTCACTTATACTGCTCAAGAGGAAATTCCATTTTATGCACAGCAAACACGTATTGTATTAAAAAACTGTGGTCATATTGATGCAGAAAACATCGACGAAGCCATTGCCAATGGCGGTTATCAGGCTTTGGAAAAAGCATTGTTCACGATGACACCGGATGAAGTAATTCAAACAATCTCTGATTCTAATTTGCGTGGACGTGGCGGTGGAGGATTTCCTACTGGATATAAATGGAAACAAGTCGCACGTCAAAAAGAAACGATTCGCTACATTGTCTGTAACGGAGATGAGGGAGATCCTGGTGCGTTTATGGATCGAAGCATCATGGAAGGAGATCCTCACAAAATGTTAGAAGGTATGCTAATTGCCGCCTATGCCGTTGGAGCACAGGAAGGATATATTTATGTGCGTGCCGAATATCCACTTGCAGTTAAACGGCTTCAAATTGCAATTGCTCAGGCAGAGCAAATGCAGCTTATTGGAGATCATATTATGGGATCTGATTTTAGTTTCCATTTACATATTAACCGAGGTGCTGGTGCGTTTGTCTGCGGAGAAGGAAGCGCCTTAACTGCATCGATTGAAGGACAGCGTGGTATGCCTCGTACGAAACCGCCTCGTACTGTGGAACAAGGTCTGTGGGCAAAACCTACCGTATTAAATAATGTAGAAACTTATGCCAACGTTCCACTGATTATTATGAATGGAGCCGATTGGTTCCGCTCCATTGGTACAGAAGGCAGTCCTGGAACCAAAGCGTTTGCTTTAACAGGAAGTGTAAAAAATACTGGTTTAATTGAAGTTCCAATGGGAACTAACCTAAGAAAAATTGTCTATGATATCGGTGGAGGCATTAAAAATGAAGAACAATTTAAAGCCATCCAAATCGGAGGACCATCCGGCGGATGTCTGATTTCCACTGATCTGGATCTTCCACTTGATTTTGATTCTTTAAAGAAGCGTGGAGCTATGATTGGCTCGGGTGGTCTCGTTGTTATGGATATCCACACTTGTATGGTAGAAGTAGCCCGTTTCTTTATGAATTTTACGCAAAATGAAAGCTGCGGTAAATGTGTTCCGTGCCGAGAAGGTACGATGCGTATGCTGGAAATATTAGAGCGAATTGTAAATGGAAATGGTACATTGGAAGACCTGGATCTATTACAAGAACTCGGAGAAACCATTTCGGATACTGCATTATGTGGACTTGGAAAAAGTGCTGCCCTTCCAGTTTTAAGCACATTAAAGGTATTCCGTGAAGAATACGAAGCACACGTAATTGAAAAACGCTGTCCAGCTGGAAATTGTCAGGCACTTAGAAAATACAAGATTGATCCTGATAAATGCAAAGGCTGCTCCAAATGCGCCCGCAACTGTCCAGTCAATGCAATTACTGGCAAAATCAAGCAGCCATTTACAATCGATACTAATAAATGCATTAAGTGTGGTGCTTGTCAAGAGAACTGTCCATTTGATGCTATTGTTGTAGAAAACTAGGAGGGAATGAAATGGATTATATTACAATTGATCATATGGTAGTGCCAATTGAGGGGGAAAAAAATGTACTTTCTCTGATCCGTAAAGCTGGTATTGATCTTCCTACGTTTTGCTACCACTCAGAACTTTCTATTTATGGAGCCTGTCGTATGTGTGTTGTAGAGGATGACCGTGGACGTATGTTTGCTTCCTGTTCTGAACAGCCTCGTCCTGGTATGGTTATTTATACTAACACACCAAAAGTACGCCATCATAGAAAGTTAATCTTAGAACTCTTACTTGGTTCCCACTGCACTTCCTGTACTACTTGCCATAAAAATGGAGATTGTACATTGCAGGATCTTGCCAACCGCCTTGCTATCGACCATATTCGTTTTCAAGACCATCGTGTAGAGCGCCCATTGGATTTGAGTTCTCCATCCATTGTACGTGACCCAAATAAATGTATTTTATGTGGAGACTGTGTTCGTACCTGTGATGAAGTTCAGGGAGTTGGTGCATTGGATTTTGCATTTCGTGGTGCAAAAACAGAAGTTATGCCAGCATTCAACCGTACCATTGCAGAAACAGACTGTGTCGGCTGCGGACAGTGTCGTGTCGTCTGTCCAACTGGCGCCATTACAATCCGTACCAATCGCACCGAAGTATGGAAAGCATTAGATGACCCGAAAAAACGTGTCATTGCACAAATTGCACCATCGGTTCGTCTTGCAGTTGGAGATAGTTTTGGTATCCCAAAAGGGGAAAATTGTATGGGAAAACTTGTGGCGGCTTTGCGTCGTCTCGGTTTTGACGAAGTGTATGATACGAACTTTGGTGCAGATTTAACCGTTATGGAAGAAAGTAAAGAACTTTTGGAACGTTTAAAATCAGGTGAAAACCTTCCGTTATTTACTTCCTGCTGTCCAGGCTGGGTGAAATACTGCGAACAGAAATATCCAGAGTTTACAAAAAATATTTCTACTTGTCGTTCTCCACAGGGAATGTTCTCTGCAATGACAAAGGAATTTTATAAAGAACGAGATAAAGAAGAGGGAAAAGAAACATTCATTGTTTCAATTATGCCATGTACAGCAAAGAAAGGGGAAATTCTGCGTCCTGACAATTTTACCGATGGCAGACAAGATACCGATATCGTTATCACTACAACCGAGATTGTAAAAATGATTAAATATGCAGGGATTCAATTTGAAACACTTGCAGATGAGGCAACCGATATGCCATTCGGATTAGCTTCTGGAGGCGGAGCCATCTTTGGCATTACTGGCGGTGTTACCGAAGCAGTGCTTCGTGCCATTGCTCCAAAACAGGATTATACTACGCTTCAGGAAATCAGCCTCAGCGGTATCCGTGGTGATATTCCAATCAAAGAAACAACCGTTACCGTAGGTGATCGGGACGTTCATATTGCAGTTGTAAATGGTCTCGGTAATGCAGGAAGGTTACTGGAATCGATTAAGGCTGGAACTGCACATTACGATTTTGTAGAGGTTATGGCATGCCGCCGAGGCTGTATTTTGGGTGGCGGCCAACCAGTTCATCCTGGTCCTCGTACGAAGAGAAGCCGTCAGGAAGGCATTTACCGTGTAGACCTCAGTTCCAATGTTCGTTTTTCCAATAAAAACCCACTTCTTATGGAACTGTATGATAACTTCCTTACAGGAAAAGAACATAAACTCCTGCATCGAAACTTATCAGAAGAATAACTATGCTACCTTCTAATTTTATATAAATAACTGGAAAGACTGCTTTGAATCGGGTATAAACAATCCATTCATAGGCAGTCTTTCTAGGCTTGACAAGCCTTCCTTGATTCGGCTAAATTAATTGACAAATCGATATATGAGCAATAAAATAGCAAAAACTGCTGCATTAAACTGTTTAGAGTTTTTATCAAGTGAGGAGGTATCATTATGACAGGAAGGGAAGATTCAAAAGCAAATGACCTATTTTTTACATGTAGTTTAATTGAATATATTGCAAGAAAAACAAAAAACAGACGATCCGCCATTGTGAATCAATTGGGAAAAGCTCTGGTCACTAAAATTTTCAATCTAGCTGATATTTACCATAGCGACAATATTGACCAAGTTAGCGACGATTTTATTCAGCAGGCAAATATTTCTACTGGTACATTTGACAACATCAGCGCTTCAAAATATGCAGTTCCCAGCCATTGGGATATTGGAAAAGTATACAAACGACTTATTCTTGGCATTTCCAAGGAGAAGAATATTGATCTCATAGATGCTTTGTTTGCAGCATATAACTCTTTTGTTAGTGATAAAATTGATGATTATAACAGTAGTTTTTACTACGATGCTCCTCAAAATATTTTAAATGCCTTTTTAGATGGAAAAATCGAATAAAAATTGTTGATTTATGCCTCTTTTTATGTTATAATTATTTTCCTTTTCTTTTTGAAAAGAGAATATGTTACCACGGTTTTTGGAGACATCCTCCAGCCGCTTGGCAAGATATTTCTGACACACTACAGGCTATGATAACTCCCCCTGCTATCCTCTGCCTGAATTCGTGATCTTATCTCTTTCGGCTGTTCTGCCATTCTTTTATCACTTGTGTTGTCAGCCAATATAACTACCAGGAGGGATTTTTATGATTCAAGTGGAACATTTATGTAAAACGTTCCGTGTCGCTAGACGCAATGCTGGATTTTATTCCGCAATTCAATCACTTTGGAATCGACAATATGAACTGATTCCCGCACTCAATGACATTTCTTTTTCGATCGCCGATGGTGAAATGGTCGGCTATATTGGTCCAAATGGAGCTGGAAAATCTTCGACCATTAAAATCCTCAGCGGAATTCTTACACCTGACAGTGGAACCTGTCAAATCAACGGACGAACCCCTTGGAAAGAACGAAAAGCACATGTAAAGGAAATCGGTGTCGTGTTTGGACAACGCTCCCAACTTTGGTGGGATGTGCCTGTGATCGATTCGTTTGAACTTTTGCGAGATATTTACAGCATACCAGTTGCCAATTATCGTCATATGCTTGAAGAACTCGTATCGCTATTAAATTTGGAACAAATTATCAAAACTCCAACGAGACAATTATCGCTTGGACAACGGATGCGATGTGAAATCGCCGCTGCTTTGCTGCATGAACCGAAAATCTTATTTTTGGATGAACCGACAATTGGATTGGACGCAGTATCCAAATTGGCAGTTCGCAGTTTTATTCGTGCGTTTAATCAATCTCATCAGACAACGGTTATTCTAACAACTCATGATATGCAAGATATCGAAGCTTTAACCAATCGAATTCTTTTGATTGGAAAGGGACGTATTTTAATGGACGGAACATTGGATACGATGAAACAAATGGTTCCTGATACCAATGCTTCACTCGATGAAATTGTAGCAAAGCTTTATCAAACATATCATATTTAGGAGGGATGGATTTATGAAGAAATATCTCTCTTTTTTCCGTATGCGTTTTATTCACGGTTTACAATACCGATCTGCTGCACTTGCTGGAGTTATCACTCAATTCACTTGGGGATTTATGGAAATTTTATTATTCCGTGCGTTTTATGAGGCAGATCCATCTGCGTTTCCAATGGAATTTTCTGCACTTTCTTGCTATGTTTGGCTCCAACAGGCATTTTTAGCACTCTATATGACATGGTTTTGGGAAGAAGATATCTTCCGTTCCATTCGAGATGGATCCATTTGTTACGAACTATGCCGACCACTTAATTTGTACAATCTCTGGTTTACACGAACCATTGCAGTTCGACTTTCCAAAGCAGTTCTTCGCTGTATGCCGATCCTCGTCGTTACCGCATTTTTCCCAAAACCATATGGAATGAGCTTACCTCCAACTCCAATCGCAGCAGGATGTTTTCTTGTTTCCATGGTTGTTGGAACTTGTCTTGTTGCTTCCTTTAATATGATTATTTATATTGTATCCTTTTTCACGATTTCTGATACAGGAATCCGAATGGTTGCCTCCAATCTATCCGAATTTTTGTGCGGTGCTGTCATTCCACTCCCATTTCTTCCAGATAAATGGCTATCCGTGATACAATTTCTTCCATTTGCCTCTATGAATAACGCTCCATTCCGTATTTACAGTGGAGATATTCATGGTTCAGAATTAATAATGGTAATCGGGTTACAGTTCTTTTGGCTCATTGTATTCCTTTTCATTGGAAAAGCGATGATGCATCGTGCACTAAAACAAGTTGTTGTTCAAGGAGGTTAAACAAGTGAAGTTATATTTCCATTATTTTACCATTCATTTAAAAACGATGATGCAGTACAAAGCATCCTTTTTCCTTAGTACAATTGGACAATTCCTCGTTTCCTTTAATGTATTTTTAGGTGTGTATTTTATGTTAGAGCGATTCCACCAAGTAAAGGGATTTACCTATAGCCAATGCTTACTCTGTTTTTCTACTGTATTACTGTCCTTTTCCTTAGCAGAATGCTTTTTTCGAGGATTTGATTCCTTTTCTTTTCTAATACAAAAAGGAGAATTTGATCAGATTTTAGTTCGCCCTAGAAGTTTGATTTTACAAATACTTGGAAGCCGCATCGAGTTTTCTCGTATCGGACGCATGATTCAAGCAATTGTAATCTTCGGTTATGCAATTCCAACGAGTGGAGTCATATGGAACCTTTCCAAAATTTTTACATTAATTTTTATGATTATTGGAGGGGTCATTACGTTTGCTTCCTTATTTTTACTTTATGCATCTCTTTGCTTCTTTACGGTTGATAGTTTAGAGTTTATGAATATTTTTACAGACGGTGCAAGAGAGTATGGAAAATATCCAATTGGCATTTACGGAAAAACAGTGCTGCGTATCTGCACTTATATTGTCCCATTTGCTTTGTTTCAATACTATCCATTTTTATATTTGATTGGACAAATACAAAAACCTATTTTTATGATACTCCCACTCCTCTCCTGCTGCTTCTTTCTTCCATGTTTTCTCCTTTGGAGGTTTGGAGTACACCGCTATCAATCGACAGGAAGTTAAACATTATACCTTGGCAGTTTTTTATTATTGTGATATAGTAACCAATAATAAAAAATATTTTAGCGAGGAATTAGATTGAATATTGTAGGATTAATTACAGAATACAACCCATTTCACAATGGACATCTTTATCATATGAGACAGGCGATTGCTTGCACAAATGCTGATTTTTGCATCGTTGTAATGAGCGGAAATTTTGTACAGCGTGGCGCACCAGCCATTATTGATAAATATAGCCGCACACAAATGGCTCTGGAGGCTGGCGCCGATCTCGTATTGGAACTTCCTATGCCATTTGCCTGTGCCAGCGCAGAAATATTTGCTCACGCAGCAGTGGCTCTTTTAAACTCTCTTGGAATTGTAACCCATTTATGTTTCGGCAGCGAGTACAATAATGAAATGTTGTTAACAGCTCTCGCATCTATTTTTTGTGAAGAACCTCCTGCCTATCGTACGGCTCTGCAAACTGGCTTAAGAAACGGAAATTCTTTTCCAAAAGCACGAACGGATGCCATTCTCTCTTATTTGAAGCAAAAATCCGACTCCGATCGTTTTCAATCATTTGATTTAGAACTGAACCAATTGGAGTCCATTTTATCTTCTCCAAATAATATTTTAGGCATCGAATATTTAAAAGCATTACAGCGCTTGTCCAGTTCCATCCATCCAGTTCCCATCCACCGGATTGCATCAGGCTATCATTCTGCCCAGATTCAAGACGAGATCAGCTCTGCCACAGCAGTTCGTCAACTATTAGAAACGACAGCTGATCTATCCAAACATTCAAAAACCGACTCATTACTTTCCAAAGCAGTTCCTCCAACAGTACACGAAAGCCTAACTGCCTATTACCAAGTGAAAACTCCGATTGTTTCCAATGACCTTTCGACCGTTTTAAACTATTGCTTTTTAACAAAATCCAATTATGATCTCTATGCAGAATGGAGCAAAGAACTTTCCAATCGTGCCACTCGTATGCTGCCTGCCTGTTACAGTTTTGATTCATGGGCAGAACAGTTAAAATCCAAAAATATCACGCACACACGTATTTGCCGAAGTTTGATCCATCTTATCACAGCTATTACAAAAGAAGATATGCAGCAATATAAACAATCCGATTACTGCCTCTATGCCAGAATCCTTGGATTTCGCACGGAATCAGCATCACTTCTTTCTTCTCTGAAAAAGCAATGTCAAATTCCAATTTTAACAAAAGCTGCTGATGCCAAAACCAAATTAACCTCTCTTGGGCTTCATCTATTTGAACAAGAGGTACTGGCATCTCAACTGTACAACCAAATCGTATTCCAAAAATTTCATACCATATTGCCCGATGAATATCGTGCCAATATTATTCGATTATAATCATCAACTATATCTTTAAACGATTTGAGATGGCTTTTATTTCATTATTTTCTTTTACATGCAGCCAGTGCAGAATATATTTCTGCACTTTCTTCTTGCACGCATCATGAAAAATATCGTGTCGATATTCTGGAATCAGCTTTAAATTTACTGGAATTCCCATTTTTTTGTACTGTTTATACAGTTTTTTTACCCCTTTTCCAAAATCTCCAACTGGATCTTGTTCACCAGATATTAACAGTACTGGTACTGTAATTTTTAATGATTTGCAATGCCGATTTACATATTCCATTCCCGATAAAAACTGATAAAAAAATCCACAGGTCATATCATTTCCTCTATTTTTATCTTTGATATAAGCTTTCCTGCAAGATTCATCTTTATATAACCATGAAAATTCTGAATCAAACTGTTTGTTATAGGTGCCAAATGATAGTTGATGAATTTTGGGATCGGTACGATTTATCCCAGCTTTTTTCGCCACATGCCTTACAAATTGCTTGGCTATTTTTAACTGAATTGACGGCATCTTTCCTGTTCCTGCAAAAATTAGAATATCTGCAGTATTTGGGTAATCAATCTGATGCGACTGAAGAATAAAAGAACCCAATGAAAATCCCATCATATAATATGGAAGTTGTGGATACAATGCCTTCATCTTTTTCCTGCACGTTTCGCAGTCTTTTACTGCATGTTCCCATTTTTCCATATGCATTGGCTCTTCTCCAGGAATCACCGATTCTCCGTGTCCAATCACATCATTCACAGCAACAATATATCCATGTTTTGTGAAAAATTCTGCCAGTTCTCTATATCTTTGTGCATACTCCGTCATACCATGAGAGATTTGCAGCACCGCCAATGCAGTAGAATCTGGTATCCAAAAAACTCCATGAATCGTTGTTTTTCCATCCGCCGATAGATAAGAAAACCGTTCTTCTTTCATTTTCTGTTTTTCCTTTCTATTATATTCAATCTCTATAAAACTACTTTTCAATTCTTTCAATTACATATTGATGTTCTTTTTCTTATCATAATTGATTCCAATTATTATTTTTTCCATATAAATCAATCTATTTTTTAACCTTATATACTGCCACTTTTAGCTATATTTCTCAATCCTACAAGTATGTGTGCCAGTCTTTGTACTGTAATTGATGCCAACCAAAAGAAGTTCACCCTTATAATCAAATTTCTTGATAATTTCTGTATACTGTTTCTCTTTTATTTGCGTGATTGCTTTATCTGCATTTTTATCCCACTTTAACTCAATTAGAAGGGCAGGCTTTGATGAAGTCTTTCGAGGCAAAAATAAAATATCCGAGTACCCTCTGCCACTTGCCAACTCTTCAAATCTCAGATAATGATCCATAGAACTCAAATAAGCCATAATGATCACATAACGAAGTGCCTGTTCATTATTATAATTTTTCGGCGAAGTTTCTGCCATATGCATGGTCTCTATTATTTGTGCAACACGGTCTTCGTCCATCTTAATTGTAGCATTTAAAAGGTCGTCCGAAATTTTTACTGCTTTTGCAAGCTCTGGTCGTCTTCCTTCTTTAACAGCCCTAATGAATTCACTTCTAACTTCTTCATTTGGAATAAAAACCGATTTGCTTTTCCTATCATATGCAAGATATCCCAAATGTACAAATAATGTAAAAACATCATCTCGACTGTTTATAGAAGTCATATCGTTTTGAAATGTTTTCGTGTCAATTTTACACTTTTTTCCTCCTATCATTTCTATTAAAGCATCCTTCAATCCATCCATATTTAAATCGATATAATCTCGCAGCGACTCATAAGTTTCTGTCTCCGTCCAATAGCTATCAAATTGCTTTGTTGAAATAAGCTCCATAATAGAATTTGGACAGTATACATGTCCCATTTCATCAAAACAATAACCATCATACCACTTACGAGCTTCGTCAAAATCCAAAGCATATTCTGCACATAGTTCTTTTACTTCTTCTTCTGTAAATCCAATAAATGGAGTAAGAGAACCTGGCTTTAGCATAGTGAATTCTCTAAAATCAGTCAATGCAGACTGTGTTCCATATTTTTTAATCGGTAATATCCCTGTCATATATGCTCCGATAATAACCTGCGAAGTCTGTCCGCTTTTAAACATGCTTCTCAACAGCTGAATATACGATTTTTGTAGTTTTATATCATCTTTTGCCTCCCTAAATAATGCATCCCATTCATCAATAATAACAAAAAATTTATTTCCTGTCTTTGCATGAACCTGCATCAATGCCTTAAACAAAGATTTCGTATTTTCTTTTATACAATCGGGATAAGTTTCTCGTAATTCCTCAATTACATCAACTTGTAAATTAGAAACGGTATCACCGATATCATCTGCCATCGAAATAAATAATGTAACATCGAGAAACAATACATCATACTGATTCAGATTTTCTTGAAATTTTTCATTTTGAGCAATTTTAAGATTCTCAAAAAGTACTGTGGAATCGGCTCCTTTTGAATAATAAGCAGCCAACATTCTTGCTGCAAATGATTTACCAAATCGACGTGGGCGACTAAAACAGATTAATTTATCAGGAGTACCAAGAACATTATTTGTATAAGCAATTAATTCCGATTTATCAACATAATTTTTATAATTCAAAATCTCTGCAAAAGCATCGGCTGGCGGGTTAACAAAAAATCCCATTTGCTTAGCACACTCCCTTCCCTAATTGTTACAATCATTAATAAAAACACAAGTTATTATTTTTTATGTTTTCATCCTATCATAGAAATTTCTGACAGTCAACAAATGAAATGTTTGGCTGAATTCCGTCACGTAATCTTTTTATGTCATAGAATCGTTGTTTTAATACTTTAACTTAGAACAGTATTTCCTATGAGAGCAAAAATGCCACTTTCAACAGATTTCCTGTCAAGAGTGGCATTTATCGTTTCATTATTTATTTTAATTAGTCTACCTGTACACTCCAGCCTTCTGGTCCTTTTACTTTGCCTAACTGGATGCCTGTTACGGTATCATAAAGTTTCTGGCTCAATTCTCCAATCTTTCCACCATTGATTTCAAAACGGTGATCCTCAAATCTTAGTTCTCCTACTGGAGAAATAACTGCTGCTGTACCACTTCCGAAACATTCTTCCAATGTACCGTTCATGGCAGCTTCATATACTTCATCTACAGAAATACGTCTTTCTTCTACTGGAACACCCCATTGCTTACAAAGCTGAATAACAGAGTCTCTTGTTACACCTGCTAGAATGCTTCCTGTCAGCATTGGAGTAACAACTTTTCCATTGATTTTAAAGAAGATATTCATTGCTCCTACTTCTTCGATGTATTTTCTCTCTACACCGTCTAACCAAAGCACCTGAGAATATCCTTCGTCATGTGCTTTTACTTGGCTCTTTAAGCTAGCTACATAGTTACCGCCAGTCTTTGCTTCACCGATACCTCCACGAACTGCACGAACGTATTCATCTTCAATCCAAATCTTAACTGGCTCCAATCCACTTTCATAATATGGACCAACTGGAGAAAGAATAATAATAAATAGATAAGTATCGGATGGTCTTACTCCTAAAAATGGATCCGTTGCAATAATAAATGGACGAATATATAAGGAAGTTCCTGGTTTTTCTGGAATCCAGTCTGCATCCGTCTTTACAATTGCTTTTAATGCTTGTAAGAAATCTTCTTCTGGGATTTCTGGAATACAAAGTCTGCGATTTGTTTTGTTTGCACGTTCGATATTCTTATCTGGACGGAATAGCAAAACTTCTTCCTTTGGTCCACGATATGCCTTTAATCCTTCAAACATCTCCTGTCCATAATGAAATACCATTGCAGATGGTTCCAATACAATTGGCTGATATGGCACAATTCTTGCGTCATGCCATCCTTTTCCTGTCTCATAGTTCATAATAAACATATGATCAGTAAAAATGGTTCCGAATACTAATGGATCATCGGCTGCTGGTTTTTGCTTTGGGCTTGTTGTTAATTCATATTTGATATCTAACATAACTACTCATCCTCTCTTTAGAAATCTATACCCTTAGGTCGTTTCCTCTATTCGCTTACTCCCTCTTCCTTTCATTTAGGAAAGGTATAAAAGGCTTTAACACAGCCTTTTGTAGAAAGCCCCCATAGCTGAAGCAGATGTTTTTGGATCAACATGGTAACACTTTATCATATAGAAGAACTAAAAATAATTTAAAACTTTTTTTTGTGTCTGTCAAGACTTTCTAACGTATTTTTGAAAATAATATTCCAAATCAAAATAGGTCTGTTCTTCGCTTTCCTCTTTCATCACCCATTCTTCCGTTTGAGTTAAATCAGGGAAAAAAGCATCTGCTTGATAAGTATAATTAATTTTTGTAACATGTATCGTATCTACAAATGGAAGGAATTGTTCATACACACTTTGTCCGCCAATAATATAAACATCCTCAGAACGATAATTTTTTAACACTTCCTCTGCCTCTTTGCTATTATGTGCAACAATTACATTTCTCGGATGATAATTTGTTTTTGTTGTCAAAACAATATTGGTACGTTTTGCAAGGGGTTGCGCTCCTGGAAGACTTTCAAATGTTTTTCTTCCCATAACCACAACTTTTCCCATTGTCTCTCTTTGAAATAATTGCATATCGGCTGGAATTCGTACAAGCAGCTTTCCCTGATTTCCGATCGCCCAATTATTATCTACCGCCACAATCATCTGCATAATAATTCTCCTTCCATAAGAAACACAAAAACCTGATTCCTATTTATTTAATTTTTAAAGCTATGAATTGGAGCTGGAATTCTTCCGCCTCTTGTTACAAATGCAGAACAGTCTTTTTGATTTACTGGCATAATTGGAGCATAACCAAGCAATCCTCCAAATTCAACGGTTTCCCCAACTCCTTTTCCAATGACTGGAATAATACGAACAGCTGTCGTTTTTTGATTTACCATGCCAATTGCTGCTTCATCTGCAATAATACCTGCAATTGTAGTAGCTTTTGTATCTCCTGGAATCGCAATCATATCCAATCCTACCGAACATACACAAGTCATAGCCTCTAATTTTTCCAATGTTAATGCTCCACAAGCTGCTGCTTGAATCATTCCCTGATCTTCACTCACTGGAATGAAGGCTCCACTCAGTCCACCTACATAAGAAGAAGCCATAACACCGCCTTTTTTTACTTGATCATTTAACATTGCTAACGCTGCGGTTGTTCCTGGTGCGCCAACCATTTCCAGGCCAATTTCTTCTAAAATTTCTGCAACACTATCTCCAACCGCAGGAGTTGGAGCAAGAGAAAGGTCAATAATTCCGAAAGGAACATTCAAACGGCGACTCGCCTCCTGTGCAACCAACTGGCCAACACGAGTAATTTTAAATGCCGTCTTTTTAATCATTTCACAGAGTTCTTCAAAATTTTTACCTCTTACACCTTCCAATGCCGTTTTTACAACGCCTGGACCACTCACTCCAACATTGATAATTGCATCTGCTTCGGTAACTCCATGAAATGCGCCTGCCATAAATGGATTATCGTCTGGTGCATTACAAAAAACAACTAATTTCGCACATCCAAGCGAATCATTTTCTTTTGTAAGCTCCGCTGTTTTTCGCACGATTTCACCCATCAGACAAATGGCATCCATATTCATTCCTGTTTTTGTCGAACCTACGTTAACCGAACTGCATACCCGTTCCGTCGCAGCAAGTGCTTCTGGAATGGATTCAATTAAAAGCCGATCTGCCGTTGTCATACCTTTGCTTACTAGTGCAGAATAACCTCCAATAAAGTTTACTCCAACTGTTTTTGCCGCACGATCTAACGTTTTTGCAATCGTCACAAAATCCTTCGATGTTTTACAACATCCGCCTCCAACTAGTGCAATTGGTGTAACAGAAATACGTTTGTTTACAATTGGAATTCCATACTCTTGTTCGATCTCCTGACCTGTAGAAACAAGTTTTTCTGCCAGTTTTGTAATTTTATTATAAATGTTTTCATTTACTTTTTGTAAATCACTATCACAGCAATCCAGCAGACTAATTCCCATTGTAATAGTTCGAACATCTAACTTTTCTTGCTCGATCATATGATTTGTTTCATTGACTTCAAAAATATTTAGCATAACTCCTCCTTAAATACGATGCATTTTCGTAAAAATCTCTTCTTTTTGACAACGGATTTTAACTCCAATATTCTCTCCTAATGCATCTAATTCTGTAACAATACTGCCAAACTCCTTGGAAGAATCATTTATATCTACAATCATCATCATATTAAAATATCCTTGAACAATTGTTTGAGAAATATCTAAAATATTAATATTTGCCTCCGCAAGATAAGTACATACTTTTGCGATAATACCTACGGTATCCTTTCCTACTACTGTAATGATTGCCTTTGTCATAATTTTTCCTTTCTTTCTCATTTTATAAAAATTATTTTGCTCCGTCAAATCTGAATTACTGGTGACATTTGATTTCGCTGTGCCACGTGAATTGGAAAATCAGAGGAATGATATTTTGTATCTGCCGTATCAATTTCACAGCAAACGGTTTCATATGCCAACGCCTCATAATTATTCTCTTGACTCAGATGTCCCAGCATAATATATTTGAGATTATCGTGCAATACTTCATTTAAGAGTTGTCCCGCACATTCGTTGGATAAATGCCCATATTTTCCAAAAATACGACGTTTCAAATAATACGGATACGATCCCATTTCCAGCATTCTCACATCATGGTTTGCTTCTAAAAGTATTGCATCTAAATTCAATAAATGCTGAACCGTATAGTCATTATAATCACCCAAATCCGTAACCACTCCGACAGAACTCATATTCGACTGCACACGGTAAGCCACTGGATTGGCTGCATCGTGACTGTTGGAGAATGCTAATACTTCCATATCTCCTGCTTGAACAGTTTCATCTGGCAAAATTGGACGATATAAATCAGAATCAATTTCTCCCTTTTTATCTAATTGTGCAATCGCTTGCAACGTCTCTTTTGTACCATAAAGTGGAATTCCAAATTTCTTTGACAATACACGAATTCCCTGAATATGATCGGAATGTTCATGTGTAATAAAGATTCCATCCAAATCCGATGGTTTCAAATCCAGCTTTTTTAGATTGTCAGTAATCCTTTTACAGGAAATTCCTGCATCAATTAAAATATGTGACTGTTCTGTTCCAATATAAGTACAATTTCCACTGCTTCCACTTGCAATGTTGACAAAACGCATTTTACTCCCACCTTTTTCTTCTTTTCGATCCAATATCCCTATTTTATCGCCCTTTTATTATAGAAAAGCATCTCTAACCTGTCAACCCAGAAGTCGATGAATTTGAGCCTTTGTTTCCTCGAAATCTCCCCCGTTTTCGATTACATAGTCTGCAATTTTATAGAATTTTTCTTCTTCCATCTGCTGTTTCATAATCGCTTTACACCGTTGTCTTGAATATCCTCTCGATGCCATCAATCGCTCAATTCTTACTTCATCTGGAGCATGAATATACCATACCCAATCACATTCATCACTCATGCCACTTTCTTCTAAAATTGCAGTCTCTAAAAATAAAAACTCATATTTTCCAGATTTTTCAATTTTCTCCATTTCTTTTACAATCGCGTTGCAAATCAATGGATGCGTTAAACCATTAATTTTTTGAATGGATGCAGCATCCTTAAATGCAATTTCTGCTAGTTTTTTCTTATCAATCGTTCCATCTTCCATTAAAATTCCATTTCCATAAACCTCAATGAGACGATCATATGTGGCTCCTCCTGGTTCCATTAATTGATGTCCTACTTCATCTGCCAAAATCACATAGGCAGAATAATGTCTCTTAATATAATCCAATACACTTGATTTTCCAGAACCAACCCCTCCAGTGATACCAATTGTTATCATAATTTCTTCCTCTTTTCGTAACTATTTTGTTTCAAACCAGCTCATACCAGTTTTCAAATCAATTTCCAGCGGCACTTTTAAGTCTGCTGCTCCTCGCATTTCCTCTGTTAAAATCTGTTTTACTTCTTCCACTTCTTCCTTCTTTGCCTCTACTAATAATTCATCATGCACTTGCAAAATTACACGAGACTCCAGCTTTTCCTTTCTCAATCGTTCATCTACACGAATCATTGCAATTTTCATGATATCTGCCGCCGTTCCTTGAATTGGAGAATTCATTGCAACTCGTTCTCCAAATTGACGCTGCATATATTGCGCTGATTTTAACTCTGGAATCGGTCTTCGGCGTCCAAACATTGTACTGACAAATCCGTGTTCTTTTCCATCCTCTACTAATTCATCCAAAAATAGTTTTACTTTTGGATAAGTTTCAAAATAACGCTGAATATAATCAAGCGCTTCTTTTCTTGTAATACTTAAATCTTCACTCAGTCCAAATGCACTAATTCCGTATACAATTCCAAAATTCACCGCCTTCGCATTACGCCTTTGCAGTGGAGTAACTTCTTCTAAAGGAACATGGAACACTTCTGACGCCGTAATGGCATGAATATCCTGTGCCATTCGATAGGCTTTGATTAATCCCTCATCTCCCGACATATGAGCTAAAATACGAAGTTCAATTTGCGAATAATCTGCATCTACAAACACAAATCCCTCGGCTGGTACAAACACTTTTCGGATTTCTCTGCCAAGTTCCATTCGAACTGGAATGTTTTGTAAATTAGGCTCTGTACTACTAATCCTTCCTGTCGCTGTAATTGTCTGATTAAACCTTCCATGAATTCTTCCATCTGCCTGAATAAAATTAGAAAGCCCATCTGCATAGGTCGATTTTAGCTTCGCTAATTGGCGATATTCCAATATCTTCTTTACTACTGGATAATTCGGCGCCAGTTTCTCCAATACATCTGCTGCTGTAGAATATCCATTTTTCGTCTTTTTCGCATAAGGAAGTTTCATCTTTTCAAATAATACATCTCCCAGCTGTTTCGGAGAATTAATATTGAACTGCTCCTCGGTTAATTCATAAATTTCCTTTTCTAAATCCGATATCCCTTCTGCCAGACGTTTCCCATAATTTGCAAGTTGTTCTGCCTTCACCATAATTCCAGCTCGTTCCATCCGATACAAACTAAAAATAAGCGGCATTTCAATTTGATAAAACAACTCCAACATATGAGTATCTTTCAACTTTGTTTCTATCACAGGTCCTGCATGAAGCGCAGTCACCGCCTCATAGCAAGCCAACTTTTTAAGTTCTTCTGGCATCATTGTAAACGCCTGTTCTATGGACGTTTTTCCAATTAGTTTCATCTGATCTGGAATTTCCCAATCACAAAATTCTTTTGCCAACGTCTCATATGGATAAGTCGATACAAGTGGATTTAGTAAATAGGCTCCCACTCCTAAATCTCTTATTTGATTGGAATCCTCCATCCCAAGCCAAAAAAGCATTGGTTTTAAATCTAATACATAAATGGTTGAAACATGAGATAACAATTCTCTTGTCCATTGAGCAAGCAATTCTGGTGTAAGAAAGAATTCTGAGCGAATAAATGCAGTTTCTTTTGAAGTAGCAATTCCAACTCCAACAAAAGTTTCTCGATCACATAAAAATTGTAAACCAACTGCGGATTCGCTCCATGCACGCTCAAATATCTTTTGCGCCTGCATCATATCATTAATTTCTTGGAAACTCTCTTCCAATGCATCTGCTTCTTTTTGATGTTCATTTCCAAAATCTATTTTTAAAGAACGAAATTCTAATTCTTCCAATACTTTTTTTGTTTCTTCCTCATTAATTGCAACTTTCATGGATTCCAAAGTTATATTTGGAAGTTCAATATCACATTTAATTGTAGCAAGCTGTTCACTCAACCGTGCTGCCTTTTCTCCTACTAGTTCTGTCTCACTTGTCTTTAATAAATAATTCAGCGGAGAACGTTTTAACCCTAGTTTTTCTTTCCAGTACGCTTTTATTTCTTTTTCTTTTGTCTTGTCTAAATTTTGAATTGCTTTATAAAGATTATCAATTGTTCCATACTCCTGAATTAACTTTACAGCCGTTGCTTCTCCAATTCCTGCGACTCCTTTAATATTATCCGAACTATCTCCCATTAATCCCTTTAGTGAGTTTACATGGGCTGGAGAAATTCCAAATTCTTTTTCTACCAACGCTGGAGTATAATTAAACGCACGTTCTGGCACATTCACCGTTTTTTTATCAATTCGGTATTTTTTAAACAATTCCTCTGTTTTTTCCGCCGTTGTATGCATCATCCAAAGATTTGTACGCTCTGTGACAAGCTGCAAATAATCATTGTCTTTCGTTAAAATTTTAACGGGAACGGTCATTTCAAATTTTTTGGCAATTGTTCCACAAAAATCATCCGCTTCATACATCGGATCCATAAATTGACAAACTCCCATCCGCTTCAGTACATCTTGGCAAAGTGCAAACTGATCTTTTAATGGAACTAATGTTTCACTACGATTTCCTTTATAATCTGCATACAATTCTCGGCGAAAGGTATCTCGGCTTAAATCCCATGCCACTGCAAGATAAGTTGGTTTTTGTTCTTTTAGAATTTTAAACAACGTCCGAATAAAACCAAATACTGCGTTGGTATAAACACCTTTGGATGTCATCATAATCTTATAAAAATATTTTTCCTTTTCCTCCAATGTCTTCGCAAATAGAATTTCACGTGGAAGATTTCCAAAAAACTGTGTTGTTAACAAACTGGAACCGTCAATTAATAATAAAAATTCTTGTTCCATGATTCCTCCATTCCGCCGCTTTCTTGCAGCTTTTTCCTATCCAATTAATCCCCATAACTGCAATTGCAGCGTAAGAATAATAAGAATACCTATGATAGCAAACGCTGTAATCAAATCTTTAAAAAAGGACATAATATTAGTCCATCTTACATAAGCATTTGCTTCTTTTAATTCCTTTTCAAACTCACCTTTAAAATTATAGGTAGAAAACCAATCTCGATCAATTCCTTCAATATACATATGAATCGTATAAAAGATCTCTAGTTCTTCTCGACATTCTTTACAATTACGTATATGTTCTAAAAATATTTTTAACTTATCCTCAGGTAGTTCTCTCTCGATAAACGGGATAATCAAACTAGTCGCTTCTTTACACTGCATCGAACAGCTCCTTTCTTTAAGCAGGAAGTTTTTTATCAGACGGGGGGAAGACTCCCACCTCTACAGGCGGTGAGCAACCAATTCGTATCAGTAGCAGTTATGTTAGTCTACTCAATGCAAATTGTACAAATTGTTTCATCGCTGTTTCCTCTGCAAACTTAGCAAGGTATATTTGTCCATTTACTCCAGTTATATTGTCTTCTGAAATTTTATTGCTCAATGTAATATTCGCTCGATACTTTGACAACACTTCATTATGACTATGAATATAGTTCTTGTCATCTCTTCTTATAATAAAGCAACAGAAAAATTGATCGTAATGATTCGTTTCCTTATAATCATCAAATGCGACCATACTTGCCCATATTCGATAAACATCCGTACTATTTGCATAATTTAACATATCAAACATATACCCTCCTTTTGGGCACATATTTGATTCCAATGCAATCAAATTCCCTTTTTTTCCAACTCCTTCTTGATCTCTATTTAAACGGAAAAACTCAAAATGAATAAAACGTCTTTTCACATCAAATGCTTTTATACAGTGCCGTCCTATTTCTTTCAGATCTTCTGGAATTTTCTTTAAAATATAAAAATAAACATCTTCTTGTTGATTCACAACATCTAAAGCAGAAATTGGTGTTACACTTCCTGATTCAAATACAGGAGTTTCATTACTATTAACAATTGCATCATAAGACCAAACGGTTCCATTAATATATGGTTCCATAATCCATGTCTCATTTCGAGAAATATTCAGAAATTCTTCTAAATCTGTCTCATTATTCAACAACTGGAGTTCTCCCAGTTTCATTCCTCTGTCTGGTTTTACAACAATTGGATAACCTGTTTTCTCTGCAAATGCTCTACATTTCTCTGGATGATCCACAATTACATATGGTATAGTCGGAATCTGAAACTGCTGATACAATTCTTTCATAATCGATTTGTACTTTGCTTTTTGAACTTCATCCAGATTAAACCCTGTTGTAATATGAAAATCCGTACGTAGTTTTGCATCTTGTTCTATCCAATATTCATTATTACTTTCTAACCAATCTATTTTTCCATATTTAAACGTAAAGTATGCAACCGCCTTCATTACTTGGTTATAGTCTTTCAAATTTTCTACTTTGTAATATTCTGTTAACACTGATTTCAACTGATATTTCAAAGAATCATAGGATGCATCACCAATTCCCAATACGTTTACCCCATTATTTTTTAACTGCGCACAAAAATTCCAATGATTGGATGGAAACTGTGGGGAAATAAATATGAAGTTCATTCTAATCCTCCTCAACAATACGATCCATAATTTCGTAAAAATTCTTCTTTATTATACTACGTTCCCTTCTAAATTACAACCAAATAGTTTCTAACAAGAGAATGAAAACCTCTATATAGAATTTCCTTTTGATATCATAACTCCATAAATTTCTATTATTACAAAACAGTCTCTAACAGAACACTCTAAGCAAGCTTGGAAACACCATATTTCATTTTGAGAAATTGACTCACCTTTATCAATTTTTTTCCTTGACCTTTTTCTTATTCAGTGCTAGACTTAAAATATGTCTATAATTTAACAATACTAAAAAAAGTAAGAGAACTTATGTTGCATGAAATGCGATACAGGAGGTAAAAAATGAGTAAGAGTTTTGATGAATTAGTATCAAAAGCCACAAGCTGTGGCACAAAAAAACTTGCTGTTGCTGTGGCACAGGATGACGCTGTATTAGAAGCAGTTAAAATTGCTAAAGAACGTGGAATCGCAGATTCTATTCTTGTTGGAGACAAGGAAAAAATTGAAGCGGTTGCAGCGGAAATGAATATGGATTTAACTGGATTTGAAATCATTGATGAACCAGATGTTGCACAGGCAGCTTTAACCGCAGTTAAATTAGTTCATGACAAAAAAGCAGATATTCTTTTAAAAGGTCTTCTAGACACAAAGTTATTCTTAAAGAGTGTATTAAATAAAGAATGTGGTCTTAGAAAAGGTAAGATGATGTCCCATGTTTGTGTATTTGAAATTGAGGGCATCGATCGTCTTTTATTCTTTACCGATGTTGCATTTAACACCTATCCTTCTTTAGAAGACAAGGTTACTATCATTAATAATGCAGTTGAAATCGCTCAGGCATGTGGTATTGAAACCCCTAAGGTAGCTCCGATTTGTGCCGTAGAAGTTGTAAATCCAAAGATGCCTCCAACTGTAGACGCCGCTGCTTTAACCGAAATGAACGAAAAGGGTGAAATCAAAGATTGTGTTGTTTACGGACCACTTTCTATGGATCTTGCCATTGACCCAGAAGCAGCGAAACATAAGGGTGTTTCCAATCCAGTTGCTGGTCATGCAGATATTCTCCTATTCCCAAATATTGATGCTGGTAACATTACATACAAGATTTTAGTTCGTACTGCGAAAGTGAAAAACGGTAATCTGTTAATCGGTACATCCGCTCCTGTTATTTTGACATCTCGTTCAGATGATTTTGAAACAAAGATTAACTCCATCGCACTTGCAGCAGTTGTAGCAGATTCAATTGGCTAATGATACAAAATTTAGGAAAGGAGACTCATTCATGAGCTATAAAGTATTAGTTATTAATCCAGGTTCTACCTCTACTAAGATTGGTGTATTTGAGGATGAAACACTTTTATTCGAGGAAACACTTCGCCATTCTACCGATGAGATTGCTCAGTATGCTACTATCGTGGATCAAAAAGATTTTCGTAAAAAAATTATCATCGATTTTCTTTCCTCTAAAAACTTTGATGCCAAAGATTTAGATGTTGTAGTAGGTCGTGGCGGTTTATTAAAACCAATCCCAGGCGGTACTTATGCAGTATCTGATGAATTATTGGCCGACTTAAAAGTTGGTGTGCAAGGACAACATGCTTCTAACTTAGGTGGTATTTTAGCAAGAGAAATCGCAGATGAGATCGGTGTTCCTTCCTATATCGTTGATCCAGTCGTTGTTGACGAATTGACACCTATTGCCAGATATTCTGGTGTACCAGAACTCCCAAGAACAAGTATTTTCCATGCTTTAAATCAAAAAGCAGTTGCAAAACGTTATGCAAAGGAAATTGGAAAAGCTTATGAAGACGTCAACTTAATCGTTGTACATATGGGCGGTGGTGTTTCCGTTGGTGCTCATACAAATGGCAAGATTGTAGATGTTTTCAATGCCTTGGACGGTGAAGGTTCCTTCTCCCCAGAACGTGCAGGTTGCGTACCAGCTGTTCCATTAATGAGAATGTGCTTCTCTGGTAAATATACAGAAAAAGAAATGTATAAAAAGTTAGTTGGTAATGGCGGCTTGAACGCTTATCTTCATACCAATGATATGCGTGATGTAAACCGCATGGCATTTGAAGAAGGCAATGAAGAAGCCAAAAATGTATTTGATGCATTTATCTATCAGATCTGTAAAGACATCGGAGCTATGGCAACTGTATTGAAAGGCAAAGTAGATCAGATTGTCTTAACTGGCGGTATTGCTTATGGAAAAGAAGTATGTGATGCAATCAAAGATCGTGTCTCCTTTATTGCAGATATTACGGTATATCCTGGTGAAGATGAATTACTTGCATTGGCTCAAGGAGCATTACGTGTATTAGACGGTACTGAAAAAGCAATGGAATATTAATTTCACAACGTTTTTATAAAAGAAATAGAGGGTACTGATCCTAAGATGCAGCTACCCTCTTTTCCTTTGATATAATACTTCTTTCAATCTCTGCTTTTCAGCATAAGACATATCCTTCTTTATCCTCAATAGTATAACAACAATCATGGAAAGGGTTTACTTGTATGAATAAAAAAGAAGTTTCGGAAATAAAAAAATTAATGGCTCCCGACCGCAGTGCAATTACTCGAATCTGCGGATGTTATGTAGATGGAGAAAAACGGAAAAAAACCGAATTAAAAGAAGCTTTTCTTTCACTTTCTCAGGAAGAAATGTTTAAATACTTTGAAATTTTCCGAAAAACATTATCTGGAACAATTGGAAAAAACTTAATTAACTTAGATTTTCCTTTAGATCAAGAATTTGAAGATGGAACTCAAAAGTTCCTGCTCCGCCTTAGAGACAGCCAACTAAAAGATGACGCATTATTAGAAGAATTTTATAATAAAATTATTGAATTTTACTATTATGGAGAAAACTACTATATTATATTAATTCATGGAGCCTATGATATCCCAAAGCGTGGCAGCGACAATATCGAGATGGAAGATGCCTCCGACTCTGTATATGAATATTTACTCTGTTCCATCTGTCCTGTTAAACTATCAAAAGCAGGTCTTTGCTATAATACACAAAACAATACGATTGAAGAACGTGTCCGTGACTGGATTGTAGAAGTTCCAGATTGTGGATTTTTATTTCCTGCATTCCATGACCGCAATGCAGACATTCATAGTATGCTCTATTATTCAAAAAACGCCAAGGAATTACAAGATAGTTTTATTCAAAATCTACTCGGATGTACTGCTCCACTCACTGCTGTAAACCAAAAAGAATCTTTTAATACTTTATTAGAAGAAACATTAAAAGAACAATGCAATTTTGAAACCGTTCGCACGATACATGAAAAAATAGCCGAAGAAATGAAAGAACAAGAAAACCAGGAAAACTCTGCACCAGTTACCTTAAACCGTAATGAAGTAAAGAAAATTTTGGAACATGCCGCCAACACTGATATTGAAGATTTCGATCAAGCATTTGAAGAATCGGTTGGAGAATCTTCAGAACTACTCGCTTCCAACATTACAAACACTCAAAAATTTGAAATAAAAACACCCGAAGTTACAATCAAAGTTGCCCCTGATCGAACCGACCTTGTGGAAACCAAACTAATTGATGGAGTTCCTTGTCTTGTTATTCAGATTACCGATCAAATTGAGGTAAACGGCGTCCGTGTCAATGCATTAAAACCAAACTCCGATCTTTCTGAATAACCAAAAACACATATCACAAACACAAAGTAGTCACATGAAAAAGATTAAAACCTATACTAAGATTTTATTCTTTCCATGTGACATTTTTTTATATTTAAATTACATCATATAAAACTTTTCATAAATTTTCTATTCTATCAACTGCTGATGCGTGCTTCTACAATTTTTCCTACCTCTAGATTCAGAAACATCCATTTATTCTATGCAAACATACATTAAAAAACTATCACAAATGCAAAACAAATCGATTGTTTCAATACAGCTTCTGTTCTTATTCAACAGTTCATTGTGTTTCCGCTTTCTA
>OEQW01000024.1_pt1 | contig 28005 bp, 28 predicted proteins | sample 1539861 | NCBI WGS metagenome assembly OEQW01 (sample SAMEA3891885, study PRJEB23780) | metagenome | biome: terrestrial biome; feature: animal house; material: Caecal content | place: Italy | collected 2015-05-05 | reverse complement strand
GGATAGTAGCGGATTAAAATTTTTTAAAACTGTCTGGATATTCTTTTCTGAAGCTCGGCACAGAAAAAATAGAAAGATAGAGAATATAGAATAATAATGTCACAATGATCCATTGTGAATGGCGAAGCCTACCCTTTTGGAGGTATTATGTGGTATACACTACAAGTAAAAAAAGGGCAAGAGGAGTACTTTTGCCAAATGATACAAGAGAAAATAAATAAGAAAAGCAAGAACACTCTGATTCAAGAGTGTTTTTTCTTGCAAAGAGAACGAATGAAGAAATTTGGAGGAAGGTTTCATAAAGTTCAAGAAATCGTTTTTCCCCCTTATATTTTTGTACATACCAATCAGGAAAAAGAAGTAAATCAATTGTTCGAACAGACGCCAGAATTAAATGAATTGCTTCATTCAAAACAGGATAATTCTTATTTCACACCGCTTCAGAAAGAAGAAGTAGACTTTATATTGCGTTGGGGAGATGAGACGCATTTATTAAAACTGAGTGTAATTCGTGTGAATGAAGATAAGACAGTAGAAATTATCGATGGAAGTTTAAAGAATTATAAAAAAGAACTTGTGAAACTGGACTTACATCGAAGAACTGCAATCATACAAACGCAGTTTTTGGGAGAAAAACAAGAAATCCATCTGGGATTTCAAATTATGGGGAAAGATTTGTAAGCAGAACATCTGCTGCAAATGAAAAAAAAGAGGAGAGTAAAATGAAAAAAATAAGGGAAACGGTGTCTTATTATCGTCAGCAATTAAAGCATTGGTATATCGTAGCATTACTTCTAGTAGGATATGATATTGTAGCAGTTAATATGGCATACTTTTTGGCACTCTGGTTTCGATTTGACTGCAAGGCTTCTATGATACCAGGAAATTATTTTTCTGCTTACTTGAAATTTATTCCAATTTATTCCATTTGTTGTGTTTTTATCTTTTGGATGTTACGTCTATATCAAAGTATTTGGAGATTTGCAAGTTATAGCGAAATGCTCCGGATCATTATGGCTACCGTCATTACTTCCGTTGTTCATATCGTTGGAATTACTGTATTATTTGAACGTATGCCGATTTCCTATTACTTAGTTGGAATGGGAATTCAGTTTTTGCTTGTTCTCGGAGTTCGATTTTCTTATCGTTTTATTTTGCTGGAACGCAGCAGAAGGCAAGGAGAGGAAACTTATACAAGCCGTGTAATGCTGATTGGAGCAGGTGCAGCAGGACAGATGATACTAAGAGACTCCATGAAGTCAAAAGAAACAAATGTAAAGATTTGTTGTATCATTGATGATAATTCCAATAAATGGAATCGATATATCGAAGGAGTTCCTATTGTTGGAGGCAGAGAAGAAATTTTATTGAATGTGGAGAAATATCATATTGATAAAATCTTCCTTGCGATTCCAAGCGCCAGTGCAGAGGAAAAACGAGATATTCTAAATATTTGTAAAGAAACAGGATGTGAGTTGAAAAATCTTCCAGGTCTTTACCAGTTTGTAACAGGAGAAATCAGTATTAAAGCCATGAAAGATGTGGCGGTTGAAGACCTGCTAGGAAGAGATCCAATTCAAGTCAATATGGAAGAAATCTTTCAGTATATTCGTGGAAAAACGATTTTAGTTACTGGCGGCGGTGGATCGATTGGAAGTGAATTATGCAGGCAAATTGCAGGACATGAACCGAGACAGCTGATTATTTTTGATATTTATGAAAACAATGCCTATGACATTGAACAGGAATTGAAAGAAAAATATCCTTATTTAAACTTAAAAGTATTGATTGGCTCCGTTCGAGACAGCCGAAGAATCCAGCAAGTATTTGAAATCTATCGACCAGAAATTGTCTATCATGCGGCTGCACATAAGCATGTACCATTGATGGAAGTAAGCCCGTGTGAGGCGATTAAAAATAATGTCATTGGAACTTATAAAACCGCCTATGCAGCAATGCTGAATGGTTGTCAGCGTTTTGTTTTAATTAGCACCGATAAAGCGGTCAATCCAACGAACATTATGGGAGCCAGCAAACGGCTTTGCGAAATGATTATCCAGTCTTTTGACAAGGCGGTAAAAGAAGGTACGATCCATCAACTTCCAAACCTATTTACGCATAAGGAAGAAAATCTTGTGAAAATTCGAACTCTTCGGATACAGGCAGGAAAAGAAACCTCGATTCGAACGGAGTTTGTGGCAGTTCGATTTGGGAATGTACTAGGAAGCAATGGCTCGGTTATTCCATTGTTTAAAAAACAGATACAAAAAGGGGGACCTATAACCGTAACCCATCCAGATATTATCCGCTACTTTATGACGATACCAGAAGCAGTGAGCCTTGTATTGCAGGCAGGAACTTACGCTAAAGGTGGAGAAATATTTGTATTGGATATGGGAGTGCCAGTCAAGATTGATACGTTGGCAAGAAACCTAATTAAATTATCAGGTTATAAGCCAGATATAGATATTAAAGTTACATACACAGGACTAAGACCAGGAGAAAAACTCTATGAAGAGAAACTCATGGCAGAAGAAGGAATGAGAAAAACGCCAAACAAACTCATTCATATTGGAAATCCGATTCCATTTGACCAAGAACAGTTTTTGTTACAGCTGAATGATCTAATGCAAGCTGCCTATGAAAATCGAGGAGATATTCGCAGAATCGTAGAGCAGATGGTATCCACCTATCATCCAGCAATCAACGGATCTGAAAAGAAAGGGAAAATCTATCAAGAATTATATGGGGAAATCGCTGTGACAAAAGCAGAATGATTTAGCACAAACAGGAATGTTTACTGCATATAAAAATGGGAATAACGTTTTTGAGACGGAAAGTTAGAGAAATTATTTGTAATAAATAGACAAAAATGAGGGCGAAAATGAGTGGCTTTGGAGGAGGTTTTTGTATAGTTATTACAAAAATGAACATCTCAAAGAGAGGCTGAGCCGATGGATGAGATGTATAAGCGTATACGAGATGGGTTGAACCGTTGGATGAAAATGATAGAAGCGTCTCTAAGAGACGAGTTCCGAGAGGGATTGGGAAGCTCCCGGGTCAGACATATTTGTATATTTTGTGCAAAAGGAGTGCTTAAGATGGGCGAAGATAAGAGCTACTTTTGTATAGTTATTACAAAAATGAGCGTCTCGAAGATGAGGCGAGCCAAGAAAAATGCTAGTTGGACGTACAGAAGAGACGTTTAGCGTTGGATGGGTGATAGAAGCGTCTCGAATAGACCATTTCCGGGGAAAATGAGTGAGCAGAGATGAATATGGAAATTAGAAATGAACCCATGGTGTGGATATTAAACATCACACCCATTTATGTATAGAAGAAATAGGTATTAACCAAAGGAGCAAAGGGCTATGTTTATCAAGGATGACAACATGAAACCGTTCGAATCAAAAGTCTGGCTTTCTTCTCCTACAATGCATGGAGAAGAACTGAAATATATGACCGAGGCCTTTGAGACGAACTGGATGTCCACAGTAGGGGCAAATATAAATGAAGTAGAACGCATGGCGGCGGATAAAGTCGGCTGCAAATATGCGGTGGCATTATCTGCTGGAACAGCTTCCCTTCATCTGGCTATGAAGTTAGCGGGGGAGAGGCTATATGGTCAGCCTAAATTTGGAAAGGGTGCTTTGTTCGGACACCGGGTTTTCTGCTCTGATATGACATTTGACGCTACGGTGAACCCCGTGGTTTATGAAGGCGGAATCCCGATATTCATTGATACGGAATACGACTCCTGGAATATGGATCCTGTTGCGCTGGAGAAAGCCTTTGAGATTTATCCGGAGGTTCGGCTGATCGTCACAGCACATCTGTACGGCACGCCGGGAAAAATTGATGAGATTCGGGCGATTGCTGATAAATACAATGCTCTGATTGTTGAGGATGCTGCAGAGTCTCTTGGTGCTACATATAAAGGGAAGCAGACCGGAAGCTTTGGTGATTATAGCTGCATTAGCTTCAACGGAAACAAAATAATAACCGGATCATCTGGGGGAATGTTCCTTACAGATTCTAAAGATGATGCAGATAAGGTTCGGAAGTGGTCCACACAGAGCCGCGAGGATGCTCCGTGGTACCAGCATGAGGAGCTGGGCTACAACTACCGGATGAGCAATGTGATCGCCGGAGTGGTAAGAGGACAGTTTCCATACTTGGAAGAGCATATAAAGCAGAAGAAAGAAATTTACTATAGATATAAAAATGGATTGAAAGATCTCCCGGTTACGATGAATCCGATACCGGAGGAGTGTGAGCCGAATTACTGGTTGAGTTGCATTTTGATTGATAAAGATGCTATGTGCAAGCAGATAAGAGGAGAAAAGGAAGATTTGTATATACCAGAGCATTGCAAGAGCTGTCCTACGGAAATTCTGGAGGCTATAAGTTCTATTAATGCGGAAGGTCGTCCAATATGGAAACCCATGCACATGCAGCCGATATATAGGATGAATCCGTTTGTTACCAGAGATGGTAATGGCAGAGCCAGGAGTAATGCGTATATCAAGAAGAATGGGACAGTTGATGTAGGCATGGATATCTTTGAGCGTGGTTTGTGTTTGCCGTCTGATAATAAAATGACTGCTGAGGAGCAGGATAGGGTTATTGAAGTTATTAGGAAATGTTTTGAGTAATTATTAGAGATTAGAGGATTGGATTATGGGTCTAAAGCTGTTTGGTAAAAACATACTTCAAGTATATACACACAAAATAATGAAAATTGAATATAAAACTGCAGCAGGAAATCCGGAGAAATCCTCATACACTCTTCGCAAAATTAATAACGATATTATCACTGAAGAACTTGCGCCCATTGGTACAACAGTTACAGTGTCAAATTTAAAACACCTTCTGCGGGTTAATGGTAGTCGTTACGAAGGCTTTATTTTCGGAGCGGATGATACCCCTATAGGAACCATTTGGGTAATGTATAGGGGAGCAGATGATCTGGAATACCGTATCCGCAATATCGATGCCTATATATTTGATGTTTATGTAAACAACCTGCATCGTGGTAAGGGATACGCAGGAGAAATGATTCGCCAGCTCATGGAGTACCTTCATGACAAAGGCATTAATACTGCTTATCTAGCTGTATCCATGTCAAACTCAAGTGCTCTTAGGGCTTATAAGAAAACCGGATTTACTACGGTGGCAGATAAGAAATTTGCGAGATTTTTAAAGATTAATATTCCATATCACAAACTGTAGCATAAATGTCTTTGTTATAGAAGGTGATTGAATAGATATGGAAAGGAAATAGATTTATGCAGCAGAATTATGCAAAACGAAACATTTACAAGAAATACATAAAACGATTCATTGATATAGTGTGTTCAGGAGCTGCCTTAATTATATTGTCTCCGGTTCTTTTGATTACAGCTATTTTGGTAAGAAAGAAACTCGGTTCGCCCGTGATTTTTAAACAGAAGAGGCCGGGTTTCCATGAGAAGGTGTTTTCGTTATATAAGTTCCGCTCAATGACGGATGCAAGGGATAAAGACGGAAATCTCCTTTCGGATGAGGATAGGCTTTCTTCTTTCGGACGTAAGCTGAGATCTACCAGCCTAGATGAACTTCCTGAACTTTGGAATATTTTCAGAGGTGATATGTCAATAGTAGGGCCTCGACCTTTGCTCGTTGAGTATTTGCCATACTATACTGATGAAGAAGCGCATAGGCATGATGTCCGTCCGGGGTTAACAGGTTGGGCACAGGTAAATGGTAGAAATGTAACTGTCTGGGATGAGCGGCTGCAGCAGGATCTTTATTATGTCAAAAACTGCAGTTTTGTACTGGATGTAAAGATCTTATTTATGACTGTGATGAAAGTATTAAAAAAATCAGACATCATGGTTGGAGCACAGTACGGCGAGGGGCATGGAAGACTTGATAAAGTGAGGCATTACACCCCACAGAGAAGTAACTTTTTGAATGGTGCACCTATCGGAATTAGAGGTGCAAAGAAAAGAGGCTAACGTATGGGGAAGGTCACAATAAGAAGATTTGAGGAAAAAGATGTACCAAACAAGGTGAAGTGGATTAATGATAATCGAAATAACCAATTTCTGCATTATGATATCCCTTTAAGCCTGGAGAAAACGCACTCATGGTATCTGAAGAATCAAACACTTACGAATAGATTTGATGCTGTTATTGAGTACGATAGTATCCCTGTTGGGGTAATTGGCCTTGTGAATATTCATGATGGAAAAGCAGAGTATTACGTGACTCTAGGCGAACCTGAATACAAAGGAAAGGGTATTGCAAAAAAGGCTTCAGATATATTGTTAAAATATGCTTTTAATGGGCTGGAGCTAGATGAAGTCTATCTCTATACCGAAATCTATAACGTGGCCGCACAGCATCTATTTGAAAAATGCGGTTTCCATAATCAAGGTATAGCATATGCATCTGCCGTAAACAGAGGCAGTACGGTAGACCGTTATTATTATGTGATAACTGTGGAGGAATATATGAGGATTAACAATGAGATAGAGTGGGGGGGTATTCCATAGCTTCTTCCCTGAACTTGCTGATAGCAGCATGAGGTGGGCAGCATGAGAAAACTGCTTATCCTCGGAAGTGATTTTGGGACAATTCAGGTGGTACGAGAAGCTCACAAGATGGGGCTCTATGTGATTGTGGCAGATTTAATGGAAACATTACCTACTAAGGAACTTGCAGACGAAGCGTGGCTACTTAGTTCTACGGATACAGATACATTGGTAAAAAAATGCAGAGAAGAGCATATTACTGCACTGATGTTCGGAGCAAGCGATTTCAATGTTTGGAATGCTAGGGAAGTATGTAAACGCTTGAATCTACCAATTTACTGTGAAAGTGATTATGCGTGCCGAGTTGCAAGAGATAAGGCTGAGTTCAAACGCATTTGCAAAGATGTGGGAGCGCCAGTTGCAGAAGATTACTACGTGGCGGACTCTTTGAGAGCAGATGAACTTAGTAAGATCCAATATCCTGTTGTAGTTAAGCCTGCAGATAAAAGTGGTAATCGTGGCATGAGTTACTGCAATAATCAGGAAGAGTTGATTGCGGGATACAAGGCTGCGAGGAATATATCTGATAAGGAAATTATTGTTGAGCGTAAATTACATGGTAAAGAATATAACGTTCATTATGTTCTAGCTGATGGACACGCCAGACTGCTTTATTTCAGTTCAACACATCATGAACCCGGAGAAGCTGAAAACTTATATTCCTTCAAATGTACAACGTCATGCCATTTGAAACAGTACATTGACGAGGTAAATCATTCTGTTATTAAGGTAATAGAAAAAGCCGAATGTAGAGAAGGAATTGTGTGGGTTGATTGTATTCGTGATGATGATGGCCGCTTCTATATGCTGGAAATGGGATACCGTTTTGGAGGAGTAATGACCTATGTCCCATATGAAAAGGTTGCCGGATTTAACACTGTTAAATGGATGTTGGAGTGCGCCTTGGGTGTTAAACATACAGAACAAGACTTGCCGCCAGCATTAGATAGAGCATTGACAGGGTGCGCGGCATCCTACAATCTATTCTCTCAGTATGATGGGGAGATAGCCAAAATTGAAGGACTTTCAGAAATAGAAAAAATACCGGGTGTGTTCATCGACATTCCCAAGCGAGAGGGGAATTCAGTTCGCCTGCATGCGTGCATGGGACTTTTGGGCATATACGGGAAGGATATCGAGGATGTTTGTGAATGGCTTCAAATGGTCAACTCGCTACTGAAAACGACAAATGTTAATGGAAAAAATATGTTCATTTATTTTGATGATTATGACTCACCCCGACAAGAGTATTACCAGGGTTTAGATCAATTTAAATGATAGAAACCGGAAGGAGGAAGAGATGATACCGACACAAATACAGAATCTGGGCGAATACAATGGAAACCATCTATTTGTAAAACGTGAAGACACTATCCCTTTCTCATTTGGTGGAAATAAGGTAAGAAAAGCGCAGCTTTTTTTTGAAGAAATTGATCGGGGAGAGTATGACTGTATTGTCACATACGGTAGCAGCAGTTCTAATCATTGCCGTGTGATCTCCAATATGGCAGCAGCAAGGAATATGAAGTGTTACATCATCTCGCCAGAGGAAGCGTCAGATGAAACTTACAATAGTAAAATGATGAGATTGTTTGGTGCTGAGATTACAGTGGTTCCAGTGGAGCAGGTACACGACACGATTGAGAAGAAGTTAGAAGACTTAAGGAATAAGGGTTCCTGCCCATACTTCATCGCAGGCGGTGGCCATGGGAACATTGGGACACAGGCGTATGTAAGTTGCTACGAAGAAATACGACAGTACGAGGATGCACAGAATATTCACTTTGACTATATCTTCTTTGCATCCGGGACAGGGACAACACATGCGGGGTTGATATGCGGACAACTGATAAGCAAAGATGAAAGAAAGATTGTGGGGATAAGTATTGCCCGTAAAAATCCTAGAGGCAGGCAAGTTGTACTTGACAGCATACATGAATATTTGACAGAAAATGATGTGCTGATATCCGATGACAAAATAGAATCTGCCACTATATTTGATGATAGCTATACAGGCAATGGATATGCGAAAGATAACAATAAGATTGAAAAAACAATCAGAGAAATCTTAATGAGGTATGGGGTGCCATTAGATACCACATACACAGGAAAAGCTTTTCAAGGCATGCGTGAGTATTTGAAAGAGAGAAACATAACTGACAAGACGATTTTATTTATACATACAGGTGGAACTCCGCTATTTTTTGATGATTTGGGAGGTAAATTGTAATGGATATCCGCTATACACAAATAGATAATCTTCCGCCGCTGACTTGGCTTGCGGAGATCAAAAATGGAATTGTTGAGGTTATACACGGTAAAAGAGTTGAGACCACTGAAAATTGGTTTGTAGAAGGAGCTTGGTCTGGAGAGTTTGTGCAAGGAGAATTCCTGGATAATGACTGGTTTTGTGGAACAGGTGCAAAGCTGTGTGGCGATAAAATTGTTTTTTCCACACCATCTCACGTGACATATGGGTTGTTTGCTAAAAAGATCGTGCGGGGGGGGGGGTACAGGATCTCCAATAGCTTATTCCTTTTAATGAGTAAGGCCGGCTTCAATTTGGATTCGCAGTATCCAGGATATGAGACGGATTTCAATAGCATTACGAAAGGGATTGAACGATACAATCCACATATTCATGTGGTTGATCGGAACGGGAATGATGACAATGTGGATGTTTACTATTTCCGTCATATAGAAATAGACAAAAATAACCAGTGCGTAATTAGCAAAATAAAAAAGGTGACTCCTTTTGCTGATTTTGAAGATTACTACAAACGTCTAATAGACGATATGCGAAGCTTGTACAGCAATGCACACGACAGTAACAGAAAATACCGTTATGGCGTGGTCACGATGATATCGAAAGGATATGATGCACCATGCTGCGCAGCGGTTGTAAAGGAAATCGGTGGTAATACGGCTCTTACCTTTAGCGCAATTGGAAAATATGCTGAGGATAGCGGTGTTGATATAGCGAAGAGGCTTGGTTATCAGAATATCATTGAAAAGGACGCAGATGCATATAAGAGCAGAGCGGATATGCCAGAAATAAAATACCTCTGTTCAGGAAATCTGGGTGGTGGAATTTCGTTTTCGGTTTTTGAAGAGGAATATGAAGGAAATCTTGTTTTTCAAGGAGAAAGAGGCGATTCCATATATGACCGCTATAGTAAACACAGGAATGATGAATTTCATATTATCAATATGCAGTCAGGCTTGAGCGAAAGCGAGCATAGATTGTGGTTGGGGTATATACCCGTCCCAATGCCTCTGTATGGAGCAAGCGCATGGCCAAGCCTGTATGATATAGCCAACTCAGAAAAAATGAGTGAGTGGCAAATGAATAATACCTATGACCGGCCAATACCGAGACGTATTGTTGAGTCCGCAGGTGTCCCAAGAGAGTGGTTTGGGATTCAAAAAAGAGGCGCTGGATTTTCATATCATTTCGATTGGATGAAGAGAATTGTAAGCAGAATGTCACTAAAATCGGGAAATGACTTTTCTGCGTATGTCAGGAAACACAGAAAGCCATATGTCATTCAGAAGATTAGGTTTTTTGCAGAAACATATAAGGTTTATTTGAATCGCATTGGACTAAAAATTAAGAGGGATGATATAGAGCACCTGTCCAGCACACCGAATCCAATGGCAGCAAGATACCTGATTCCCTGGGCAGGAGAACATATTTTGAAAGAATACAGACAAATTTTGGAAAGGTGATACAAAATGAACATCTTGATATTAAGTGCGGGAACTCGTAATAAAGTAGTTCAATATTTTAAAATTGCTTTGAAAGGTAAAGGCATTGTAATCGCTACAGATTGTAGTGAGATTGCGCCTGCCATTTATGAAGCCGATAAATATTATATTGTACCGAGAATGGATGATCCGCGGTATCTGGATGTTATCTATGGTATTTGTAAAGAAAACAATGTATCAGGTGTTCTGTCTCTTATAGATCCGGAATTATCCTTGCTGGCAGCACATGTAAACGAGTTCGAAAAAATAGGAGTAACTGTTATTGGCTCTAATTACGATCTGTGTGAAATGAGTCTGGATAAAATGCAGATGTTTCAATGGCTTGTAAAACATGGATATAAAACCGCAAGAAGTTATAAGGATAAGGAAGCATTTTATCAAGATGTGAAGGCTGGAAAAATAAATTATCCAGTATTTGTGAAGCCTATTCGAGGAAGCGCTTCTATTGCGATTAGTAAAGTTACAGATAAGGAAACGATTGATTTACTATTCGCACACAATGACAATCTGATGATTCAGGAGTTTTTGGACGGACAGGAGATCGGTGCAGATGTCTACATTGATATGATTTCCGGTGAAGTTGTTTCGGCTTTTACTAAGAAAAAGATCAAAATGCGTGCTGGAGAGACAGATAAGGCTGTCTCATTCAAAGATGTCAAATTATTTGCCTTAATTGAGCGATTTGTAAGTGAGACAGGATACAGAGGACAGATCGATATTGATATTTTTGATATTAATGGCGAGTACTATATCAGCGAGGTAAATCCGAGATTTGGCGGCGGTTACCCACACGCTTACGAATGCGGTTGTGACCATATGAGGCTGATCATCGAAAATCTTAATGGAAGAAAAAACCGGAGAAATATAGGCGCTTATGATGAAGGTGTTTATATGATGAAGTATAACGAAGTAATGATAAGGAAGCAGTGAAAAAGATGAACGTGCTATTTTTGACCACGGGTCGGATGGAGAGCATTGAACAGCATGCGATATATCCAGACTTGTTGAGATGTTTTAGGGATCATGGACACAACATATATACCGTAAGCTCCTACGAAAAGCGTTCGGGCAAGGCCACAGAGTTAGTACAGGAGAATGGGGCTTCTATGCTGCATGTGCAGATTGGAAATCTTACCAAAACCAACATAATTGAAAAAGGTATCTCCACGATCTTGATTGAGTGTCAATACAAAGAGGCAATAAAAAAGTATCTTCCAGATGTCCACTTTGACCTTGTCATGTACTCAACGCCGCCGATTACTTTGGTGGAGGTGATTGATTATGCGAGAAAACACGATAACGCCAAAACATACTTGCTCCTTAAAGATATCTTCCCCCAAAATGCAGTTGATATCGGAATAATGAGTAAAACTGGACTGAAGGGATTGTTATATAAGTTTTTTAGACAGAAAGAAAAGAAACTGTATGTGATATCTGATTATATAGGGTGTATGTCACAGGCTAACGTAGACTATGTGTTGCAACATAATCCGGAGATAAAAGCAGATACCGTGGAGGTGTGCCCAAACTCTGTTGAAGTAGTGGATATGAGGGTAAGCATTAATGTCAGAGATGAGATGCGTCAGAAATATGGAATACCTCTTGATAAAACAGTATTTGTGTACGGCGGAAATCTTGGAAAACCACAGGGAATATCTTTTCTGATTCAATGCCTGAAATCACAGATGAGTAATCAGGATGCTTATTTCCTGGTTGTAGGAGACGGCACTGAATTTGGAAAGCTGGAACAGTTCTTTAATGAACAGAAACCTGAAAACATGAAACTAATGAAGCGGCTTCCGAAGGCAGATTATGACCAGATGGTTGCTGCCTGTGATGTGGGAATGATCTTCTTGGATCACAGATTTACCATACCGAATTTTCCAAGCCGTTTACTTAGCTATATGCAGGCTGGCATACCAGTTCTGGCGGTTACGGATCCGAATACGGATATTGGAAAAGTGGTTGTTGATGGCGGCTTCGGCTGGTGGTGTGAGAGTAATGATGCGCATGCATTCAATGAGAAGGTACAGGAAGCCTGTAAAAGTGATTTGGTGGATATGGGAATGAAAGGATTCCAGTATCTTGAAGAGTATTACAGTGCTGAGAAAGGCTATGAGATTATAATGAGACATTTTAATTAATGACACAATGATAGCTAATTGGAGGAAGTGGGTAAAATGAAAGTCCTTATAATTGGGTTTTCTAAGATTAAGTACATGCCTTACATAAACTTTTATTTGAACAATGTAAATAGTGAAAAGAATGAAATTCACATTTTATACTGGAATAGGGACTTAAAAACTGATGAGTTGTCTAGTGAAAAAGGATTAACATTTCACGAATTTCGCCAATTTCAAGAAGATTATGAAAAAAGAGGGAAATTAATTAGTTTTTTAAGGTTTAGAAACTATACAAGAAAAATAATTAATGGTGAAAAATTTGACTTCATCATAGTGTTAACAACAATGCCAGGGATTTTATTATCAGATATTCTTATTACAAAGTATCAAGGTAAATATATCTTTGATTATAGAGATTCAACATATGAACGATATAAATTTTTTAAAGCTATTTTAAATCGACTTGTAAATGGTTCGCAAATTACATTTGTTAGCAGTGATGGTTTTAGAACTTTATTTTCTCCAAAATGCAAGCTCAAAATCATCACGACACATAATCTACTCGCTGATTCACTTTTGCATAGAGACGAGAAGAGTAAATTTGGCATCCAATCAAAAAAGATTCGAATAGGTCATTGGGGACAAATTCGTAATGAGGAAGTAAATGTTTGCTTTATTAGAGCGTTAGCTGGTGATGATAGATTTGAGTTGCACTATTATGGTCGAGAGCAAAGGATCACACTGAAATTAAAAGAGTATGCAAAAAATTTAAATGCAGACAATGTCTACTTCCATGGGGGATATATACCAGAAGATAGATACAAATTTGTTCGAGAAACGGATATCATACATAATGTTTTTGATAGCCCCAACATGATGATGGCAATGTCGAATAAGTATTATGATGGTATTATTTTTAGGATTCCTCAAATTTGTATGGAGGGGTCATTTATGGGTAACTGTGCAAGACGTGCGAAAGTTGGATTTTGTTGTTTTCCTTCAATGAACAATCTTGCAGATTATATATATCAGAGATATGTAGAAATAGACTTAAATAAGTTTAACTTGTCCTGCGATACTGAACTTAAAAGAGTTTTAGAGGAGTATCATAGAAGTGAATACCTATTACAAAAGACAATAGAGTAATAACGGAAAGCGAGTATAAAAATGATATTATATATAAGTTATGCTACAGAATACAATCTTTTTAATAAATTGCTTGATGAAGGGAAAGTATACCCAAGTAATCAAATGGAGAAATTTAATTCAAGTTTGATCAAAGGGCTTGCTTCGTATGATGAGGTAATATCATTATCAGCTTTGCCTTATAAGGGACCTGCAAAAAAGACAGTATTAAAGCTAGATAATATTCAATATATTAGTATACCAAATATAACGGGTAAACTGCACAGGCTTTTTAATGTCATTATGCTGCTGCTTTTCGGTATATTTACTATTATTAGGAAGCGACCGCGTTTTATTATTTGCGACGCTATAAATAACTCTCCGTGTTATGTTAGCGCCATTCTAGCAAAATTGTTTCGAATTCCCGCAGTTGCAATTGTTACCGATTTACCAGGAATGCTTGGTGTTAATCGTGATCCTGCTAAAGGAATTAGACGTATGCAACAGTTTGACGGATATATTTTACTCACTGAGGCAATGCAGCAGGTGGTTAACCCAAAAAGCAAACCTTACATGATAATGGAAGGACTATGTTCTCCTGTAATTCCAAAGACACCGAAAAATTCAGAGGGAAATAAAAGCAAGAAAATTATTCTGTACACAGGGGCTCTATGGAAGCATGATGCTGGAATTGAATACTTTGTAGATGGATTTCTTAGAGCGGGTATAAAAGATGCAGAATTACATTTTTATGGAGTTGGAGAGCTTGTTGAATGGTTGAAGAGGATTGAAAAAAGGCATCCAAATATAAAATACAAAGGGGTTTTGCCTAATGATAAGATCGTGGAAAAACAGTTAGAGGCATCGCTTCTAGTGAATCCTCGGCCGTCAGGGGAAGAATTCTGCGTCTATTCATTTCCCTCAAAGACTATGGAGTATATGCTAAGTGGCACCCCTGTTCTAATGACAAGATTGCCAGGGGTTCCAGCCGAATATTTTGATTATGTGTACACCATCGATTGTGAATCGAGTGATGGTGTTAGTGAAGTATTAAAAGAAATTTTTAGTAGAGACAGTAGTAATATCAGTGATCTTGGCAAGAAGGCACGAGAATTTGTCATCAATAACAAGAGTTGTGAAAAACAGGCAAAACGAGTATTTGATTTTTGCAACTCAATTACGAGGTAGATCTGATTGAAGAAAAAGAAATTGATATTTATATATAGAGAGATGATACTGGGAGGAAGTACAACGAATCTGTTAAGCGTATTGCATGAGCTAGATTATTCTCAGTATGATGTTACTTTAGCTCTATATAATAAAAATAGTGATTTTGATGCCATGATACCAAAGGAAATCGCCCAAATTATTTATTTGAGAAAAACACATTCTAAAATAATGCTTGCAGTTAATTTCTGCTTATGTTCCAGTGCGTGGCGTAATGTCTATAAAGTGGTAAAAGAACGAGGAATAAAAAACTTTTTTAAGGCAGTGGCTTCAGAGATGAGTTTAACTGCAAACACAAGAAACCTAGAGGAGATTTATGATGTCGCAATTGGCTGTATGGAAGGGTGGTCAGACCGATTTGTAGCTGACCATGTTCATGCAAATAAAAAAATCATGTGGGTACATACTGATATTGCTAAGGCTCCTTTAGGTGGCGTAATGCAGTTGGAATATTTAAAATATGCAGATTATGTGATTTGCATCTCACAAGATAGTACGGATAGTGCAAAGAAATTATTTCCAGAGATAAAGGATAAAATAGTTTATGTCCCGAATGTTTTCTCACCGGCATTGATAAAGAAACGTTCTATGGAAGATGATCCTGATTTGCAAAATATTATAAGCTACAAAGGATTTAAAATAATATCTGTTGGAAGAATAGATAATTACACGAAACGACTTGATCGTATGATTCAAGTGTCTTCAATTTTAAAATCTGAAGGAATAGACTTTAAATGGTATTATGTTGGTGAGGGAAAAGATAGAAGTGCAATTGAAAATATGATCAAAGAGTATAATATTGCGGATAATTTTATCCTTTTGGGCTTAAAGATGAATCCTTATCCATTCATATTGCATTCGGATTTGTTATGTATGATGTCGCGCTATGAGGGCAAACCGATGGTTGTTACAGAAGCGCAAATATTAGGTATACCGCCAATAGTAACTGAGTATTCAGCTGCTTACGAACAAATAAAAAATGGAGTTACTGGATTTGTGGTACCAGATTGTGATGATTTTGAATTCGCTAAACAACTTGCAGAGATAGCTTCTAACCAAGATATACTTGATAAAATGAAAAGAGGTATACTTAAAATTAAAACCGACTATTCTGAAGGGATAGATTACTTTACAAATTTATTATAGAGGATTGATTATATTGTGAAAAATAAAGTACTGATTGATACTAAAGGAAACTCGATTCCGTTTATTTTTATATTATACAATATGGCACCACTTTTAACATTACTTGGACACTCATTTTCTATGCTTGCATATGGATTTATGATTCTTGTAATGATTTGGGCTATATATAAGCGTGAATTAGTATGGTGCTTACCTGCAACTTTGTATTTTTACTTTGGTTATTTTTTTATAACAAGTATTTTTCATTGGTTTATCATATTCTATATAGTATATGCATTTATTAGATGCAAGTATAACGCAGTTATTTTGAAAGTTAAAACTGCTCCGTATATTGTCTGTATATTATATTGCTTATTGGTATTGTCAACAAATAGTTTATATACAGCATTACTTTGCATGCTTGAAGTAACAGTAGTTTTATTTGCAACAACTGAATTAAAGCAATCTGAGTATTTATTCCAAGGCTTTTGGAAAATGTTTGTCATAGCAGCTATATCATCTGCAATTGTTGGTTTAGTAGGAAATAATACAATAGAGGCTTCATTTTCATCAGGAACAGGTTATTATTTCTTCGATAGAATAATAGGAACATTTGACGACCCTAATTATGCTGGATTTTATTATAATTTGGCAATATGTGTTTGCTTTACAATGGATGTATTTAAAAACCGTGTTCTTAAATACTTTGTCATTGCATTGCTGTATGTAATGTTGATAGTTTCTGTTAGTGTGACAGCTTTATTTGCAAATATAATTCTAATTTCATGCGTATTGCTTTTTAAAAATCGCATATCGCTTAAAACTTTTTTATGGATTGCAGCTTTATTCAGTTCACTATTAATATTATATTATTGTGCATTAACTCATGATGACTGGGGATATCTATATGACTTTGCTGTTAGGCTTGAACAAAAAATAGAACTGTTTTCAACTAATGACTTAAGCGGAGTTACGAGTGGCAGAACCTCAATCGCACAATCGAACTTTATGTACTATTGGAATCAAGATAATATATTTAAATATTTATTTGGCCTTAATGGAATTACTACACGCTATATAGACACAACAAAGTTCGTTTTTGCTTCTCATAATGAGTATATCGATCTCCTATTGAATGTTGGCATAATTGGATTATTGCTCTATATGGGTAATATATTTGTTAATGCATTTACAAAATCAAATAGAAATTACTTATTTACAGCATATGAGACTTTTATAAAATCGGCTCGTCTATTATATATTGTATATGCCTTTACAATAACACTATTTTTAGAGCCAAGGTTCATGGTGTTTCATTTTATATTTTGATTTGAGGATTGATGCATGAAGAGATTATCACTTAATATGATTGTCGCTGTAGCATGTAATATCCTAACTATTATATTTAGCATTATTGCTCAGCGCTTTGTGCTAGTATCTTTTGGTTCGGAAATTAATGGACTAACAGCTTCAATTGCTCAGTTTATGACTTACTTTGCGCTATTAGAATCAGGATTGGGTCTTGCTTCTATACAAGCATTATATAGGCCTTTTGCATTAGGAGATAAAGGGCATGTAAGTAGAATACTGGCAGCTACTTCAAAGCAGTATCATAAAATAGGAATAGTTTTTTTTGTACTTACAGTATCTCTTGCATTTGCAATGCCTTTTATTTCTGAGAGTAGTTTGAATCCTGCTATTATTTTTAAAATTACTGTCTTATCTGGAATGCCTAGTGTAATTAGTTATTCGTTTATAGGCCGATATCAGACTCTTTTATCTGCTGATAGGAAGGAATACCTAATTAACGCTCTTAACGCCTGCCTTGGCATCGGATTTAATGTTGTTCGTATCATAATGATAAATTTAGGGTGTTCTATTACGACTGTTTTGGCAGCTGTTTTGTTTTCGCCGCTTATTAGATTTCTTTTCTTACACTATTATGTGAGGCGGCACTATGATTATGCATTTAATAATAAGGAGGAGCCTGATTTTAAGGCGATAGCTAAAAGGAAGAATGTATTAATTCATCAAATTGTTGGGTTAATTACAAATCAGTCTTCAGTCGCGCTGTTAACGGTTTTTTCTACACTGAATGAGGTCAGTAAGTATTCTGTTTATAATCTGATCTATTCACATTTATTTTCAGTGATCAATTCTACTTTTTCAACTGCAACACAAGCAAGTTTTGGTCGCTGGATAGAATGTAAAGATGCACGGCTGGATAGATATTATGAAATATATGAAACGTTGTTTACTTGTGCGTTATTTTGCCTAATGTCGGTGGTTTGCGTTGTAACTATACCGTTTGTTAGTAATTATACACATGGCGTTAAAGGAGTCGATTATATTGATGGTCTTCTTGCTTTGTTATTCATGATTTCATCGTTGTTCAGTACATCCAGAATTCCTGCTATGATGATGATTAATGCAACTGGTAGTTTTGCAGAAACACAGAAAGGCGCAATAGGAGAAGCGATACTAAGTATTACTATTTCAATACCCGCTTTTTTTATTCTTGGAATCCGAGGGGTTGTATTTGGAACATGTGTTGCAATTTTTTATCGCATGTTGGACATAGAAAGATTTGTATATCATAACATACTGCATACGTCAATTAAGAGATTTGTCAAATTGATAGTTGTTAATTCAAGTATAATGATTTCGTATATAGCGTTATTTATGGTTATCAAATCTCCCACAGCTAATGGCTGGATAGCCTGGCTTCTTCTTGGAGTAAAGCAGATGATTATTGCTATTCTTCTATTCGGAACTGCATGTGGAGTGGTGTATGGTAAAAGGATATATCTAATATGGAAGGAGATTAGATATAAGTACATGTAAATTTTTTGCTTTGAAGGTATAAAGGAAAGGTAATATGGTTTGGTTGCATCAATTATCCACACCATATAGGTCTAAATAATGAATAAAAATGAATTTCTATATAAATTAATTAATTATCCGGGACAATTATATCGCAGAATACAAATTAAACTGCAAAAGTCAATGTTAATGGAATGCGGAGAGCAAGTTAGATTTGGAAGAAATGTAGAGATTAGCTGGAGTAATTGTTCCATTGGAGATGATGTCTATATTGGTGATAATGCGATTTTTTTGTGTGCTCATGCTCCATTACATATTGGCCCTCATGTAATGTTTGGACCAAATTGCTCTATAATTACTGGGGATCATAGAATGGATATCATCGGTACGTACATGTCAAAAGTTACGGTTGCCGAAAAATTACCTGAAAATGATATGACGGTTGTAATTGAAGGTGATAATTGGGTGGGAGCCAATGCATTAATTTTAAAAGGAGTCACAATAGGAAAAGGAGCAGTTATTGCTGCAGGCGCTGTTGTTACTCACAATGTACCTCCATATAGTATTGTAGGGGGGGTGCCTGCTAAAGTAATATCATACCGCTTTTCTCCTAGTGAGATTAGTGAGCACGAAAAGATATTAGCAGGATATAAGGGGTAAGGTTAGAGAATATTACTTTTTTAATTATTACGAGAAATGGCGATGTAAACAGATTACAGCAATTAATCCGAAAATAAAAAAACATCAATGACTATTATGACGAATTTTATTTTGGAAATCAATAACAATCAGGAGGCGATTACTAACAATGCACAATATCACAGAAGCATTCAAAAACAAAACCTTAGTCATCACTGGCGGAACTGGCTCATTCGGTTCTACCGTATTGAAACACTTTTTAACCACGGACATCGGGGAAATCCGCATCATCAGCCGTGATGAGAAAAAGCAGGACTGGATGCGGCATACTTTGCAGGCACAGTATCCAGACTATGCAGGAAAGGTGCAGTTTTATGTGGGGGATGTCCGCAACGTGGATTCCGTCCGGGACGTCATGTACGGAGCCAATTATGTGTTCCATGCTGCAGCCCTGAAGGAGGTTCCTTCTTGTGAGTTCTTCCCGATGGAAGCGGTACGGACGAACATCATCGGAACCGATAACGTGATCACGGCTGCGGTGGAAAATCATGTAGAGCGTGTGGTATTCTTATCTACCGATAAAGCGGCATACCCCATCAACACCATGGGCATGACAAAGGCGGTTGGTGAGAAGGTGGTACAGGCCAGGGCGCAGAAAGCGTTTGAACGTGGTGGTACGGTGCTGGCCTGCACCCGCTATGGCAATGTTATGTGTTCCCGTGGCTCTGTTATCCCGCTTTTCATCGACCAAATCAAGCGAAAGGCGCCGATTACCATTACCGATCCGAATATGACGCGCTTTCTTATGAACCTGGATGAAGCCGTTGACCTTGTGGCATTTGCTTTTGAGCACGCCGAACCAGGTGATTTGTTTGTGCAGAAAGCGGACGCCAGTACTATTGGGGATCTGGCGAAAGGCGTCATGAAGGTATTTGGAGAAACCGAGTGTAAGATTATTGGATCGCGTCATGGGGAAAAGTTGTACGAGACACTTGTGACAAGAGAAGAGATGCTGCGGTCTGTGGATATGGGGAATTACTATAGAATTACACCAGATGCAAGAGGATTAAATTATGATAAATTCTATGTAGAAGGTACGGTGACCACAGAGAGTGATGAGGCGTATACCTCCCATAATACGAATCGTCTGGATGTGGATGGCGTGGTTGAGAAGATCATGGGCACAGATTATGTGAAGGAAGAGATGGAAGGAAGGCCGCATGCAGTGGAGGCATAAATACATAAAATTCGCTATGGAGGGTATAAAATTCACAAATAGATTTGCATGTGGCATGCTGACAAAAGTAAGTAACTGATGGTATGATGGAATCAGGCTGTAAGTAAAGCCATAGTGAAGTATGAGAAAGAATCAAAAATTATTTGGTGTGGAAGTGATTCATAAACACACCAGGAGAATATAGTGAGGTGCAGTTTATGAACATCTTAGTAACTGGCGCAAAGGGCATGGTGGGAACCGCCCTTGTAGCCAATCTGAAAAATATAAAGGAAAACAAAAACCGTACCCGTCTGGGTATTCAGATTGATGAGATTTATGAGTATGATCTGACTTCAACAGAAGCAGAACTGGACGAGTACTGCAGCAAAGCTGACTTCGTGTTTAACCTGGCAGGCGTGAATCGTCCAGAAAATCCCGAAGATTTCATGAAGGGAAACTTCGGCTTTGCCAGCACGCTTCTGGACACCTTGAAGAAGTATAATAACAAGGCCACGATTATGCTGTCTTCCTCCATCCAAGCCACCCTGGCAGGACGCTTTGGGGATTCGGAATATGGCCGATCCAAGAAAGCTGGAGAGGATTTGTTTTTCTCCTATGCTGCTGAAACTGGGGCCAGGGTAGCGGTTTACCGATTTCCGAACCTGATGGGTCACTCCAGGCCGAAGTACAACAGCGCTGTCAGCACCTTCTGCTGGGCTGTTGCCAACGATAAAGAATTCCATGTAAATGACCGGAGCACCGAGCTGGAGCTTCTCTATATTGACGACCTGGTGGAAGGGATGTTCGATCTTCTGGAAGGGAAAGAAGTCCATTGTGAGTTTGACGGCGTGGATACGGTCCTGGATCCGAAGGGACGCTACTGCTGTGTTCCCGTTACCCACAAAGTGACGCTGGGCGAGATTGTGGATTTGCTGGAAGCCTTTAAACAGCAGCCGTCTACGCTGATGATGCCGAAGATGTCGGAGGGTTCTTTCGCGAAGAAGCTGTACAGTTTGTATCTGACGTATCTTCCAGTGGAGAAGTTTAAATATCCGCTGAAGATGAATGTGGACGACAGAGGCTCTTTTACGGAGCTGGTACACACTGCCGACTGCGGCCAGGTCAGTATCAACATCAGCAAACCAGGCATCACCAAAGGGCAGCACTGGCATAATTCCAAGTGGGAATTGTTTATCGTAGTGGCGGGTCATGGACTGATTCAGGAGCGGAACATTCATACTGGAGAAATGGTAGAGTTTGAAGTATCAGGTGACAAGATTGAAGCCGTCCATATGATTCCTGGCTGGACCCATAATATCATCAACCTGAGTGAGACTGAGAATCTGGTAACGGTAATGACTTGCAATGAGATTTTTAATCCAGAGCGTCCAGATACCTTCTATGAGCCGGTATAAGATCTCTATATGAAACAGTTGTGCTAACAGAGGTAGGGAAACCTGCTTATAAGCAGTAAGAATGAAAAGAACGGAGTGTAAGAGACAATGAGCGAGATCAAGACGGATTATTCCGATATACATTTTAAAGATAATGGGAAAATAAAACTTCTCATCATCGTCGGCACCCGCCCAGAGATTATCCGGTTGGCGGCAGTGATCAATAAGTGCCGAAAATATTTTGATGTAGTGCTGGCACATACTGGACAGAACTATGATTATACCTTGAACGGAATCTTTTTTGAAAATCTGAAGATTGAGAATCCAGAAATCTATATGGATGCGGTGGGCGACGATCTTGGTGCGACCGTGGGTAATATTATCAACTGCTCCTATAAGCTGATGGTACAGATCAAGCCTGACGCATTGTTGATTTTAGGAGACACAAATTCTTGCTTATCAGCTATAGCAGCTAAAAGACTTCATATTCCAATCTTCCACATGGAAGCGGGAAACCGCTGCAAGGACGAGTGCCTGCCAGAGGAGACTAACCGTCGGATCGTGGACATCATTTCCGATGTAAACCTAGCGTATTCAGAACATGCTAGGAAATATCTCCATGAGTGCGGACTGGCAAAGGAAAGAGTGTATGTAACGGGAAGTCCAATGGCAGAAGTACTGCATCAGAACCTGGAAGAAATTGAGAAGTCCGATATTCTGGAGAAGTTGGGACTGGAACCGCAAAAATATATCCTGCTTTCCGCCCATAGGGAAGAGAACATTGATACGGAGAAAAATTTCTTGTCCCTCTTTACAGCGATTAATAAGATGGCAGAGAAGTATGCCATACCGATTCTGTATTCCTGCCATCCTCGTTCTCGCAAGCGGTTGGAAGCATCTGGATTTCAACTGAATCCCCGTGTGATTCAGCATGAGCCTCTTGGCTTCCACGACTACAACCATCTTCAGATGAATGCCTTCGCTGTTGTGTCCGATTCTGGAACACTGCCAGAGGAGAGCAGTTTCTTTACCTCTGTAGGGCATCCTTTCCCAGCGGTATGCATCCGGACTAGCACCGAGCGTCCAGAAGCTTTGGATAAGGCCTGCTTTATTCTGGCTGGGATTGACGAGAAAAGCCTGCTCCAGGCAGTGGATACAGCGGTAATCATGAATCAAGAAGGCGACTATGGGATTCCCGTGCCAGACTATGTGGAGGAGAATGTAAGCACAAAGGTGGTAAAGATTATTCAGAGCTATACTGGGGTTGTGAATAAGATGGTGTGGAGGAAATTTTAATAGAAGAGTCTAATATGGCAAGTGATCTTTTAGGTTTGTGAAACCGTGGCACATGCAATGAAAAAGTCCATCAGCGTATTGATAATTTAGGTACAGTGTTCAGGATACGGAAGAAGCGATGAGAGAATGGATGGATATCATGAATAGGGAGAGCGTGTGATTTAGTCCATTTGAGAAAGTTAATTTTTCTATTGTGGGGAGAGAATGTTATGGCTGAATACAATATGACTTATGAAGAAGTAAAAGAATTTGTAGATAATTGTATTAGTAAATCGGAGGATGCTAATATTTTGAATTTGCATCGTTCGGAAATTTTGGCGGCTATTACAGCGCGAGATGAAAATGATAGGGGAAATCATGCTTCAATAAAGGAATCCGTAGAATTATGGGAGAATCAAGTAGGGGCACTGAGTGAATTACTTTTAGGTACACGCTATATCGTTATTAAAGATAGCGTTATAAAGTTCATCGAAGCAGCTCTTACGTCTGGTTTGATTGATGCGATTATAACAAATCCTCAAAATCTCATGTCTGGAATAACGGTCGGGGTTGCTTCTGGAATAGTATTTGCATTAATTGGAATTTTCAAATCTGTTAGTGAATTAGAAGATTATGATTTTTGCGTGTATATGCAAGCGGTAACACATTTTCGAGCACATCGTGAATTTACACAAAGCGATTTGGAACATTGGTTTCCACATGAGGGTAATATGACTTGCAACATGCATAATTCAAAATGGGATTGTGAATATCTTATGGATGATGATACCTGTAATGTGATACAACGAGATCAATGGAAAGAAGCGCTAGATTCTTTATGCAGAAAAAATTTATTAACCACTAAAAGAAAAGAAGCGGAGTGGATATATAAATTTAAAATATGAATCAGGTGTTGAGATATGGATGAAAGAGAAAATTTTCTGACAGAATATGATAGAATAGCTCAGGATGATTTTGATTACGATGAAGAACCTTTTGTGGTTATTGATGAGTCAAATGAAGAAAAAGTTATCCGTGGATTGTGTAATGCTGTGTTTGCACATCATTTATCTGATGAAGATGGAGATATTGCAGATAGCTTAGGGGCGGCTGATGAACTGGCAAGTTTAACAGATGATAACGAAGTATTTATTTCTGGGAAACAATTTCTGGCACAGTTTCTTAAAAAGTTGCCGAAGCCTATAACAGTCGTACAAGAGGGATATCATATTGATCGCAGCTTTAGAGATACATATTATATGTATTTTTCTAATCAACATGTGTTGTGCAGAAGTTACTCTTTTGAATTTGCTTGAATACTATTCAAACAGTTATAACGATTATAGAATAATTGTACCCAGCGAAATAATAGAGAATGAGCAAAAACATAGTCATGAGAGGGTTTTACCCGTTAGAGGGATTACCTATCCGGTTTTGACAAAAGTGCTTTCCGAATTTGGTTTTTCTCCAAGGCTTTATAATATCTCTGCTATTGATAGTTTTAAATACTCGTCTGCAAGCAGAGAGGATGAACTTAAACGTTGGTTGCATTATTATATTGAATCAGCAATTCCAGTTGCAATCAATCTTGTTCCAATAGGAATTGACGGAACTGCTCATTCAATGGTGTGTATTGGGCATGGAGAAGCTAAGGATGAATTGAAAAGAAAAGCATATAAAAAACGGTGGCTGCCTTGGGCTGAACGTGAGACAGCACATCCACTTATTAATTCAGCAGATTTCTATGATGATTATGTCGTTGTAGATGATAATCAACCGATTTACCAAGTGAGAAATTTTAAGAAATTATCTTTATACTCCGATATGAGAATTGAGAATCTGGCGGTTCCATTATATAAGAGAATGTTTTTGGATGCACCGAATGCTTTTGTTACAATAAGATCTTTATTGCACAGCAAAGAGTTTGGGATTAGTGAATGGGCAAATGATTTTTTGCAACAAGGTGAAAATGTGATTACAAGAATGTTTATGGCTTCTTCGCGTAGTTACAAAAAATTTAGAATGAACACTTTGAAAGGCATTTTTGTAAAACAACTTTATACACTTATTCCGATGCCTCGTTTTATTTGGGTGTGTGAGTTATATCGTATGGATGATTATGAAAACCTTTTGTCATTTGGAGAGATAGTTATAGATGCGACTTCATCTCCTAATCGGGGGCATCGTAGTTTGATCTTGATGCATTATCCTAAAACGATTGCATATAGGAATCCGAATCAGACAGAGGTTGGTTTTGATGAAATGGCAGAACTCATGGCACATGATTTGTTTCCTGGGTATAGAGAAAATTTAGATAAAATTGACAATGTTTTGTGAGAGTGTGAAACTTTTTTCCTGTAAATGATGTTAGGAAAGGTCTTCTATGGTAAAATAGATTATCATAAGGAGGCCTTTTATTATGGAAAGAAAAAAGAAATCAGTACACAGGGTACAAATGACAGAAGGAAAATGTAACATTATTTAAGAAGGAAGTCCCTATCATCCGAATTGGAGAAAACGAAAGTTCAAAGTATCGGCTCTCTGTTTTGAATGAATGGAAAAATCGTGGTGTAAGAGATATTCCGATCATCTGTGCAGATGGACTTAGTGATATCAAAGAAGTGATTGATGTAGCATTTCCTAAGACAGAATATCAAAGATGCATCGTTCATCAGGTAAGAAATAACTTGAGGTATGTCCCAGAGAAAGCCAGAAAAGCATTTGCTACCGATTTGAAAACGATTTATCAGGCGGTGGATGAAAAGAAAGCCTTAACAGCTTTAGAACGAGTAACAGAAAAATGGACTGTTACGATTCGAAACTGGGCACAGGTCTATGGCGAGCTGAGCATCGTGTATGAGGGGTATTACCAGAATAATGGAAAAGTCAAAAAAACGGATGGATTTCCCACCCACTCTTGACATGCAATTTTGAAACTGTTATATATAAAACAAAGGCGAAACGTTAATTTTACTTAAGCCTTTCGTCTACCATTATCATAGAAGATCTTATTTACAAACTTTTCTTCATAGTCTCTGTTTTGTAGGTATCATCATGAGACTGTGGCATATAAATATACTAGCATGAAGTCTTGACTTAAGTATTGTTCAGGTGTATAGTGGTATTGTATTTATAGTCGGAGATTTCAAAAATCGATAGAACGACAGGTGAGGTATATGAATATTAGCAGAATGATTTCAAAACAAATGAATAAAAGTGCGGGACAGGTAAAAATTGTAAAGGTTCCTGCCAGCAAAAGACCATCTGTAGCATCATTAAAAAAACTTGATCGTGAGATTGCGGCGCAGGTAAGTGCAAATGAAGCAATGAGCAATAGAAGTATGCTGTATGCATCAAAAACACCTTTGAAGTAGGAATGGTACAGATTAGAATTTGTGATATCTTCAGCGGTATCAATTTTGCAGGGAATAAGGGAAAAGATCAATTTTGATGGAAATGACTTTTCTTTCATATAATCATTTAGGTTGAAATGAAAATTATTTCTTATGGAGTTTGCCACAATGCCCAGACCAAAAAAGAAACCAAATTATAATCCCTCCCAGGTTGTGCAGATGTCCGCTGTGGCAGACGCCTTTGGTTTTTATGATGACAAAGTGAATGAGATGTGCCCAGGTCTGAATGTCGTGGCAGCGGAGTTTGGAATCACGGCTTTGAAAGCCAAGAAGCTTCTAATTACAGCTGGAGTGTATTCCACAGCGTTGTCTCGTTAGGTAGCAGAATTGGCAGTGGCTGGGTATAAAATAGATCAGATCATAGAGTTCACTGGCTTAAGTCAGGCTTCCGTCTACTCGTATTTGCCGTATACCAAGATCCCGTACAAGCTAGAAGAGTTATCAGTCAATGTGGAAGGGATCCAGCGATACCAGGGACGGAAAAAGAGATGCGAGGAATTCTGCCCTGGGTATAAGCAAATGTCAGAAGCAGAACAGGAGGACGGGCTGTGGAAATTATTAATTTTCCTTCAAAACTGTGTATTTTATACAACTCATGGTCTGAAGTTCACCTATAAGATCTGCGGTGGGGAGAGGTTCGTCAACCAGAAATCTAAGTCTATCACACAGATTACTGTGTTCATGGCGTATAATAGAGGGATAGAACTGATAGAGTTGAATGGAATCGTATCCAGTTTTTGTGCGTATCGGGGTAATTGGGAACAGATCGGATTAAAGAGGTGGGGCATAGAGTATGGGGAACATGGGACGCAGATGCAGCTGAGATTGTGGATCAAGTAAAAGAACAGTTGACTGGTGATTTCACGGAAGTTTCCGAAAAAGTTTCCGCAGGATGTCCAAAAGACTGTCCGCACCCCGTCTCGTATGAGAGGTATAGGTATTTGGAAGAATAGTTACCCCTTCTGTAGGAGAGCCATGTTGGTTTCTATAACAGGAGGGGTATTTTTTATATTGAATTTGAAAGTGTAGTTTTGTTATAGATCATTAGTCATTTCTGTTATAATCTTATTATTATATCATCTTATTCTGAATTCCGTTGTCAAGACAGTTTTTTGATGGTTTTATTCATCAAATAATTTTAATTCATCAAGTAGGTCAACTTGTTTTTTACTTTTTTTCCAATTGTTTAGCAGCGATTGAATGGGATGTTTTTTATCAAGTCCTTGTCGCATATATCTGAAAATCTGATAAATCCAAGCGAATGGTCTTAGTATAGAATATTTTTTTGCTAGTTTCCAA
>OEQW01000023.1_pt1 | contig 29866 bp, 25 predicted proteins | sample 1539861 | NCBI WGS metagenome assembly OEQW01 (sample SAMEA3891885, study PRJEB23780) | metagenome | biome: terrestrial biome; feature: animal house; material: Caecal content | place: Italy | collected 2015-05-05 | reverse complement strand
TTCAATTACAATTTTATTTTAAAAAACAAATAGACTTTTTATTTTTCTTTCCCATTTTTTTCTTGACAAGTCAATCATTTCATATTATAATGAAAAATGTAATAAGCGAAGATTGTTTATTACAACCACCGTTTTATCTTTCTAGTCATAGATATTTTGATATTGTAACTGAATTACCCCTCTTTTACAATATCACCATCCCAAAACAGAAACATGTGGACATAAGTCCCCACCCCCTTTTCCTTTTAATTTTTTACAAAGAATATCTACCTTAAAATAAAATGAGAAACTTGTTATACAAGTTTCTCATTTTTATTATCATAAGTGCCAAAGGGAAGTTCCACTGGAACTTCCCTTTATTCTAATCTTCTGCTATAAATTGATTAATTGCCGTTGCATTTGCATATTTTTCATAGGTATCTCCATGAATTACAACAAGTGTCGGAGCTTGGCGAATTCCATAATCTTCTACCAAATCCTGATTTCCTTCTGCATCAATCTTTTCATAGCATAAATGTTTATTTTGCAGCGCATATTCTGCAATTCTGCAATTTGGACAAGTTTTAGTCGTAAATAATAACAGTCTTTCTTTAGAATCTGTATTTTCTACTGACATAATTTTTTCTACCTGTACCGTTTCTTGTTCTGTTTTTAAGCCATTGTTTTTCTTACTTTTCAGTTTTTCTCTATACGCCCCCGCAATCTCACTTGGTGTAGGATGCATCGCTACCTGGTAGACTTTTCTCTCCTTAAACTCCTGTGACTTTCCTTCATTCCAGTTTTGTACTGGGCGATAATATCCTGTAATACGGCTATATACTTCTGTTTTCTCTCCACAATGCGGACAAGTATATAACTCACCAGAAAGATAGCCATGTGTTTTACAAATAGAGTAAGTTGGTGACAGCGTATAGTATGGCAACTTATAGTTCTGTGCAATTTTTCTCACTAAAGCTGCTGCCGATTTCCAGTTTGGAAGACGTTCTCCAAGAAATGCGTGGAATACTGTACCAGAAGTATAAAGTGTCTGTAATTCGTCTTGGATATCCAGTGCTTCAAAAATATCTTCCGTATAATTAACAGGAAGATGGGAACTGTTTGTATAATATGGAGCATTTTCTTTATCTCCCGCAGTAATAATATCTGGATACTGTTCCAAATCATGTTTCGCAAGACGGTATGTTGTGGACTCTGCCGGAGTTGCTTCCAAATTGTATAAATCGCCATACTGCTCCTGATATAGTTTCAGCCGTTCTCTCATATGATTCAATACATCTTGGGCAAATTGCTGTGTTTCTTTATAGGTTAGATCCTTTCCAATCCATTTTGCATTTAAACCAGCTTCATTCATTCCTACTAATCCAATGGTGGAGAAATGATTATGGAATGAGCCGAGATAACGTTTTGTATATGGATATAATCCCTCATCCATTAACTTTTCGATTACAATTCTCTTGATTTTAAGAGAACGTGCGGATACATCCATCAAATGATCCAATCTCTGATAAAACTCTTTTTCATCTTCTGATAAATAGGTAATTCTTGGTAAATTAATCGTAACGACACCAACCGATCCTGTGCTTTCTCCGCTTCCAAAAAATCCTCCCGATTTCTTTCTTAACTCACGTAAATCCAATCTCAAACGACAACACATACTCCGAACATCTCCTGGTTCCATATCACTATTAATATAGTTGGAAAAATATGGTGTTCCATACTTCGCAGTCATCTCAAACAGCAGGCGGTTATTTTCTGTTTCCGACCAATCAAAATCTCTCGTAATGGAATAAGTTGGAATTGGATATTGGAACCCTCTTCCGTTTGCATCTCCTTCAATCATAATTTCAATAAATGCTTTATTAATCATATCCATTTCTTTTTTGCAATCTTTATATTTAAAATTCATCGGTTTTCCACCGACAATTGCATTCTGTTCTGCCAGATCATTTGGAACCGTCCAATCCAATGTAATATTTGAAAAAGGAGCCTGTGTTCCCCAACGGCTTGGTGTATTCACTCCATAAATAAACGATTCAATACATTTCTTCACTTCATAATAAGAAAGGTTATCTGCTTTGACAAACGGTGCCAGATATGTATCAAAAGAAGAAAATGCCTGCGCACCTGCCCACTCGTTTTGCATAATTCCAAGGAAGTTTACCATCTGGTTGCAAAGGCTCGATAAATGCTTTGCTGGAGCCGATGTAATTTTTCCAGGCACTCCTCCTAATCCTTCCATTAAGAGCTGTTTTAACGACCATCCTGCACAATATCCGGTTAACATGGATAAATCATGAATATGAATTTCTGCCTGTCTATGTGCATCTGCTATTTCCTGATCATAGATCTCGGATAGCCAATAGTTCGCCGTAATCGCTCCACTATTGTTTAAAATCAATCCACCTACCGAATAAGTCACGGTAGAATTTTCTTTTACTCTCCAATCTGTAGATTTTACATAACTATCCACTAGTTTTTTGTAGTCTAAAATCGTAGATTTCATATTGCGGATTTTTTCTCTTTGTTTACGGTATAAAATATAAGTTTTCGCCACATCTGCATATCCTGATTCACTCAAGATTTTTTCCACACTGTCTTGAATGTCTTCTACTTGTATTAATTCTTTTTTTATTTTAGGCTCAAAATCAGAAGTAACTCTTAATGCGAGCATATCAATTACCGTTGAATGATATTGGCGTTTCTGTGCCTCAAATGCCTTTGTAATTGCCAAACAAATTTTTTTAATATCAAACTCCACAATAATTCCATCTCTTTTGATTACCTTATACATAGTATCCCTCCATTTACTGCTATATCTTTACAAAATAGAGTATTTCCATCTCACTACTCTCTATTTGCGTATTCGTGCGAAACGAACATGATTCTCTCAGTCATCGAATCAGCTATACTATCCAGAGTATCATTTCTCCTACTAAATGTCAATATTTAGTATCACTAATTTATCGCATACACTATATGTAGTTTTCACGACAAAAAATTCATTTATCCTAATCTTTTCCCTATTTTTCATCATTCTGCATTTAGTCTAAAAAACTTCTTCGTCCATTCTTTCTTCCATTTTCCTATAAAAATTACCATATAAAATGAAGATTTTTATTAAGAAACTTCCTTGACAATCCATATGTTTCCTGTTTAAATAGAAGTTAGAAGACATTCTGGTTATTATTGTAAATCAATATGGCAGAAGTGCTTCAAATAATTTTAGGAGGTACCTAAGATGTCTTATGAAGATTATAAAAAAGCACTGAAATTAGGACAAAGAGAATATCAGGCTTATTTATCTAAGGGAAATTATCCTTATTTGAAAGTGTTGGACGAAATCCTTCCTAATACAAGCGTCGAAGGTGAAGTGAATTTAGGCCTTGTACAAATTCCTGCTGATTTGATTGTAGGTACAAAAAGCGCAGGTCGTAGAACTGCATTTGCGCCAAATTTCATGCCACTTTTATCTTCTACTTCCGAATTTGCCAGTAAATGGTCTTCTTTATGTGATGCTCACTTAACGGAGGGAATCCGTGATCCAATTAAAGCTTATGAATTTATGAATCAGTTTTACGTGGTGGAAGGAAATAAGCGTGTCAGTGTGCTAAAATATTTTAAAGCAGCGTCCATTCCAGGCGTTGTGACACGAATTATTCCAAAGCGTTCAAACGATAAAGCGAATAAGATTTATTTTGAATTTTTAGATTTTTACCGCCACACAGAGATCAATTATATATATTTCTCACAAGAAGGACGTTATAAAAAGCTCTTATCTATTCTGGACAAAGATCCTGCTGAAGATTGGACAGAAGAAGAAAAAATGGACTTTCGTTCCTTATTCAGCCGTTTTCAAACTGCATACAATGCAAAGGGTGGAAAAAAATTACCAATTACAATTGGAGACGCCTTCCTTGCTTACTTAAATGTATATGGATATGAAGCAAGCAAAAATAAACTTCCAGGCCAATTAAAAGAAGATATTTCCAAAATATGGGACGAAATTTTACTTCAAAAGCAAGAGTTACCAGTGGATCTTGTTTTAACGCCAAAAGATTCTTCCAAAAAAGCTCCAATTTTAACTCGAATTCTCACTCCAAGCTCCAAAGTTAAGGTAGCTTTTGTCCATGATAAGTCAACGGAAACTTCTAGCTGGACCTACGGTCACGAATTAGGACGTATTTACGTTGATGAAAAGTTAAGTGATCAAATCGAGACTTCGTGTGTAGAGAATGTAGACTTAAACAATGCGGATATGGTTCTGAATGAAATGGCTTTGGACAATAACAAAATCATTTTCACAACAACTCCGCAATTATTAAAGCCAACTTTAAAGTTTGCAGTCGAACATCCAGATATCAAAATGCTAAACTGCTCTTTAAACACTTCTCACCGTTATATTCGTACTTATTATGCTCGAATGTATGAAGCAAAATTCTTAATTGGTGCAATCGCAGGAGCCTTATCAGAAAATTCCAAAATTGCATATATTGCAGATTACCCGATTTATGGCACAATTGCTAATATCAACGCATTTGCATTAGGCGTAAAAATGATCAATCCACGTGCCAAAATCTACTTAGAGTGGTCTAAAGTAAAGGAACCAAAAGAAGACTATATTCATTCTGCCGAAATTTCTTGTATTTCTACACAGGATATGATTATTCCTAAAATACCATCGAGAAACTTCGGTCTCTATCAAATTCATGGAGATCAAGTAACAAATTTAGCTATGCCAATCTGGCATTGGGGCAAGTTTTATGAAAAATTGATTCAGAATATTTTGAATGGTACATGGAAAGTTGAAAATTCCGATAAAGCAATTAACTATTGGTGGGGATTATCTGCTGGAGTCATTGATGTAATTTATTCTCAAAACCTTCCGATTGGTACTCGCCGTTTAATTGAATTATTGCGTCATACCATTACCATCGGCGAATTTAATCCATTTTCTGGAATCTTATATGGTCAAAACGGCATTATTCACAACGAAGCCGACCATGACATTCCGCCAGAGCAAATTGCTTCTATAGACTGGCTATTGGAAAATGTTATTGGAGAAATTCCAAAGTTTAACGAGTTAACAGAAGAAGCACAGGCACTCGTTCGAATACAGGGAGTTGCCCCTAATGATAATTTTAAAATAATATAAGGAGACGATAGGGTATTATGAACATATTGGTAATCGGTGATGAAGAATCCAAATATTTATGGGACTATTTTGATAAAAGCAAATTAGAGGGTGTAGATTTGATACTTTCCAGTGGAGATTTGTCACCGCATTATCTATCCTTTCTTGCAACGTTCACCCATGCACCAGTTTTGTATATTCATGGAAACCATGATCGCTGCTATTCCAGTACACCTCCAACTGGTTGTATCTGTATTGAGGATAGTATTTATACATATAATGGCATACGAATTTTAGGATTAGGAGGTTCTATGCGTTATAACAGCAATGAATATCAGTTTTCTAATCGTCAAATGCAAAAGCGGATCAATAAACTGCGTTTTCAACTTTGGAGAAATAAAGGATTTGACATTCTTCTTACCCATTCTCCAGCCTACCATATCAACGACGCAGAAGATCTTCCACATGTTGGATTTACTTCCTTTGTCACATTACTGGAAAAATACTCTCCAAAGTATTTCATTCATGGACATGTTCATGCTACATATGGAGGTAACTATAAACGCCGTTCTACCTATAATAATACCCTAATCATTAATTCCTACGAACGCTATATTTTTAATTATGAGACTGGCGAAGAATATATTCCTGAATTGGTCATTCCTACACAGCCAATACCAGATCTCGAGCGAAAAATCATTTTATAATTATTTAAAGTTTGAAATCATAAGAAACTGGGAACTATTTTTTAAGAAAACTTTCTCAAAAAATAGTTCCTTTTTTATTCAAAAACTCAATTTTCACTTGTCAAACATATACGTATATGTTATAATTTAATCACATATTTATACAGATACTTTTTTCTTCGTAACATTACTTATCCGTATTAGAGATACTACCACATTATTATATTATTTATGAGGTGAATTATGACAGCAAAATATCGTTCCATTTATCAAGAATACGTAAACCAAATTGAAAACGGAATCTTAAACCCAGGAGACTCCCTCCCATCCGAAGGAAAAATGATGGAGCAATTTCACTCCTCAAGAGATACCATCCGAAAAGCTATGACTCTTTTAGAACAAAATCACTACATCTTAAAAACCCGTGGAAAAGAATCCGTTATATTAGATCGCAGCAGATATAACTTTCCTCTTTCCAAAATTTCCTCTTTTACCGAATTAGCCATTCAGCAGCATATCAATGTAAAAACAATCATCGCCGACCTTAGCATTATCATTGGAGAAGAGCGTATTATGAGAAAACTTGAGATAGACGAAAATACAGAAGTCTATCGTGTTCGTCGTGTTAGAGAAATTGACGGAGAACGAGTTATTTTAGACGAGGACTATTTTTTACGGGATTACGTTCCACGTTTAACGAGAGAGATCTGCGAAGGTTCTATTTATGAATATTTAGAAAACGAATTAAAATTAAAAATTGGAATTGCGAAAAAAATCATTACTGTAAGACATGCCAATCAAGAAGAAACAATGCTCTTAGATCTAAACGATGAACCTTATATTGCCGTTGTAGCTAGTTTTACACGACTTACCGACGGCACCTTATTTCAATATACAGAATCGAAACACCGCATCGATAAGTTTCAGTTTATTGAATTTGCCAAACGTTAATGAAATCTATTATATATTTAGTAAAAGCGGATACGATTCTTGTTAAGTTTTTTACAAACTACAATTAATAAAAATGGAAAAATTTTATTTTTTTCATTTTTTTTATTGACTTTCATATACGTATATGATATAGTTATATCAATGACATATACGTATATTTAATATATTTTCATATATCTTATACGTATACCATCGTCTTGTAGATACGGCCGATTTTTTACAAGAAATTTGCAACCAGTCCACTTATTTCAAGCCAATTTCTGGCAAAACTAAATTGTAAAAGGAGAGAATAATAGTATGGGTAAGTATACGGAAGATTCCAAACAACTGTTAACATTAGTTGGCGGAAAAGAAAATATTTCCGCAGTTACACACTGCATGACAAGAATGCGTTTCGTTCTTGTTGATCCAAAGAAAGCTGATATACCTGGAATTGAAGCAATGAAGGTTGTAAAGGGCAGCTTTACACAATCTGGTCAATTCCAAGTTATTATTGGTAACACGGTTGCTGATTTTTATAACGATTTTATCGCCGTTGCGGGTATTGAAGGTGTTTCCAAAGAAGCTGCAAAAGAAGCTGCGAAGAAAAATCAGAATATCGCCCAGCGTATTGTTACAAATATCGCAGAAATTTTCGCACCATTGCTTCCAGCCATTATCTGTGGTGGTTTGATTTTAGGTTTCCGTAACTGTATTGGTGAATTAAAACTTTTCAACGATGGAACACAGACATTAGCAGATATTTCCACCTTCTGGACTGGTATGTATAGTTTCCTCTGGCTGATTGGTGAAGCAATTTTCCAATTCCTGCCTGTAGGTATTACATGGTCCATTACAAAAAAGATGGGAACGACTCAGATTCTCGGTATCGTTCTTGGTATCACATTAGTATCTCCACAGCTTTTAAATGCTTATGATGTTGCCTCTACCGCAGCAGCAGACATTCCTTTCTGGGATTTTGGATTTGTTAAAATTAATATGATCGGTTACCAAGCCCAAGTTATCCCAGCCATTCTCGCAGGATTTACACTCGTATATTTAGAAAGATTTTTCCGTAAACATTGTCCTGCTGTAATCTCCATGATTGTAGTTCCATTTTTATCTTTAATTTTTACTGTAATTGTCGCTCATGCTATTTTAGGACCAATCGGCTGGAAGATTGGTGATGCAATTTCTTCTGTTGTATACAGTGGTTTAACCTCTCCATTCCGTTCCTTGTTTGCTCTTGTTTTTGGTCTGTTATATGCACCACTCGTTATCACAGGTTTACACCATATGACCAATGCAATCGACTTACAGCTGCAAAATTCTTTCGATGGTACGATTCTTTGGCCAATGATTGCTCTGTCCAATATTGCACAAGGTTCTGCCGTTTTAGCAATGATTTTCCTTCAAAAAAATCAGCCAGAAGAAAAAGAAGTTTCCGTACCAGCTTGTATCTCCTGTTATTTAGGTGTAACAGAACCTGCTATCTTCGGTGTTAACTTAAAATTAATGTTCCCATTCATTTGCGGTATGATCGGTTCTGCATGTGCTGCAATCTATGCAGTTTCTACTAATACAATGGCATTTACCGTTGGTGTTGGTGGTCTTCCAGGCATTCTTTCCATCATGCCAGAGTGTATGATTAACTTCGCAATTGCTATGGTAATTGCAATTGTAATTCCATTTGTTTTAACTTACATTGTTGGTAAGAAAAAATATCATCCAGTTGCTGCTGTAGAAACAGCTGAAACAACCGAATCTATTTCTGCTTCCAACGAAACAGCTGAAACAACTGCTGCTTCTGAAGCTCCTGAATTAAAAGCTTTCTTAAGTGGTAAAGCAGTTCCAATCGAAGAAGTTCCAGACGAAGTATTTGCTACAAAGGTTATGGGAGACGGACTTGCCATTGATCCAACTGATAATACAGTTGTAGCTCCTGCTGCCGGTGTTATCAGCGCAGTTATGGAAGATTCCAAACATGCCTGCGGTATTACACTTTCCAATGGTATGGAAGTATTGATTCACGTTGGTCTGGACACCGTTGCTATGAACGGAGATGGATTCCAGCTCCATGTAAAAATGGGTCAAACCGTATCTGCCGGAACTCCATTAATCACATTTGATCCAAAGAAAATTAAAGCAGCAGGACATCCAGCCATTACTATGCTCGTAATTACAAGTGAAGGTTCCGCTAAAAATCTTACTATGCTGACTGGAAAGAACGTAACTGCTGGAAAAGATGTAATTGCAACATTTGAATAAAACAGAAAGGATGACAGCTATGAAGGATTTTAAAAAGAGTTGTGTCTATCAGATTTATCCAAAGTCTTTTTATGATAAATCAGGAGATGGTATTGGCGATCTTGCAGGGATTACAGAAAAATTAGACTATTTACAAAATCTGGGGATCGATTATCTTTGGATTACTCCATTCTTTGTATCTCCGCAAAACGATAACGGCTACGATGTAGCCGATTATCGCAGCATTGACCCAACCTATGGTACAATGGAAGACTTTGAAACATTGGCTTCAGAAGCCAAAAAACGCAATATCGGTATTATGTTAGATATGGTATTCAACCATACTTCCACAGAACACGAATGGTTCCAAAAAGCAATGGCTGGAGATCCTTATTATAAAGATTTTTATATTTTCAAAAAGGGAAAGAACGGACAACCTCCAACCAATTGGATTTCCAAATTTGGAGGAAATGCATGGCAGTACGTAGAGAAATTTGATGAATATTATCTCCACTTATTTGATAAAACTCAGGCAGACTTAAACTGGGAAAATGAAAATGTAAGAAAAGAATTAGTCGATATTTTAAAATTCTGGATGTCCAAAGGTGTTTCTGGATTCCGCTTTGATGTTATCAACTTAATTTCCAAGCCAGCAGTATTTGAAGATGATTTTTCAGGAGATGGACGCCGTTTTTATACTGATGGACATCGTATTCACGAATTCTTAAAAGAAATGGCGCAAAACAGTGGTTTAAACAGCAATGGAATGATTACTGTTGGTGAAATGTCCTCCACTACAATGGAACACTGTATTCGTTATTCCAATCCAGATGAAAAAGAATTGTCCATGTGCTTTAACTTCCATCATTTGAAGGTAGACTATAAGAATCAACAGAAATGGGAATTACAAGATTGTGATTTCATGAAATTAAAATCTATTTTCAACACATGGCAAACAGGAATGCAGGCAGGCAATGGTTGGAATGCTGTGTTCTGGTGTAACCACGATCAGCCTCGTATTATCTCCCGTTTTGGAGACGATAAAAACTATCCTCGTGAATCGGCTACAATGCTTGCTACAATGATACATCTGATGCGTGGTACTCCATACATTTATCAGGGCGAAGAAATTGGAATGACCAATGCTTATTTTACCAATATTAATCAATACCGTGATGTAGAAAGTCTGAATTATTATCAGATTTTAAAAGAAGAAGGAAAATCGGAAGACGAGATTTATAAGATTTTGCAGGAACGTTCCCGTGATAATTCCCGTACTCCGATGCAGTGGAATGCTTCTGAATATGCTGGGTTTAGCACTAGTACTCCATGGTTATCGGTAAATCCAAATTATCAAACGATTAATACCGAAGCTTGTCTTGCTAATCCTGATTCCATTCTCTATTACTATAAGAAGCTCGTAGCACTTCGTAAAGAATACGATATTATCGCCTATGGTGATTACGTTCCTGTATTGGAAGATAACACTTCTGTATTCGCCTATGAACGAGTATATCAAAATGAAAAATTACTCGTATTGACTAACTTCTATGGAAAAGAGACTAATATTCAATTAGACGGAATTTTTGAAGACGGCTATAACTGCTTATTAACGAACTACACAGAGCGTGCATTAGAAAAAGAAATGACATTGCAGCCATATGAAGCAGTGGTATTTTATAAAAGCAACTAATCCTTCTCAATAATAGTTCAAAAAGGATTGTAATTATATTTTCAGGGCAACTGTTTGCATATCACGATAACCAAAAGTGGAGCAGCTACAAATTTATCTTGCAGCTGCTCCATTTTCATAATTCAAAACATTTTTTTAAGACTACTAATAATCCTTCATGGTCATTATCCAATGTCACATAGGCAGCACTATCCTGTACTTCTTTTGGTGCATTTGCCATCGCATAGCTATTCTTTATATCCTTCAACATATCTATATCATTATGCCCATCTCCAAAGACTATCGCTTCATCCATCGAATATCCATAATAATCGCATAAAATACGAACTGCTTTCGATTTTCTCACGCGCTCTTCCATTACTTCCAGATAATACTCTGTAGATTTTGCAACATGAAGGTTCGGATAATCCTGCTTTAAACGCTTTTCCAGTATAAGTATATCTTTGGGATCTCCCATTAAAAGAAATTTATGTATTCCTGCATTCTCTGCAAACGCTTCTTCTATATTTCCTATTTTGGATTTAATACCAGTGATTGTCTCTTCATTGCGTACCCACAGATTTTTGTCATCGTCCACAATCCACTTATTATGTCCATATGTATTACAGCATATATTTGGAAATTCTTTATCCAGCACATTCTTAACTTCAACTGCCAAATCCAAATTCATCTGGCAACTATATAAAATATCTCCATTCGTTCCCCAAATAAGGGCACCACTATAACATATAATCGGAGCATGATTGCCAATTTGGTTTTGGATCGTCAATATCCCATCTGGCATACGAGCCGACACTAGTATAAATGGAATCCCTCTTTGTTCCAAACTTAATATTTCTAATCTCGTATCAGGAGTTACCTGATGTTTACTATTGAGTAGTGTACCATCAATATCACTAAACACAACTCTATATTGCATATTCGTTCCTTTTTTTCGTTCATCTGCACACATCGTAATCTCTCCTATTGTTATTTACTGTTTCAAAAGACTATTCATTTCACGTTGCAGCTTTAAAAGACCGTTATCCATAGATACTTCACCATTTAGTATACGACTAATTTCTCTATCTGCCTCAGACATAACAGAAGAATACTGTCTAAAATTAGGTGTAGCTACCGCTTCTTCCATTACCTGATCAATAACACTCATATTTATCTTACTCGTTCCAGGTGCATCCATTTGCAGCAACTCTTGAAATTCTGAGGATTGTACAACTTCTCGTATTACTGGTAACCCTTGAGAATCCTTAAAAATCTGCTTCTGAGTTTCTTCCTCATAACATAATGTCTTAATAAACTCCCATGCCAGCTCTTCATAATTCGTTCTGCTTCCAACTCCTATCAAAAGAGTACTAACTTCCGACTGGTTTTTCCCAGAAGGTCCAGCAGGCATTGTCACACAATCCCATTCAAAATTAGAATATTTCTTAATTCTCCACGGATACGGTTTGTATGTTTTATATTCTGAAAAATCAAGTGGTCGAAAAGCTACTTTACCTTCATCGAATTCTTTTGAAGTAACCGTAAAACCTTGATTAACATCTGTTAACTCCTTTACAAATCTTACCGTAGCTTCTACTTTTTCATCTCCAAAAAAGGTGTTCTCTCCATTGTCATCAAATAAGCTTATTCCATTAGAAATTACTGCATTCTTCCATCCATAATCATAATAGCCAAACTGATCTGTAACACCATCCCCGTTTGTATCTTTTGTAACTTGACGGCATATGTCTAGAAAATCTTGCCAAGTCCAGTTCGTATCGGGCATCGCAATTCCTTCCTTTTCCAAAAGCGTTTTATTTACAAACATAAGAGTCGGAACTGTTTCATAAGGCAACGCATACTGCTTTTGCCTAATACTCCCATAATTATATGCCGCACTATAATAGGCATCCTCATGAAAGCTACTATCTTTTTTTATAAAATCGTCTAAATCCTTTAATACGCCAACAGATGCCAACATATCGAATTCTCCTGCTGGAATCATAAATACATCTGGCTCTTTTCCAAGAAGCACCTGTTCTGCCAGCCATTCTGAATAATCATCCTTAAGAATACCGCTAACATATTCAATTTTTACATTGGAATGAGACTCCTCAAAACGCTGAATTGCATCATCGATTACCTGATAACAATTTCCTGTAGGCACATCCCAATAGCTTCCTGCAAACATGCCAAAATGTAATACAGTTACTTTATCATCTTTTTGATTCTGACTTATGGTAGTTGTTCCAATCAACAGTAACAGACTAGTTGTAATAAATATTACAATACCTAGTGCCAATTGTTTATTTTTTTGTTTCCTGCCTTCTCGTTCCATGTTTACCTCCTAATGCCACACTTGCTGCGGCATAAATTCTGGGATAGGTGAAAGTTTCTTTCAGACTTTCCTCCTAATACCAATTTACTACAGCATAAATTCTAGAATCATAAAATATATTTCTTACATATTCTCAAAACTCTGTGTTGTTACACCTGTCTGTACTGCCCAGATTGCTAACTGCGTTCTATCTCTTAAATCCAGTTTGCTTAAAATGGAACTCAAATTATTTCTCACAGTTCCTTCTGATAATTTGAGAGCTGATGCGATCTCTTTATTGGACTTTCCATAGCCTACTTGCTGGATTACCTTCCATTCTGTCTTACTAATTTCTTCTACATTGCGCTTATCCACATTGATCGCATAATTGCTCTTCGCCATCTGAGAGAAAAGTCGTACTACCTTTGTAGCAATATCTGGATTAATCATCGCTTTTCCATCGTAAACAGTACGTATTGCCGAAACAAGTCCTGTCATAGAAATACCCTTCAATATGTATCCGCTTGCTCCAAATTTAAGAGCATTATACACATATTCATCATCATCAAATGTAGTTAAAATAATGATTTTTATTTGGGGATAATTTTCTTTAATAATTTGTGTGCACAAAACTCCATTCATTTCTGGCATTCGTATATCCATCAAAATAACATCTGGCTTCTCCTTTCTTACAGAACGGATGACCTCTCGTCCATTTGCTACCGTATCAATTACTTCCATATCTGGATTAGCAGACAATACAATTTTTAGACTTTCTCTAATTAATTCTTGATCATCAGCGATCATTATTTTTATATTTTTACTCATAATCAGTTAAACTCCTCTCCCCATCGAATTGGTATCGAAGCTTTAATAAAGAATCCGTCTTGACCATCATATTCTAATCTTCCATTTAAAAGCTCCAGACGTTCTTTCATATGTTTTAGACCAAATCCTTCTTCCACTTCCTTGCATCCCAGACCATTATCCTTCACTATAATAGTCAGCCATTCTTCTTTTTTCGATATTTCAATAGAAATCTTATCTGCATGTCCATGTCGAACGGAGTTTGTAGTAGCTTCTTGTACGACACGGTAAATGACTTCTTCTTCATCTTCCAAAAATTTAAGCGGATGAACTTGATTTTTAAACACAATATCTATATTTGCAGTATTTTTTAATTCTTCCATCATCTTAGAAATGGCTTTTTCCAAATCCATTTTTTCCAATGCATCTGGGCGCAACTTACTTACTGAACGTCTTACATCTGTAATTCCCTGTCGAGCTACATTTCCTATTTTTTCCAACTGCTTTTTTGTTGCTTCAGGAGAAATATCAATCATTGTAATACACGCATCAATACCAGCCACAATTCCTGTAAGTGCATGTCCTAATGTATCGTGAATTTCTCTTGCCAGACGATTTCTCTCTTTTGTCTCTGCATTTTTTTCTGCCGCTATCGCATAAGCTTTTAACTTTAAATTTGCAAACTTTAACTGAGAATTCAGGATTTGAATTTGTTCTCGTTCGTTATGCTCTCTCTGAAGCAGCATAGCCATATAGAGAATAAATAATACTAGATTCATAGAAGTAAAAATACTCTTAACACCTTTCAAAATTGCTTGAAAACTCGTGTTGAAATTAGATAAAAATGTATCCCAAGGTATCATTCCAAAGTAATTTCCTAGCAAATTATAATCTACAATTGTATATAGACCTATTATGGCAACTCCTAATACAATCTTTTGCATATTTCCCTTCTGTTCTCGTATCATATCTGCAACAATTAAAAGTACAAGCCCATCATAGTTCATATTCATAGCAACTGTAGCGCTAATACAAAAAATGATCTCTACTACTATGATAAAAAAATGGATCTCTCTTTTTTTGGTCTTCCATAGGTAGTTAATACTGCTGCACAATACTAATAACAAATAACAAGCCAAAGCGGTCACACTAATCATTTCTGGTTTCCATGGCCGTACATATACAGATTCCAAAAAACTGCTGGCATTCATACTGTCTACAGTCTCAAAAATACTAAAAATCATAGTTCCTGTCACTAGGCAGACGGCAGCAAAATTCAGAAGATACATTGCTATCTGAAGTTTTATTATGACATTTTCCTTATTCATATGTATACACTCCAATTCTTTCTAGTTTCCTATTGCCATCCATCACTTCCATATATTTCTAAATTTTCAATTGTAACTAACTCTGTAGGAACTTTGATGACAGATTCTACTGTCTGTTTCTCCAAAATACGATACATCGCCTGCGCGGCTTCTCTTCCAAGCTTTCTTGGAAATTGGGCTGCTGTGGCTGTCATAATATGTTCCTGTATCATAGATTTTCCATCTGGAGAACCGTCCACACCGTAAACAGCTACCTTTCCCGTCATCCCTGCATCTTCCAGAGCTGCCATGGCCCCCATAGCTGCTAAGTCATTGAGACACATGATCACATCAATCTGAGGATATTGCTGTAATTGCTGTTCTACCACTGGCATGGCCAGTTCCAGCTGACCAAGACAATCTTCTTCTGACAAAATATGAAAACTTGGATTTCCCTGTATTACATCTTTAAAGCCCTGTATCCGATCAATACCAGATTTGGCACTTCCATGAGTAAGAAGCAATATATTACCTCCATCCCTATGTTCCAATAAATGCTGTGCACACTGGACTCCTGCCTGATAATTATCCGAAACAACCGTACATGCTATTTTATCATCATCATATACATCACTGTCTACTGCAATTACAGGTATTCCTTCCGCTGCTGCTTCTGAAAGGGCTGGCTCAATTGCTTTCCAATCGACAGGATTAATGAAAATAGCTGCTACGTTCTGATTAATCATCTCCTGGACCTGATCAATCTGTTTTTCAATACTCAATGCTGGATCTCTTGTTATGAGTACATCTCCTCTTGCCTCCAGCACACTTCGTATTTCATCATCCATAATTTCATAAAAAGGATTATTCATCGTCATATAAGTAGCTCCAAATTTAAGCCCTTTTTCCTGTTCTTTTTTATTTACAAAAGCTAGGGAGAATACTGTAATAATAACACCAAATACTAAGATAGCTACAATGGCTTGTATAATTTTTACTCTATATTTGTACATATTTTATTCTCCTCCCTCACATTTATTTTTATCTTAACACTATAAAACGAATTTGCAAAGTTTTTTTTATAATATTGAAAGGGCTGTTACAAACATCATCTCAGATACAAATGATTGTATTACAATCCAACTGTATTTGATCTAGTTTTTGCAACAACCCTTTCCGCTACACATCTATAGCAACACCATTTTTATAATCTATACCAGCTGCTTTCAGAATACGTTGTACATTTTTCTTTCCGTTTTCTCGTCCTTGTCGTATTATGAAAGCTGCCGCCCCAGCTACTACGGTCAATATTACTCCTAATATTCCTGCTGCAAGTCCAGCTCCCATCTGAAATCCCCACCAAGCAATCAATAATCCGATTACTGCAAGGGATGCTGCTGCACGAAGCCAGACACCCAGACGCTGTAATGCATCTGTTTGTAATTTTGCCTCTAAAATCAATGCATTTGTCTGCTTTGATGATGTTTGTTTTTTCATACGGCAAAGACTCCTTTCCTTGTTTTAGTAAGAAAGATTTGGATCAAAGAATCCTAGTAATACTCCTACAAAAGCAATTACTACTAAAATTCCCATAACTACAGTAGGTGAGATTTTTTTCTTTGTCATTAACCACCAACAGAAAATAACGGTTACTCCTGACAAAAGTTTTGGATAGATGGAATCAAATGTGCTCTGTAACTCAATAATTCCTGGAATTTCAAATGAGGTTTCAATATTGATCCAGCTTGCAGCTACTGCTCCGATTACCATTGTACCAATCATAATAATGGATTCACGAAGTGCCTGAGCCTGCTCGCCGACTAGTAGCTCAACCGCTTTTCCACCCATTTCATATCCTTTGAAATAAGCGAATTTCATTCCAAAAAACATTAAAAGGTTCCATACTATGATATAAAAGATTGCTCCTAATGGGGATCCGTTTCCAGAAAGTCCAAGTGCAATTCCTAAAAGAATTGGGATTAATGTTCCTACAATTAAGGAATCTCCAATACCTGCTAAAGGTCCCATAAGACCTGCACGGATACCATTGATTGTTTCTCCATCAATTGCTTCTCCATTTGCCTTTGCTTCTTCTAAACCTGCTGTCATTCCTACTACTAGCGTACCAATCTGAGGTTCTGTGTTAAAAAATGCAGTATAAGTCTGCATTGCATCTTTTTGTTCTTCCTTCGTATCATACAGTTCTTCCACAACAGGAAGCATAGCACAAAGATAACCAAATGTTTGCATATGCTCCTGTGAAAAACAAGTTAAATTGCCGTAAAACCAAGATAAGAAAGATTTATTCAGTGCTTTTTTTGATACTTTTTTCATCTTATATATCCTCCTCATCATCATCGTCGTAGGATGCTGCTGCTGGACGCACCTTCAGCATCTGAATTTTATAATTAATTACTGCAAAAAATCCGCCAATTGCTGCTGCACCGATCAAGTTTACTCCCATACATGCAGCCAATGTAAATCCAAAGAAGAAAGTAAGAAAATCAGTAGCTTTTCCGATAACTTGCTTTAATAAGATTGCAACTCCCACTGCTGGAAGAAGACTTCCTACAGTGAATAATGTCTTCATTGCGATTCCATCCATTGGAAGGTATGATTTCATAAGATCAACCATACTGGAACCTGCCATTGTAATAATTACAGTTGGAAGGAAAGAACAGATAAAATGCGAAATCCATGGAAGTCCCATATTTACTAGATAAAGTTGTTTAAATCTTCCCTCTTTCACTGCTTTCCAACCAACATGCTGCCAAACCAGATTTACAGTTGCTGTTCCATAGAATAATACAGTTCCTAATGTTCCTACTGCTGCCCCAAGTGCAGCTGCCATATCTTGTGCTGACTTTGTGGATGCATCCAATCCCATACCTTTAATTGCACAAATAGAAAGTGGAATACCGATATAACTAATCGCACGTACATCCGCAGATACTGTTCCACCAGGCGTTACTAATGCAATATAAAGAATCTGAATAGAAGCTCCGACAATAACACCAGTCTGTATATCTCCAAGAATAAGACCTACCACAAGACCTGCTACCAATGGACGGCCTAATGTGTAGTTACCAAATGTAGTGCCTCCTAGACCAGGCATACTGGATAAACATGCACATAAGCCTAAGAGTATTGCCTGAAATAAATTAATTTCCATAACTCAATATCACCTTTCCCTTATGTATTATTTTATTTAAATCCAAACTGTCCTCTAAATTTCGTCCAGTTTCCAATTGCTTCCTCTTTCAATAATGCAAACTCTACATTATATCCAGCCTTCATAATATCTTCCAAAGCCTGTGCTTCTTCCTGAGTAATTGACTGGTTATTACCAAGTTTGGTTGCTCCTGGTCTGTCGTTACAAGGCCCAATAATTACTGTTTTAACTCCTGGATCAAATCCCTGATCAACTAAAATTTTCTTCATATCAATAGGATTTTTAGTAATAAGGAAATAACGGTCTTTGCTTGCAATTACCTTCTTACACTTTGCTTTCCACTCTTCCATCGTCCATACAAAGGTTTTCTTTCCAGATGCACTCTTATAAGCAGCCTTTAATACTGGATTGCTTGCAGCTAAATCGTTCACAGCTACTAAACCATCACAAGGATATTCTAACGCCCAACGGGTACAAGTTTGACCATGGATCATACGATCGTCTACTCTTACAAATGATACTGACATAATTGATTCCTCCTATTTTTTATATTTTGATTTGATTATTTTAAGATCTCAAACAACAATCTTGTTTCATTATTAGTTACTAAAATATGTTCCATTATATTTCGTCATCCGCTTCTTCTTCCAGATTTAATAACAGTTCTGTAATGGCCCCTCTGGATTCGTTTACAAGACTCTCTCTTAATGTATCGGTATCCATATCGTCTTTCATCATTGCAGCGGTTAATGCCATTGGAAGATTCATTCCGCCAAATACGATTGTGTGCTTCAAAAGATTTCTCTGTGACAATACATCCATTGCATTTGTCAATGGAGATCCCCCAATAATATCTGCCAATAATATGATTTCATCTTCTTCCTTGACTGGTGTAATTGTCTCTTCAAATCTCTTTACAAAGTCCTCCGCTCCCATACCGTCTTCCATACTGGCACTTAGAACATCTTCTCTATTTGCTCCAGCCAGCATCTTGAGAACACTGTGAAGTCCTGGGGCAAATGTTCCATGACTGACGAGTATCACATATTTCATATCGTCTTCCTCCCTTAATCATTTTTGATGTATTTATTGTATCAATCTATCCTAATTAAAACAGGTGTAAAATGTCATGCATTTTTTTAGAAAAAGAGTGATTTTTGTCATGCCATCATGACATATGTTACTTTTTTCATGCTTATGGAATTTGTAAATAAAAAAGCAACGGCACAGCTTTATGCTGTGCCGCCATCCTACATAACTCTATTATTTTTTAACAAGACGGATTTCAATCGCCTCTAATCTCAGGCTCTTTCCTTTCGTTCCTGACATCGCATCATCTCTTACCCAGTTCTGCCAACCTTCATTCTGTACATGCGTACGATATTCAATGCTGTATTTCTGAGCTAGCTCACCTGTCAGACGAATCTGGATTGCTTCTAACCGCAGACTCTTACCTTTGGTTCCTGACATCGCTCCATTTGCTACATAGTCCTGCCAGCCTTCATTTTGTACATGCGTACGGTATTCTACATTTCCACTCAATCCATCTCCGTTGACTTGAATCTGGATCGCTTCTAACCGCAGACTCTTGCCCTTTGTTCCTGACATAACTCCGCCAGTTACATAGTCCTGCCAGCCTTCGTTTTGCACATGCGTACGGTAACTAATCGTTGGATTTGCAGTTTTTTGGTTTGTCAAGTAAGCATTTTCTGTACTTCCAGGAGCCGCTCCACCTTTTTCTACTAGTCGAATTTCGATTGCTTCCAATCTCTTGGATAATCCTGCTGATCCAGACTTACCATCATTCGATGCCCATCCAAGCCATCCTTTATCTTGAATGTGAGTACGATAATAAATATCATATTTTTCCGCAATCTCTCCCGTTAAACGAACCTGAATTGCTTCTAATCGTAAACTCTTACCCTTTGTTCCTGACATAGTTCCATCTGATACATAATCTTGCCAGCCTTCATTCTGTACATGCGTACGGTATTCTACACTTCCTCCAATTGTATTATTATCCAGACGGATTTCAATACCTTCTAATCGTAAACTCTTGCCCTTTGTTCCTGACAAAGCGCCATCCGATACATAATCTTGCCAGCCCTCATTTTGTACATGTGTACGATAAGAAACTTGTAAAGGAGTTTCTGGCAGTTCATTATTCCAGATAGAGGATAACGGATAAATCGTAACATTCGCTGTTGCATTTCCACCAACCGTATATAGTTCTGCTCCTGTGCTTTCTTTATCTGGGAAGATCTGCATTGCACCAGTTACTGTATTATCACTTGTAAATACTTCTACTGAAGAGCGGTCTACATAAATATGTAAATCTACGGATCCATCTGGATTGGTAACTGTTTGCTGTACCATTGGTTCTAAGAATTTATCTGTTGGATATTTTCCAGCTTTACTGCGATCCAATGTAATCGTTTGATTTGCAAAATTATAAGAAATTACTGATTCTTGTCCATTACCTGTACGAACTTTAAACCCAGCTTCCGTTGTTCCAGCTTCTGGCTTAATATTTGCTACGATTTCATAACTGTCACCATTAAAATCTTTTAATACATTTTCTCCTGGCTGAATCACCTGATTTTCCAGTATGACAGAAGCATCTTTTCTTAATGTCTCGTATTGACTAATTGGTGTCTGAGTCAATACATACTTTCCACTTGCATCCTGTTTCAATCCTAACTCTAATTGCAGATTATATGTACCATTAAATACTACGTTTCCACTTGCATCATCTACTAAATTACAATAATCATCCCAAGTATTCATCCAGTTAATAACAATCAGTGGCTTTTGGTTTTCATCAAATGCGCCTTGATAATAACTCATAGCAGCATACGAATCTTTTCCAAAATTCATAACACTATCTTGATCCTTATACTCCTCATCTGGTACAAATGTCCATTTTCCATCTACCTGCTTAAAGTCACCAACCTTATAATATCTTCCACCTCGATTTAATACCCATTTATATTCCTCTGTTCCATCTACCTTAATACGGTAAATTTCCGGACATTCGGTATGTAAATCTGGATAAACAGATTCTACTTCCCAATTCAATAGATCATCAGAAGAATAAATTCTAAGAGGTCCACCAGCAATTGCCATAAACCATTTATTTTCATAGCGGAATACCTTTGGATCTCTAAAATCTCTATTTCCTAATGGATCTTCAGTCCAATCCACAGCGACACCTTCTGTTTTTTCCCAGTTCATTCCGTCACTCGAATATGCCACGATAATCCTCTGTCCATTTCCATTGGCCGTAATCAGAGCGACTAATCCACCTTCTCCGTCTTCAAATAAACCAGATGTATTATCTTCATCTACTACAGCACATCCGGAAAACATTGTACCATACTCATCTGGATAGAACGTAATTGGATTTTCTTCCCAATGAATCAAATCGGTACTTGTCGCATGAGCCCAATGCATTGGTCCCCAATTTGGCCCACCATAATAAAATTGATAGAATAAATGATAAATTCCATTATAATAAACCATACCATTTGGATCATTTCCCCATCCATCTTTTACGGAATAGTGATACTGTCCACGATACGTTTCATCATAATACGATGCTTCTTCTTTGCAAATAACAGTACGATATAACGTCTGTGCTCCTGAATTAGGATTTTTTAACGTAATCGTAAATGTATTTATCTTTTCTGGCAGAGACACAGTCCCATCCACTTTATTTCCGTTTGCATCTGTTATTGTCACTTCTGTACCTTCTGATACTTCTGGTTTCAATTGAATAGCTGAAGCAGTATTACTTACATAAGTTACACAAGTATACTGTCCATCTTGATAATTCAAAGGATACGTCAGTGTACCATCTGTAATATCTGCTGTGATACCTGTTAATTTCGGTGTATTTTCTTCCGTCAACACTGTAGAACGTACATTTTGATAAGTTGCATTCCCATCATAGTTTAGTAATCCAAAATAACCTTCCAAAATAGCATCATTTTGTCCTATATTTGGATCATCTGTATTTTGAGTATAATCTCCAGTACTTCCTACTACTTGTCCATTTACTGCATAAACAAGATGTTCTCCTATTGCAGTAATTGATAAATGATATGTATTATTTTCAGCAACTGGTACTGTCTTGCATACTGCCACATCAAGTGCACGATCATTTTCAAATTTAAATAGACGAGTTTCTCCGCCTTCTCCATTAATATTAGCTACATAGCAGTTTTTAAAGTCATTATTATTATTCGAACGGAATACTAATGACGCAGCTCCTTTTCTCTCATGAAACGTAACATCTGCCTCATAAACAAAATCGCTTCCCTGTTTGGAGGATTTCAGAAAACTATCACCACTGCTGACAGCATTTACTCCATTTTCTGTAACCGTCCATTCTCCATCTGAATAAACCATATCTGTCAAATCTGTCTTAAATAATCCCGATGAATTATCCAAACTTACATCATTACTAGGAAGTTCTACACTATTATCAACTAATGTAATATTGGACCATTCTGCCCCTGACTCAAACGTCAATATTCCAATATATCCGCCTCTCCAATTATCAATTGTTCCTTCCTGTACTACTTGCTTTCCAGTATCTGGATTTGTAAGAGTATATACAAACGTTCCGTCTGCTGTTACATCTATTTTCATATGCAGCGATTTTGATAAATCCAGTTCTCCTCTATCCCCTTTTGAAAACTCTGACAATCCTCCATCTACCCGAAAAACACGAATCGCATCACCTTGATTATTGGAATTAAAGTTTGCTGCATGCCAAGAAGCACTTGGTAAGTTTTTATCTTTTACTCCAAATACTAATGCGGCACTGCTTCCATCTTGAATCGTAACATCTGCTTCCATTGTAAATTGATTAATTGTGTGGTCGAGTTTGTCATACAGAACAAAATGGTCTCCGCCCATTTTTTCCATAACAACCTTTCCATCCTGTACAGATACCTTACCTCCATTTTTAGAAACAAATCCACTTGGATCTAATGTCTGTACCTCTGTGGCTGCTTGGGCTACATACTCGGTTGGAGATTGCGCATAGACATATGGCATCGTACTTCCTATCAGACCAGTCATCATGGTAATACCCATACATAGTCCAAATGCTCTTTTTCTTAAATTTAACATATGTTCCTCCTTTCTTCCTAAACAACTTTCTATTTCCAGATAATTGTTATAGTATAGGTTTACCATATTCACAGTATAGTTTCATCTGTATTTTGTCATTATTTATACATTACATTTGTCACTTTGTCTACTTTTTTATTTTGTATATATAAATATTCATCATTTGCTTCTCAGTTCGACTCTTTTATACACTGTAAAATCCCTTCATAGCTGCTTGGAAAACTAATCCCTATTTTCTTGAGCTTTTCTATACTCATACTTAAATTTCTAGGCTGATTCACATACCGTTTTGTATCTGCTAATAAGAGTTTTTCTTTCTCCATATTCTTTCCAAGTGAATCAAACACAAAGCCAACCGTTTCATACGTATTACCACTGCATTCACTCCCATAATTATAAATCCCAGCTGGTATATCCAATACGTTTTCCATATTTTTTACTACGTCCCAAACGTAAGTTACTCCTCTATACTCATGAATCGGGGATTGGATGGATGTTTGCTGTTTTAATGCATTTAACACATTCACAATAATATTTTGGTTTAAAATGCTTCCAACTTTTGGATAATCAAACATCCATGTTAAACGCAGACACACAACATCAATATCCATATTGAAAAGCCTCTGTTCTGCTTCCAATTTATGCTTTCCATAAACATTGGATGGTCTTAAAAATTCCGTTTCTAGATGAGGATGAAGTCCAATTTCTCCATTATATACTTGATCAGAACTCATAAAAATAATCCTGCTTCCCAACTCATGACATATCCTTCCTATATTGATTGTACCTTCTACATTCACATTCCAAGACAATTCTGGCTGCTGCTGGCATATCCATGTATTAGAAACAGCAGCACTATGAATAACAATATCGGGATGAATTTCCTTCATATACATTTGAACTGCATTTTTGTCCGTAATATCCATCTGTGTATGAGTTGGCGCAAACACAAGATAATCTCTGGAAAATTGGTTTCCTAAAAAAAACTCATAAAGACGTGATCCTAAGAATCCACTTGCTCCAGTAATTACCATTCGCTTTCTCTTACTTTCCATTTCTGTTTTATATTTATCCGAACTATTCATATTTATCATTTACCTTTCCGCTTAAAATATTAATGAGGTTATCCACCACTTTCTCTCAGTTATCCACTATATACGCAGAGTTATCCACTATATATTGTGGATAACTCTGTTTTTATTCATATTTTGCTTATATATGCACTGATTTTTTTATCTTTTTAGTAGTATTATTCTCCATTGAACCTTCCAATTTGAAACAGTCATTAATGAACATTTTCTTAAATATTATATGAATTATTTCACTTCATCTTTACTTTAATGACAAATCGTACTATAATAAACCTATGAACTTTCACATAATCAGATAAATCAAAAAGGGAGGGGATTTTTTGCAATCATCGAATCTTCCGTTAAAAAAACAGATTTTTTCCATTCCAAACTTATTTGGATACTTTCGTATCTTAATTCTTCCAGTTATCGCCTGGCTCTATTTAAACGCTAAAGAACCTTCCGATTACTATGTTGTAACTGGACTGCTAATTCTCTCCAGTTGTACTGATTTCTTGGACGGATTGATTGCCCGTAAGTTTCATATGATTACAGACATTGGAAAAGTTTTAGACCCTATTTCTGATAAATTAACACAGGGAGTACTTGCCATATGTCTAATGAGTCGTTATTCTCTTATGATTCCGCTTGTTATTTTATTTATCGTTAAAGAAACTTATATGGGAATCATGGGAATCATTTTCCTTCGGAAAAAAATACTGCACGGTGCTTTTTGGTTTGGTAAAATATGCACTGCCATATTGGATGTCTCCATTATCGTATTAATTATTTTCCCAACCATGCCAATGAATGCAGTAAATACACTCATTATCATTTGTATTTGTTTTATGATCTTTAGTTTTGTTTGCTATATCATACAATATACCAAAATGCTGAGAGAATAATCTCTCAGCATTTTCCTATTAATGCCTGATAAACTTCCCTTTTCTGTATATTACGATCCTTTGCTACAGCTTTCATCGCAGCTTTTTTATCCATTCCCTGATTTAAATAATACTCCATATGTTCTTCTAATGATAGTTCCATCCAGTTCTTTCGTTTCTCTTCTTTTAGGGCTTCTGCACTTTTTCCTTCCATTACAATGACACATTCGCCCTTCGGAGGTTCGGATTCATAAAAAAGAATCGCATCTTCTAATGTCGAAGCCAACACCGTCTCATGTTTTTTTGTAAGTTCTCTGCAAACCGTAATTCTGCGGTTTCCAAGCACTTCATTTAATTCTTTCAACGTCTTCAGCAACCGATGCGGAGCCTCATACAGAATCGTAGTTCTCGTCTCTGTTTTCAACTCGTCCAATATCAATTGTCTTTCTTTTTTATCCGATGGAAGAAATGCTTCAAAACAAAATCTTCTTGTTGGAAGTCCTGACATCGTTAAAGCTGTGATACATGCTACAGGACCTGGAAGCGAAGTAACCTCAATTCCTTCCTCCATACATTGCCGTACCAGTTCTTCTCCTGGATCAGAAATTCCAGGGGTTCCTGCATCTGTAATACATGCTACAGATCGACCTGTTTTCATCTGCTCCACCAAATACTTGGCTTTATCATATTTATTAAATTCATGATAACTCGTCATTGGTGTTGTAATATTAAAATGATTCAATAGCTTAATGCTATGTCTCGTATCCTCAGCTGCAATTAGATCTACCTCTTTCAATATTCTCACAACTCGAAATGTAATATCCTCTAAATTACCAATTGGAGTCGCACATAAATATAGTTTTCCTTCCATAAAGCTTCTCCTTCTCCATTAAAACAGAATTCCATCTTACTTATGTTTTTCCATAAATTTTTCTGTATTGCTGTGTTGTATTTCCTGATTGTTCATATAAAATAATTGGCGGCTCTACAGTGACATATGGATTTCCATATTTTACCGCTTCAATCAAGATCAGACTCGCCTCTTTTTCTAACATCGAATGAACCGTCTGCAATCGTTTTAATTTGAGTTTATATTTTACAAACATAGTGGTAATATCTCCAAGTCTCTCTGGACGATGAACCATATAAAAACGCCCATTTGCCTTTAATACTTTTGAAGCTTCTCTAATTACATCCTCCAATGTACAACAAATTTCATGGCGTGCAATTGCTTTCTTCTTGTCTGGATTTTGAAAACCTGTATTCACAGACATATAGGGAGGATTCGATGTTACAACATGAAAAGAAGCCCCTCCAAATAGCGCTGAGGCCTCTTTTATATCTCCAGTCTGAATTTTGATCTCCCTCTCTAGATGATTCCAAGCTACACTTCTTCTTGCCATATCCGCAATTTCTTCTTGAATTTCCAGCCCCACAAATTGTCGTCCCGATGTCTTAGCACGCAGCAAAATCGGAATCACGCCTGTTCCAGTTCCCATATCTAAAACTCGTTCGGATTCTCTTACCTTTGCAAACCAACTCAACAATACTGCATCTGTACCAAAACAAAACCAATTCTTATTTTGAATGATCCGATATCCATTACATTCCAAATCATCCAAACGTTCTCCTTCTTTCAAATTAGTTATCATCCAGTTTTGACATTCCTTCCCGTTTTTCCTTCTTTTCCAACTCTTCCAACGCCTTTAGTTCTTCCGCACTTATTTTATTTTTATCCTTTTTCTTTCTCGGACGGAATTTTAGTTGATCGACTCGATATTCTCGAACTTCCTTTTCATCTTTATTAACATTTACAATCACTTTGACAAGTTGCCTAAGTACACTTACTGTCTGCACTTCTCCACGGAGTCCATCATCAGTAGTAACTGTATCCCCTACATTTGGCAAACGGCTATTCAAATATTCATATGTCTCCTCTTCATTTTTTAAACAGCACATTAACCTTCCACAAACTCCTGAAATTTTAATCGGATTTAACGACAGGTTCTGCTCTTTTGCCATTTTAATCGATACTGGTGCAAATTCAGATAAAAAAGTATGACAGCAAAGTTCTCTTCCGCAAATTCCAATTCCTCCCAGAATTTTTGCCTCATCTCTTACTCCAATTTGTCGAAGTTCAATCCTCGTTTTAAATACCGCTGCAAGGTCTTTTACAAGCTCTCGAAAGTCAATTCTCCCATCGGCAGTAAAATAAAATAAAACTTTATTATTATCAAATGTATACTCCGCATCAATTAGTTTCATTTCCAACTTATGCTTTGCAATCTTCTCCAAACAAATTTGAAAGGCATCTTTCTCTTTTTGGCGATTCATTTCTGCCTGTTTTTCATCTGCCTCCGTTGCCACCCTTAACACTGGTTTTAAAGGTTGGACTACTTTCTCATCATCTACTTCTTTTACTCCCAATACAACTCTTCCATATTCAATTCCTCTTGCAGTTTCCACAATAACTGCTTCACCATTTTCAATCTCCAGATCCATTGGATCAAAAAAGTAAATCTTTCCAGCTTACGCAGATGATATCGTTTATACTTATGCTTGTTCTGCTGGTAATGGGAAAGGTGTTCGATTACGAAGGATTTATCGCGATGGGAGTAGGATTAGCATTTGCTTTTACTATCTCAATGTTCGCAGAAATTTTTACCTATATGTATTACGAATCTAAGAATTAGAAGGGAATTACTTAGAATTATAGGAAGGAAAATATTATGTCAAGACGAAGGAAGCGGGTTGGTGTTTCTCTCGATCCGGGAAATATAAGTTATCTGCCGTATGATGAAATTCGGATGATTTTACGGGGGGGCAGATGAACTGATTAATTCCGGCGGAAGAAATATGCTGGTAAAATTGTTAAAGGGATCGAAAGATAAAAAAGTATTAGAGCATCATTTGGACGAATGTCCCGCGTATGGATTTTACCGGTTACTTACAATGAATGAAATTGCAAAACGGGTGGACTGGATGATCAAGGAGGATTATATACGTATTCAGTATAATGGAAGGCTTCCCATGATTGTTTTTTCAGAAAAGGGATGGGAGATTGAGGAGGAGACATTTGCTGAAGAATTGTATCAGAGATTTTGTGATGAGCTGAAATCAGGTAAACGGGAAATAATCCAAGAAATGCAAAATGTGAATCGTCAGGTGGTGATGGATGTTCTGGAAAAGATACGTGTTGGAAAGAATCAATATTATTGATAATGTAATTTTTGTTTATGATGTGATGGAGAAAAAATGCAGAAAGTAAAAAAAGGAGAACAGCAATGAATCAGGTTATTATTTATGGCAGCAAATATGGAAGTACATATCGATATGCGAAACAACTGTCTGAGCAGACCAATATTACGGCAGTTAGCTATAACGAGGCTCCTGATCTTTCCGAAATACACACGATTATCTATATGGGCGGCCTGTATGCAGGGGGCGTCGTAGGGTTGGCGAAAGTCTTGCGGGGCTTTTCCATTCAGAACGGACAAAAGCTATTCCTCGTTACGGTAGGACTGGCCGACCCAAACGAACCAGAAAACCGGGTCAATATCCGTACTTCTCTGCAAAAGCAGCTTTCTCCAGAACTGATGGAACGGGCGAAGATTTTTCATCTTCGCGGTGGGATCGATTATCAAAAGCTCTCTTTTGGTCACCGGATGATGATGAAACTGCTATACCAATCCTTGCACAGGACGCCCCTGGAAAAACAAACAGCGGAAAACCGGGCGCTCATAGAAACTTATGGAAAACAGGTGGATTTCACGGATTTCAGTGCGTTGGAACCAATTATCCAAGAAATACAGAGGAGGGCGATATGAATAAGGTCATCAAAAATATCCTGAAAATTCTTTTAATCGGTTTTGCCGCTACCATCATCCGTATCATCGGTCAACTTTCCATCCCAGCCGGGGAGCAGACGGTTCTGGCTCCCAGCATTTTCGCACAGAACGGCACCATGCCGCTGGTGTTTACTGTCTATGGGATTTTCGCTTACTCCCTGATTGCCGCATTGTTCTTGTTGATTCGGGATCGGATGGCCGGAAACCGGATTTTACAGGGATTGAAATACGGTCTTGTCTGCTGCGCGGTGTGGATTGTTTATCTATTAGAACCCTTGCCTCATGTAGCAGCCCTTGACCGCATCACTTATCCAATCGCTGACAGTGTTGCTTTGATTATTATGGGTTTAATGCTTGGATGGCTATTTGGGAAATCCAAACGTTCAGCAGGTTGGCAGAAAACAGCATTTCCTGTTCTTTCGGTGTTGACCGTGACTGTCTGCTTCTTTGCGGGGCGGATGATACAATATCTCATCTTTGACACTTACTCTTCCTTTGATGAAAAAACATTAGAAACGGTACTGTGGTGTTTGTTAACAGGCATTGCAATCTCCTGTGTGATGGTGTGGCTGAACCTTCATATCAGCAATGGAAATCGGATCAAGCGTGCAATGATTTTGGGATGTCTTTTATTTGGTGTGGATTTGATTCTC
>OEQW01000018.1_pt1 | contig 55037 bp, 49 predicted proteins | sample 1539861 | NCBI WGS metagenome assembly OEQW01 (sample SAMEA3891885, study PRJEB23780) | metagenome | biome: terrestrial biome; feature: animal house; material: Caecal content | place: Italy | collected 2015-05-05 | reverse complement strand
GTACGCTGTCCATGAGTTCCGACCGGTATTGGTCGGCCAAATGTTGAAAATCCATATTGTTGCGGTTAAAAATTATCTGCGTTTTTCATTTGCTCTGCTGCCAGTAGCGTTCGATCTCCTCGAGCGAACGCCCCGTGGTTTCGGGCACGGCGCGCCACATGATGAGCATGTAGGGGACGCACATGGCCGCGAAGAGGAGGAAAGTGCCTCCGGGGGTCAGCGTCTCGAGCATCCAGGGGGTCAGCTGGCCGATCAGGTAGGTTCCGACCCAGAGCGAGAGCCCGGCGATCGACATGGCCAGTCCGCGGATGCGCGTGGGGTACATCTCGGAGAGCAGCACGAAGATCACGGCGCTGATCGACACGGCGCAGCAGAAGACGTAGGCCAGGAAGAAGACCAGCAGGAAGGTCGGGGAAAGCCCCCAGGCGGCTCCGGCGAGGAAGTAAACGCCGATGCAGAGCAGCGAGAGGATCATGCCCGACACGCCCCAATAGACCAGCTGTTTGCGGCCCACGCGGTCGATGATGACGAGCGCCAGGACGGTGGTCAGCATGTTCACCACGCCCACGAGCACCTGCGAGAAGAGCGAATCGCCGCTCGAAAGTCCCGCGTCCTCGAAGATCGTGGGGCCGTAGTAGAGCACGGCGTTCACGCCCATGAACTGCCCCAGCATGGCGATCGCTACGCCGATCAGAAGCGCCTTGCGCATTCCCGGCGACGTCAGCGCCCGCCATTCGGACTTCGGCGCCGCGGCTTCGGCGCTGCGGATCGAGGCGATCTCTCCGTCGGCCGCCTCCGACGAGCGGTAAATGCGTTGCAGTACGGCGTGCGCCCCCTCCGTGCGGTTGCGCAGGATCAGCCAGCGGGGACTTTCGGGGATGAAGAAGATCACCACGAAGAACAGCACGGCCGGCAGCGCGTTGCTGCCGAGCATGCCGCGCCACATCTCCGTGACCATGATCTGTTGCATCCACGGCGAGTCGTAGATCGCCGTTTCGGCCGCCCTGAGAATCTGGAAATTCACGAGGTAGGCCCCCAGGAAGCCGATGGTGATGGCCAGCTGGTAGAGCGAGACGAGCGTGCCGCGCCACCGGGCCACGGCCACTTCGGAAATGTACATGGGCGAGACGATCGACACCACGCCGATGCCGATGCCTCCGAGGATGCGGTAGATGACCAGCTGCGTGAAGTCGCCGCAGACGGCGCAGCCGATGCCCGAGGCCGTGAACAGCACGGCGGCGAGGAGCATGGTGAGCTTGCGGCCGAAGCGGTCGCTCAGGATGCCGGCCACGGCCACGCCGCCGATCGACCCGATCAGCGCGCAGCCGACGTACCAGCCCACCTGCATGGCGTTGAGCGCGAACTGCGTCTCGACGCTGGTGATCGTACCCGAAATGACGGCGGTGTCGTATCCGAACAGGATGCCGCCGATGGCCGCCACGACCGACAGGAACGCGACGTAGCCCGTATTGGTGCGTGTTTCCATGGGTCAGCGGATGTTGAAGTATTCCTTGTAGCGGTCGTAGAGGTGTCCGGCTTGCAGGTAGGCCGACTGGGGCGACATGAAGTGCGAGAACTCGAAGGTGATGGCCTTGTCGTATCCGGCGCGTTTGGCCGCCTCGAGCTTCATGCGCAGCTTGTCGAACTTGATGGGCAGGAACTTGATGGGCATGTCGCGGTCGAACGACTCGGCGTTCGTCCAGCACTGCATGCCGTATTTGTCGGCGAGCTTCTTGTTCACCGTGAAGAAGGCGTCCAGCTCGTCGTAGTCGATATGCCCGTCCTGGAAGGCGCAGGCGTCCACCACGTCGTGGATGCCGTCGAAAATCTCGTCCCACTCGCGTTCGTGCTGCTCGACCGAAACGGCCTGCTCCTTGGTCAGCTTGCTGCCGCTGGCCATGACGGCCTTCTTGCCGTCGATCCACGGGGAGATGAAGGTGGGCAGCCCGCCCGAAACCTCCTTGCACTGCTTGCCCATCGCATGGAAGGCGCTGATGGCCCCCTTCGTGGCGCGGCTGATCTCGCCGCTGATATACCAGCCGCCGAAACTCTTGTAGCGCCGTCCGTACATGTTCCACACCTCGTCGATCACGTACTTGTTGTGCTCGACCTCGTACGTCATGTCGTGCGTGTCCCAGTACTTGCCCGAGTCGTAGAGGCCGAAATAGAACTTCATGCCGTATTTTTCGGCCAGCCGCAGGAAGAGGTCGATCTGATCGACCGACGGCATGTAGCACCCCTGTTTGAGCAGATAGGGCGAGGGGTAGGTGATGAACTTGCGGTATCCCGAACGGATGACGATCACCGTGTCGATGCCGATGGCCTTCATGTGGCGGAAATCGGCCTCCCACTCCTTCGCACCCCAGTTCTGGTGGGGAATGTCGTGCGAGATTTCGTCGAGGAACGTGCCCGTGATGCGGAGCCCGCCCTCTTTGGGGACGATCAGGTTGCCTGCGCCTTGGGTCGCAGCCGTCTGTGACAGAGCGGATTCGGCTTTCGTGGCGGCTTGGAGCAGTTCGGGTGCGACGATGGCCGAGGTGGCGGCTACGGCGACTTTTTTAAGAAAATTTCTTCGGTTCGACATTTCCATACAAAACTGTATTTCGAGGCGTCCTCGGGTTAGTGGCTAAATTTGTTTATATACCCTGCAAATATAATAAATATATTTACAATGAAATAATAAAGTAGTATTATTTTGTATTATGAGGAAATTTTTTTATTCTCCGGACGGGGACGACCGCCGCCGGGAACGGAAAACGCCGGCCCTTCATGCGAAGGGCCGGCGTGCGGACGGAAGCGTCGCGGGCGGTGTCAGAAGGAGATACCCACGCGGACGCCGAAGTTGTTGAGGTTATTGACCGAATAGACCAGCAGGTCGCCGCTGTTGGTCGCATAGCTGTAATAGAGCGATACATGGAAACCGAGCCGGTAACCGGGGTCAGGGAAGATGCTCACGCCGATTTCGGGCGAGAGGTAGAATCCCCACGTGTCGGTGTACTGTTTGACGACGTAGTAATACGAGGACATTTCGGCGTAGCTGGCGCCCAGCTTCAGTCCGGCATACGGCTGGAAGATGCTGTCCTTTAACCAGTTGTAACGGGACGCGATGCCGAAAGGCAGTTGGAACAGCGCGTGCTTCTGGTTGGTCGTCAGCGAGTTGCCGCTGCCGAGCGTGATCGTCTGGCGCGGGATCTTCTCCAGGTTGGTCTGGTAGGAGATGAACGGGCCGACGGTGACGGCCGGGGTGACGAAGTAGCCGCCTTCGAAATTCATGCCCCAGCCCGAGGCTTTGTCGGCGAAGCTGCCGCCGAGGGGTACGCCCGCCTGCCAATCGACATTGATATAGGTGTTCGGGAATATTTGCGCCTTGCCCGGGAGGGCCGCGAAGGCCGTAACGGCGCAGAGGGCGATGGTCTTGAGGTATTTCGCTGTTTTCATAATCGGATGAATTTTCGGATTTCGGACTATTTTGCCAGATAGGGGGATTGCACGAAGGCCTGTTCTACGGCGTCGAGCGTGCGTTGCAGGTTGAGGGCCGCGTCGGGGGTCAGCAGGCCGCCGATGAAGCTGTCCCAGACGACGGGCAGTTTCTTGCCGCTCTGCCGGTCGGCCTCCAGATCGACCATTTCCATGAGCAGCGATCCGGCCGTGTAGCCGTAGTAAACGCTGTAGGGGTAGTGCCATCCGGCCCAGTCGCCCCAGTATCCGGGCGTCCAGTAGTAGGGGTAGTACCACCACCAGTAGGGGTCGTTGTACCCCACGAAGTAGGTCACCTTCTCCACGTAGCTCAACTGAAGGCCGACGTCGGCCGTCTCCTTGTCGTCGGTGCGCGTGTAGCCGGCTTCCTCCATGCGGTCGGCCACCGTGCCGACGATTTGCAGGGCGTCGGCGTCCTTCCAGTATTCGGTCCGGTCGCTGTTGCCGATGATGAGGATGCTGTCGGGCAGGTAATAGGTGTCGATGGCGGCGAAGTCCGTCCCGGTGTCGCGGGCGGTATAGACCAGATAATCCCTGTGGAGATCCGATGTCGAGGGCTCTTTCTGGCAGGAGCAGAACGCGATTGCCGCGAGTGCGATTGCCGAGTAGCGTAAATTTTTGACGATCATGTTGTTTGATTTTTGTTGGTTTACTGTCGTTTCGGTCGCTTCAAATTCTGTTCCCCGATGGCGTGGAATCGGACTTTGCGCCCGTTTTGCGTATAAAGAGGTGATTTTCAGATATTAAATCCGGCCTTCGCGGGCTGTGCCTTGTCTTCGCGGGGCCGTATCCTCTCGCATGGCGGCAGGAACTTCGCCGCAGCGTCCCTCGCGGGCGGGATTCATCCTGCAAACGGAAAAAGCCCGCAAGATATTGCGGGCTTCCGTATGGTTCGGTTCGGGACGGGTTACCGGTACCGGTGCGAGATGAGCGTCATGAACTCCTCGCGGGTGCGCTGGCTCGAGAGGAAGACGCCCGTGAAGGCCGAGGTCGTGGTGGCCGACTGCTGTTTCTCGATGCCGCGCATCTGCATGCACATGTGGCTGGCCTCGATCACCACGGCCACGCCCATCGGGTCGAGCGCCTCCTGGATGCAGTCGCGTATCTGCACCGTCAGCCGCTCCTGCACCTGCAGGCGGCGGGCGAAGCACTCCACGACGCGGGCGATCTTCGAGAGGCCCGTGATGCGGCCGTTGGGGATGTAGGCCACGTGCGCCTTGCCGTAGAAGGGCAGCATGTGGTGTTCGCAGAGCGAGTAGAGCTCGATGTCCTTGACGAGCACCATCTGCCGGTACTCCTCGCGGAAGGTGGCCGAGCGGATGATCTCGAGCGGGTCTTCGTCGTATCCCTTCGTGAGGAACGCCATCGCCTTGGCCACCCGTTCGGGCGTCTTGAGCAGCCCTTCGCGGGCGGGGTCTTCGCCCAGCAGCCGCAGGATTTCGGCGTAGTGGTGCTTGAGGGCTTCGACTCTGCCGGCGTCGAAACGCTCCTCCTTCGTGTAGTTTCTGCCTTCCATAGTGCGGCAAAGATACCCTATTTCCCGATGGAATGCAAATAGTCGGCGAGTTTCCGCACGGCGCGGGCGCGGTGCGAGACGGCGTTTTTCTCCTCGGTGGTCATCTCCGCGAAGGTGCGGTCGTAGCCGTCGGGCACGAACAGCGGGTCGAATCCGAACCCTTCGTGTCCGGTTTCGCGGTCGATGATGCGTCCTTCGACGATTCCTTCGAAGAGGCGCTCCTCGCCGCCGAGGATCAGCGAAATGACCGTGCGGAAACGTGCCCGGCGGTTCGCGACGCCCTCCAGGTTGCGGAGCAGCAGGCGGTTGTTCGCGGCGAAGTCGTGCCCGTCGGTGGCGTAGCGGGCCGAATGGACGCCCGGCGCGCCGCCGAGCGCCTCGACCTCGAGGCCCGTGTCGTCGGCGAAGCAGTCGCACCCGGTGCGGTCGTGGAGGTAGTGCGCCTTCTGCGAAGCGTTGCCTTCGAGGGTTTCCTGCTCTTCGGGAATCTCCTCCGTGACGCCGCATTCGCGTGGCGTCACGAGCGTGAAGCCGTCGCCCAGAACGGCCTGCACCTCCTTGAGCTTGTGTGCGTTGTTGGTTGCAAAGATGATCTTCATATCGGTTTTTCTAACTGATTTTTCCGGAAGTCGTCACGCCGTAGCGCAGGGCGAAGAGCCGCTCCAGTTCCTGCCCGGCGCGGGCATATTCGCCGCGCCGGTATTCGGCGGCGATGCGGCCGCCGTCCGTGAGGCGGATGTCGTCGCAGACGGGTTCGAGCGCCGGAAGCAGACGCGACGCGACGAGCACCGTGGCTCCTTCGGCCTGCCGCCGCAGGATGAGCCGCTGGGCGGCTTCGAGGCTCTCCGCGTCGAGGCCGTCGAACGGTTCGTCGAGCAGCAGGACGGGTTTGCGCTGCATGAGCGTCGCCGCGAGGGCCGTCTTCCGCTGTACGGCGGCCGGCAGCGCGGTCAACTGCCGGTCGGGAGGAAGCCCCAACAGCCGGATGCAGGTTTCGGGGTCGGAACCCGGATGGCGGCGGGCCGTGAGGTCGAGCAGGTCGCGGACCGTCAGACCGTCGAAGAAGCGTATCCTGCGCTCCAGATAGGCGGTCTCGCTCCGCCGCAGGGGACGTCCGAAGCGGGTGACGCCGCCCGCGTCCGGGCGGACGAGCTCGAAAAGGGCGTCGAACAGCGCTGTCCACACCGCGTCGTCCGTGCCGGAAAACCCGTGCACGGCCCCTTCGGCCAGGTGCATGGTCACGCCGTCGGACAGCGTGCGGCCGTCGCGGCGGACGGAGAGCGAGTCAATCGTAATCATAGAGGTAGCGGTCGAGGTTTCTTTCGGCCCGCACGGCGTAGCTCACCGTGAGGCAGAGCGTTACGGGGAGGAACACCGGGACGAGGAATCCGGCGAATCCCAGCCGGGTGGCCGCGGGGAGCGGCGTCTCGGGGATAGCCGGATCGTAACGGGCGTATTTGGCCAGTACGGCATAGGCCAGCAGCAGGGCGGCGAACGGCAGCCAGAGCGCCGCCAGCCAGGCGGTCCGGGGATGGAGCGCGGCGGTCAGCGCGGCCGTCGGGAGCGCGGCGAGGAAGTAGTTGCGCCATGCCGTGCCGATTTTGCGCACCAGCAGCCGCGCGCCGCTGCATTCGCAGAGCAGCAGGAGCGGCAGCGGTTCGTTGCGGGCGTACAGTCCGGCGCAGAGCAGCGCCGCGGCCGCGAGCGCCGGAAATCCGGCATAGGGCACGAAGGCGCAGCCGATCGTCGCGGCGGGCAGCGCCGCGGCGAGGCCGGGGTGTCTGCGGACGCCTGCCGTCCACTCCGGGGAGTAGCCGAGCAGGGCCGTGCGGAGCCATCGCAGTCGGAGGGGCTTCATCGTCACTTCACCGCTTCGAGTTGTTCGAGCCGGTCGTCGAGGTCGATCTTGTCGATGATCGTCTTCACCAGCACGTCCATCTCCGCGCCGTCGGAGTAGTCGGCCGGGCAGACGTGGCTCACGCGGTTGTCGTGGATGAGCGAGGCCATCTCGCGCCGCGCCCCCTTCTGGTCGGGGTTATAGACCGCGATCGAATGGCCCCCGAAGTTCTTCACCAGCCGCATGCAGGGGATGTCCGTGGTTCCGTCGCCGACGTAGATCATGCGCCGGAACGGCACGGGGCGTTCGTTTTCGGGAATGTAGCGGTTCACCAGCTTCGAGTCGAAGACCGATTCCACGCCCTTGTTGATCTTGAAGATGAACTGCGTCTTGTTGGTGTAATTGACCGCCACGGCGGGCCAGTAGGCGATGCCGTCCACGTCGTAGAGGAACGAGCAGGCGTAGATCTTGCGGAATTCGTGCGCGATCTCCGTCCCTTCGATGATCTCCTTCAGCCCCGAGGAGTTGATGTAGTGCAGGATGCGGATGCCGCGCCGTGCGCCGTAGGCGTTGATCCGCGCGAACCACTCCCTGACGCCCTTGTAGAGCGTCACGCGGCGGCCCGATTCCTGGAACGCCTCGCGGCGCAGCGACAGCCCCTTCGACTTGGCCTCCTGGATCATGCGTGCCATGTAGGTCAGCACCATGTCGGCGTCCTGCCTCTCGGCCAGCGTGTTGGCCTCGGTCCAGAACTCCCTGTTGCTCTTGCCCACGGCGGGGATGAAGTCGTACTCCTGCATGTTGCCCGGCGAGAGCGTGCCGTCGAAATCGTAGATGAGGGCTATGGTGAATCTGAAATCCATCGTCATTCTCCTGTTTTTGGAATTCCAAATATACCCTTTTTTCACTATTTTTGCAAAAAGAGTCTTAAAACCTACCGATTATGGAGTTCAAAGAGTTGATGGCCGCGCGCCGCAGCGTCCGCAGGTTCTCGGACCGCGCCGTGCCCCGCGAGGTCGTGGACCGCATCCTCGCCGAAGCCCTCACGGCCCCCTCGTCCCGCAATTCGCGTTCGACGCGTTTTCTGGTGGTGGACCGCCACGACCTGATAGCCCGCATGGCCGGGATGCGCGATTACGGATCGGCCTTCATGGAGGGGGCGCCGCTGGCGGTCGTCGTGCTGGGCGACACCGCGGCGAGCGACCTGTGGCGGGTGAACGCCGCGATTTCGGCCACGGTGCTGCAACTGGCCTGCGTGGACGAGGGGCTCGCCTCGTGCTGGGTCCATGTGGACGGCCGTCCCCGCCGCAAGGACGATCCCGAGGGGGAGCGGGCCGCGGACTACCTGCGGACGTTCCTGCCGATTCCCGAAGGGTGCGAGCCGCTCTGCGCCGTCGCGCTGGGTTATTCGGATTTCCGGCCCGCGCCGCTACCCGCCGCGGACGACGAGGCGCGGATTATCCGGCTGTGATGCGGTAAAACGTTTCTTTTATTGATGCAATGGGCCTGTCGAAAAATATTCGTGTTTTTTCGATGGTTTTATCGTGTCTTGGCGGGTGCTCTTCGCAGGAAGGTCCGTTGTATGCGCCGCCTGAATTTGGATGCGAACGCAGCGGGAAGTTCGAATTGCTGACCGGCGAACTGCCGGTAGGGAACGTTACCGATATATGGGAATACGGTCCGGTGCTGATCGTGCAGGGGTCGGGAGGGGGCTTCCTGTTTCATGTCTTCGACAAACGCAGCGGAGAGCCGTTGTGCGGGTTCGTGCGGAACGGAAGAGGTCCGGGGGAGGCCGTGTCGCTCCTCAATGCGCATCTCGGAGAAGACGGGGTATTCACGTGCTATGATTACCGGGCGCGGAACGTACTGACGGTCCATGCGGACTCGATGCTTGCACGGGGGGTCGCGGCGGTCGCCACGGAGCGTTATGAAATGCCCGATTGTTGCCGGGCGATCGTTCCGCTGGGCGGGAAACGGCTTTATATGAACCGTACAGTCGTGAAGAACGAACATACGGAGACGATCTCCCGCCTCGAGTTGAAGGATGCCGGGAATCGGGTCGTTTCCCGTTACGATACGTATCCGGCCGTGGACAGGGAGATTCTGCTGCGGATTTACGGGCTTCCGCCTTTCGCCGTCTCTCCGGACGGTCGCCGGCTGGCCGTGGGGACGCTGACGGGAGGCATTTTGGAGACTTTTTCCCTGGAGCGGGGAATTGAGCCGCTGGCGACCCGTTATCTGGTCGAACCGCACGTGAATACGGGGGAGGCATTCGCCTTCGATGAGCGGGAGGTGAATTGTTTCGTCGATCTTTTTGCCACGCGGGACCGGATTTACGCTCCTTACGACGGGGAGCTTCGGGTGAAGGAGTTTTTCGAAACCCCGGTGGAACGGCGGCCGTTGCAATTCCACCGGATCGCCGTGTTCGACTGGGACGGGCATGCGCTGGAGCGGATCACGACCGACTGGAACATCCGGGCGATGTGCGTGGGCGCGGACGGGACGATCTACGCCGCACTGTACGACAACCTCTCGCGCGTCTTCCTGGGCCGGATCGTTCCTTCGGAGGGCGAAGAGGCCCTTCGGAGATAACCTTTGCCGCGCCGTCCGAACGGGGTGCCGGATCATACGTTTCCGCCCTGCCGCAACGAATTGCGGCAGGGCGGAAACGTAGTATGGGACGGTTCCGGACGCCACCCCGCCGCCAAGACGGGATGTCCCTTCGGATACGCCTTCCTCCCCCTCCTTTCTTTCTCCGGTCTTTCTCCGGGGCGGGTGTCTTACCGGTTCAGCACCGGCTTGATGTCCTTCACGCGCAACTGCGTGGTGACCGTGCCGCGGTAGTGGTTCTCGACGATCTGGTAGCAGACGTCGATCGGACGCCCCGAGCGGACCCACTCGTAGTGGGTGGGCTGCTGGAAGGCGATGGCTTGCAGCCGCGTGTTGGGCTTCTGCCGCTGGATGAGGTCCATGCGCAGGTGTTCGCGCTCCATGCCCACCAGTTTGGCGTCGCCGTGGTTGCTCACGCCGTAGGTCACGAACACGGGCGACACGTTGCCCGGCCCGAAGGGCTGGAAGCGGTTCAGATCGCGGCGGAAGGCCGGCGTGACGTCCGAGAAGAGCAGCTCGCTGTCGATGTCCACCTGCGGCATGAGCATCTGCGGGTCGATGTTCTCCTCGACGTAGGCGTTGAAGCGCCGCGTGAACTCTTCGACGTTTTCGGGCCGCATCGTCAGCCCCGCGGCGTACATGTGTCCGCCGAAGTTCTCCAGGAGGTCCGAGCACGACTCGACGGCCTGGTAGAGGTCGAAGCCCGGAACCGAGCGGGCCGAGCCCGTCACGAATCCGTTGCTCATCGTCAGCACCACCGTCGGGCGGTAGTAGGTCTCGATCAGGCGCGAGGCGACGATACCCACGATGCCCTTCATCCAGCGCGGGTTGTAGATCACCGTGCTCTTGAGCTGTTTCATCGCGGGGTTGCGCTCGATGTAGTCGTGCGCCTCCTGCGTCACGGAGCGGTCGATCGACTTGCGGTCCTGGTTGTAAGAGTCGATGACGTTGCCGAACTCCTCGGCGACGCTTTCGTTGCCCTCGATGAGCAGCTCGACGGCCGCATGTCCGCCCGAGGGCGAGGCGTTCTCGTCGTTCTCGTCCATCCGCATCCGTCCGGCGGCGTTGATCCGCGGGCCGATCTTGAATACGATGTCGTCGATGGTGATGTTGTGCTTGTCCAGTCCGCAGATCTTGATGATCGACAGCAGCCCCTTCGACGGTTCGCGGTTGAGGTTCTTCAGCCCGAAGTGGGCCAGGATGCGGTTCTCGCCCACGAGCGGCACAATGTCCGAGGCGATCGACACGACGAGCAGGTCCAGCAGGTCCAGGATCTGCTCGAAGGGGATGCCGTTGCGCTGTGCATAGGCCTGCACGAGCTTGAAGCCCACGCCGCAGCCCGACAGTTCGTCGAACGGGTAGGAGCAATCGACCCGCTTGGGGTCCAGAACGGCTACGGCGCGGGGAATCTCCTCGGCCGGGAGGTGGTGGTCGCAGATGATGAAATCCACGCCCTTCGTCTTCGCATAGACAACCTTTTCCGTGGCTTTGATGCCGCAGTCCAGGGCGATGATGAGTCCCACGCCCTTGCGGGCCGCGAGGTCGATCCCTTTGACCGAAATGCCGTAACCTTCGGTATAACGGTCGGGAATGTAGAACATCAGGTTTTTGTGCCCGATCTGGCGCAGGAACTTGTAAACCAGCGCGACGGCCGTGCAGCCGTCCACGTCGTAGTCGCCGTAAACCATGATCTTCTCGTGGTCGCGCACGGCGCGCTCGACCCGCTCGACCGCCTTGTCCATGTCCTTCATCAGGAACGGATCGTGGAGGTCCGCGAGGTTGGGTTTAAAGAACTTGTCCGCCTTTTCTACGGTGTCTATGCCTCTCTGTACGAGTAGATTGGCCAGCACGGGCGAAATCCGCAGCGCGGCAGCGAGCATGGCTGCCGTCGCGGGGTCGCCCTGAGGCTTCACTACCCAGCGTTTTTCTGTAGGCATACGAATTGTTATTTATATATTTCAACATTTAATATCTCGCTTAAATGGGTCAAAACCCGTGTTTTGACTTCGTTCATGGGGACCTCGCGTCCCGTTTCCGAGGCGATCGACGCCACGCCGCGGTCCGTGAATCCGCAGGGGTTGATGCGCGAGAACCACCTCAGGTCGGTCGAGACGTTCAGCGCGAACCCGTGCATGGTGACATAACGCGACGAACGCACTCCTATTGCGCATATCTTGCGCGGGCGTCCCTCGCCGTCCGGTGTGGCCCCCTCGCCGATCCAGACGCCCGAAGCGCCTGCGATGCGGCCCGCGGCGATGCCGTAGCGGGCCGTCGTGCGGATCACGGCCTCCTCCAGCGAGGCGATGTATTCCCTCAGGCCGATTCCGAGCCGTTCGAGGTCGAGAATCGGGTAGCAGACCAACTGCCCCGGGCCGTGGAAGGTGATGTCGCCGCCGCGGTCGATGTGAAAGAACTTCGCGCCCATCGCTTCGAGCGCCGCCTTCGGGATGAGCAGGTTCTCCGCACGGCCGCTCTTGCCGAGCGTATAGACCGGCGGATGCTCCACCAGAAGGATCGTGCCGGCATCCTCCGCCGGGATCGCCGCTCCGTCCGTTTCCCGGGCGGCATCGGCCGCGGAAGCCTCTGTTCCGGTCGCGTTCCGGACGGTATCGGCCGCGGGCCGCTTGCGGGCCGTGAGGCTGTCGAACAGGGTCTGCTGCAAATCCCAGCAGGCTTTGTAATCCATCTGTCCGAGGTCCCGGAAGGAGACTTTCATCGCTGCAACCCTTTCACGCTCCGGAGAGCCTCTTCGGCCATGTACGACGACCGCACCAGCGGCGCGCTCGCACAATAACTGAAGCCCATCTCCAGCGCTCGGAGTCTGTACCATTCGAATTTTTCGGGAGTGATGTACGCCGCTACGGGGTAGTGCTCCAGAGTGGGCCGAAGGTACTGACCGAGTGTTACAATACGCACGCCCGCTTCGCGCAGGTCGCGCAGTGTTTGCAAAACTTCGTCATCGTTCTCGCCGAGTCCGACCATCAGTCCGCTTTTCGTCACGACACCCTCTTCCGAGAGGTGGCGCAGCGTCTCCAGACTGGTGCGGTACTTCGCCCTGGAGCGCACCACGGGGGTCAGTCGCTCGACGGTTTCGATGTTGTGCCCGATGATGTCGGGCTTCGACGCCGCGACCGCGTCCAAAAGTTCGGGGCGGGCGTCGAGATCGGGAATAAGGAGCTCAATTACGGCGTCGGGATTCTGCGAGCGGATGGCCTCCACCGTGGCGGCCCAATGGCTGGCGCCGCCGTCCGGGAGGTCGTCGCGCGTCACGGATGTTACGACGACATACCGGAGTTTCATCAGTGCGACGCTTTCGGCCACGCGGGCGGGCTCTCCGGCGTCGGGGGCGAGGGGGCGTCCCGTTCGGGTCGCGCAGAAGCGGCAGCCCCGCGTGCAGATGTCGCCCAGAATCATGAAGGTCGCGGTCCTCCGGCTCCAGCATTCCGCCTGGTTGGGGCACATGCCGCTGCTACAGATCGTGTGCAGCCTGTGCTTCTCGACGATATGCCGCACCTCGGCCCATTCCGGGGTACGGTGGAGCCGGATCTTCAGCCATCCGGGTTTTTTCAGTGCGTCCGCCCTGTCATAAAACTTCGGCATTTAAGTTCATTATTTTCCAATTGATGCAAAAATAAGAAAAAATATCGGATATTCCTTGTGATCGGCCCTTTTTCTTGCACGGCCGGGAGACGGAAGGGCGCGGCGGTCGGCGGGCCGGTTTCCCGGCACGGCCCGGAAGGGGGCGGGAGCGGTGCGCGGCCGGGGACGGCGGTTTCCCGTTCCCATGCGCTTCCGGGAGGGATTCGGCCGGCGGCGGAGGACGAAAGAAGAGGCCGGATACCGGGCGGTATCGGGCCTCTCTGGTTAGGTTAGTTAGGTTAATGAGAGTGGGAATCCCACATTCGTTGAAACAAAAGTAATCCGAATTTTACGAAAAACCAAATTTTTCGGGAGGTTTTTCCGAAAACGGGGCGTGCTCCGTTTGTCAATCGTAATTAAAAATTTTGAATAACTACGAATTTATAAGTTTTTGATTAAAGCGCCTCGCGGATCGCCTCGTTCTCCTGCACCTGCCGCATGACCGGCTTCGGTTCGCTGTCCGGCGTCGAGAGGTGGCGGTGGCGGTACGTGGCGGGTGTCATCTGGTACTCCTTCTTGAAGAGCTTGATGAAATGCGACGTATTGGGGAAGGTGCACTCGTTGCCGATCTCCGAGACGGATTTCGATGTCGAGATCAGCAGCAGACGCGAGTGCATCAGCCGCTGGCGGATGTACCACTTGTGGGGAGGCATCTGGAAGTGGCGGCGGAACTCCTTCTTGAACGAGGTCAGCGACCGGTTGGTGAGTTTGGCCAGCTCCTCGATCGAGATGTCCTTGAAGATGTGGTCGTAGATGATCTGTTCGAAGTTCTCCTTCGCCGCGTCGATGTTGCTCAGCAGTTTGCTCTTGATGCAGCAATCCTCGTGCGAGGCGATCAGATAGATCAGTTCGGTCATCTTGATGCTCTCGCCGGTCTCGTCGTGGCGGCACTCCTCGTCGCGCAGATAGTTGTTCGCATTGATGAAAAAGTTGCGCAGCGAGTTCCATGCGGGCATGGCGACGTGCGTGCGGTTGCGGCAGTTTTCGCACGAATGCTCGTTCGAAATGTTCAGCCCGTAGGTGATGTTCAGGTGCATGAGGATGCGTTGCAGGTCCCCGGGCGTGTAGTAAAAGAGCACTTCTTCGTAAGGTTGTCCTCCTTCGGGCACGTTTTCGATATAGTGATGGCCGATGCCCAGATAGAAGACGTCGCCGCGCGAAAGTGTCTGACGTTTATCCCCGTCGTAGATGTATTTGGTGCCGCGTAGGATGTAACCGATTGCGTAACGCGAGAGGATCTGGGATTGGATTCCGTTGTGAAGCGATTCTAAATACTTCACGATCATCGGCTGTTGTGCCGATGAAGTCATTGAATTCTTCATGCTAATTGTAATTTAAGTTTTTTTGAACAGAGCGTTGCGTCACCTTGTTCAACTTCAAATATACAATTAAAACTTTTTAATCTACCATAGCGTATAGCACAAAAAGGCAAATTTAACTAAATGCGCCCGTTTTGACTATCATGCAGACTAAATAGATTATTGTAAAATGGATGAGATCAGGGTAAAGGCGAGTAAAATCAGGTAGAGCGGCCAGACGATGGCCCGGTGAATCCGGACGAAAAGGAACGGCAGCAGGATGGCGGCCGGCACGGCGATCAGCGTCGTGTCGGTCCGTACGGCGCCGGGGCCGCAGAGGACGGCGGCGGTCAGCGCCAGCAGAACGATGTTGTAGATGAGAATGAACCGGGGCTTCGTGCCGACGGCGTAGAGGTCCGAAAGGACGAACAGCGCGGCGAGCAGCCCGAGCGCTCCGATCGCGGCCGTCGGCAGCAGGTTCGGCAGGGGCAGCGCGGAGAAGAGCGCGAGCGGTCTGCCGGCGAGGAAAGCGGTTCCGAGATACGAAAGCGGAGCGGAGAACTCCCCGCCCGCTCCCCAGTTGATGTAGCAGAGCGCGGCGGCGGGCAGCAGCAGCCCGGCGCAGGCCACGGCCGCTTCGCGCAGCGTCCGCCGGAAGATCAGCACGGCCAGTGGCAGGGCGGCCGCCAGCGGCAGGGCCGCGGGCAGCAGCAGCGGCAGCGTTCCGAGATAGAGCGAAGCCCGGAACACGGCGTCGAAGGCGTATCCGTTGCGGAACGAGCGGCAGTAGTTCTTGGTGGCGAAGGCCAGCAGGGCCGCGCCCGCGAGTGCGGTCAGGAAGTCTCCTCCGAATCCCGGAGCGCAGGCGGCGATGGCATAGAGCGGGATGGCGAGGCAGGTTCCGACCGAGTAGAGGTTGTTGCGCACGGTGAGTCTCCCCGTGCACATGCCGCCGAAGATCAGGAGCAGTCCGCCGATCCAGCGGGCCCATCCCGGGTGGTTGTGCTGAAATTGCGACGACCATACCGCCGGCATCCGCACGGCGAGTCCCGGGCGGACGTTTTCCGTCTCCGCAGGTTCCGTCCCGGGGGCATCGTTCCGCTCCCGGAGCGCGGCCGGGGGCGTTTCCGTTCCGCTTGCCGCCGCACAGTCCGTCGTCGGTGGGATGATCCGGTCCGGCAGGGCGTGCGGATCCGCTCCCCGCATTGCGACGACGGCAATCAGGAGGAGGGTCAGAAAAGCCGGAACGAGCGGCTGTCGGGCGATGTCGAATCTCATGACGGTATGGACGTATCGTGGCAAATGTAGCTAAAAATGCCGGAATATTGTGTATTTTTGCATCGCTATGTTGGAGAATCAATTTCAGTACGAGCTGACGGAGGCGGGATGCGACGAGGCCGGGCGAGGTTGTCTGGCCGGACCCGTGTTCGCCGCTGCGGTGATTCTGCCGCCCGATTTCCACGATCCGCAGCTCAACGATTCGAAACAGATGACCGAGCGGAACCGGGACCGGTTGCGGGCCGTCATCGAACGGGAGGCGGTCGCCTGGGCGGTCGAGGCCGTGTCGGCCGCACGCATCGACGAGATCAATATTCTGAACGCTTCGTTCGAGGGAATGTCGCTGGCCGTGGCGCGGCTCGATCCTGCGCCGGCGTTTCTGGCCATCGACGGCAACCGGTTCCGCACACGGCTCGAAATTCCTTTCCGCTGCATCGTGAAGGGCGACGGCAAATACGCCGACATCGCGGCGGCTTCGGTGCTCGCCAAGACACACCGCGACGAATATATGTACCGGCTTGCCGAGGAGTTTCCCCAATACGGCTGGGCGCGGAACAAAGGGTATCCCACCCGGCAGCACCGGCTGGCGATCCGCGAGTTCGGGCTTACGCCGCACCATCGCCTGACCTTCAACCACGAAATCGGCCAACTGGAGTTCGGTTTCTGACGCCCTCCGGCATCGTGCGAAGAAGAAGACGGACGGTCCCTTCCGGAAAGCCGTTTGCCGTCCGGGAGCTTTCGCCGCCGGGGCCCCGCCGAACGGTTTTCTGTCGGCGGATTTTCTGCCGGATGGCTTTTCGGACAGCGGATTCTGCCGTCCGTATCTTTGTTGTGAGCCGGAACCTTCCGGTAGAGGGGCGCTTGTGTTTTTCGGGGTTTGTTTGCCGGGTGTCTGCATGTTGCGGCTGTTGGAGGAGTGTTTCGACCTTCGCCGCGTTGCTCCGATTGGATCGTATGGGGCCTTGGGGGCCTGTTCCCGGGTTTGGATGGACGCCTTCCGTGCCGGATTGTGCCGGATTGTGCCGGACCGTCGTCCTGTCCTCCGTGTCCGGACGGTGGCAGGAACGGGGCGAGGCGCCTTTCGGGTAAAAGAAAAGAGCAGACCGAAACGGCCTGCTCTTTCCGTTGAGAGTTCTTCCGGTCTCCGGATCAATAACCCAGCGACTTGGCGGCCGCATAGGAAATCTTCAGGGCGTTGGCACGACGCAGCTCCTGCTTGACGTCGGTCACGATACCCATCTTCGTGGACTGGTCGGCCTTGAGGCACACCGTCATCGAAGCGCGGTCGGCCTCGCTGAGCTTGTCGCGCTCGGCGGCCACGAAGTCCAGAATGTCCCGGGTCGTTTTGTACGAATCGTTCAGCTGGATGCGCGGAGCGGTTCCGAACTGCGCCTGCATGGCCAGCGTCGGCTGACCGATGTGGATGTAGCTGACGAGCGATTTCTTCTCCAGCTTCTGCACTTCGGTCGCTTCGGGAAGTTTGTATCTCACCAGCAGCTCCTGATCGCGCATGGTCGTCGAGACCATAAAGAAGAAGAGGATCATGAAGATCACGTCGGGAAGCGATGCGGTCGAGATAGGGGGCAGACTCTTGTTGCCCTTCTTTTTCATTACTGCCATAGCTTACTTCTTTATGTTACGCGGTTCGGCCTCCGAAATCTTCAGGGGCACTGCTTTGGACACTGCATTGCGCTGATCCTCGTTGAGCTCCGAGAACTTTGCGCCGAATTTGCGTTGGGCCACGTCGTCGCGCACTTCGTTGAACGCGCGCGTGAGCTCGTTCTGCACCATGATATAGGCCTGATAGCCCGTATCGCGGGTGGTCTGCAGTGAAACGACGCCTTCGCTTACCGGATAGGTCCATTTGCTGCCGTCGGCCATGTCGATCTCGCGATCGACCTTCTCGGGCAGGTTCTCGTCGTCCATCGGGTTGGTGATGAACTCCTTGGCCATATCCTTTAGCTGGCTGAGTTGAATCTGCTCCTGTTTGCCTAAAACTCCCGCCATGATGTTGCCGCTGCCCGAAATGAGCACCAGGAACAGATTGCGCTCCTTGACCTTGATCTCCTCCTGCTGTTGGTTCTCGGGAGGCATCGGCGGAAGCATACGCATCAGACCCGTATCGGTGTTCATGGTAGTGGCCACCAGGAAGAAGATAAGCAGCAGGAAGGCTATGTCGGCCATTGAACCGGCATTGATTTCCTGGATTTGTCTTTTATTTCCTGCCATTGTTTGATCGTTATTTGAATGCGCCCCAGATTTCCGTTACGATAGCTGTCACGAAAGCGGCGACCAAGGCTACGTAAGTTACCAAAATGCTGGTATCGGAAATGACGGTCTCGGAGTGACCGAAAACGCCTCCGTTGGCTAAGTCGGGTATTTGGATATCGTGTCCGGCGGCGATGATGTAGGCGACGACAACGACGACTGCAACCAGCAGGAGCGAGAGCAATGAGCCCTTGATTCCCTCGGGTTTTTGGATCATGCCGAAGATCGCACAGAAAATCGCGGCAGCCACGGCGAAAACTACCAAGAAATAGCACCACATGAGGTTCCAGCCGATGGCGGTCTCGGAACCTCCCGTGGCTATCGCATATATTCCCAGCGCCGCCATTACAACTAGCAGAATACCCAATATGATATTCAGTATTTTTTTCATAATCGTTTTTTTTAACTCTTATTTATCGTGGGATTATTTCTTGTTGTAAGCTGTCAGAATATCCATCAGCGTGATGGACGAATCCTCCATATCGTTTACCAAAGAGTCGATCTTCGAAACGATATAGTTGTAGAACAGCTGAAGAATAACCGCAGCGATAAGACCCATGAGGGTCGTCAGAAGAGCGACCTTGATACCGCCGGCAACGAGTGTCGGGCTGATATCGCCGGCAGCCTGAATGGCGTCGAATGCGTCGATCATGCCGACTACCGTACCCATGAATCCCAACATGGGCGACAAGGCGATGAACAGACCGATCCACGTCAGACCCGACTCCATCTGTCCGGTCTGAACCGAACCGTACGATACGACGGCCTTCTCGACCGAGTCGAGTCCTTGGTCGTAACGGGCCAGACCCTGGTAGTAGATCGAAGCGATCGGGCCGCGCGTGTTGCGGCAAACTTCCTTGGCAGCCTCGATGCCGCCGTTCTTCAGAGCCTCCTCCACGCTGGTGACGAGCTTCTTCGAGTTGATCGTCGAGAGCGACAGGTAGAGAATGCGTTCGATGGCCACAGCCAGACCGATGATCAGGAAGATAAGGATGGGGAGCATCCAAGCCCAACCGCCTTCGAGGAATTTCTGAATCATCACGTGGTGCATGCTTTCGCCTGCAATCTGAGTTTCAGCTGCGGCGGCTGCCTCCTGCGCGAACGCATTAACGGTTCCCAATACGGACAGGGCAACCGACGAAATAAGGAATTTTTTCATAGTTGTGTTTAGATAAATGATTTGATTAGTTGAATTTTTATTAGTTTGTGTTTTTTCTGGTTTCTTCTTTTTTCCCTCTTCCGGTCCGGGGCTTTCCCGCAGGGTCCGTGCCCGCCGGTTTCCCTCCGGTCGTCCGGTCCGTTTATTTTTTATTAAAAATTCGTCATTTTACACTTTCCTCCTTCCGCCGGAACGCCTTTTCTGCGTTTCGCACGGTTCCGGGCATGTCGCCTTCTTATGCATTCTCAAATCCCGAAGCGGAATTCCGGATTTGTGCAATTATCAGTCAGCCAGTTATTTGCCCTGCCGCAGGCCCGTCCGTCTCCCCCGAGGGGGCCCGAAAAGGGTCCATTAGCAGTGCGAAATATAGGAAAAAATTTTGTTCCGTGCAACGGTTCAATCCGTAAATTCTCCCCGCAGGGGCCTCCGCAGCAGCCGTTCGGTCTCTTCGCGGGGGAGTTCCAGTCCGAGTACGTACATGAGTTTGGTGACGGCGGCCTCGGAGGTCATGTCGCAGCCGCAGAGGACGCCGGTTTCCTGGAGCCGCAGTCCGGTTTCGTAAAGCTCCATCGAGACGCGTCCGCCGCCGCACTGGGTGATGTTCAGCACGATCACGCCGCGGGCGATGGTCTCCCGCAGCAGGCGGATGAACCACCCGGAGGTCGGGGCGTTCCCCGCGCCGTAGGTTTCGAGCACGACGGCCCGCAGTCCCGGGGCCGAGAGCGCCGCGCGCAGGATCTCCTCGTCGAGCCCCGGGAAGAGCTTGACGAGCGCGATGCCGCGGGCCAGGCGGGTGGCGATGCGCAGTTCGGCGGCCGGGGCGGCGGGGCGCAGGATGGCCGGGAGGTTGTAGGCGATGTTCACCCCCACCTCGGCCAGCGGCGGGTAGTTGTCGGAGCAGAAGGCGTTGAGCGCCTCGGCGCTCCGTTTCGAGGTCCTGTTGGCGCGGAACAGCCGGTTCTGGAAATAGAGCGACACCTCGGGGACCACGGGCCGGCCGTCGCGCTGCGCCCCGGCGATCTCGATGGCCGTGATGAGGTTCTCGCGGCCGTCGGTGCGCAGTACGCCGATCGGAATCTGGCTGCCGGTGAAGACCACGGGCTTGGCGAGGTTCTCGAGCATGAAACTCAGCGCCGAGGCGGTATAGGACATGGTGTCGGTCCCGTGCAGTACGACGAAGCCGTCGTAGCGGGCGTAGTTGTCGCGGATGAGCCCGGCCAGCGCCGCCCAGTTCGACGGCTCGACGTTCGAGGAGTCGATCACGGGCGACATGGTCAGCACGTCGATGTCCACGTTGAGCCGCTTGAGCGAGGGAAACTCGTCGTAGATGCCGCTGAAGTCGAAGGGAACCAGCGCACCGGTCTCGGCGTCGGTCTTCATGCCGATCGTGCCGCCGGTGTAGATAATCAGGATGGAAGAGCGCATGTCGTCTTATTTCTCGTTGTTTTCGATGGTTTCGATCAGGAAGCTCACGGGCCGGAACCCGTCGTTGCAGGAGAGCATCGCCGAGGCGGGGTTCCGCATCCATCCGTCGTAGAAGTCCGTCGCGCCGTGCGCGAGCGCCATGACGAAGGGCGAAAGGGTCTGCCAGGCGCTTGGGCACAGCCCTTCGGGCCGCTGCATGCCGTCGGAGACGAAGACCTGCCCCTCGTGCAGGTCGCAGGCGTGCTCGATCGGGTTTTCGTAGCGTTCCATCAGGTCCTTGTGGCAGACCTTGCGGATGACGGTGATCCGGACGTTTTTCATGGGCGGGTGTCGTTTGGGGTTTTTCCGTGGCCGGACGGAGCGTCCTCCCGCGCGGGGGAGCCGGACGGCATCTGCGGCCGGCCGAACATCCGCCGGGCGTTGGCCGTCGTCGCGGCGGCGACCTCCTCCGGGTCGAGCCCCTTGATTTCGGCGACCTTGTCGCAGACGTAGCGCACGTAGGCCGATTCGTTGCGCCGGCCCCGGTGGGGAACGGGTGTCAGGTAGGGGCAGTCGGTCTCCAGCACGATGTCGCGCAGCTCCATTTCGCGCACGGTTTCCGCCAGGAGGCTCTTCTTGAAGGTCACCACGCCGCCGATGCCGAAGACGAAGTCGCCCAGCGTGCGCAGTTCGCGGTAGGTCGCGGCCGTGTCCGAATAGGCGTGGAAGACGCCCCGCAGGCCGCGGCCGCGGTACTCCCGGACGATCTCCAGCGTCTCGGGCCACGCCTCGCGGGTGTGGACGGCCACGGGCAGGCCGTATTGCAGCGCCAGGTCGATCTGCCGCCGGAAGGCTTCCGTCTGCTCCGCCCGGAAATCCCGGCTCCAGTAGAGGTCGAGACCGATCTCGCCCACGGCGCAGAAAGGCGGAATCCCTTCGGGCGGGGTTTGCAGGAGGCGTTCGACCGTCGCCAGCTCCTCCCGCCAGCGGGGATTGCCGTTCACCGACGTCGGGTGAAGCCCCATCATCGGAACGCACCGCCCGGGATGGCGGCGGCACAGCCCGAACAGCCGTTCGTGGCTGCCGGAGTCGATGGCCGGCAGCAGCAGGCGCTCCACGCCGGCTTCCGCGGCGCGGGCGAGCGCCTCTTCGCGGTCGGCGTCGAATTCGGGTTCGTACAGGTGCGAATGGGTATCTGTCAGATTCATAGCTTTATGTAACGGTTTCCGGGAAGCTGGCGCACGGCGCCCGCCAGCTCCAGCCCGACGAGGAGCGTCGCCAGCGTTCCGGGGTCGAGGCCGCTCGCTCCGGCGAGGTGTTCGGTCGTGACGGGGGCGTTCGTGCGGAAGCATCCGAGCAGTCCCGCTTCGTCGGGCGTCAGCTCCGGCGTGGGAACCTTTGGCCGCAGCGTCGCGGGGTCGGGGCCGAGGTCCCACATGAGCTCCCGGACGATGTCTCCGGCCGTCAGCACCAGTTGCGCCTTGCGGTTGCGGATCAGGTGGTTGGTTCCGGCCGAGCTCCGGTCGGTGGCGCGTCCCGGCACGGCCATCACCGTCCGGTCGTAGGAATCGGCGCAATGGGCCGTTACGAGCGACCCGCCGCTGTCGGGCGACTCGACGACGACGCATCCGGCGCCGAGCGCGGCGATGATGCGGTTGCGCGCGAGGTAGAACGACCCGTTCTGCTTCGTCTGCGACGGCAGCTCGGTGACCAGCGCGCCCCCGTGGTCCAGAATGTCGCGCGCCAGTCCCGCGTGCTGGGCCGGCGTGACCCCCGGAAGCGGATTGGCCAGCACCGCCACGGTCCGCACCCCTGCGGCGAGCGCGGCCCGGTGGGCCGCCGCGTCGATGCCGAAGGCCAGCCCGCTGACGATGCAGAGTCCCGGAACCCGTTCGGCCAGCCCTTCGATCAGCCTGTTGCACATGTGCTGGCCGTAGGGCGTCGCGTCGCGCGTCCCGACGACCGCAATGCAGCGGGCCGTCAGGGCTTCCGCATCGCCCTTGATGTACAGGACATGGGGGTAGTCGGGCGTCTCCCGCAGCAGGGCGGGGTATTGCGGGTCGGTCGATGCGACGGCTGTCAGGCCGTTGCGGCGGCAGTGCTCCAACTCCCGCTCCGCGGCCGGAAACCCCTTGCGGCGCACGATCTGCCGGGCCGCTTCGGGCCGGAGCGCCGCCCGGCCGGTCAGTTCCTCCTCGGTCGCGGCGAAGATCCGCGCGGCGCTGCCGAAACAATCCAGGAGGTGCACGGCGCTCTTCACGCCGATTCCCGGGGTCATCTGCAATGCTATATCTTCGGGGGACATGGCTCGCTGGATTCTTTTGACGAAGTAAAGGTACTGATTTTTGCGAAATAACATGAATCCTCGCACGAAATAACGTAAAGTTCGGCGGAAGTTTTGCAGATTCTGGAAATGTTTGTATATTTGCACTCCCGATGCGCCGAAGCGTCCGGCCGTCCGAGTTCCGGAGGAGCGGTTTTTGCCGGTCCGGGAAGGGCGGATCCGAAGAAAATAGGTTGGGTTTGTGTTGTAATTGTAATCGGCCGCACGGGATGGAACGAGTTGGTCTGATGGCCGAGTGGCTAGGCAAAGGTCTGCAAAACCTTGTACAGCGGTTCGAATCCGCTTCAGACCTCGCATGACCCCCTCTGCATTGCAGAGGGGGTTTTCATTTTCACCTCCCCCCCCCGCATTTTTCCGGAGCCGTGCTTTTTCGGGATTCCGCCTTTTCCGTGTTTTCAGGGGACGGGACGCTTTTCCGGAACCGTTCGGAGGAGTGGCTGCCGGTCTTCTGCTCTCTGCGTGCGGTTCCGCGGATGCGGTTTCGGGCGAAACGGGTCGAAGGATGCCGTTCGGCGGCGTCCGGCCCCGGCGGGCGGAGCGGGATGTGTCCGCCCCCGCCGGCCGTATTGCGCGGCGGCGGGAATATCGAATGCCCCGGGCCTGCAAGGCCCGGGGCATCGGAATTCGGGGAGAGCGGGTCGTCAGCGCGCCTCAAGGAGGAAAACGGCGCTGTCGTAGATCCTGGAGAGTTTGGGGTTGAGACCCATGCGGGAGAGCAGTTCGCCGCTGAACGTGCCGCCGTCGAACCAGAAGCGGGGTTCCTCCGTATTCATTTCGCGCACGGTGTACCGGGTGTCGGGATCGAGTCCCCGGATGCGGAACTGCGGGACGGTGCGGCTCTGGTAGAGCAGGCAGTAGGTGAACACCACGGCCCGGCGCTTGTCTTTCGAGACATAGGCCAGTCCGTAACAGCCGTCCTCGTCGTAGGGCGAACCGATCCGGTAGAGGTCGCCCTGCATGACGATGTCGCGGTACTCCTTGTAGTCGGCGATGGCGCGGCGGGCCTCGGCGCGCTCCTCTTCGGTCATGTGCTTGGGCTGCAGCTCCATGCCGAGGCGTCCGGCGCACGCGATGTCGAACCGGAACTTGAGCGGCGTGGAGTTGCCCGTCTGGAGGTTGGGCGTCACGGAGACGTGCGAACCCATGACGAGCGCGGGGAAGAAGAGGCTCGTGCCGTATTGGATGCGGGTGCGCGAGAGCGCTTCGGTGTTGTCGCTCGTCCACACCTCGTCGAAGTACCGGAGCGCGCCGTACTCCACGCGCCCTCCGCCCGAGGCGCAGGACTGGATGAGCACGTCGGGGTATTTGGCGCGGATGCGCTCCATCACCTTGTAGAGTCCCTGCGTGTATTCGATCCAGAAGTGCGACTGTTCGTCGGGCCGCTGGAATGCGGAGCCGATGCTGTTCGCGCAGCGGTTGGCGTCCCACTTGATGTAGTCGATGTGTTCCGAGAGCCGCATCGTGTTGTCGAATACCCCGAAGACGAAGTCCTGCACCTCGGGGTTCGAGAGGTCCAGCAGCCATTGGCTGCGCGTCAGGGGCGCTTCGCGGCCGGGCGTGCGGACGATCCATTCGGGGTGCTTCTCGGCCAGCTCGCTGCGGGGGCTGACCATCTCGGGTTCGATCCAGATGCCGAATTTCAGCCCCTTGTCGTGGGCGTAGGAGGCGATGTGGTCGATGCCTTCGGGCAGCTTCTCGCGGTTCACCTCCCAGTCGCCCAGCCCCGCCTTGTCGTTGTTGCGCGGGTATTTGTTGCCGAACCAGCCGTCGTCGAGCACGAACATTTCGAGCCCCATGGCCGCCGCGTCGTCGATCATGTCGGTCAGCGTCTTCGCGTCGAACGAGAAGGCCGCGCCCTCCCAACTGTTGAGCAGCGTGGGTGTGGGGACGTGGCCGTGCCATACGCCGTAGTTGCGGGCCCAGTCGTGGAGGTTGCGGCTCGCGCCGCCCGCGCCGCGGAACGAGTGGGTGTAGATCATCTCGGGGGTCGTGAACGACTCTCCGGGGCGGAGCCGGTATTCGGAGGCGTCGGGGTTGGCGCCCGCCAGCACGGTGAGCGTCTGACACTCGTCGAGTTCGAAGTTGAGGCGGAAATTTCCGCTCCAGGCCAGCGAGCCGGCGACGACCTCGCCGCAGTTCTCGTCGAAGCGGTCGTTGCCGAGCGTCAGCATGAAGGAGGGGTTTTCGGCGTGGGTCGTGCGCAGGCCGCGTGTCGAGGCGATGCTCTTCGATCCGTGGGTCAGCAGCGTGTGCTCCACCTGCGCTTCGCGCGTCCAGGCGCCGTGGAGGTGGGTCAGCAGGTATTTCTCGGCCCGCAGAGGCATCGCCGACGAGTAGAAGCTGTGCAGCGTCACGGGACCCTTCTCGCGGTTGCGGATGACGGCGCGGGTCGTGATGACGTTTTCGCGGGCGTAGGCCGTATAGACCAGTTCGACGTCCAGCGGCTGCACGGCGTCGGTCATGCGGACGACGGTTTCGGTCACGTTGTCGTCGGCCAGTTTTCGCGTCCGGTGCGAGACGTAGCGCAGTTCGGTGTTCAGGTCGCCGTCGGCGTGGGTCACGCGCAGGGCCGGTTCGTGGTAGTTGCGGCCGCCGAAGGCGGGGTAGGCCACGTCCTCGGTGTTGTGGTCGGGGTGGCGGTAGCTTCGGTATCCGGCCAGCGGGGCGGGGTCGTCGATGCGGCCTCCGAAGTGGAGGAAGCGGACCTCCTCTCCGGGGGCTGCGCTCAGGATGAGCGAAATGTCGTCGGTCCGGATGTCGATGATCCGTTGCGGGGCGGCGGTCTCCGCCGCGCCTGCCGTGAGGGCGGCGCCCAGGGCGCTCAACAGGTACGGTAGTTTTCTCATGTGAAAGGTTCGGTATTAACGCTATGAAGGACAAAGATAGTAAAATGTCGAAATAAAACGAAATGTTCCGTAATTCCTCCGCGTTTCGATCCGTATGCGGCGCGGCGCCGTCGGAGGCCGCCCGCCTCTTTTGCTCCGTCCGGAGCGGAGGACGGCGGTTTTATTCCTATCTTTGGGCCGTAAACTCGTCCGGACGATGAAGAACAAGGATATTTTCACTTTCCGCGATGCGGAGAAACAGGCGGGCCCCGTGGCGTTCTCGACGATGCTCAAGCCGGCCGGTTCTGCCTGCAACCTCGATTGCGGCTATTGCTACTACCTCGACAAGGCCGCACAGTACGGCGGCCGGCAGGCGGTGATGGCGGACGACCTGCTGGAGCTCTACATCCGGCAGTACATCGAGGCCAACGAGGTTCCCGTGGTGACCTTCTGCTGGCACGGCGGCGAGCCGCTGCTGCTCGGCAGGGACTTCTACCGCCGGGCCGTGGCGCTCCAGCGGAAATACGCCGCGGGCAAGCGGATCGAGAACACGTTGCAGACCAACGGGACGCTGGTGGACGAGGCGTGGTGCGAGCTTTTCGCCGAAAACGGCTTCCTGGTGGGGCTGTCGCTCGACGGGCCGGAGGACATTCACGACGCGTTCCGCCGGACGAAGGGCGGGCGCCCCACCTTCGCGCGCGTGATGCGGACGGTCGGGATGTTCCGGCGGACGGGCGTGGAGTACAATACGCTGAGCGTCGTGAACCGGGCCTGCGAGGGGCGCGGCGCGGAGATCTACCGCTTCTTCCGCGATACGGTCGGAAGCTGCTACATGCAGTTTCTGCCCGCCGTGGAGCATGTCGTCGATCGCGCGGGGCTGCACCGTCCGCTGATCGTTTCGCCGGAGACGCAGGGGGCGCGGCCGGCCGAATGGTCGGTGACGGCCGAGGGCTACGGGACGTTTCTGTGCGACATTTTCGACGAGTGGGTCGTCAGCGACGTGGGGCAGTGCTTCGTGCAGCTCTTCGACGCCACGCTGGCCCAGTGGTGCGGCGTGCAGCCGGGCGTCTGCTCGATGGGCGAGACGTGCGGCGATGCGCTCGTGGTCGAGCACAACGGCGACGTCTATTCGTGCGACCACTTCGTCTATCCCGAATACTTGCTGGGGAACATCCGCGAGACGCCGCTCGCGGAGATCTACCGCTCGCGCCGCCGGATCGACTTCGGACTGGCCAAACGCAATGCGCTGCCGGCCGAATGCCTGCGCTGCCGGTACTACTTCGCCTGCCGCGGCGAATGTCCCAAGCACCGGTTCGAGACCGGGTCGGACGGCTGCCGCAAGAATTCGCTCTGCGAGGGGCTTTTCCGCTATTTCCGCCATGCCGAGCCTTACATGGACTACATGCGCGACCTGCTCGCCCGCGAGCAGTCCCCCGCGTGGGTCGTGCCGTTCGCCCGGCGGCGCATGGGGCTGATGTAGGGCATGCGGCCCGGACGCGAACGGAAGGGGCGCCGCTCGGAAGCGGCGCCCCTTCGTACGTGCAGGTCCTGTAAGCCGGGTTCTGTCTCCGGGGCGGACCCCGGGTCTCTGTCATTTATCTACGGCGGCGGTCTCCCGCCGTCTCAAGCAACCTACCCCCCGACATCGGGCGAGCAACCCTTGATTGCCGGTATACACGGTCTTGCAACCCACGGGACGTACTGCCGGGCGACATCGCTGCCCCCGCGGTGGGCTCTTACCCCGCCTTTTCACCCTTACCCGCCGGACACTCTCCGGAGCGCGGCCCGGAACCCCGAAGGCTCCGTCCGTTCCGCGAATGCCCGCCTGCGGGCGGTCGTTCTCTGTTACGCTCCCACAACCTCACGGCTGTCAAGTCATTAGCTTGCGTGGCGCTCTGCGTTGCCCGGACTTTCCTCTCCCGGCCGGCGGCCGGCAGCGACAGAGCGGACCTGCGCGGCAAAGATAGGCATTTCGGCGGGAAAAACCTGCTGCGGCGACGCATTTTTCCTCCGTGCGGCCGTCGGCCCTCCGCGCGGCCGCTCCGGCCCGGGCCCCGGGCGGTCGTTTTCCGCCTCCGTGCGGCGGTCAGAGGATGCGCTTTACGTAGCGGAAGAGTTTGTAGGGCATGTAGCGGAACGGCGGGTCGATCCAGGTCGGCGTCTCGACCACCGCACGGCGGTGCGAGAAGGCGTCGAAGCTGTCGCGGCCGTGGTAGCGGCCCATGCCCGAGTTGCCCACGCCGCCGAAGGGCAGGTGCTCGTTGGCGATGTGCATGATCGTGTCGTTGAGGCAGGCTCCGCCCGAAGAGGTGCGCCGCAGTACTTCGCGGCCGCTCTTTTCGGGGCCGAAGTAGTAGAGCGCCAGCGGTTTTTCGCGTTCGGTGACGAACGCCACGGCCTCGTCCGTCGTCCGGAACGGGACGACCGGCAGCACGGGGCCGAAGATCTCCTCCCGCATGACCGGGGCGAGGGGATCGACCTCCGTGAGCAGCGTGGGTTCTATGTAACGTTCCGCGCGGTCGGTGCGGCCTCCGAGGCGGACCGTGCCCTGCGCGAGGTAGCTTGCCACGCGGTCGAAGGCCCGGTCGTTCACCAGCCGGACGTAGTGGGGGCTTTGCCGGGCGTCGTCGCCGTGCAGGCGCCGCAGCGCCCGGGCGTAGGCCGCGGGGAACGCATCGGCGAGCGATTCGTGGAGCAGCAGGTAGTCGGGGGCGATGCAGGTCTGCCCCGCATTGAGGGTCTTGCCCCATGCGATGCGGCGCGCGGCGGTCTCCACGTCGGCGCCTCGGTCCACGATGCAGGGGCTTTTGCCGCCCAGCTCCAGTATGACGGGCGTGAGGTGCCGCGCCGCGGCGGCCATGACGATCCGCCCCAGCTCGGGGCTGCCCGTGAAGAAGACGAGGTCCCAGCGCCGGTCCAGCAGCAGCGTATTGACGTCGCGGTTGCCCTCGACGACGGCGACGTAGCGCTCGTCGTAGATTTCGCCGATCATCGCGCGGAGCGTCGCCGAGACGTGCGGCGTGTAGGGCGAGGGTTTCAGTACGGCGGTGCAGCCCGCCGAGATGGCTCCGACGAGCGGGTTGAGCAGCAGTTGCACGGGATAGTTCCACGGCGAGACGATGAGCGCCGTGCCGAGCGGCTCGGAGAGGATGCGGCTCGCCGAGGGAAAGAGTTTGAGCGGCGAGGGCCGCCGCTCGGGGCGCATCCAGCGGCCGAGGTGGCGGAGGTGGTTCCTCACCTCGCTCCGCACGATGCTCAGCTCGGTGAGGCAGGCCTCCTCGGGGGATTTGCGCAGGTCCTGCCACAGGGCGTCGCATAGCCGCCGCTCCCATTGCCGCAGCGCCTGCTCCAGCCTTCGGAGCATGATGCGGCGGAAGTCGGCCGGGAGGGTGGCTCCCGAGCGGAAATAGTCCCGTTGTGCGGCGTGGATCGCCGCGATGCGTTCGGCGGAGGTGTTTTCCAGAGGCATGGCGGTGGGGATCGTTTTATCCGGTGAAGCGGTCCGTCGTGCGGTAAATGCCGGCCCGGCGGTCTATGACAGGACCGAACAGGCACACGGGAGCACGCCCTGCGTGAAGCGGCGCGGATGGAATCCCCGCGGGATGCCGCGGGGCGTGCGGTCGCGTCCGAGGGCCGTCCGTCCCGTGATGGGCCCGATGCCGGAGCCGCCGCCGGTGACGGGCACGCATTTGTCCTTGAACCGGGTCATAGGCCGGGCTCTTTCCGTTCCGGTTCGCGGAAGATGTTCAGGTGCGCCAGCAGCGGATTCCGTCGGTCGAGCACCAGGAATTCCGCCAGGAGCAGGACGAGCGCCGCCAGGAGCAGGTATTGGTACTGTTCGTTGAACTCCTCGAAACGGACCGTCGAAAGCTCGGAGCGCTCCATGTCGTTGATCTCCCGCACGATCTCGTCCAGGCCGATGTCCTGCTTCGTGGCGCGGACGTAGGCGCCGCCCGTCGTCTCGGCGATCTTCGAGAGCATCTCCTCGTTGAGCTTCGAGACGACCATCTCGCCCTGTTCGTCCTTGATGAATTCGCCGTCGATCTGGATCGGCGCGCCTTCGGGCGTGCCGATGCCGATGGTGTAGATGCGGATGCCCTGCCGGGCGGCGCGTTCGGCCACGGCCAGGGCGTCGTCCTCGTGGTTCTCGCCGTCGGTGATGAGCACCACGACGCGGCCGTGCCCCGCTTCCGTCTCGCCCGAGAAGGCGAGCAGCGCCTGTTCGAGGGCCTTGCCGACGGCCGTGCCCTGCACCGGCACGAGCGACGGGTCGATCCGCCGCGCGAAGGCCCGCGCCATGCGGTAGTCGGAGGTGATCGGCAACTGCACCTTCGGCTCGCCGGCGAAGACGATCAGTCCCACGCGGTCCTGCCGCAGCCCCTCGAAGAGCTTGCCGATGGCGTATTTGGTCCGTTCGAGGCGGTTGGGTTCGAAATCCTCGGCGAGCATTGAGTTCGAGACGTCCACCGCGAGCATCATCTCGATTCCCTGCGCCTTCTCCTCGCGGAGTTTGGAGCCCAGCTGCGGCCGCGCCGCGGCCAGCGCCGTCAGCGCCACGGCGGTGCAGAAGAGGACGAACCTGAATTTCACGCGCCCGGTGGAGACCTCGGGCATCAGTTCGCCGAGAGTCTCCGGGCGGCCGAAGCGGGCGAGCCGCCTGCGGCGGTTGCGCATCGCCAGCCAGAAGAGCGCGACGAGCGCCGGGACGGCTGCGAGCAGCCAGAGGTATTGCGGATTTGCGAATCGGAACATAGCGGTCTTTTCTTTACGGAATCCGTTTCAGCACGAGATTCGAGAGGAGGAATTCGAGCAGCAGGGCTCCGAGGGCCGCCAGTGCCCACACGAGGAACCGCTCGTGGTAGGAGATGCGCTCGGTGACCTCCACCTTGCTCTTTTCCAACTGGTTGATTTCGTCGTAAATGGCTTTGAGCTTGGCGTTGTCCGTGGCACGGAAGTATTTGCCTCCCGTCAGGTCGGCCATGGCGCCGAGCGTCTTCTCGTCGATCTCGACCTTGGCCATCACCACGTCGCCCGTGGGCTGCCCGTAGATGTCCACCGCCGGGTAGGGGGCCGTGCCTTCGGTTCCGACACCGATCGTATAGACGCGGATACCCTGCGCCCGGGCGATTTCGGCGGCGGTCATGGGAGCGATCTGTCCGCGGTTGTTCACGCCGTCGGTCAGCAGGATGATGACCTTCGACTTGGCCTCGCTCTCGCGCAGGCGGTTGATCGCCGTGGCCAGTCCGTTGCCGATGGCCGTGCCGCTGTCGTCGATCAGTCCGCTGCGGATGCGCGCCAGGAGCGTCTGGAGCGTGCTCTGGTCCGTGGTCAGGGGGCTTTGCGTGAAGGCTTCGGCGGCGAAGACCACCAGTCCGATGCGGTCGCCGTAGCGGTCGGCGACGAACGAGCCGGCCACCTCCTTGGCGGCCGTGATGCGGTCGGGCCGGAAGTCGCGGGCGAGCATCGAGGCCGAGACGTCGATGGCCAGCACGATGTCGATGCCTTCGGTGTTCGTGCGGACGTTCTGTTCGATGTCCTGCGGTCGCGCCAGCGCCACGACGAGCAGCGCGAAGGCCGCCGCACGCAGCGCGAAGGGCAGGTGGCGCAGGTAGTGGCGCACGGTCTTCGGTGCGTGCAGAACGCCTGCCACGGTCGAGATCCGGATCGCGGCGCCGCCCTGCATCGTGCGCCAGACGTAGTAGGCGGTCATCGGCGCGAGCAGCGTGAGCAGCCATAGATAATGGGGTGATGCGAATTGCATGGTCGTTTCGTTTTTTTACCAGTTCTTCCTGCCGCGGACCACGACGCCCCGTTTCTCCTTGAGTTTCTCCTGCGTCTTGTCCTCCTGGGCCTGGATGGCGTCGAGAATCTGCTCCTGCTCCTGCGGCGAGATGCCCGGAGCCTGCTGCGGCGAACCCTGTGCGTCGCCCTGCTCCCCCTTGTCGGATTGCGGGGGCTGCTGCTGCGGGTTTCCGTCCTGCCCGGGATCCTTCCGGTCCTGCTGCCCCTGCTGCGGGTCCTGCCGTCCCTGTCCCTGCTGCGGATTCTGCTGCCCCTGCTGGTTCCGATCTTGGTTCTGATTCTGATTCTGATCCTGATCCTGGTTCTGCTGGTCGTTGCCGCCTCCGCCGTTCTGGTCCTGGTCGAGCAGCCGCTTGGTGTAGGCGTAGTTGTACTTGGCCTCCATGTCGGACGGGTTCAGCCGCAGCGATTGCTTGTAGCTTTCGAGCGCCTCCTTGTACTTCTGCTGCTTGAACTGCGCGTTGCCCAGATTGTAATAGGCTTCGGCCAGCTCCGTCTCCGGACGCAGCGTGTCGGCGGCGGCCTGCCGGAGGGTCTGTTCGGCGCGGTCGAAGCGTTCGGCCTTGTAGAGGGCGTTGCCGAGGTCGTAGGTGGCCTCGAACTGCCCCGGGACGGCTTCGAGCGCCTGCTCGTAACGGCGGATCGACTCCTCGTAATTGCCCTTGGCGTACTGCCGGTTGCCTTTGCGGACCAGCGAACGTTCGGGCATCTGCTGCGCTCCGGCCGCGGCGGCCGTGAGCAGGAACAGGAGCGTATAGAGTGACTTCTGCATCGTTGTCGCGGTTTAGTTTTGCGTCGGGTCCGCCTCTCCGGCCGGGGTCTCCTCCTCGACGGGTTTGGTCTCCTCGACGAAGTAGTAGGCTTTCAGATAGTCGGCCTCGTTCTCCTCGGCCGGCGGCGTCGCCTTGGCGAATTTCACCAGATCGGCGTCGCGCAGGATCGCCGTGAGGTCCATGCGGGCCTTGTCCGGAAGCTCCTCCGCGCGCATCGCGTCGATGATCTCGTCAGAGGTCATCTCCATCGCTCCGATGTCCCAGCGCGCCGCGATGTAGGTACGCAGGATGTCCGTCAGTCCCGAATAGTACTGTTTGTGGCGGTTGTTCTGCCACAGTTTCTGGTTGTGGAGCGCTTCGAGCGCCTGGATGGCCGCGACGTGCGGCGGCAGCGGCGGGGCGGGTTTGAACAGGTCGCCGAGCCGTTTGCCGCGGGCCGCGAGCCAGCGGTGGAGGGCGTAGGCCGCGGCGGCCAGCAGCGCGAGCGCCAGCAGGCCCCAAAGGACGTAGCCGCGGATCTCGCGGAACCGGAACGGCAGGGTGCGCTGTCCCTTCAGGTCGTAGATCGACTGCGACGTGGAGTCGATCTGGAACGTCGTCACCTCGAGATAGACCGAGTCGCGGCTCGAAAGCGTGTCGAGGATGTTCTTGTCGGCGTAGAGCACCCGCGCCGTGCCGAGGTTGTAACGGCCCTCGTCGAAGGCCGCGAGGCGGTAGCGCTTGCGCAGCTTCAGGCGGCGGCCGTCGCGTTCGAGCGTATCGACCGGCAGGCTCTCGACCACCTCGATCTTGCCGTCCCGGTCCTCGAACTCCGGGAACTCCACCACCTGCACGAGGTCCTTCTCCACGTCGATCACCAGATCGAAGCGGTCGCCGATCAGAATGCTGTCGGGTTCGGCGTGCGCCGTGACCGTCGGCGTGTTCTGCGCCGCGGCCGGCACGCCGGCCAGCAGGAGGAGCGTTGCTAAGAGTCGTCTCATCGCTGTTTGAAGAGTTTCATCAGTTCGGCCACATAGTCCCCGTCGGTGGAGATCGTCGCCGTGTCGATACGGTTGTGCTTGAGCGTCTGCTCGATGCCGGCGCTGCGCCGTCTCCACGATTCGGCGTAGTGCTCGCGCACGGCGCGCGAGGAGGTGTCCACCCAGACCTTGCGCCCCGTCTCGGCGTCGCGCAGCTCGACGATGCCCACGTCGGGCAGCTCCGTCTCGCGCGGGTCGTAGATGCGGATGCCCACCAGGTCGTGCCGTCCGCCGGCGATCTTCAGCGCGTCGTCGAGGGCCGAGCGGTCCTGCGAGGAGTCCATGAAGTCCGAGAGGATGAAGGTCGTGCAGCGCTTCTTGTTCACGTTGGTCAGGAAGCGCACCGGCTCGGAGAGCTTCGTGCCCGCGGATTCGGGGCGGAAGCCGATGAGCTCGCGGATAATCATGAGGATGTGGCTGCGCCCCTTCTTCGGGGGGATGAACTTCTCGACCTTGTCCGAAAAGAAGATGCACCCCACCTTGTCGTTGTTCTGCGCGGCCGAGAAGGCCAGCACGGCGGCGATTTCGGTGATGATGTTTTTCTTGAGCCGCTCCGTCGTGCCGAACATGCGCGACGCGGAGACGTCCACGAGCAGCATCATCGTCAGCTCGCGCTCCTCCTCATAGACCTTGATGTGGGGCTTGCGCGAGCGGGCCGTCACGTTCCAGTCGATGTCGCGCACGTCGTCGCCGGCGCGGTACTCCCTCACTTCGGAAAACGACATGCCCCGCCCGCGGAAAGCCGTGTGGTACTTTCCGGCGAAGATCTCGTTCGAAAGACCGCGCGTCTTGATTTCGATCTTCCGGACCCGTTTCAGAATATCGTTTTCGCTCTCCTGCATCGTCAGGGTACGATTACGTTGTTCAGGATGTCGGTGATGATCTCCTCCGAGGAGATGTTCTCGGCTTCGGCCTCGTAGGTCAGGCCGATGCGGTGGCGCAGCACGTCGTGGCAGACGGCGCGCACGTCCTCGGGGATGACGTAGCCGCGGCGGCGGATGAAGGCGTAGGCGCGGGCGGCCCTGGCCAGCGAGATCGACGCACGGGGCGAGCCGCCGTAGGCGATCAGGTTCTGCAACTTCCCGAGGTTGTACTCGGCCGGCTCGCGCGTGGCGAAGATGATGTCGATGATGTACTTCTCGATCTTCTCGTCCATATAGACGTCCTCGACCACCTTGCGGGCCTTTACGATGTCTTCGGGCGCGATCACCTTGTTCACCGCGGGCATGCCCGTGCCGGCGAGGTTCATGCGCACGATGTCGCGCTCCTCCTGCTTGTTGGGGTAGGAGATTTTGGCCTTGAGCATGAAACGGTCCACCTGCGCCTCGGGCAGCGGATAGGTTCCCTCCTGTTCGAGCGGGTTCTGCGTGGCCAGCACGAGGAAGGGCTGCGGCAGCGGGTAGGTGTCGTCGCCGATGGTCACCTGCCGCTCCTGCATCGCCTCGAGCAGCGCCGACTGCACCTTGGCCGGCGAGCGGTTGATCTCGTCCGCCAGCACGAAGTTGGCGAAGACGGGACCCTTCTTGACCACGAAATCCTCGTTCTTCTGCGAGTAGATCAGCGTGCCCAGCAGGTCGGCGGGCAGCAGGTCGGGAGTGAACTGGATGCGCGAGAACCCGGCATCCACGGCACGGGCCAGCGTGGTGATGGCCAGCGTTTTGGCGAGTCCCGGCACGCCTTCGAGCAGGATGTGTCCGTTGGAGAGCAGACCGATCAGCAGCGTATCGACCAGATGGCTCTGTCCGACGATGACCTTGCCCATTTCGGTGCGCAGCGTATCGACGAAGACCGATTCGCGTTCGATGCGCTCGTTGAGTTCCTTGATGTTGATGACTTCGCTCATGTTTTATCGTTTGTTGTATCGTTGTCGCGGTTACCCTTTTAACGTTCGTCATGCAAAGTTATTATTTTTCCCGAAAAATTCTTCGCCGATTCTTATTAACTTTGCCCGCATGGAATCCAACGAATCGAAAATCCTGCAAGGGCTCAATCCGGCCCAGCGGGACGCCGTGGTCAATTTCGACTCCCCGTCGCTCATCATCGCCGGGGCCGGCTCGGGCAAGACCCGCGTGCTGACCTCGCGCATCGCCTACATGATCGAGCGGGGCGTGGCGCCCTTCAACATACTCGCCCTGACCTTTACGAACAAGGCCGCCGAGCAGATGCGCGAACGCATCGCGCAGATGCTGCCCGACAACCGCAGCCGCCATATCCGCATGGGAACCTTCCACTCGGTCTTCTCGCGCATCCTGCGCGAAAACGCCGGACGGATCGGTTTCCCCGAGTCGTTCACGATCTACGACTCCTCGGACAGCCGGAACCTGGTCAAGACCGTGGTCCGCGAGCTGAACCTTCCGGACGAGAAGTACAAGCCCAACGCCGTGGCCTCGCGCATATCCTATGCCAAAAACTGTCTGGTGACCCCCGGGGCCTACCTGGCCAATTCGGCCTATGCGGCCGAGGACCGGCAGATGCAGATTCCCGAGTTCGGCAACATCTACAACATCTACTGCCAGCGCTGCAAACGCAACGGGGCGATGGACTTCGACGACCTGCTGCTGCAAACCAACGTGCTGCTGCGCGACTGTCCGGACGTGCTGGCGCGCTACCAGGAGCAGTTCAAATACATTCTGGTGGACGAGTACCAGGACACCAACTATGCGCAGTACGTCATCATCCGCCGTCTGTCGCAGACCCATTCGAAAGTCTGCGTCGTGGGCGACGACGCGCAGTCGATCTACTCGTTCCGCGGGGCCAAGATCGAGAACATCCTCTCTTTCCAGAAGGACTACCCCTCGGCGAAGGTCTTCAAGCTCGAACGGAACTACCGCTCGACGCGCACGATCGTCGATGCGGCCAACTCGGTGATCGTCCGCAATTCGAAGCGCATGGAGAAGCACTGCTTCTCGGAAGGGGCCGAGGGGGAGAAAATCCGCATCCTGAAGGCCTACACCGACCGCGAGGAGGCCGAGATGGTCGTTTCGGACCTGCGCGACAAGGTGCGTGCGGCGGGCGCCGAATGGTCCGAAGCGGTGATTCTCTACCGCACGAACAACCAGTCGGCCGTGCTGGAGGACAACCTCCGCCGCCGCGGCATCCCCTACCGCATCTACAAGGGTTCGTCGTTCTACGACCACAAGGAGATCCGCGACATGCTGGCCTATATCCGGCTGGTCATCAACCCGCGCGACGACGAGGCGTTCCGGCGCATCGTGAACTACCCCGCGCGGGGCATCGGCGACACGACCGTGCAGCGCATCGCGCAACTGGCCGCCGAACGGGGCGTGTCGATGTGGGAGGCGGTCGATGCGCTGGTCGCCGAACCCGCGGCCGACGCCGTGCAGCGGGCCATCGCCCGCAAGGCGGCCGACTTCGTGGCGATGATCCGTTCGCTGTCGCTGGCCCGCAACGACAAGGGACTGTACGACTTCGGCCTGGAGATCGCCTCGCGGTCGGGCATTCTGGCCGCCTACCGTGCGGAGAACACGCCCGAGGCGGCTTCGGCGCTGGACAATATCGAGGAGCTGCTCAACTCGATGCAGGAATTCAGGGAGCGCTGCGACGCCGAAATCCGCAACGGCGAACGCAGCCCCGGGGAGGAGGCCACCATCGAGGAGTGGTTGCAGCAGATGATGCTGATGACCGACATGGACAAGGACAACCCCGAGGACCGGAACAAGGTGACGCTGATGACGGTCCATTCGGCCAAGGGGCTCGAATACGAATACGTTTACATCGTGGGCATGGAGGAGAACCTCTTCCCGTCGCTGCGGGCCGCCGAGTCGGCCGACGGCATCGAGGAGGAGCGGCGGCTCTTCTACGTGGCCCTCACGCGGGCCAAGGTCGCGGCGACGCTCTCCTATGCCGAGATGCGTTTCCGGTGGGGCAACATGGAGTTCTCGCGGCCGAGCTGCTTCCTGCGCGAGATCGACCCGCGGTATGTGGAGTCCGACGTCGATTTCGCTCAGGAGGCGGTGCGCCGCCGGGCCGACGACGGGGAGGGCTCCTCGGCGCTCGACGAGCTGCGCCGCCGGTACGACTACCGTTACCAGCAGCGGCGGCAGGACGGCGCGGGCGGTTACGGCGGTCCGCGCGGCGGAAATGCCGGCGTCCGGTCCGGAGGAGGTCCGGACGCGGCGGGACGGGGAGCCTACGGCGGCGGTTCGGCCGGCCGGAGCGCTTACGGCGGCGGCCGTTTCGGCGCCCCCTCCGACGGCGAGTCGGGCGTTGCGCGGCGTTTTCCGCGCCCGGCGCAGCCGCAGTCGCAACCCCGCGCGCAGCGTTCCGCCGCGCCCGATCCGGCGCTGGTGCAGCCGCCGCGCCCTTCGGTGGACGGAATGCGCCGCGTCGGCGTGCGGCAGGCGATGGACGGCGGACCGGCGGCCGGGAGTGCGGCGCCCGCGAGCGGCGGATATGCCGTGGGGGAGCGTGTCGAGCACCCGAAGTTCGGGGTGGGCATCGTGCGCCGCATCGAGACCCTGGCCACGGACCACAAGCTGGTGGTGGCGTTCGACAACGCCGGCGAGAAGACGCTGCTGGCCAAATTCGCCAAACTGACCAAACTCGGATGACGATGCAGACGCCGCTCGTATCGGTCTGCATGACCGCCTACAACCACGAACCCTACCTGCGGGAGGCGATCGAAGGGGTGCTCGCGCAGCGGACGGATTTCGCCGTGGAGCTGGTCGTGGGCGAGGATTGCAGCACGGACCGCACGCGGGCGATCGCCGAGGAGTACGCCGCCGCCTGCCCCGGCCGCGTGCGGCTGGTGACGGGGCCCGGAAACATCGGCTGGCGGGCCAACTACCTCCGCACCTTCGAGGCGTGCCGCGGGAAGTACGTGGCCTACTGCGACGGCGACGACTGGTGGTGCGACCCCGGGAAGCTGCAGCGGCAGGTCGATCTGCTGGAGGCCGACCCGGCGTGCGGCATGTGCTACACGCGGGCCGACAACTTCTATCAGGCCACGGGCCGCCGGGAGCCGGACGAGGAGGTGCACTTCACCGATTTCGGCCGCCTGCTCCGCAGCCTGACGATCTGCAACTGCACGACCGTGGCGCGGCGGGAGCTGATCGCCCGCTATTACGACGAGGTGCGCCCCGCGGAGCATCCCGAGTGGTGTACGGACGACGCGCCGATGTGGCTCTGGTTCGCGGCCCGCAGCCGGATCGGCTACCTTCCGGTCGTGACGGCCGTGCACCGCCGCCTGCCCGACAGCGTGAGCCACAGCACGGCCTACCGCCGGAGGATCGCCTTCTGCGACTCGCTCATGGACATAAGCCTCTGGTTCGACGCCCGCTACGGCGACGGCAGCCGCCGCTTCGCCCTGCTGCGCAAGCGCTCCTCCGTGGCGTTGTGGGTGCTGTCGTACAACGGTCCGGTCGGGGAGTACCTCGCCCGCTGGTGGCGCGACCTGCGCGCCTGTCCCCGTCTGGCGCTCTGCCCCGAAGGGGCGGGGCTGCTGGTGAAGAAAATTCTGTTCCGCCGATCCAAAAAGAAGAAGATATGACTGTCAGACAGCGTTACGACGGCATCGTCGCCTGGTTTTCGGAGCACATGCCCGCGGCCGAAAGCGAATTGCGCTACAAGGACCCCTACCAGCTGCTGGTGGCGGTGATCCTCTCGGCGCAGTGCACCGACAAGCGGGTGAACATGACCACGCCGGCCCTGTTCGAAGCCTTCCCGACCCCGTTCGAGATGGCGAAGGCCACGGCCGAAGAGATTTATCCCTACATCCGGAGCATTTCCTATCCCAACAACAAGGCGAAGAACCTCGCGGCGATGGCGCGGATGCTCTGCTCGGAGTTCGGCGGCGAAGTCCCGTCCGATCTGGAGCAGATGCAGCGGCTGCCCGGCGTGGGCCGCAAGACGGCCAACGTGCTCGGGGCGGTGTTGTGGCAGAAGGAGGTGATGCCGGTCGATACGCACGTCTTCCGCGTGTCGGAGCGCATCGGCCTCACGACCGGCTCGAAGACGCCGCTCCAGACCGAGCTGACGCTCGAGAAGCATATTCCGGGCCATCTGCTGCCCGTCGCGCACCACTGGCTGATCCTGCACGGCCGCTACGTCTGTACGGCCCGTGCCCCGAAGTGCGGCGAGTGCGGCATCAGCGCGTGGTGCCGGAAGTACGCCGCCGACCGCCGGGCGAAGCGGCCGGAGCGGGATGGGGAGTAGCCCCCTGAATGGCGCTCCCTGCGGATTTGCGGCGTAGTCCCGCGTGGTTTCCGGGCGGATGTCGGGAGAATTTCCGGCCGTCGGCCGGAAAGCGGGCGGGTGCCGCGCATCCGCAGGCCGCACGGCGGCGGTTTGGTATCTCCCTCTTTTTTGTTACCTTTGTCCGACTGTTATTAGCGAAGGAGGTCCGGAATGAAGTTATCGGAAAAGCATATCGGCTCACTGCGGGAGCTGCTCGCGCGGCCCCGGCTGCGGATCGTGACCGTCTCCCACGCCAACCCCGACGGCGACGCCGTCGGTTCGTCGCTCGCCTGGGCCGAGGTGCTGCGGGGACTGGGCCACGAGGTGACGTGCATCGTGCCGAACAAATACCCCTATTTCCTCGACTGGATGCCGGGCATCGGCGAGGTCGTGGTCTTCAAGACCGACGCCGAAGGGCGTGCGGCGAAGGCCGTGGCCGAGGCGGATGCGATCTTCTGCCTCGATTTCAACGCCGTCTCGCGTCTCGAGATCCTGAGCGCGACGATCGAGGCGAACACGACGGCCTGCCGCGTGCTGATCGACCACCACCTGCAACCCGACGAGGGTTTCGACATCGTTTTCTCGCATCCCGAGGCGTCGAGCACCTGCTTTCTGGTTTACTGCCTGGTCGAGGCCCTCTACGGCCGGGAGGCGGTGACGCGGCGGATGGCCGAACTGCTCTACGTCGGGATGATGACCGACACGGGCAACTTCGCCTTTTCGCACCTCACGCCCGAGCTGTTCCGCGCCGTGGCCGCGCTGGCCGAGACGGGCATCCGGATTCCCGAAATCTACAACAACGTCTATAATGCCTACACCGAAGGCCGCGCGCGGCTGTTCGGCTATGCCATCAACCGCAAGATGAACCTCATAGAGGACGGTACGGTGGCCTACATGTCGCTGATGGAGAACGAAATGCGCCGTTTCCAGTTCCAGCAGGGCGACAGCGAGGGGTTCGTCAATTACGCCCTGACGATCAAGAAGGTCAAAATGTCGGCCATGTTCCTCGCGCACCGCAAGTTCATCCGCATCTCCCTGCGTTCGCGGGGCGACGTGGACGTCAATCTCTTCGCCCGCAGGTATTTCAACGGCGGCGGGCACAAGAACGCCGCGGGCGGCAAGTCGTTCCTGACGATGCAGGAGACGATCGACCACTACGTGCGCTCCGTGCGTGAGTTCGCCGAAGAGGGCCGTCTCGGCTGACGGCCATGGACGATTTCCGTCTGAAAGTCTTCATCACGGCGGCCCGGACGCTGAGTTTCACGCGGACCGCCGAACGGCTCTATATCTCCCAGCCCGCCGTGAGCAGACATATCGGCGAGCTGGAATCGCGTTACAGGGTTCCCCTCTTCGTCCGCCGCGGCAGCCGCCTGGAGCTGACCGCTGCCGGGCAGGTGCTGCTCGAGGCCGCCGGACGCATCTCCGACGACTACCGCCGGCTGGAGTACGAAATGAGCCTCTGCGCGAATCAGGCCGAGGGCGAGCTGCGTCTCGGGGCCAGCACGACCATCGCACAATACCTGCTGCCGCCGGCGCTGGCGCGCTTCACGGCGCGTTTTCCCGGCGTGCGGGTTTCGGTCCTGTCGGGCAACAGCGGCCAGATCGAACGGGCGCTGGCCGACCGCGAGATCGACCTGGGCATGGTCGAGAGCGTCAGCCGCCGGCAGGGGTTGCACTACACGCTCTTCCGGCCCGACGAGCTGGTGCTGGTGGCGCGTCCGGGCGGGAGGTTCGCCCGCACGGAATCCGTGACGCCCGAGGCGCTGTGCCGGATTCCGCTCGTGCTGCGCGAGGACGGCTCGGGGACGCTCGAGGTGATCGCCGCGGCGCTGGCCGGGGTCGGACTGCGGCTCTCGCAGCTCGAGGTGGCGATGCGGCTGGGCACGACCGAGGGAATCAAGTCCTTCGTCCGCAACAGCGACGCGATGGCCCTCGTGTCGGTGATTTCGGTCGTGGACGAGCTGCGCAGCGGGGCGCTGCGGATCGTGGACATCGAGGGACTGACCCTGACGCGCGACTTCTCGTTCGTGCACCTCGCGGCGGAGCCCGCGCCGCTCGCCCGGCAGTTCGCCGACTTCGCCCTGTCCGGTCTCTGACGGTCCGGCGCCCTCCGTCATAACACGAAGTTATTCCGCATAACGAAATCTTGTTGTATTTCAGGCGTAAACGCGCGATCTTTGCCTCCGGTATTCTTGAAAAGTCGTCGGGAGGCGTCTCCTCCGACTCAAATTGCGAAACGTTATGCTGGAAAAAGGTAACAGAGCCAATACGCTGCACGGGATTCTGCTCATTGCGCTCTTTTCGTTCGCGGCGTTCTACATCGCCGGATTTCCCTTCGTCGAACGGCTCTCGCTCAGCCCCCTGATCGTCGGCATCGTGCTGGGGATGCTCTATGCCAACAGCCTGCGCAACCGGCTTCCCGAAACATGGGTTCCGGGCATCCGGTTCTGCACGAAACAGGTGCTCCGCTGGGGCATCGTTCTCTACGGTTTCCGCCTGACGCTGACGCAGGTGGCGGCCGTCGGGCTTCCGGCCGTCGCGGTCGATCTGGTCGTCGTGGCGGGAACGCTTCTGGGCGGCGTCGCGCTCGGGCGGCTGCTGGGAATCGACCGCGACACGGCGCTGATGACCTCGACGGGCAGCGCGATCTGCGGCGCGGCGGCCGTGCTGGGCGCCGAGCCGGTGGTGCGGTGCGAGGGGTACAAGACCGCCGTCGCCGTCTCCACGGTGGTCGTTTTCGGCACGCTCTCCATGTTCCTCTATCCGGTCATGTACCGCACGGGCCTGCTCGGCGGCATGACCGACACGGAGGTGGCCGTCTATACCGGAAGCACGCTGCACGAGGTGGCGCACGTGGCCGGGGCGGGCAATGCGATGGACCCGACCGATGCGCTGGGCATCGCCGGGGTGGCCACCATTACCAAGATGATCCGCGTCATGCTGCTGGCCCCCGTGCTGGTGGTCATGAGCCTGCTGCTGGCGGGCCGGCGGCGTACGTCGGGCGGAACGGAAGCGCGGGGGCGGATCGCCGTGCCGTGGTTCGCCTTCGGGTTTCTGGGTGTGATCTGCCTCAATTCGCTGCTGCAATACGTGTGCGGTGCGGAGAGCGTCCGGGAGATTCCGCTCAACGGCGCCGTCGAGTACCTCGACACGTTCCTGCTGACGATGGCCATGACGGCGCTGGGGACGGAGACGAGCATCGACAAGTTCCGTCAGGCCGGGGCGAAACCCTTCGTGCTGGCGGGGCTGCTCTACGTCTGGCTGGTTGTGGGAGGGTATTTCGTGACGAAGGGGCTGGTCGGCATGTTTTAGGACCGGTCCCGGTCCGGAAATGCGAAGCGGGCGGAACCTCCGGAGGTTCCGCCCGCTTTCCGTGTCGTTGCGGCGGGAACAGGTTCGGACCGCATGCGGTTGCCGTTGCCGGGGAGGTTCGGTTCCGCCTACGGAAGCCGGGGAAGCTGCGGGGCCTCGTGCTCGGTGTAGCGCAGCACCGTCTCGCGGACGAAATCGGCGAAGCGGCGGGCCTCGTCGTCGGTCAGCGGCGAAGGATAGCTCATCAGCACCAGCTTGTGCTGCTCGAAGGGGCGGCGGAACGAAGGGTGGATGTACTCGTGCGGATTCTCGACGAAGCCGAGCCGCCGGTAGAAGTGCAGCCGCCGGATCGAGATCTCGTCTGCCGGAGGATCGATCTCCAGAATGACGCGCCGGCCTTCGCAGAAGGCCGCGAGGGCCTTCGAACCCATGTTCCGGCCGCGCAGGGCAGGCGATACGGCGAGGTGTTCGACATAGTGCCATCCGTCGCCCTGCCAGTGGTAGAGGATGCCGACGAACTCATCGCCGCACCAGATGCCGTCGGCCCGGAAGTGCGGATCCCGGAGGGCGCGGACGTGGTCCTCCTCGGAGCGCTGCTCCTTGTAGGGGAACGACCGGCGGTAAATCTCCATCGCTTCGGCCCATCCCCTGTCGGCGGGGGAGGTAAAGGGGATGAATTGCAGTTCTTCTGTCATGGTTCCGTATTTTTCCCGCAAGATACGACGAATTCCGTACATATCCTAATCCGCCGCCGGGGGAGGCGGGACCGCATCCCGGCGGGGAGGGGCTCCGGCGTCCGGTTCCCGGAATTTCCGCAGTGCCTGCCTTCCCGGTTCTCCGGATGTCTTCCCGATTTTCCGGATATTCTGCTCCGGAATGCCGGCCGTCTGTGCCCTGCCATGCGAAGACGCCCCTTCCGGAGAACCGGAAGGGGCGTCCTGCACTGCGTGCCGCCGCGTCAGTTCGACGTGGGGAATTTGTAGGTCACGGCCACGGGCTTCTCGCAGATGCCTTCATACTTTTTCACCTGCTCCAGCGTCTTCAGGTTGTAGATGTAGAGGCTGCCCGGCTTGCGGTCGGTCGCCGCGGGGTTGTAGGTGGCGATCAGCAGCAGGTCGTCATCCACGGTCGTGGCCGAGGTGGAGGGCATGGCGTTCGAGCAGATGGCCATGATCCGTTCGCCTTCGGGAAGCGTGATGTCCGGCCGGTCGCCCTCGGCCGGAAGCGTCGGGGTGACGCTGAGCATCGCCCAGTGGTAGATTTTGTCGTCGTAGTTGTAGTAGATGTTGTTGCTTACCTTCGTCGGGACCATCGTGGAGTTCCGGTCGATCAGCATGGGGCGCGACTCGTCGTATTCGAGCACGGTGCTCTGCGACGAGATGCCGGAGTTGGACTTGATGATCTGCACCTTGCGCGGCTCTCCCGCCGTCGAGCGGGCGATGACGTAGTACTCCTCCGTGCCCACGCGGGTTCCGGCGGCGTTGATTACCTCGTAACCGTCGGGGACGCCGAATCCCTTGATGTTCGAGTTCGGAAAGCCCACCACGCCGCTCTCGCTGAACATGAGCGGCACGCGCGTGCCCTGCACGGTGTTGGCGTAGTAGCTCTGGTAGCCGTATTTCACCGGATAGGGCGTCTGACGCACGGCGAGCAGGTCGGAGGCGAATTCGTAGCGGTAGGCCTTTCCGTCGTCGCCGATGACGTAGGAGTAGTGGCCGCGCGAGGTCTTTTCGCCCAGAATCCTGCCCGTGCGTGTGCCGTATTCGTCCATCGCACGGAGCCGGAACGTCACCTCCAGCGAGGTGGGGTCGAGGTGGTAGATCGACCCTTCTTCGTCGCCCGAGGTGATGAGCACGCCCGATTCGGACGAAGAGGAGAATACATAGACGTCGCGCAGGTCGCGGAATGCGTAGCTCGGGTTGATCGTCGCCAGCAGGTCCTCCCAGACCTCCTGGGCGCCCTCGGCCTCCTCCTGCGGCGAGCGTTTCTTGACGAAGGCCATCGAACCCTTGCCCTCTTCGTCGTTGCAGAGGATCAGGTACCCTTCGTCGAATCCCGCCTGCACGCGCAGTTCGTAGTAATGGAATCCGACGCTCTCGCCGTTGTCCACCTTCAGGCGCAGCACGTAGCTGCCCGCGCTGTTGAAGGTGTAGTCGAGCGTGGGCGAGTCGGAAAGGTAGATCGAATCGGCCATCCCCGGGAAATCGCCTTCGGGTTTGCCGTAGGCCCATTCGCAGGCGACCTCGCGGTCGTTGGCGCTCTCGATGCGGATGCCGTCGAGACGGAGCGTCTCGGTCGCTTTCGCATAGATCACCTCGTCCACGCCGCTGACCGTCACCGGGGCCAGCTCGCGGTAATGCTCCTCCTCGATTCCGTAGCAGGAGATCAGCGCCGTGCCGCAGAGAAGCGGCAGCAGGTATTTCAGTATCTGTCTTGTCATGGTAGCTCGCTGTTAATAGTTATACGCGGGGTCGCGCCAGCCCTTCGTCGTGACGCTCACGGACTTGTCGGTGTAGACTTCGGCGTCGGGGAAATTCTCCTTGTAGTAGTCGAACGTCGGACAGAGCACGTAGCGCACCCAGGCCAGTTTCTGCGGATTGTTGCTCCGGACCATGAATCCCATGGTCAGGTCCGCCTGTCCGCCCGTGGTGGTCGTGTAGTGTTCGTTGTCGATGTTCTCGCCGAACTGCTCGACCATCGTCTTGTAGAGCGAGGGGTTCGTATCCTCGATGCCGTGGTAGAACTCCAGCACCTTGCGGTACTTGTCGGGCGTGAAGTTGCCCAGGTACATGTACCACTCGTTCTCGGCGTCGTAACGCCACCAGATCGGGCAGGTGGGGGTGCCGTCCGAGATGAGTACGCGGAAGACGTTGCGCGGGACGCCTTCGAACAGGTCGGTCTCGACGATCTGGAGCACGAGCGAGGCGGTTTTCGTCAGGATCTTCTCCGAGCGCTTCGCCGTGACGACGATCTCGCCTTCGACCTCGCCGGCGGGAATGACCAGCTCGCCCAGCGTGTAGTCCTCGCCTTCGACGGCATCGACCAGTTCGCGCTGCACGCCGCCCGAGATGTAGTTCGTCGTGGTGTCGTGGATCGCTGCGACCTCGAACGTGCGGTCGCGGTCGGAGACCGTGCCCAGCAGTTTGACCGGGACCTTCCGCTGGATCTCCTGCACCGTCTCGTCGTAGATGGCGAACGAGATGTCGGTGGAGATATACTGGTCGAGGTTGAGCGGACCCTCCGTGAAATAGAGCTTGTTTTTCTGCGACGTGTCGTATTTCAGCCACGTATCGCCGCAGGAAACCGCTCCGGCGGCGACGGCCAGCAACAGGGCCGTATCGAAAAGGAATGAACGTTTCATAAAGCCTCGTCGTTTAGTTTCGGTAATTGTCCTCCACGCTTTTCGGAATGGGAATCGTATAGGTGGCGTCGTCCGTGCCGGAGAAGACGCCCATGCCCGGAAGCTCCACGTCCGACTGGAGGTGCTTCATGTCGAAGAAACTCTCGCCGTCGGCATAGAACTCCTTGCGGCGTTCGTTGTAGATGTTCTCCTCGGTGATCGAACCTTCGCGGTCGGCGAAGGCGGTCAGCTCGCGCGACGTCACCACGTAGTCGAGGTATTCCACCGCCTTGTCGGGGTCTTTGGTGAGATTGGCCTCGGCAACGATGTAGTACATTTCGGGAATCCGGATTAGGCTCAGGCCCGGGATCGAGTTGCCGGTGTAGGTGGCGTTCGTCTCGCCGTTGGCGTACATTTTGCTGTAATGCTTGATGCACTGTCCCGTGCTGGTGTTGAACCAGAGGGTGTACCGCTTGTCGGTGCCGGCTTCGTCCGTGGCGTACACCTCCTTGTACTCGTCGGAGAGCTCGAGCGTGGCGCCGCTGTAGATGTGTTTGTCGTAGTAGTTCTTGAGGAACTGCGTCGAGTAGAGCCCGAAGAGGGTCTCCTGCATGTTGAGCGTGCCGGTCTCCACGGCATTCCACGCCTCCGCGGTCCGCATCAGGGGGAATTTCCCGCTGTCGATCACCTTTTCGGCATACTTTTCGGCCAGTTCCAGGTTGCCCGCCGTCCAATATACGCGGGCCAGCATCGCCTGCACGGCGTAGAGGTTCAGGTGGGTGATGCGGCAACTGGTGAAGCCGTCGGCGGCGTTGGTGCGCACCGGGGTGACCAGCTCCTCGTCCTCGGCGAGGTACTTTTCGGCTTCGGTGAGGTCGCCGACGATCTCCTCGAACACCTTGTCGAGCGAGCTGTACGGGGTGACTTCGATGCCGTAGCTCTTCACGTAGGGAATGGCCTTGGCCTTGGCCGCGGTGTCGCCCGAGCCGGACGATACGGCGAAGAGGCGCACCATTTCGAAGTGCATGAAGGCGCGCAGGGCGAGCAGCTCGCCCTTGTAGAGCTTGATATGGGGATATACGTCGTCGGCTTTGGGCAGAATGTGCGTCAGGGCCTTGTTGATGTGCCCGATCACCTTGTAGCCTGCCACCCAGATGTCTTCGGCGATGGTGACGGCGTCGTCGGTCGTCCACTGGCGCTGCACGGCGTAGGCCATCGGGTCGGTCTGCGGTATGGTGAAGTTGCCGATCATCGTTTCGGGGTATTCGAACGAGAGTTTGCGGCCGTAGAGGTCCTTGTCCGCGCCCATCTCGGCGTAGATGCCGTAGATGGCGTCCTCGCAGCCTTCGGCCGTCGCGTAAAGTTCCTTGTCGGTCACCTCCGATTTGGGATTGACGTCGAGGTAGGCCTCGCAGCCGCCCAGCAGCGGGAGCAGGGCCAACAGATAGAAACGGTATTTTTTCATGCGTGACATAATGCTGTGCGGTTTAGAAAGTGGGTCGGAACACCAGGTTGATCGTCCGGCTGTAGGGATAGCTCGTGCCGCGTTCGTACTTGACGGTCGAGAGGCGGAAGATGTCCGAGACGCCCACGCCGATGGCCAGCCGCTTGAAGCCGATGCGCTTGAGGAACTTGGCCTGGAACTCGTAGGTGAGCATCGCGCTCGAGAGCCACAGCTCGTTGAGGCGCTCGACGAAACGCTCCGAACTGTAGGAGGAGTCCTCCGGCCGGATCTCCTTGATGGCCAGGAAGCGCGAGAGGTCGCCCGGGCGCTTCCAGCGGTCGGTGAAGGCGCGTGCGTCCACGTTGTAGCGCGGGTCGATGTCCTCCACCTTGGACCAGAGCGTCTTGTTGTAGGTGTCGCCGCCGAACTTGTAGCTGAACACGAGGTTCAGCGACCAGCCCTTGTAGCGGAGCGTGTTGAGCCACGTTCCTTGCAGCTTGGGCTGCGTGTTGCCCACCACCACCTCGTCGTCCGCATCGTACCGGAAGGTGTATTCGCCGTTCCGGTCGATGAATATTTCCTGACCGGTCGCCGGGTCAATGCCGGCCGAGCGCACGGCGTAGATATCGTACTGCGAACCGCCTTCGCGGAAGCGCAGACGCAGCGGGCTGTCCTCCTCTATCTGGTACGACGTGTTCTTGAGCGTGGTGCTGATGCGGTTGATGCGGTCCTTCACGTGCGAACCGTTGATGACCGTCGTCCAGGCCCAGTTCTTGCTGCGGATCACCTGTGCGGCCACCGAAAACTCGTAGCCGACGTTCTGGTTCTCGCCGAAGTTCACGGTGATGTCCTCCGCACCGGTCGATGCCGGCAGGGGGATCGACATGAGCTGGTCCTTCGTGGTGTTGCGGAAGTAGTCGAAGCCGATGACCAGCCGCTCCTTGAAGAGGGTCATGTCGAGGCCAAAGTTGTTCTTCAGCACGCGCTGCCACTTCAGTTCGGGGTTGCCCATGCGGATCGGTACGGCGCCCACGCCCGTGTAATAGAGGTAGTCGTTGTCGTATTTGTAGGTCGTGATGGCCTGGTAGGGGTTTCCGGTCGTCTGGCCGTTGTAGCCCCACGACCACGTCAGGCGCAGCACGTCGATCCACTTGGCCCGCTCGAGGAATGCCTCCTTGTGGAGGTTCCATCCCAGACCGAACGACCACATGGGCGCGAAGCGGTTCTCCGAACCGTAGGCCGACGAACCGGAGGTGCGGTAGGAGATGTCGGCGAAGTAGCGGTTGCGGAAGTAGAAGTTGCCGCTGGCGAAGAATCCCACCTTGGCCAGGAGCGTCTCGGTGCCCGACGGCAGGGAGGACGGGCTGTACCCGAGCGCGTATTTGATGTCCGACAGGTCGTCCTTGAGGAAGCCTATCGCCGTGGTGTACGACGTGGTCGTATTGGTGTGCTGGATGTCGGCGCCGGCATTGACCACGAAGCCCGTGCCGCGGTCGTCGAGGTTGCGGCCGTAGTTGAGGACGATCTTGCCGTCGTAGTTGAAGGCCTTGCCCGTGCCGAGCCGGTACTCGCCCCGTTTGGCCGGATCGGTTTCGCCGAGGTATGTCGCGTCCTCGGGCGAGGTGTAGCGGTCGTACTGGTTCGTCTTGATATCGACGTTGAACTGTCCGGTGATGAAGAAGTCCTTCGTGACGTACCATTTGGCGTCCACGGTGTTGCGCAGGGTCTGGTCGCGCGTGGTCTCGAAGCTCGACAGCGTGGCGTTGTAGAGCGGATTGACCTGGTGGCCGTCGCCCGAGGTCGAGGTGTCCTCCGGATCGAAGTTGAAGGCCTTGACCAGGTTGCCGTACTCGTCGAAGGGCGTGTCGTAGGGGTTGAGCCGGGTGTAGGCGCTGAAATCGCCGTAGGGCGACTCCTTGGCGTCGGTGAGCGAGTAGTTGGCCGTGTAACGCAGCGTGAGCTTGTCGCGCATGTGGTAGCCGATCGAGAAGTTGAGCGTGTAGTTGCGGCGGTTGTCGCCCTTCATCACGCCGTACTTGTCGCTGAAGCGCAGCGAGGTGCGGTAGTCGATCTTCTGGGCGCGGCCGCTCAGCGACAGCGAGTGGGTATGGCTGAACGGAACGCGGAGCGGGGCGCGTATCCAGTCGGTGTTCACGCCCCGGCGCACGTTTTGCAGCTTGTAGGCGTAGGCTTCGTCCATCGAGCCGTTCTCCGTGGTGTAAAGTCCGGCCAGCCGCTCCAGCTCGAGTTTCTGCGCGGCGTTGCAGAGGTTCATCGAGCTGAGGTCGGGGATGCTCAGTTCGGGGACGAAGTTGTAGCTCAGGCGGGGCTTGCTGTCGGTCACCTGCTGGCGCTCGATGACGATCACGCCGTTGGCGGCGCGGTCGCCATAGACGATGGCCGCCTGGGCGTCCTTCAGCACGTCGATCCGTTCGATCTCGTACATGTCGAGGTCGTAGAGCTCCTCCATGGTGATCTCCGCGCCGTCGAGGATGATGAGCGGGTTGTTGTAGGCCTTCTCCTCGGCCGACGTGGCGATGGAGTTCGAACCGCGTATGAGGATTTCCGGAATGGCGTTGGGGTTCGAGCCGAGGGCGTTGTTGTCCACGACCACCATGCCGGGCGTCACGGCGCTGAGCGCCGTCATGATGTTGGTGTTCGAGATCGAGACGAGGTCTTCGCCCTTGATCGTCGTCACCGAGCCGGTGTAGGTGTTCTTGTTGCGGGTGAACATGCCGTTCACCACGACGTCCTCGATCTGTGTGCCGCCCTCCTTGAGCGAGACCTTCAGTCCCTTGGCCGAACCGGTCACGGCGATCCGGCGGCTCTCCATGCCGAGGAAGCCGATTTCGAGCACGGCCGGACTGGTCTTCGACGTGAAGGTGATCGAGAAGCGTCCGTCGCCGTCGGCGGAGACGCCCTGTCCGTTGCCGCCCTTCAGGATGACCGACGCACCGGCCAGCGGATTCTTGTTCGGGTCGTAAACGGTTCCCGAGACGGTGAACTTGCGGGTCTTGCCCGAGGTGTCGTAGATGACGACGAAGTCGTTCTCGGTCTCGTACTTGAAGTTCGTGCCTTCGAGGCATTTTCCGAGCAGCTCATAGACGCGGATGTTCTTGAAGTGGCCGGTCACGGCGGGCAGTTGCCGGATGTCTTCGGGATCGTAGGCGAAGCGGATGCCCTTCTTGCGGGTGATTTCGTCCAGTACGGCGGTCACGGGCGTCCCTTCGGCGTCGATCGTCAGCGTGGCGTTCATGTCCACGGGTTCACCCCCCCCCCTGCGCCTGCGCCGTAAGGACCGCGCGGCACAACAGGGTCACGAGTAACAGCAGCCGGGGTATCCGGCTGAAACGGAACGTAAATGTGTGCATAGGCTTTGGGTTATGGACGGGCCGGCCCGCGGGGTCGGCCCGTCCGGGTTTTCACGAGTTTAGTTTTGCGACGGATAGAGACTGCGCTCGATCACGTAGATCAGCGACTGGTAGTGCGCCTTCGTATCGCCCGTGGCGCCGTTCACGCGGCTGCGCAGCAGTTTGAGGATCCGGTCGTTCACGTGGTAGAACAGCGCGCGCGACTCGTCGATCGACCGCAGGTTGACGTTGTACTGCCAGCCGTAGCCGTCCGAGAGCATCTCGTCCTTCCACAGTTGCGAGGCCACGTAGCCCTTGCCGTTCGCCTCCTCGATCTCGCGCAGCGGGGCGAGGTAGCGCTCCACCAGCCCCGTGTCGTCCAGTCCCATGAGGGCGATCTCGTCCACCGAGGGGGCGTAGGCCTCCGCGATGCCGCCCAGCTTGATGCGCTTCGACTGGCTCGAGGCCACGTCGGTGGCCGTATCGACGAACATGCGCTGGATGAGCCGCTCGGCGGGCGTCGCCGGACGGCCCTTGATGGCGCTCTCCCAGACGATCCGGTAGAGGTCGTCCATGTACTCCTGCGGCGTGTAGGGGTTTTGGGCGATGTGCGACGAGAGGATCACGTTCTTGTAGCTGTTGAAGAAGGCGCGGCAGAAGTTGAAGCGCAGGATGAACGAGTAGTCCACGTGCAGCGGCATCTTGCCCGTCAGCGAGGGCTGCTCGAGCCATTCGGAGTGCTTCATCTGCTCGAGCACCCACCTGAGCGAGGCGCGCTGCTCCTCCTTGGGGATGGCGATCGCCTGCGGGCCGCCCGCCGTGTTGCTGTTCACGTCCGTCAGACGGATTCCGCCGACGTTGAGCATCGCGGCGTTCACGTAGCGGGCGAACTGTCCGGCGATGGCCTCGTAGAGCGCCGTGCGGTGCTTCATGTCGGGGTCTTCGGCGTCGGGGATCCACTCCTCCATGCGGGAGAGGATGTACTTGAGGTTGGCGATGCCGTAGTCGCCGGCCTTGAGGTGGTCGTCGCCGAGGTCCTCCTCCAGCGCCGTGGGGTCGTAGCGGGCGACGAGCTGCTGGCGGCCGTAGCGGTACATCGGGTCGCCCGCCTTCTCGTCGATCCAGCCGCGCAGGGTCTCCTCCTCGTCGAACAGATCCTTCTTGTCGGGCAGCGGACGGTAGGCGTATCCGATGGCGTAGTAGTCGTAGGGACCGAGGTCCGGCGGGGTGAGCTTCACGCCCTTGTCGCCGGGCTGGGCCACGTAGTTGAAGCGGGCGTAGTCCATGATCGAGGGCGTCGTGCCGTACCGCTGCGTGAAGGTCGCGCTGCGGAGCGAGTCCACGGGGAAGGCGTCCGATGCGGCCATGTTGTGCATCAGGCCGAGGCAGTGGCCGATCTCATGCGCCAGAATGTACTCGAGCGACTCCTGGAACACGTCGTCGGGCAACTCCTTGCCGCGCACGCGCTCGTCCACCTGCGAAGTCTGCACGAAGCGCCACGTGTTGGCCAGGCGCACCACGTCGTTGTAAACCAGCACCGAGGCGTTGATGATCTCTCCCGAGCGGGGATCGACCCACGAGGGGCCCATGGCGTTGGCCACGGCGGCCGGCACGTACCGGATGCAGGAGTATTTCAGGTTGTCGGGATCGAACTCGGGGTCGTCCGTCGGGAAGTCCTCGATGCGCATGACGTTCTTGAATCCGAGCTTCTCGAAGGCCTTGTTCCAGCGGAGCACGCCGCGGCGGATCGGCTCGCGCCACAATTCGGGGAAGGCGTCGTCGAGGTAGAAGACGATCGGCTTGACCGGTTCGACGAGCTCGCCGCGCTTCCATGCCTCCATGTCAGAGGGCTGCACGCTCCAGCGGTTGATGACCGAGAAATCCTCGATCTGATCCTTCTGGCCGTTGAACCGGGACATGCCGGTGAGGAAGATGCCGATGCGCGAATCCGCCACGCGGGGCTGCGCCGGCTTCTCGGGCAGCAGCAGGATCGTGCGCGTCACCTTCATGGTCATCGGCTCGTCCTTCTTGAGCTGGATGAGTCCCAGCAGGTCGGCCGAGACGGAGTAGGAGAGGTAGGACTTGACCGAGACGTTGTCCTCGAAGGCCTTGATCTGGTCGATGGCCGAACCTTCGCTCTTGAACTTGCCGGTGATGCTCACCATGCCGCTCGAACTCTCGATCGGGGCGAGGGGCTTGTTGTCGCCCGCGAAGAATTTGGTCATGTCCACCACGATGGCCGAGCTGTCGCGGTTGTAGCAGACGAACTTGTAGGAGTCGATGATCGGCGGCAGGGTGCTGCGGCCGATGGCCTTGAGCCGGGCCGAGTCGCGTGGGTCGCAGAAGGGCGGCACGACGGCCTCCGAGAGGTAGAGCGTCGTGTCGATACGCGTGAATTTCACGTGCATCGGGTCCTTGGGCTTGTAGCCGATGGTGCCCAGATTGATGTCGCTGGCCTCCGAAATGGTGGAGGCGATGAGCATCTCGCGGCCGATCGTCTCCAACGGAACTTCCGCGTAGAGCTTGCCCTTGAGCTTGTGCAGCGTCAGGAACGGACTGCGGGCCGTCTGGCACGACTTGTCATTGACGAACATTTTGGTGTATTTGTCCACTTTCGGCTTTTCGGCCTGTTCGGTCTTCGATTTTTTCTTCTTCGATTTCGATTTCGAAGCGGCCAGACCGGTTGCCGGAGCGATCAGCAGGGCTGCGGCCAACAACAAAACACGGGATTTGGAGAGAATTCGCATATAAAAATTTTTAAAGAATATTTCGCTTCATGTTATTATTCGTAACCGGTTTTTCGACCCGGAAATCCGACTGTAACGAAAAGTCCGTTTTTGCCTTATATTTTCGCATTTTGAACACCCGGTTTCTGGGAAAACCTATCGGGGCAAAGATATAAAAAATAGGACAAATGGTTCTCTCGGGGCGATTTTTTTATTCGGCGGAGTTTCGGATCGGTCGTTTCCGGCATCGGGTTTCGGCCGGTTTCCGTTCCGAAAAGTCGTACCGGCCACCGGCCGGCCGGATGCGGTTTTCAACTGTTCGGAAGGTTTTTCGATTTTTCCAGACTTTCGCGGAGCCGCCGGCCCCTTCCGTCCGGAACCGCCGGCTTTCGGGTGACACGGCGTCCGTTTCGTTCCGCCGGCCGCATTTCGGTTCGGGAGACCGGGTTTCGGATTGCCGGGATGCCTTCCGGCTCGTCCTGGCGTTTTTTTCGGTTTTCGGGAGTCGTTCCGGTCTGTTCCGGGACCGGTCCGGATTGCCGGGGCGGCGTTCCGGCCTGTTTGGGGCTTCCGGCCTGTTCCCGGGGCGCTGCGGTTGCGGCCGCCTTCCGAAGATTCCGGACCTCCCTGTACGTAAAAAGGCCGCCGGACATGTCCGGCGGCCTTTTTTACGAGCCGAATCCGAGATTTGAACTCGGGACCCCTTCATTACGAGTGACATGTATTATTATTAGGTATATTGTATAATGTATTGATTATTAATGTATTAAATAAGACGTGCACACTCATTTTGTTAGTCGGGTAAAAAATCGGTTAAATATTGCAGATAGGAATATGCGCCGTATTAGTTGTTTAAAAAGTATTTAATCATTTAATTTTCTGTGATTTATTTTCTTCGATGGTGGTTGAGTGAAATTTGCTTCTATTTTTGCATCGGAAAAGGAGGTTCGTTATGAACTATCCATTTTCTTAATTGGGTAAGCGCATAAATCAAGATTACTCAACCCCATTATTTGAGAAGGTATCCGAAGACTACCTTGTAGAATAGGCGTATCATATCCGAAAGAGGATCATTCAACAAACCACTTGTACTCGGGTTCTCCTATAAGTGCCTTAGCTATTCCCTCCATGAATACCATCGCATTGCGGCTTCTTGCGAGGAACGAATCTATGTAGCTGGACTTATTGGCCCCTGTAAAGAGGTTGAACACCCTCCATAGGTCAATCTCCCGCTGTCTGTCGCATGCAAACGCCGTATCGTTGTAATAGGCCCTTGCGATGGTGTTCAGATGGCAGTCCGTGAACTCGAAGTCCGGGAGCTGTTTTCTCTGCACAATCGGAAGGAATTGATATAATCTCGCTTTTCCGTAAGTATCCGTTTTACTACATATTTTTTAGAGGTATTCGAAAATATATGGGAT